>Ga0154020_10001327_pt1 | contig 30622 bp, 25 predicted proteins | sample Klosneuvirus_201_FD_109709 | JGI IMG/M metagenome (GOLD analysis project Ga0154020, IMG submission 109709) | Active sludge microbial communities from wastewater, Klosterneuburg, Austria - Klosneuvirus_20160825_MG | ecosystem: Engineered > WWTP > Aerobic digester > Activated sludge | place...
ACGCGCATGGCGCGGCTCTTGGCGCTGATGACCGCGCCGAAGTGATGCCACTTGCCGAACTGCACGCTCTTGGGCGCCGACGCGCAGAAGACCTGGCCGCCGTTCTTGTAGCGGTCCTCGGGCGTCGCGTAGACGAGGAGGAAGCCCTCGGCCGAGTTGACCGAGACGCCGTACTCGCGGCCGTCACACGGACTCGGGTCCGCTTCCCCCGCGCTCAGGCAACCCCACCAGTTGGGCCCCTTCGGGTCGGACTTGATCAGGATCTCGCGCCAGGGCATGTCTTTCATGCCCCCCGGCGCCAAGAGGAACCAGCCCGTGATGGTCATCGCGCGCGGAGCGTGCTGCGAAGCCCCATCGTCCACGAGCAGCTCGCCCGCGCCCTCGACCTTCAGCGCGCCGCCGCGCCGACCGGCCACCCAGCTCACCGAGCCCTGCGCGGTGCCCGTGTTGCCGTGGTTCGACGCGTCCGCGGCCGCGTTGCCGCTCGCTTCGTCGAACTTCCAGTGGGCGACGAGGCTCTTCTCAATCGCGGGTGTAGCCCTTCGCTCGACTTGCGCCGCGCCGTTGCACGCCTGAATGATCGCCAGCATCGCCTGATCGGACGCGGAGTACTTCTTCTGCAGGCTCTCGCTCACCTCCGCGGCGCCGCCCGCCTTCACGCCCAGCGAGCCCGCCTCGGCCGACAACTTCTGGCTCTTCTCATTGCCGAGCTGCGCGCCCTGCGCGCGAACGCACGCGACGTAGTCCGCCACGGGCTCGCTCACGCACACGCCGTCGAGGTAAGTCCGCCCCGGGGGGCACGTCACCGACACCTGGTTCAGCGCCGGCCCGCACGAGAGCCCCCACGCCGCAGTCGCCAGGAAGACCATCGTTCGAGCTCGTCCCATCGTGCCTCTTGCCGAGAGTCGCCTCAGGCGCCCTTCGGCGCAAGCGGGCCGTTGCGCCTCCGCGCGGGCCGGCCGCCGTTGACTCGGCGCCTCGCGTTGCGTAGCGGTCCAGCGTGCACCTTCCCCGAGCTGCCAGCGAGCTCGCCAGGCTCCGCGCGCATCTCGCGCGGCATCGGGCGCTTCCGCAACCGTGGGTCACGGCGGAGGACCCCGGCCGCCAGCTCCGACGCCTCTGGGCCGCGTGTGAGGAACCCTGGGTGCTGCTGGAATTGGTCGAGCCCGTGACGGGGCGTCCCCGGGTCGTGCTCGCTGCGGTCGACTGTGTGCGGCTCGCGCTCGCCGCGACGGCGGACCCGGATCCCACGCTTGCCGCCGCGATGGACGTCGTGAAGGGGTGGGCGCGCGGCGAGTGCACGGACGCGCAAGTGGACGAGGCCCAGGACCGAATCGGTGAGGTCATCGAGCGGCAAGAGAGCGCATCCGCAATTGGATATGCTTGCCTTTACGTCGCGCAGGTCGCTCGAAGCGGCTGCTGGGCCCAGCACGACGACCCCGACGCCTTCCGCGCGCTGAGCCACGCCGCCGACTGCCTCGGAGAAGGGGGACTGTCTCGCCTCTGCGACCGGGTGCGCGCTTGCCTGGAGTGTCCGACGCTCGCCGAGTTGCTCGCGGCCTACGGCGCAAGTTGAGGTCGCGAGCGGCCCCGCCGATCTGCCGAGGCCCTCAGGGTGGGGTTTGCCGATAGAACGGGCCCCTACCCGGCGCCGGCCGGTCGCGCTAAACACGCGCCGCCATGGATTTCATCTACACGATGCAGGGGGTCACCAAGGTCCACCCCCCCGACAAGAAGGTCCTCGAGAACATCACGCTGGCGTTCTTGCCCGGCGCCAAGATCGGCGTGATCGGCTCGAACGGCTCGGGCAAGAGCTCGCTGCTCCGCATCATGGCCGGGGTCGACAAGGACATCTACGGCGAGGCCAAGCCGCACCCGGCGATCAAGGTCGGGTACTTCGCGCAAGAGCCCGAGCTGGGTGACGCCAAGACCGTGCGCGAGGCGGTGGACGAAGGCGTGAAAGAGGTGCGCGCGCTGCTCACCGAGTTCGAGGAGCTCAGCATGAAGCTGGGCGAACCGATGAGCGACGACGAGATGAACAAGCTGCTCGAGAAGCAGGGCACGCTGCAGGACAAGATCGACGCCATCGACGCCTGGAACCTCGATCAGCACGTGGATGTGGCGATGGAGGCACTGGAGCTGCCGCCCGCCGACGCCGAGATCGCGCACCTCTCGGGTGGCGAAAAGCGGCGCGTCGCGCTGTGCCGCGTCCTCCTCAGCGCGCCGGACATGCTCTTGCTCGACGAGCCCACCAACCACCTGGACGCATCGAGCGTCGCCTGGCTCGAGCGCTTCTTGAAAGAGTTCAAGGGCACCGTGGTCGCCGTCACCCATGACCGCTACTTCCTCGACGACGTGGCCGAGTGGATCTTGGAGATGGATCGCGGTCGCGGTTACCCGTTCAAGGGCAACTATTCCGGCTGGCTCGAGCAGAAGAGCGCGCGCCTGGCCCAGGAAGAGAAGGGCGAGAGCGCCCGGCAGCGCAAGCTGAAGGAAGAGCTGGACTGGGTGCGGGCCTCGCCCCGGGCGCGTCAGGCCAAGAGCAAGGCCCGCCTGGCCGCTTACGAAGAGCTGATGAACAAGAGCGCCAAGGGGCCCTCGGACCCCACCGAGATCAGCATTCCGCCCGGCCCGCGCCTGGGCGAGGTGGTGATCGAGGCCGACCACCTGGTCAAGGGGTTCGGCGACCGCATGCTGGTCGACGATCTGACGTTCCGTCTGCCGCGCAGCGGCATCGTGGGCGTGATCGGTCCGAACGGCGCCGGCAAGACCACGCTCTTCCGCATGCTGGTCGACAAGGAGAAGCCCGACGGCGGCAGCCTGCGCGTGGGCGAGACGGTCAAGATCTCGTACGTGGACCAGAGCCGCGAGTCGCTCTCGGGCGCGAACAACGTGTGGCAAGAGATCTCGAAGGGCGAGGACAAGATCGAGCTCGGCAAGCGCGAGGTGGCGTCACGGGCGTATTGCTCGTGGTTCGGCTTCAAGGGCAGCGACCAGCAGAAGCTGGTGGGCAGCCTTTCGGGCGGCGAGCGCAACCGTGTGCACCTGGCCAAGCTGCTCAAGGAAGGCGGCAACCTGCTCTTGCTCGACGAGCCCACCAACGATCTGGACGTCGACACGCTGCGCGCGCTGGAAGAGGCGCTGCTCGAGTTCCCCGGCTGCGCCGTGGTGATCAGCCACGATCGCTGGTTCCTCGATCGCATCGCCACGCACATCTTGGCCTTCGAGGGCGACAGCCACGTGGAGTGGTTCGAAGGGAACTACCAGGCCTACGAGGCCGACCGGAAGCGCCGGCTGGGCGTGGACGCCGATCAGCCCCACCGCATCAAGTACAAGAAGCTGCGGGGGTGAGCGCCGGCTGCGCGAAGCGATGCGCGCATGCCACTCATGACTCCGACGCTGCGCGCGCCGCCGCCTGGCGCGCCCACGGCCGGACCTTGCATACCAGCATACCGTAGGATATGCATAAGCATAATGCGCACGTCCCTGGACATCCCAGACAGCCTGTTCCAGCGCGCCAAGAAGCTCGCCCGCGATCGCAAGACCTCGCTTCGCGCGCTCCTGCTCGAGGGCCTTCGCGAGATCCTCCAGCGCGAGCGGCCGGGAGCCACCCAGTACCGCATGAAGGACTGCTCGTTCGGGGGCGGCGGGCTCGTCGAGGGGCTCGAATGGACCGACAGCGATCGGCTGCGCGATCTGACCTACGAAGGCCGCGGCGCGTGATCGCCGTCGACACGAACATCCTGGTCTACTCGCACCGAAGCGACTCCCCATTCCACGATCGCGCCCAGCGTGTCGTGCGCCAGTTGGTCGAGGGCGGAACGCGCTGGGCGCTGCCCTGGCCGTGTGTCCACGAGTTCATCGCCAACGTCACCAACGCTCGGATCTACAAGGCACCGACACCGCTCGAGCTCGCCCTCGATCAGGCCCGTCAGTGGTTGGGCTCACCCGAGGTGCGACTACTCGCCGAGGAGGAAGCCTACTGGGACGCCCTGGCCGCTCTGCTCCAGTCGTCGCAGGTCACCGGGGCCAAGGTCCACGACGCGCGCATCGCCGCGCTGTGCATCTCGCACGGCGTGTCCGAGCTCTGGACTGCCGACCGTGACTTCAACCGTTTCGCCGCTCTCAGGACGGCGAACCCGCTCGCCGAGGGCGCTCCGCGCCGTTCGCGGTAGCGTGGCCCGTGCGCCGGCTGGCCAGCGCTTACGGCAGCGGGCCGAGCTGCTTCAAGAAGACGGTCCGGCGACTCTCGTCAGCCACCTGGAGCACATCCTCACTCTCCGCACGCGAGACGTAAGTCCGGACGGTGCCATCGCTGCAGGTGCCCTTGGCGAGCGCGAGCCGAGCGACACGGCTGTGGCATAGGAAGCGCGCCGTGCAAGGGTTGATCAGGTTTCCGAGCGAGTAGTAGATGGGGACGACGCGCTGCGGATCGCGGCGCGTGCGGTAGTGCTCGACGGGCTGCACGACGTGGGGGTGATGACCGATGATGGCGTCGACGCCGCGCTCGGCCAGGCAGTGAGTTCGTGCTCGACGCAGAGCTCCGGCGGCAACTCCCACTCGTGAATCGCTTGCCTGGCGAAGAAGGCTTCGAGCCCCGAGCGACGACGCGCGCGCGCGATCGGGTGCTGAGCCTTGTAGGCCCAGTAGATCATGTCGAGCAGCGCCATGCGCTCGATGTCCCCCTCGGCCGCGATGGGGTACCGCCACAGGCCGGTGACCTCGAACAACTTCACCGCGGCGTGGTAGAGCAGGCGCTCGGGCCCACGGAGGCTGACGAGGTCGTGGAAGGTCCGAGGTGGCGCGCTCACGCGGCTGGCCTTCCCGGCTCACTCTTCCAGCGTCGAATTCACGATCTCGATCTTGGTGTCGTCGTGCATCGAGATGCCGGGCTTCGCGTACCACGACCCGCCGGTGTTCTTCCGGATGGTCGAGTCTTTGATCACGATGTTGCCCGAGTGATCGTTGCTCACGAAGAAGATGGCGCTGCCGTGGGCGTTCACCTGGTTGTGCTCGATCAGCGTGCCGCACACCGAGAGCGTCATCGTGTTGCCGTCGTTGTAGATGCCGCCGCCGCTGCCGCCGCCGGGCGTGCCCGCCTTGGCCGGGTTGCCGCCGTTGCCCACCGCCTGGTTGTGGCTGAACAGGCTGTTCACGATGGACCACGACACGCCGATGCTGCTGACGCCGCCGCCGTTGCTGCACTTGTTGCCGAAGCCGTCGGGGGCGCCGCCGAAGGTGCTGTTCACCACCCACACCGGCTTGTCGCCCGACTGATCGAACACGCGCACCGCGGCGCCGCCGATGTCGGGCCCGGTGTCGGCGCACACGCTGTTGAAGAACCGGCTGTTGATGATCTTGATGCGCCCGCCGCGGGCGAAGATCGCGCCCCCGCCGTCCTCTTCGGCCTTGGCGTTGCCGTCCGAGAAGGTCAGGTTCTGAATGCTCAGCTCGGGGTGGTCCTGGTCGTTGCAGTGCGACGTGGTCCACTTCTGATCCTTGTCGCAGGTGTTCATGTACAAGATGCGGTGCTTCCCGTCGCCGCTCAGCACCACCTTGCCGCCGCCGTCGATCACGATCTTCGGGCCCTTGTCGTTGAAGATCTTCGCCGTCTGAGTCAGCTTGATCACCACCGGATCGGCGCCGCAATTGAAGGTGATCACGCCGCCGCCGGCCACCGCCTGCACGAACGCGTCCGAGGTGCAGCTGGCGGCCGTGCCGTCGCCCACCACCTTGGTCGGGCTCGACACGTCTTCGGGCAGGGCTTCGCCGGGCAGCGCGTCGCTGCACTTTCCCTCGCTCCAGCCCGCCGGCGGCCCCGACTCGGGGTTCGCCAGCGGGTTGTGGATGCCGCCGCCGCCGCCCGTCGAACCGCCCCCTGAGCCGCCGCCGGCGGCGTTGCCGCTGCCGCCGCTGCCGCCGCCACCGTTGCCGCTCGACCCCCCGGTGCTGGCGTCATTGCCGCCGTCGTCCCCGCCGCAGCCCGTGACCGTCAGGGAAAGAACCAGCGCGCAGCCGATCGATCGCAGCATCCAAGCACCTCCGCCCGGGAGCATACCCGGCGTGCCGGGCCGGCGCCACGACGCTCAGTGCGAGGGCCAGGCGCTGGCTGTCCCCAGATCGTGCACCGTGAAGCCCTTGGTGCGAAGCAGCGATGCCGCGCGCGCCGAGCGCACGCCGGCTGCGCAATAGGTCACCACCGGGCGCGACTTGTCGAGCTCGGCGACGCGCGCCTCGAGCTCGTCCACCGGGATGTTCTTCGCGCCGGGCAGGTGACTGCCGCCGAACTCGCCGGGGGTGCGCACGTCGAGCAGCGTGGCGCCTTCGGCGACCAGTTGCTTGGCACGAGCCCCGTCGGCCGGGGAGCCGCCAGCCTCGCAACCGGCCACGGACAGCAAGACGGCGAGCAACGGAACACGCATGCGCCTCATGTCGATCCGCAGCCGGCCTTCGTCAAGGCCGGCTGCGCGCCGGCTCAACCTGGCAATCCGCCGCCCCGCCCGCTCTCAGAGCCGCCCGTCCACCACGCGGATCAGGATCTTGCGGTACGCGCGCGCCAAGATGCGATCGCGCTCGGCCCAGGTGGCGCCGCCGGTGGGCAGGTGCGCCGCGATCACCAGCTCGCGGCCCCAGCCGGGCACGGGCTTGCCCGCCGGGTCGAGCACCGGCAAGCACGCGTAGCCCACGTTCAAGAACTGCCCGCCGCTGCCAAGCCCCAGCTTCGAGAAGATGCGCCAGCGCCCCTGGCTACGCTTCTCGAGGTACGCGATGTCGTGGGCGGCCTGAAGATAGATGGCGGTGTCCGCCGCCAGCCCGCCCCACGGCCCGTACTTGGTCGAGCCCTCGGCCCCGTACAGCAGCGTCTTGACGTCGGCCCACTGGATCGCCGGCAGCCGCTCAGTCGGTTCTTCGCGGTGCAGCACCACGCGCTTCAGCGCCTCGGCGATGGTGAAGCTCGAGAGGTGGTTGGCCGGGCCCGCGGTGGCGTCGGGCGTGATCGTCACCGACGCGCCCGCCGGCTCTTTGAAGGTGTAGCCCAGCGGTGGGGACGCCGCGCCATAGTTGCCGCCGAAGGTCTCGCTGGCGGGGCGCTTCAGCCACAGGGCGTGGATCAGGTCGTTGGCGCGCTTGCGGCCGCCAATGTCGTGGAAGTACCGGCCGAGCGCGTTCGAGCTGTAGGGCGAGTCGTCGTAGTTGGCGATGCTGGTCACCAGATCGCCCAGCGGCTTGCCCGCCACACTCGCGGTCAGGCCCACGCCGTAGCTCGAGGCCATGCGCAGCGAGGATGCCGCGTTGGCCGCAGCCAGCCACTTGGTGGTGCTCCACGGCTGGTAGGCGTCGTCGTGATTGCCGGTGGACAGAACGCGATAGTGCGGCACCCCGCCGACGCGGCGGATCAGGATGACGGTGAAATACGCGCCGCTCGGCGCCAGACCGGCCAGCGACGTGGTGTCGACCGAGATCGCCTGGCTCGACGGCACGTAGGTGGCGTTGCCGCCGCCGGTGAGCGGCACGACCGCGCTCGGATCGATCACCGGACACGCTAGCTCGCGATCGACGAAGGTCGGCGAGATCTTGGCGCCGCAGGTGTCGTCCAGGAACTGGAACTGGCCGCTCGGGGTCTGCGCCGGGCACGCCGGCGCGGGCTCTTCCGAAAGGGTCGGGATCGGATCGGGAACGTAGCCGCCGCCGGTTCCGCCCGAGCCGCCGATCGCACCACCGCCGCCCGTGCCAGCGATCGCACCGCTGCCGCCCGTGCCAGCGATCGCACCGCTACCGCCCGCGCCACCGCCTGCGCTGCCGGCCGCACCCCCGCTGCCGCCCGTGCCCCCACCGGCGCTGCCGGCCGCGCCACCGCCGCCGCTGCCCGCCCCCGCGCCACCGCCGCCGGTCGCACCGGTTCCGGAGGCGCCGTCGCCGCTGCAGCCCCAAGCCAGTGCCGCCAAGAGCAAGAGCCCGATGCGCATGGCGAAGATCAAGCACGACGCATGGCGCGCGTCGCGATCAAAGTTCACGCACGGGACATCACCCGAACTTCACCGCGACCCCCGAGAGCGGCGCCCGGGCTTGCACGGCCCGCAGAAGCTCGAGGGTGCCGATGAACGGACCGCGCACGCTGAGAACGATGGCGCTGGCGCAGGGCTGCGGCGTGGCGACGCAGCGACTGGCGACCCACTCTGCCAGCGGAGCGAACCCTTCGAGATCGGGTGAGCTCTCGCGCACGATCTTCGCTACCAAAAAGCGAGCGCCCAGAGCCCCGCTCTCGCGTCTTTCCAGGTGAAGCGCCACGGCCGGAGGGGCGTCGGGCTGAGGCGGACCGGGGACCGCGTACGGCACGAAGAGGTCGAGCTGGCCCACGCGCAGTTGCTGATCCGGATAGCCGGCGAAGGCGGTGCTGGCCATCACGCTGGCAGCGAGCCAGGTCTCGGTCTCGGGATCGATCGAGAGCTTGGGTCGGGCGTCGAACGAGCGCCCCGGATGGGTCATCTTCCAGGTCTCGCGGTTCTGTTTCAGGGCAGAGAACAGGGGAGCGATACGCCCCGGCGCGATCGCTTCGCGCGCCATCAAACGCTTGCCGTTCAGCGTGAGCCCGCTCCGGTCGAGCACGATCTGGGGTCGCAAGTGCTCGGGGCACGGCTCCTTGCCCGACTCGATCAGGTCGCGCATCCGCTCGAGGTCGCGATCGTCGGGCTCGCCGTCGCACCTGGGCGCGCGTTGGCACGCGCCCAGCGCGAGCACCAGCGGCAGCCAGGGGATCGAGCGCATGCGCCCCCGGAGGCTACGCGACAATCTGGGCGGCTGCGACTGCGCCGCGTCGGGCTCAGATCCCCGTCACGCGGTACACCAGGCCCTCGGCCACCTTGCCGCCCTCGCGGTCGACGCCGGCGGGCAGCCACATCGCGCCGTCTTTTGCCTGGGTCACGTCGTTGATCCACGCCACGCTGCCGGGCACGCCGAACAGGGTGGTGAGCTTGACTGCGCCGACGAGCTTCTTCCCGTCGGCGCTCCACACGCTCATCCGGCGGAAGTTCGAGTCGACCACGCACACGTTGCTGCCGCAGGCGCTGATGCCGTGCACCCAGCCGAACGAGTCGTCGCCGAAGTCCTTCCCGGTCGAGCCGAAGCGCCCCAGCTCTTTGCCCGCCTTGTCGAAGATCACCACGATGCGCGGCTCGCGGCCGTCGACCTTCTCGGCCTGGATGCCGCCGATGTAGATCTTGTCCTTGATCACCGCCGAGGTGTTCACCATGGTGAACGGCCCCTTGCGCTTGGCCTTGTCGCTCAGATCTTGCAGCACCCAGTCCTTGCGCTGGCACGAGTCCTTGCTGAGCTCCGCGATCTCGACCGTCGAGTTGACCCAGGGCACGATGCCCCACTTGCCGCTCTCGGCCAGCGCGAAGTGGCCCGTGGCCTTGCAGTCGTAGAGCTTCTTCCCACCCTGAAGCGCATAGGTATCGAAGATGCCGGATGCGGCCATCACCAAGCCCGAGTCGGCCTTCGAGAGGTGCTCGATCTTGTTCGGCAGCTTCAGCTTGCCACCGTCGCCGAAAGACGCATCCACGCTCAGCTGGCACCCGCCGGCCGTCGAGACCTTGAAGCCGTGCAGCACGCCTTCGTGATCCGCGACCAGCAGCTGATCGCCCACCACCTCGAGGGCGCGAATCACGCTCGAGGCGCTGGGCGCCAGGAAGCCGGCCCCCGGCAGCTTGCAGAGCGTGGCCTCGAGCTTCTTGCCGCCCACGCTCTGCGCGACGGGCGACAGGGTGAGCGGCTTGCTCTGAGCTACCAGCTCTTCGAACGAGGCTTTGGGGCCGGCGCTGGGCGCGGGCGCGGCGCTGCCCGCCGCGGTGGCCGACGACCCGGCGGCGGGCGCCTCTTTCTTGCAGGCGAGCAGAGCCAAGAACAGGACAGCGGCGCTGCCCGAGAGCGTGCGAGCAATCTTCGAGTTCGACATGAACCCGCCCTTCTAGCAGAACGGGGCGGGGCGAAGGAACCCGATTCGGCTCCGCTCAACGCTGCCCGAAGGGCTTCGGCGGCACCGACATCAAGAACGCGTACAGCGCCTTCTTCTCGATCTCGTCCATCTTGCCGAACGATTCGATGGGCATGAAGGGGTTCAGCTTGGCGCCGTTCTTCCGGACGCCCTGGGTGAGCAGCTTGTCGAAGTCCTCGTAGGTCCAGCCCTTGATGCCGGTCTCGTGCGTCGTGATGTTGCTGGGGATCGGGATCGACGACGGCGCGCCGGGGATGGGCCCCCCCGAGAACCCTTCGCCGTGACAACCCTGGCAGCCGCGAGCCAGGTACTTGCCGTAAGCCGCGGTGGGTTCGGGCGGGCCGGCGGCCTCTTTCTTGGCGTGGTCGATGCGACGCGCGACGTCGATCACGAACTCGCCACGCTGGTCGAGCACCTTGCCCAAGAGCCCGATCTCGATCACCCCGTTCTCGCGCTGCACCGGGGGCACGGTGCGCAGGTAGGACACGATGGCGCTGAGGTCGCCATCCGACAGCCACGAAAAGTCCTGCGATGGCATGAAGCGCACGCTGCGACCGTCCTTCTTGATGCCGTTTCGGATCACGCGCGCGAGCTCGCCGTCGCTGTAGGCGCCCAGCACCCCGCCGGGCGTGACGTTCGGTCCGGTGATGGTGCCGACCGGCCCCATCGCCAGCGGCTTGCCGCCGCTCAAGTCCGCGCCGTGGCAGTCCGCCGACACGCAGCCCGCGGTGGCCTCGACCAGGTGCTTGCCCCGGGCGATCACCGCCGGATCGGTCGAACGCGCCACCGCCGGCAGCGGCACGTCGTACACCTTCGACATGCTCTTCTCGTACGCCGACGACTTCATGGTCGCGTACGCCCCGCCCCCGACCCCCAGCAAGAGCACCAACCCGCCCAAGCCTGCGCCCACGCGCTTCAGCCATCGCTTCATATCCCGCGCCTCCTCTAACCTGCCTTCGTACCACCAGAGCCGCCGATGTGGGCAGGCTTTCGGCACAGATTGGCACGGCACGGCAGTTGCTCTCCCCCGAAGCATGTCCAAGACGATGACGGCCCTCGCGTTGCTCGCCCTTCTGCCTCCCGCGTGCGCCGGGCAGGTCGACCGCGACACCCCGGTCCGCGACGCCGACCAAGAAACGGAGCCGAAGACCCCGGCCCCCACCCAGCCATTCGCCGGCCCGTGCGACTTCACCGGGTCGTGGGCGCTGACCTTCGAGGCGGTGGAAGAGCCCGGGTGCTGGTTGCCCTCGGTGCCGAGCCGCATCGTGGTCGATGGCACCTCGGTCTGGCAGGGGTACGGCGCGAGCTTGGTGCCGTTCGAAGCCAGCTTCTCGGCAGACGGTTGCACGCTGACCGCGAACTGGGGCAGCTACGACGAGTCCGAGGGCGAGCCCAACGGTTACGACGACTCCCTGACGCTGAAGCAGACCGCGCCCGATGCCGTGAGCGGGAGCCTCACGCACTCACAGTACTGGTGGTGCGGCTCGATGTACGGCTCGAAGACCTATGCCGCGGACGGCAAGCGGGAGTGATCGGGCAGGGTTGCCCCTTCGACCGTCGAGCTCTGCTGGCACCCGCGCCGTCGCGCCGCCATGGCGTACAGCACCGGCACCGCGGCGCGACTCACGAACAGTGACGCGATCTCGCCGGCCATGAGCGCGATGGCCAGACCCTGGAAGATGGGATCGAACAGGATCACCGCGGCGCCCAGCACCACCGCCAGCGCGGTCAAGAGCATGGGGCGGAAGCGCACCGCGCCGGCCTCGACCACCGCCGCCTCGACCGGCATGCCCTCGGCGATGCGCGCCTCGGCGAAATCCACCAAGATGATCGAGTTGCGCACCACGATGCCCGCGCCGGCCATGAAGCCGATCATGCTGGTGGCGGTGAAGAACGCGCCCATGGCGGCGTGCGCGGGCAAGATGCCGATGAGCGAGAACGGGATGGCCGCCATCACCACCAGCGGGGTCGAGAACGACCGGAACCAGCCGACCAGAAGCGCGTAGATCAAGATCAGCACGGCCCCGAAGGCCACGCCCAGGTCGCGGAACACCTCGAGGGTGACGTGCCACTCGCCGTCCCACTTCACTGCGGGCTTCGCGTCGTTCGCCGGCTGCTTCAGATCGTAGATCGCCAGCTTGCCGCTCTGGCCGCCGAACCGCGTCGCGTCCAGCTCGGCCAGCTCGTCGTTCATCGCCAAGACGGCATAGGCCGAGCTCTCGGCGCCGCCTGCCACGTCTCCCGTCACGTACACCACCGGCACCAGGTTCTTGTGATAGATGCTCTGGTCCTCGGGTGTGCGCTCCACCCGCGTCAGCTCGCGCAGCGGCACCAGGCCACCACCCTGCGCCGGCATGTTCAGCGAAAGCAAGGTGTCGGTGTCCGAACGATGGGCGCGGGGCAGGTCCAGCACCACCGGCACGTCTTCTTGCTCGCCCGGCATGTGCACCAGGCCCAGGGTCTCGCCGCCCACGGCGACGCGCACTGCAGCCGCGATGGCGTCAGAGCTGATGCCGTGGAGCGCCGCCTTCTCTTTGTCGACCACCAGGCGATGCTTCTCGTGGGGCTCTTCGGCGTACCAATCGACGTCCACCACGCCCGGCGTGCGCTTGAACAGGCCGCGCACCTCTTCCGCCAGGCGGCGGCGCGAGTCGGCGTCGGGGCCATACACCTCGGCCACCAGGGTCTGCAGCACCGGGGGGCCGGGCGGAACCTCGGCCACCGACACGCGCGCGTCGTAGCGCGCGGCGATCTCGGCCACGCGGGGCCGGATGCGCTTGGCAATGTCGTGACTTTGGGCTTTGCGCTCGTGCTTCGGCAAGAGGTTCACCTGCACGTCGGCCACGCTGGGGCCCGAGCGCAGGTAATAGTGCCGGACCAGGCCGTTGAAGTTGAAGGGCGCGGCCGCTCCGGCGTACACCTGATAGTCGACCACCTCGGGCTCCACGCGCACGGCAGCCGCGATCTCGCGGGCCACGCGCGCGGTGCGCTCGAGCGAGCTGCCCTCGGGCATGTTCAGCACCAGCTGAAGCTCGCTCTTGTTGTCGAACGGCAGCATCTTCACCCGCACCAGCCCCGCGGGTACGAAGGCCATGGCGCCGACCAGCATCGCCGCCACCACCGTCAAGAAGCCCCAGCGCCACGGCGTGCGGCCGACGAAGCGCGACATCACCCAGCGATAGGCGCGGGTCAGGCGATCGTCGCCGTGGGCATGCGCCCCGTGCTTCTTGCCGCGGCCAAGCAGGCGCGCTGCGGCCCAGGGCGTGACCATGAAGGCCACCACCAGCGAGAACAGCATGGCCGCCGTCGCGCCCACCGGAATGGGCCGCATGTAGGGGCCCATCATTCCGCCGACGAAGGCCATGGGCACGATGGCCGCGATCACCGCCAGCGTGGCCAAGATGGTCGGGTTGCCCACCTCGGCCACCGCGGCAATCGCCACGTCGCCCAGCGGCCGCCCGGCGTTCTCGGGCAAGTCGCGATGGCGCACGATGTTCTCGACCACCACGATGGCGTCGTCGACCAAGATCCCGATGGAGAAGATCAGCGCGAACAGCGTGATGCGATTGAGGGTGTATCCGGTCAGGTGGAAGACCAAGAGCGTGAGGGCCAGGGTCGAGGGAATGGCCACCGCCACCACCAACGACTCGCGGAAGCCGAGCATGAACAGGATCAGCAGCGACACGCTGATCACCGCCACCGCCATGTGGAACAAGAGCTCGTTGGACTTCTCGGCCGAGGTCTCGCCGTAGTGCCGCGTGACGGTCACATCCACGCTGCTGGGGATGAGCGTGCCCTTCAGGCCGTCGAGCTGCGCCAGCACGCCCTGCGCCACGTCGATGGCGTTGGTTCCGGGTCGCTTCGCCACCGAGAGGGTGACGGCGGGCTGCTCGTCGGCGGCGTTCGAGCGGGCCGCACCGCTGCCGAACAGCACGTACTGCGCAGGCTCTTCGCTGGCGTCGGAGACCTTCGCCACGTCGCGCACGTAGACCGGCGCGCCCTGGTGCACGCCGACCACCACCGCGCCCACGTCGTCGGCGCTGGCGAAGAAGCCGCCGGTCTGCACCACCACGTCGCGATCGTCGGTGGTCAGCGAGCCGGCCGAGCTCTGCTGGTTGGCGCTCTGCAGCGCCCCGGCGACCTGTGCCAGGCCCAGGCCGCGCGATGCGAGCAGCGCTGGGTCCAGCGACGCCCGCACCTGCCGGCGCAGTCCGCCGATCAGCTGGGTCTCGCTGACCTCGGGGATGCGCTTGACCTCGTCGGCGACCTGGGCCGCCAGCCGACGCAAGGTCAGGTGGTCGTGGTTCTTGGCGTGGAACGTCAGCGCCAAGATCGGAACGTCGTCGATCGAACGCACCTTCACCAGCGGCTGCGAGACCCCGCTCGGAATGCGGTCGTGGTTGGCCGCCAGCTTGGCATCCAGCTTCACCACCGAGCGCTCGACGTCTTCACCCACGCGGAAGCGGACCACCGCCAGCGAGCGGCCCGGTTGACTGGTGGTGTAGACGTACTCCACACCCGGAATTTCCCAGAGCAGGCGCTCGATGGGCGCCGAGACGCGGCTCTCGACCTCTTTCGCGCTGGCGCCCGGCATGGCCACCATCACGTCCACCATCGGCACCTTGATCTGCGGCTCTTCTTCCCGCGGCAAGAGCAGGGTGGCGAACACGCCCAGCAGCACCGAGGCGACGATGAAGAGCGGCGTGAGCTTCGAGTGCACGAAGGCCCGCGCGATGGCGCCGGCCGGCCCGAGCCGCGACGCGCTCATTGCCGCACCTCGATCAGTTGCCCGTCGGTGAGCTGACTGGGGTGAGTGACCACCACGCGCTCTGCCTCGTCCAGGCCGCTCAAGATCTCGACGGCGCCGGCCCGCGAGCGGCCGCTGCGGACCAGTCGGAGCGCCGCCTTGTCGGCCTGCGCGACGAACACCATCTCGATCTGCCCGCGCGAAACCAGCGCGGCGGCGGGCACCTCGAGCGCGCGCCGTTCGCCGGTGGTGAGCTTCACCCGACCGAACATGCCCGCACGCACTCCGGGCTTCTCTGGAAGGTCCAGCTTGACCAGCACGGTGCGGGTGCTGGCCTCGGCGCTCGGGCTGATCTCGGCCACGCTGGCCTCGAGCTCGTCGGGCACCGCGTCCAGGCGAACCGCGAGCTTCTGCCCGGCGCGCAGCCCGGCCGTCATCACTTCGGGCACCGACGCTTCCAGGCGAAGGGCCGTCGGATCCTCGAGCACCAAGAGCGGGCGACCCGGCAGCGCCTGGTCACCGATCTCGGTCAGCTTGGCGGTCACGATGCCGGCGAAGGGCGCGCGGATCGCGGTGTACCCCTGCATCACCCGCGCCTCGCCGTGCGAGGCATCGGCCACCCGGAAGCGGGACGTGGTGGCGTCGAGCTCGGACTTCGAGATCACGCCGCGCTGCTCCAGGCTCTTGGCGCGGGCGAGCTCGATCTTGGCCTGATCGAGCACCGCCGAGGTCTGGCGTGCCTTGGCGTCGAGCTCGCCGGCCCGCAGCCGCACCAAGACGTCGCCCGCGCGCACCCGGCTGCCGAGCGTCACCTCGAGCTTCTTCACCGTGCCGGCCACGCTCGGGGCAATGCTGGCGCTGAGCTTCGGCCGCACCGTGCCGACCACCTCTTGCACCACGCTGCTGTCGGCGCGCCGCGCCGCCGCGACGGACACGGTGGCCTTCTCGACGACGCTCTGGGCTGGCGTCGGGGGCTCGCGGTGACAGGCCGCGACCAGCGGCAGGGCAGAGAGCACGATGAGACGGGTCATGGTTGCGAGGCCCTTTCCGGGGCGTTAGCCTTGTGATGGCTGGAACATATCACCATATAGTAATATGTCAATGTCGCGTCGCGCACGTGTTCGCCGTCTGGAAGGGCCGATTCTGAGCAGCGTGGCCGGGGTGTTCTCGGTGCTCAGCGAGCCGACCCGATTGCAGATCCTCCAGCTGCTCGGCGAGGGCCCGCTCAGCGTGTCGGAGATCGTGGCGACCCTGGAGATGAAGCAGGCCAACGTCTCGAAGCAGCTCGGCATCTTGAGCCAGGCCGGGCTGGTCGGTCGCGAGCGCGACGGCTCGAGCGTTCGCTATTCGATCACCGAGCCGATGATCTTCGAGCTCTGCGATCTGGTCTGCGGAAAGCTGCGCAAAGACGCCGAGGCTCGCATCGCGAGCTTGAAGTAGCTATCATCCGCCAATGCGATTCGCGTTCTTGCTCGCGGCGCTGGCATTGGGGTGTTCGTCTTCCGACGACGAGTCGAAGACGTGCGAGCCGGGCCGGCAGGTGGAGTGCGCTTGCATGAGCGGCAAGGGCGTTCAGAAGTGCCTGAGCGACGGCAGCGGCTTCGGCGCTTGCCAGTGCGGCGACGCGGGTGACGACGCCAGCGCCGGCTCCGGTGGCGGCGGCAACGCCGGCAGCGGGGGTGGCGCCGGCACCGCCAGTGGCGGCAGCGGGAACGCGGGCGGCGGCGGAAGCGGCGGCGGCTCGGGCGGGTCGGCAGGCGACGCGGGCACCTGCGCGCCCGGCACCGCGACCAACGTGACTGGTGCCTGCGATCTGGTGCTGCAGAACTGCCCCGCAGGTCAGACCTGCCGCGTCGAGCAGATGGACGCCGGCGGCTACACCACCGCGTGCATCGTGCTGGGCACCGGGGTGAAGAAGATGGGCGAGTCGTGCTCGGCCCACAAAGAGTGCGAGCCGAAGCTGAGCTGCGCGCTGGGCAAGTGCACGCACCCGTGCTGCAGCGACGCGCAATGCGGCAGTGCGGGCTCGTGCGACATGAAGATCAGCTATGGCAGCTCGTTCGTGCAGGTGTGCACCTTCTCCGCCGCGTGCACGCCCTGGGCCAAAGACTGCCCGCCCGGGCCCGAGTCGGACTGCCACGTGGGCGCGAACAACAAGCTCAAGTGCAGCTTCCCGAACTACACCGTGGACGGCGGCTCGACCCTGGGCATGGCGTGCCAGTTCTTGAACGACTGCCAGGACTCGCAGCAGTGCGACTTCGCCAGCGGCAGCGGCGTGTGTCGCTGGCTCTGCAAGGCCAGCACCACGGGCGCGCCGGACGCGGGCGCCGTGGGCGGCACGCCAGGCAACGGCGGCTGCCCGTCGGGCCAGACCTGCAAGGCCTACTCGAGCCCCGCCTGGCTGGGCGTGTGTCGGCCCTGACGTTCAGTCCGGCACCAGCACCAGCTTGCCGGTGGTCGTGCCCGACTCGATGGCGGCGTGCGCCTCGCCCACCCGCGAGAGCGGGAACACGCGCACCGCGTGCGGCCGCAGGCGGCCGAGCCACGACAGCAGATCGCCCATGCCTTCCTGCAACAGCTCCGGCCGGTCGAACAGGTACGACAGGTTGAAGCCCATCACGCTGCGGTTCTCTTCGGTGAGCTTCAGTGGGTTGAAGCGCGGCGTGCGCAGCCAGTCGACTGCCAGCTTGCCATAGTGCGGCTTGCCACCGCTCTTGGGCATCATGGTGTGAAAGCCGTAGATCACCAGCCGACCGGTGGGTCGCACGTGCGCATAGCTGTCGCCCAGGGTCTCGACGCCGTTGGCGTCGAGCACCACGTCGAAGCCCTCGGGCGCGAAGCGCTCGGCCGCGCGCCACAGGTCTTCATGGCTCTTGTCGATCACCAGGCTTGCGCCGTGATCGCGCGCCGCCTCGATCTTGTGGGCGCTGCCCACCACCCCGGCCACCTCGCAGCCGTGCAGGCGCGCGATCTGGGTGAGCGCGCCGCCGACCCCACCGGCGGCCGAGTGCACCAGCACCTTCATGCCGGGCCGTAGCTTGCACAGCTCGATCAGCGCGAAGTGTGCGGTGAGGAACACCGCCGGAAACCCCGCCGCCACCGTCGCGCTCATCTCTGGCGGGCGTTCGAAGACCTGGTTCTGCGGCACGACCACCTGCGTGGCGTAGCCGTCGAAGCGGGTCAGACCGATCACCTGGGTGCCCACCGCGGGGGCGGCGGCGCCTGGGCCCAGGGCCTTCACCCGACCCGCCACCTCGAAGCCGGGGGTGATGGGCCAGCCGACGTACTTCTTCGCCGACGAGTACAGCCCCATGCGTACGATGCAGTCGGCGTAGTTCACCCCCATCGCCTCGACCTCGATCAGCACCTGGCCCGGACCCGGCTCGAGATCGGCGTGCTCTTCGACGCACAGCCGATCGTACGAGCCAGCGCGGTGAACCACGACCTTCTTCACCCGGCGGGCATAGCCGCGTCGTGCAGGAATGGCACGCCGAAGCTGCATGCCGGCAGGGTTCGATGGGGGAAATGCGGCGGATTTTTGCCTGGTCCGGCGCTTGCTCTTCCACGCTTCGACCCCGAAAAGGAGACTCGATGATCCGCTCTTCGACCTGGATGATTGCACCCGTTCTGCTCGCCCTGCTCGCCTGCAAGGGCGGCTCCCGCGCCGAGGGCGGCAAGCCCGCCGCCGAGGGCACAGCGCCCCGCGGCGAGAGCAAAGCCGAATCCGCGGACCGCGCTGCGAGCGCCGCCGTGCCCGCGTCGTCGAGCAAAGGTGGCACGCTGGCGCTGAGCGTGATCGAAGGCCGATCGGGCGTGGAGGACACCGGCTTCCTGCACATCATCGGCGAGATCCGCAACGACACGTCGAAGTGGATCGAGTCACCGAAGGTGGCCGTGGTGCTCATGGACGCGCAGGGCAAGCCCATCGGTGTGGACTCGATCGCGGCCGCCGACGGCTTCGGCGAGAGCGCGCTGGGCATGCGTCACAACGTGCCGCCGGGTGAGGTCAGCCCGTTCCACTACATCCGCGACATCAAGAAGCTGGCGCGACCCTACGCATCACACAAGCTCGAGCCCAAGGTCTTCCCCGCCGACAGCAGCTTCAACGCCACGGTCGCCGACGTGAAGACCGACAAGGAGAACATCGGCAAGACCGAGTACTGGCGGATCACCGGCACCGTGAAGAACGCGGGAAAGCCCTGCTCGAACCCCGAGGCAGTGATCGCCTTCTACGATGCCGCCGGCAAGATCGTCGACACACGCGCGGGCCTGACCGAGTGGGACGTGAAGAACGCCTGGCCCGCCGGCGCGTCGCTGCCCTTCAAGACCGGTCCGGTCGAGAACAAGTGGAGCTTCACCACCACCAAGGTCTGGGGCGACTGCCACGAGCCGTACTGAGCTCAGCGCGGGATCGCCACCAGCGCCGGCGTGCTGGTGGTGGTCTGCCGCATCGCGTGCAAGGGACCGACGTGGTACGCTGCATCATCGACATGACCTGGCGCGATCGCATCGTAGCCGACCCGGCCATCTGTCACGGACAAGCGACCATTCGCGGCACGCGAATCATGGTCAGCGTCGTCCTCGACAATCTGGCCGACGGGTCGTCGGTCGACGAGATCGTCCAGAGCTACCCGTCGTTGACGGTTGACGATGTCCGCGCGGCCATGGCTTACGCGGCCGATCTGGCGCGGGAACGCGTCTTGCCGTTCGGTGCAACGGGCTCGTGATCGCATTCAAGTTGGACGAGAACCTGCCGACATCAGCGCGGGATCGCCACCAGCGCCGGCGTGCTGGTGGTGGTCTGCCGCACGGCGAGCACGGTCATGCTGCTGGACGAGCTGGGCGCGTGCAGCACCGCCGCGCCGCCCAGATCTTGCTTCTGGGGGGCCGTCGAGCCGTCGAGCGCCGCGCGGTAGAGCGAGCTCACCCCTTGCCAGCGCACCACCCACTCGGCCACCCCGGCGCGGGCCGTGGGGCGCACCGCCTGGTCCGACTGCACGTCCGCGATCTTGACGCCGCTGGCGGCGGGCGTCGCCAGCGGCACGGCGCGCAGGGTGTATTCCTGCAGCTTGGGGATCGGGTGGACCACGATCCACTCAAGGTAGCTCAGCGTGCCGCTGGAGCCCAGCATGGGAAATGCCTGCTTGCCCGGGGCACTGCGCACGGTCGGGGTGAGCGTTGCCCGATCGAACACGATGATGTCGGCTTGCGAGGCGCCGTCACCCGTGTACACCCCGCCCGAACCTTCCGAGAAGTCGCTGACGGCCACGTGCGTGGCCGAGACGTCGGCAAAGCGCTGCTGGCCAGGGCCCGCGGCCACGGCCGTGCTGGTGCCCTGGCCCACCTGATACAGGAACACGTCGGAGTCCGAGCTGGTGTCTGCGCCGAGCCAGCCGGTGAACACCACCGCATCGTTGGTGGCGCGGGGCTCGCCTGCCAGGTTGAAGCTGCCGCTCACGATCGTGATCGTGCCACCGTGCCGCACGCGCACCAGGTGCTTGGCCGACTCCCACGCCAAGACGTCGCCCGCCAGGCTGGGGCGCCGCGGGCCTTCGGCGCCGTCGTCGATCACGCTCTCTTTGCCGGTGGTCAGATCCCGCAGCCGCAGCTCCCCCGTCTTGGCCGACACGTACGCCAGCTGACAGCCGTCGACGCTGTAGGAAGGGAAGCCGTCGAGATCGACGTCCGCCACCTCGACGCCCGCCACGGCCGCCAGGCAATCGGCCGTGCCACCGCTGCCGCCGGTGGTGCTGCCGCCGCTGCCACCGGTGGCGCTGCCGCCGCTGCCGCCGGCGCTGCTGCCGCCGCTACCGCCGGTGGCGCTGCCGCCCGCGCCCGCCGCGCCCCCACTGGCCGCGGCCTGCCCCGAGTCTTCCGACCCGCACGAAAGCGCGCACACCGCACAGAGCGAAATCAACCAGCGACGCATCTCACCCTCCCGAGGCCTTCGGCTCGCGGAGCCCCAGGCGAACCATCTTCTTCTTGAGGCCATGGCGGGTCAGGCGCAAGCGCTCGGCGGCCCGCGTGATGTTTCCGCCCTCGCGCTCCAGCGCCGCGCGCACCTCTTCCCGCTCGGCATCCGGGCCGCTGGGCTTCTTGCTGGGCGGCAAGGTCAGCTTGGGTGCCGGGTCGTCCTTGAACGCCGCGCGCACCTCTCGTGACAGGTGCTCGAGCTCGATGCGTGCCACACCCAGCGCCGCCACGCGCTGGATCTGGTGCTCGAGCTCGCGGACGTTTCCGGGCCAGCGGTGTGACATCAGTGCACGCGCTGCGCGCTGTGACAGCACGGCGCTGGTGCCCGTGCCCGAGAGCACGTGCTCGGCGATGACCAAGATGTCTTCAGGGCGCTCGCGCAGGGGCGGCACGCGAACCTCGAGCACGTTGAGGCGATACAGCAGATCCCGCCGGAAGGTCCCCACCTCGACCTCGCGCTCGAGGTCACGATTGGTGGCCGCAATCACCCGGACGTCGAACGGCTTCTCTTCGTCGCTGCCCACCGGCCGATAGCGGCGCTCGGCCAGCACCCGCAGCAGGGTTGCCTGACGCATCAACGGCAGCTCGCCGATCTCGTCCAGGAACAAGGTGCCGCCCTCGGCGCGCGCGATCAGGCCAGCGCGCGCACGATCGGCGCCGGTGAAGCTGCCGCGAGCGTGCCCGAACAGCTCGGCCTCGAAGAGCGAATCGGGCACGGCTCCGCAGTTGATGGCCACGAACGGCGCCCGCGCGCGCGGACCGCTGTCGTGCAACGCCCGCGCGAACAGCTCTTTGCCCACGCCCGTCTCGCCGGTGATCAGCACCGGCAGCTCGCTGTCCACCGCGGTGTCGAGGCGGGCCAGAGCGCGGCTCAAGGCGGGGCTCTCGCCCACGATGCTGGGGAAAGCGCGTCGACCGCGGCGCGAGGGCAGCACGGTGCTCGGCTCGTGCATCGACAGCGCCGCCAGCTCGGGCGGGGGCGCCGAGGAGTGCACGACGGCCGTTTCGTGCTCGCCGCCCAGCGCCACCGCCAGCGTGGCGCAGACGGCCCAGCGCTCGACCAGCTGGCGATCGAGCGACTCGAATGCGTTGGGCACGAAGCGGTGCTCGAGCAAGAGCAGTGCACGCCCGCCGCGCGCGGTCTCGGGGCCCACGGCGGTGAGGCGCGAGCCTGCGCCCCCCCGGGTCGACACCGTGGGGTGGCTCGCGACCCCGCCGGCGCTGAGCGCGGCCTGCACCACCTCGCCGGGAACCCGGGTGCTCGCGTCGGGGATGGGCACCCCGTCGACGTCGACCCCGAAGCCTTGGCCGTCGGAGAACACGAACGCGCGCTCGGCGCCGCTGGCCTCGACCACCCAGCGACACAGCGAGAGCACGGCCGCCTCGCGGCTCTCTGCCGTGCTGGCCGTGGCCAAGAAGGCCCAGAGCTGTTCGTCCCCTGCCACCGGGGCGCGAGCGTAGCTGGTGGGTGGCGCCGAAGTGAAGCGGCGTCGCGCCGCGGCAAAAACCCCGAGCGCGCGTCGTTCGGGCTCCGGCAAGCCCGCGCGGCGCGCGCGGCGCGCGGCCCGGACGGCGGTGCGCGCGGCAAGCTTGCGATCGGCCGGGAGCGTGCACAGGTGTGCTCGCGCACGCAGCGTCAGAGCGCGCGCGTCGAGCAAGGGGTCCTGAGCCAAGAGGTCGGGGTCCACAGCGTCGAGCGCGCCCAGGGCCCGCTGCCCGTCGCCTGCCGTCAGCGCCAGCTCGCTGCGCAAGAGCGCCAGATCGGCGTGCACCGGCTTCGGCACCACGTCCCCCAGGTGCTCGGCCTCGGCCACCCAGCGCTCGGCGGCCACGGGGTCCCCGCGCCGCAGCGCCACGTCGGCGAGCGCGGCCAGGCACCAGCCCGCGCCCGACAGTTGCCCCAGCGCGCGACAGGTCGCAACCGCCTCCACCAGCGCCTCTTCGGCGGGCGCGAACTGGCCCAGCTGCCCTTCTGCCAGCGCCAGGTTCAGCAAGCACGCCCAGGTGCCGCCGCGGTCACCCATGGCGCGCTTGGCGCGCAGCGATCGCTCGAACGCGTCGCGCGCCTCGTCCAGCCGCCCACGATACAGCGCGACCACGCCGCGGTTGTGGTCGAGGCGCGCCAGCTCTTCCGTGTCGTCGATCGCGGCGGTGCCGAGCGCCGCCGTGGCTCGCGACAGCGCTGCCTCGGCGCTCGTCCAGTCGGCGCGATAGAGCGCGGTCGAGGCCAAGGTCGAGAGGGCCAGCACCTGGTCGGAAGGCGAATCCGCGAGCGCCAGCGCGCGCTCGGCCAGCTCCGCGGCCCGCGCATGATCCCCCGAGCGGGCCGTCTGCTCGGCGCGCCGCCGTTGCGCCAGAACGCCGAGCGGGGGGCACGCCTCCAGCCACTCGATCAGCTCGGGGTGGAGCCCGGCGCTCCCGCCACCCCGCGTGGATCGGTCGAGGGCGGTCAGCACCTCGGGCGTGCGTGTCGCGGGATCGGCGGCCAGGTCGAGCAGCGCCTCGGTCTCGATCGAGCGCAGCCCGGTTGCTCGCGCCCGCTCTGCAGCGAGCGTCAGCAGCTCGGCGCGCGTGCTGGGCGGTGCGGGCGAACGCGCCAGTGACAAGAGCTGCGCGGGGCCAAGGGGAGCGCGCGAGCCGAGGGCCACGCTGGCCACCGCGTCGACCAGCTCGACGGTGGCGAGGGCGCCGGCGAGATCGTCACGGATCTCGGCGTGCGCCAGCGCCCACACCGAGCCCGATCGGCGTTCGACCAACCCGGCCGCCGCCAGCTCGGCGCAGGCGCGGGGCGAGCGCTGCTCGCCGAACAGCGCGCCCAGCAGCGAATCGCTGGCGCTGCCACCGACCGCAGCCAACGCGCCCAGCGCCTTGGCCGCGTCGGCGCTCAGCTGCTTCGCGCGCGCCAGCACCGCCGCGCCCGTGAGCGGGGCCTTGCCCGCCAGGGCAGCCACGAACCCGGGGCTGCCTTCGCTCGCCTTGAAAAGCTCTTCCGCGCGCTGGGTATCGACGCCCAGCTCTGCGCACAGCCCGCGCACGCCGAGCAGATCCAAGGGCCCCAGCGCCACGCTGGGGGCATCGCCGGGCGCGGAGCGCAACGCAGCGATCAGCGTGACGTCGTCCGGGTCGCGTCGCCGGCAGCGAAAGGCCTCGAGCGCGACGCGCACTTCGGACGGTGCAGAGTGGACGTCGTCGAGGGCCAGCAGCAACGGCCCGGGCACGAAGGGCCGTGCGTGCTCGGAGCCGCGCAGCCACGCGATCAGCTGCGACAAGGCACCCGCCTCGACCTGGGGAAACCGCAGCCGGCGAGCTGCTTTTCCCGCCAGAAGCGCCCGCGTCACCCACTCCGAGAGCAGGTGGCTCTTGCCCATGCCGGCAGCGCCCGTCAGGTAGGTCACACCCGGGGCAAGGAGATCGAGCTCGGCGAGCTGGGCCTCGCGCACCGAGCGCTCAGCCGAGCCGCTGCGCAGCGAACGCACCGGGCGCGGTGCGCCGCTCGCCACGCTCTGGCCCAAGAGCGCCAGCACCTCGCGGGCGCCGGCCGGTCGATCTTCCGGGTGGCTGGCGCGCAGCCGATCGATCAGGTCGCCCAGGCTGGGCGGCAGCCAGGGCGCCAGCTCGCGTACCGGCTGCGTGGTCTCGGGCGACTTCCCGGTGGCCGCGCACAGCGCCAGCGCACCCAGGGCGAACAGATCGGTGCGCGGGCTGGGGCGCGCGCCGGCCCGCAGCTCGGGCGCGGTGTAGCCCGGCGTCACGGCGTGCGGTCCGAGGTCGGCCCGAGCCCGCGCCACCGCCGCGCCCAGATCCAGCAGGGTGGCGCGCCCGTCGTCGGGCACGCGCACGTGAGCGGGCTTGAGGTCGCCGTGCAAGAAGCCGCTGTCGTGGAGCACCGCCAGGGTGGCGGTGACTTCGCCCAGCACACGGGCCAGCCGCTCCGAGCGGGCGCGATCGCTGGGAGCCTTGGCCAACCACTCGCGCGCGTCCGGTCCGTCGATGAAGTCTTCGACCAAGAACGGCGCGCCGGTCCGTTCGTCGCGACCCAGATCGTGCGCGCGCACCAGGCCCGGCACATGCAGGCGCGAGAGCAGCGCGAACTCGCCACGGAGCAGCGCTTCGTCGAACGCGCCGGGTTGCCAGAGCTTGGCCACCAGCGCGCGCGCGGGCGCTTCGCGATCGGTGACCCGCAGCACCACGGCCTGGCCACCCCGGCCCAGGACGGGTCCAGCCTGGTAGCGGGGGTGCGCGAAGAGGCTCATGGCGTGGAGGGTACGGTCCTTGAAAGCAGGGGGCGATCCACCCCGGAAAAAAGCAGCAAAACGATGGACTACAGCGACGGATGGTTTCGAGTTACCGGTAACCGGCCGGACACCGAGTTACCAGTGAGCCGCAGCCTGGCCCTGGCCGCCGGCCTGACCGCCTGCAAGCTGGGCCTGGTCGTGCTGCGGGTGGTCGACGGCGGGGGCGCCGGCCTGCTCGACGTCCTCGCGCCGCTCGCGATGCTCCACCAAGACGCGCTGGTGGTGGCCGCCTTCCTGCTCGCGGAGCTTGCCCTTGCTCGCCGCTTTCCGCGGGTGCTCTGGGGGCTGGCGTGGCTCTTGATCGTCTACGGCGCGTTCAACGTGGCCGTGGCACGGGTGTTCTCGACACCGCTCACCATCTCGATGATCGGCGCGACCGGGGGCGCGCTCAGCGACTCGATTGCTCTGCACGTCACGGCATCGAACCTGGGAGCCATGGCGCTCGTGGTGCTCGTGGCCGCGGCGACCACGCGGATCCGTTCCTTCATCACGCTGCGGCGCGCGGCGGCCGTCAGCGTTGCGTTGCTGGTCGTGGGGCTCGGGGGCTCGCGGGCTGCGGCTCGCGTCGAGACGCTGGGCCTGCACCGCAACGCGGCCTTCGCGCTCGGCAGCACCGCGCTCGCGCGTCTCGCGCCAGCGCCCCGGGTCCAGTCGGTGAGCGCGCTTCCGCCCGAGGGGCCCGCGCTGGATCTGGGACAGTTCGCCGGTGCTGCCAGGGGCCGCAACGCGGTCTGGGTCATCCTCGAGTCGACCGCCGCCCAGTACCTGGGCGCCTACGGCGCAGCGCTGGATCCGACGCCGAATCTCACCCGCGTGAGCCAGGACGCGCTGGTGTTCGATGCGGCGTACAGCGCCTACCCCGAGAGCATCAAGGGGCTCTGGTCCATGCTGTGCGGCGAGTCGCCCGCCGCCCAGACCACAGCGAAGGACTACGTCGCGCCCTGCGGCTCGGTGGCCAGCTCGCTGGCTTCTGCCGGCTACCACCGCGCGTTCTTCCACTCCGGGCGCTTCCGCTACCTGGGCATGCAAGGCATCGTCGACGGCCGCGGGTTCGACGCCGCGTACGACGCAGAGACCATCGGCGGCAGACACGCCTCGAGCTTTGGCACCGACGACGCTTCGACCGTGCAGCGCCTGCTGAGTCACGTGGATCAGCTGGGCGGCCAGCGCTTCTTCGCGGTGTACTCGCCCATCTCGGGCCACCACCCGTACAAGTCGCCGGGTGACGGCCCGCGCCCGTTCCCGGCGAAGAGCGAGAAGGAACATTACCTGAACGATCTCTTCGCCGGAGACGCCGCCTTCGGCGCTCTGGTCGACGGGCTTCGCGCACGCGGCCTGCACGAGCGCACGCTGTACGTGATCGTCGGCGACCACGGCGAAGCCTTCGGGCAGCACGAGGGCAACTTCGCGCACACCCTTCAGCTGTTCGACGAGAACGTGCGCGTGCCGCTGATCGTGAGCGCACCCGGCCTCACCGTGGGGAGAGTGCGCGTGCCGCAGATCGCCAGCACCATCGACCTCGGGCCGACCACGCTGGCCCTGCTCGGGCTGGCGCCCGATCAGCGGCACGAAGGTCGCTCGCTGCTCGCGCCCGAGCCCCGCGTGGCGCGCTTCTTCACCGATCACGGGCCGCTGCTCTTGGGTCTGCGGCAGGGTCGATTCAAGGCCGTGTATTCCAGTGAGCACGATCGCACCCAGTTGTTCGACCTGGCCAGCGATCCGGGCGAGCAGCACGACCTGGCCCGGTCCCACCCGGAGCGCGTCGAGCGCTATCGTGCGCACCTGCTCGCGTGGTCCGCGTCGCGGCGGGCGGCTCTGGGGCGGTGACGTCTCGGGGCACGGGCGGCGCCCACCGCCAACGAGCGTGTCACGAGCGCAGCAACGTCTGCCCCATCCGCACCTCGGGGCGAGCGATCACACCCGAGGCGTAGCCCCGCGGCAAGAGCACGACCACCGTCGAGCCGAAGGCAAAGTGCCCGACCTCGTCGCCGCGTTGCAGCGTGCGACCCAGCGCGTGCGGCTGGGTCTTCACCCACTCACGGCGCAGGGCGCCCTCGAGATGGATGCCGCCGATCAGGCTGGCGCCCACCATCACCATCAAGAACGGACGCCCCTGAGCGTCGCGACACGAGAGCGTGGCGCGCTCGTTGCGCTCGTAGACCCGCGGGACCACCCGCAGCGCGTCCTCGTTCTGGGGGAAGTACCGTCCGGGGATCCAGCGCACCGACTCGAGCGTGCCCGCCACCGGCATGTGCACCCGGTGGTAGCCGCGCGGCGTGAGGAAGATGACCGCGTACGTACCGCCGTCGAAGTCCGACAAGTCCTGGTCGTAGACCCCGCCGTTTACCACGCGATCGACGCTCAATCGCTGCTGCTTGACCACCATCGGGCGGCGCAGATCGATGGCGCCGGATGCGATCAGGTTCCCGTCGCAGGGCGCGACGAAGCCCGGCTCGAGGGGGCGCGCGCCGGGCGCCAGGCGGCGCAGGAAGAAGTCGTCCAGCGAGGTGAAGCGGCGCGCCTCGAACTCGCTGCGATCGATCCCGTCGCGCCGCGCCCAGTAGTCCACGGCGCGATCCACCGCCCACGCGGGTCGCTGGGCAGAGGTCACCGCCTGCGTGGCCCGGTTCAGCAGGCGGTGCGGCAAGAACGCGTAGCAGCGCAGGAACGCCTCGGTGCGGTGCAGGGCGGTCATGGCACCAGGGTCACCCGCTTGAGCAGCAGCCACGAGACGACGCGCGACGTACCGCCGGGGCGTACCCACAGCCAGTCGTGGCGCAAGATGCTGGTGCGGCGCGCGGCCTCGCACAGCGTCTCTTCCTGCCCGACGAAGCCCAGAGGCGTGACGATCAGATCGTGGTCCGTGTGGCGCTGCGGGTCGAAGCTCTCGATGCGAAAGCGCACGCGCTGGAGCGGGAAGCCGTGGCGCTTCAAGAAGTCGACGGCGCACGACACGCTGCTGACCGAGCGATCGACCACCTCGAAGCGCGCCTCGGGCAAGAGCTTCGCCAGCACCAGCAGGCTTCGCGGGAAGAGCCCGCCGCCGACGATCGCCACCCGCACCGGCCGCCGGGGCAAGGCCCTGACCAGCGGCGCCATGGCCCGGGCGTGGGTCCACAGCATGAAGCGTTGCAGCGCGAACGAGCCCAGCGCGATCCGCTCCAGGCCGCACAAAAACAGCCCCTTGAGCTCGCTCGGCGTGGCGCGCTCGAGCCAGCGCAGGTGCGGCGGCAGTGCGCTCGGGGCGAAGGCCACCTCGGCGCGCCGCGCGGGCAAGCGCGTCCAGTGCTCGCTCGGGAACTGGTGATGCTCGGCGTGATGGCCGTCGTTGAACCAGAAGAAGTTGTAGACCCGCCCATAGTGGCTGACGCCCGCTTCGGGAGACTCGACCCGCGCGTGCTCCATGCTGCCCTGCAGGCGACAGAGCGCAAGGCCCAGCAGGTAGCCCGGCACGTAGGCGAACAGGAACACCTTCGGCGCCACGGCCAGCATCACTGCCCAGAGCGCCCCGATCGCCCAGAGCTCGTGCCGCTTGGCGTGCAGCCGCGCGCCCGCGGGCTCGCCGGCGTGGTGCCACAGGTGACGCGCCTTCCACAGGGACTGCGGCACGCCCACCAGCAGGGTCAGCCACAGATCGAAGGCACGATTGAGCGTTCTCGACGTGAACAGTGCGTTGTGCAGATGGTTGTGCGACACGGTGTTCGAGCACCAGCAGATACCGACGCCGAACAGCGCCGCGGCGAGCACTGCGCCGCCTTCGCTGCGGGCCGCGAGGCCGAAGGCCAGCAGCGTCACCCCGGCCTGGGCCCACGTCGCGGCGACCAGCCAGGCGTCGCGCGCGGAGTGGCGGAACAGTGCGCGCGATCGACGCGCGCTTTCGAGGGACCACCACTCCGCGGGCATCGCCATGGGTCAGCCTCGCTTTCCTCGCCGCAGGGCGAAAACCGCTCCCAAGCCCGCGAGCAGCCACCCCAGGCCCGCGACCGAGCTCGGCGCCGAGACGGTGCAGCCGCCGTCGTCGCTCGAGTCGTCGCCCGACTTCGCTCCACCGCCGGACGCGCCGCCGCTCGGCGCACCGCCGCCGGCCGAGGCCCCGCCGCTAGAGGCTCCGCCGCTTCCCGAGCCCGCGGCGCCGCCGGCGCTTCCGGCGCTGCCGCCGCTTCCCGATCCGGCCGACCCTCCGGTGCTGGTCGACCCTCCCGTGCTGGTCGACCCGCCGGTGCTCCCGCCGTCGGAGCCGCCGGAGCCGCCGGAGCCGCCGCTCCCACCGGTGCCGCCGTCGGGCTGGCTCTTCAAGAACTTCTCGATGGCCAGACACGGCGTGTAGCCGCTGAGCACGCCCATCGCGATCGGATAGGCATCGGGTGAGGCGGGCGTTGCGTTCGGTGCGCGCAGCGTGCCGGTGGGCAGGCTCTGATCGCCGAGCCCCACGCAGACGTCGTCGGTCGCCTTGATGTTCTTCTCGACGTCAGCCCACTCGCTGACGCACGTCTTCTCTTTTCCAGCTGGGCAGCTGTAATAGAGGAAGCCGAACGCCGGCTCGCTGTAGCCCGCGTAGCTCGTGCCGGTGCTCTTGTCGTAGAGCATCGCAGCGCCGTGGATTTGGATCTTGGTGGGCGTCGTCGCGTCGGGCTCGAACACCACCTTCTTCACCTTGACCCAGACGCCCGCCGGATAACTGGCGCGCGCCTCGTTCGCCGCCAGCACGAGGCCGAACGCGAACAGGGTCGGAACCACATTTCTCAATCTCATTTTCCAAACACCTCCATCAGAAGATGGCCCGGTAAGAGCAACCCCTGGGCCACGGCAAACCCGAGTGAGGTCGGATGCTTAGAGACGGTTACCGGTGCGTTGGGTTACCGGTAACTCGAAGTGCGCGTTGGTCTCGGGGTCGACCTGCGTCGGCGGTGTGGCCGCCGATGCGGCCCTGCGCTCTGGAACGAGCTTCCCGCCAGCCGCGGGCGCGTGCGGAATCCTGGCGACCTGGCCGGTGTTCCAGTTCTTGTTGGACACCGAGGTCATCCTGTACCGCAATCGGCGATTGGCCTTGCGCCCTTCGAGCCCACCACCCGTCAATGAGCCCCCGATCCGCGCTTTCTGTAACCACCCGCGAGGTCCCACGGCGCGCCACCATCTGGGTGATGGCAGCGGTCTCGCTGGTCGTGTGGGGGAGCTTCCCGTTTCTCTTGCATTGGCTCGCCTCGGTCCCGTTCGGAGTGAGTCTGCGTCTCGGCTTCTCTTGGCTTTGGTTGGTTATCCCGGCGTGCGCGGCAATCGCCGCGCAGCTCGTACCCCTCCGCGAGCTTTCCAAGTGGTCCGCAGCGCGCGCCAGACTGGAGCCGGTGCTCGCCGCAGCCCTTGGCTGGCTGGATCGCGATGACGTCGTGTTGTTCTACATGCCGGACTGGGTTTACTACGTTGCTCACGATCCCGCTCGGCGGGGAGGCCTGGAGGTCGTCGTCGGGCGCAAGCGTGGAACGGTCTCCGTGGCATGGGTCAAGCTCGACCCAGCGCTCGATCCGTGCACGGTCCCGGCGCGGCAGTTTGCCGGTCTGAGTCGCGTGGACGTGCTTGGCGAGATCGAGAAGAAGCTGGGTCACCCGTTGCGGTGGC
>Ga0154020_10001328_pt1 | contig 30607 bp, 22 predicted proteins | sample Klosneuvirus_201_FD_109709 | JGI IMG/M metagenome (GOLD analysis project Ga0154020, IMG submission 109709) | Active sludge microbial communities from wastewater, Klosterneuburg, Austria - Klosneuvirus_20160825_MG | ecosystem: Engineered > WWTP > Aerobic digester > Activated sludge | place...
CGCGAACCGCCGCCGCCCTGCCATTGCTAGAAGAAGCAGCCGTAGACGCTACCGGCCGAGTTCCACTGCACCTGGTTGTTGCCGTCCCACGACCACACCGGGAACGGCGTCGCGGTGCCGTAGCCGTGGCCGTTCCAGCCGCCGATGGCGTCGGGGCTGACCGCCTGGGCGATCGAGAGGCCCTGCTGATCGCGCGGGCCGGGCGGGTTCACGCTGTCGCGCACGCGCTTGTAGTACTGATCGTCGTCGCTGTAGCAGCGGCCGTTGATGCCGTCGGCGAAGCAGTTGGTGACCTGGCGCGCGGCGTCGTCGCAGATGCCCTCGAAGCAGGTGATGGCGGCGCCGAAGTCGTCCCAGAAGCCGGTGCCGTTGTTGCACTGGCTCTCGACCGAGTTGTAGACCGCGTTGAGGCCGGCCTGCACCTTGGCGTGGTCATAGCTGTTGGCGTTCGACACGCTGCCGTTGCCCGACTTGCTCTGCGCGTACGCCAGATAGGTCGAGCAGACGTTGCCGGAGTTGTAGGTGTTGCCGTCGCCACTGGCGATGCCCTGCATGTCGCGATACTGGTACAGCGAGTACTGCGTGTACGGCGTCTGGTCGAAGCCGACGCGGTAGAAGCCGCTCGACGCGTTCTGCCGCGACGACACCCAGGCGTAGTTGGAGCTGCTCCACAGCCAGCGCTGTACGGCGTCGCCGGCGCCGCTGGCCGGGCTCTTCTGGAAGTAGTGCGCCTCGACCGGGCTGCCCTCGGGCTGATAGTAGAAGGTGTACAGCGCGCCCATGTTGACCTGGGTCGCGCCGGGGTAGCCGTTCTGCAGCTCGGACGGCTCCAGCGGCGTCGAGCAGTAGGTCGGCCAGCCCGGGCGTCCCGGCGCGTGCATGGTCGAGTGCGTGGCCCAGCCGTTGCCGTGGTAGATCCACGAGTGCGTGCGGTACTCGCCGATGGCGTTGATGACGGCCTTGATGGGGCCGTCTCCGCTCGACAGGCCGACCGCGCCGGCGGGCAGGTTGACGCCAGCCGGGCTGGAGCCGCAGGCGACGTCGGTGGTGCTGGAGGCGCCGGCGTGCGCCAGCGCTGGAGCAGCGGTGAGGGCCAGGGCCATGAAGAAGGAGCGGACCTGTGGGTGATGCATGATCGCTGCGTATTGCAGCTCGCGTACCGATCAGGGACTTAGAGATCTTGCGTAGTTGTACCTACACACAGTTCAAGGCAGGGATCTTGGCCTGTTCAAAGTCTAGAACTTGAACAACGATGGTCGGGTGGAGCGTGGCGCCAGGGCTACTTCGAGGTCGGTGGCTGCTTGGTGATGGTGGGGTCGGCGGAGTCGTCGTCGATCGGGATCCAGTCTTCCTCGGTGGTGAGGCGTGCGGCGCACGGACGCGGGGCGATGGTGCCCGAGGTCGCGGGCAGCGAGGACGACGACACCACGGCCTCGCGCGGGCGCGCCGGGGCGGCCTTGACCGGCCTGATGTCGAGGCGGGTCGGGCCATCGAGCTCGAGCAGCCCGAGCGGCTCGAACATGGCGCGCTCCGACTCGGGCAGCGCCTCCAGCTTGCGCGTCAGCTCGGCCTTGGGGACGAAGATCTCCTCGCGGTGATCGGCGCTGATGGGGCGCCGCAGCACCAGCTCGGTGGGCGACAGCGAGTGCGCGGCGATCTCGCGCACGATGGGCGCCATCACCGCGACCAGGCGCTCGACCAGCACCACCGGGCGCTCGACCTGGCGCAGCAGCTGGCCATCGAGCGCGGCCTGCACCAGCGTCTTGCGGCTGTCGGTCAGCTCGGCGAGCGGGTCGGCCAGCTTGTCGTACAGGGTGAGCAGCTTGGTCTCGTCGGCGCCCTCGACGTCATAGGGCTCGGCGGCCTCGCCGCCCTCCTTGTCCTTGCCGCCGACCTTGGTGATGCTGACGCGCGGCGCCTCGTCGCGGATGCTGATGTCGAAGCCGGGGGCATGGATGTCGGGCTGCGCGCGCAGCTTCAGCGAGCTGGCGCCGCTGTCGATGGTCAGCTCGACGACATGGTGCTTGCCCAGCTTGTGCGGCACCAGGCGCGTCTCCTTGCGCAGCCAGCCGCCGGTCTCGGGGGTATGGACCTCCAGCTCCATGATGCGCTCGACCTTCAGATCGTGCGCGAACAGGCTGCTGGCCGGGATCTCGAGCTGCAGCAGCGTGGTCAGCCCGAAGCTGGTCTTGCCACGCATGCGCGCGCCATAGCTCTGGCCAGCCTCCAGCCCGACGTGCACGCTGGACTCGGTGCCCGGCAGATCGTGGCGCAGCAGCAGCTTCTCCAGCGCGGCGACGCAGCCGTCGCGCTCGCGCAGAGCGTCGGCCTCGAGGTCGGCGATGGCCGAGGTCAGGACACCGCGCACGGCAGCCAGCTCGGCGCGCACGGCCTCGGCTGCGGCGCGCGCGATGACCGCGGCGCAGCGCGTGGTGGGTGACTCGGCGCCGCCGTCGCTGCTGGTGCCGACCACCCGCTGCACCGTCTCGCCCAGCGCCTCGAGGCGCTCGATCTCGACCGCGGTGGCGCGCTCGCGCAGCGCACGCCGCTCACGACCGGCCAGGATGCGCTGGTCGGACAGCACCACATGCACGCTGAAATCCAGCGCCAGCCGCAGGAAGTCGATGAAGTTCGACTCCAGAGTGGACGGCGATGAGTCGCCATAGAGGTAGCTCATGAGGCCTCCAGGGGGCGATCGTAGCCTGGAGGGTGGGGTTCCGGCGAGTCTTGTGGTGGGGGCAAGGCGCCTTACACTGCGGCGCAAGATCCTGACCGTGCGCGCGTAGCCAGGGCAGGCCGTATAGTGCCGACAAAATTGGAGGCAGCGTGGTGCATACCCTGGGCATTCGTTCCGGCGTGCTGGCGATGGTCGTGGTGTCGGGGGTGTCGGGGCTGGGCCTCGCCGCGGCTGGATGCAAGAAGAAGGCGGAAAAGAAGCTGGTCCCCTTCGAGGGTGCGCTGACCGGCGCGCGCATCATGGCCAGCAAGGACCTGGTCAAGCCGTTCGACAAGTGGGAGCGCGGCCTGGCCAAGCTGGAGGCCCAGCTGGGCAAGCCGACCCGGATCAAGGACGGGGGCCACGCCTGGGCCGTGGTCGAGGGCGAGAGCTGCACCTATGTCGAGGTCTCGATGGAGGACGGCGCCAAGTACAACAAGAAGGGGCCCATGGTCGGCGCGGTGCAGGAGCCGATGCAGGTGACCAAGAAGGACGGCCCGGTGATGAACTGGCGCGACTGTCTGGCCATCACTGGCGTGACCGCGGGGCCGCCCGAGGATCCCAGCGCGCCGGCGCCGCCCAGCGATGGCAGCGTGGTCGACCTGGCGACCTTGAAGGACGTGGCCATCCGTGGGCGCTCGAAGTGGAAGGGCGCGCGCGTCAAGGTGACCGGGCAGCTTGGCGGGGTGTCGACGTCGACCTCGGGGTCGCAGACCTTCACCACGGTGTCGCTGCGGGTCAGTGAGGCCGACCAGGACACGGTGTCGTGCTCGCTGGTCGAGGGCGCGGCGGCGCCGACGCTGACGCAGGGGGCGCAGCTGGTGGTCGAGGGCACCGTGACCATCGACGAGTGGCTGTCGATGGGCGGCGACGCGACGCTGAAGGTCGGCCTCGACAAGTGCCAGGTGGTGGGGGCGCCAGACGCGGTGCCGGCGCCGACTCCGGTGCCGCCGCTCGGAGATGTGGGGAAACTGCGGGATCGTCCCGTCGGGTAGCGTCCTCAGATGAGGGCGAGCGTCGGCTCGACCAGGATGGCCCAGGCCGGGTGAGCTGCGAAGTCGGCGCGGGCCTGCTGGGCCGCGTCGGCGACGGCGTCGCGGGCCTCGGGGCCCCCAGCGGCGACGGCCCAGGCCACCGTGCGCCAGGCCAGCTCGGCGTGGCGGGTCTCGTCGCGGATGATGCGCGCCAGCAGCGGCTGCTCGGCCGGGCCGGCGTTGCGCTGCCAGTCCAGCGCGGCGGGGACGGACAGGGTCTCGTGCACGCAGCCTTCGAGGAAGCTGTTGTGCGCGATGGCCGCGAGGCCGCCGGGGCGCGCGGCGAGGGCGGGCAGCGGGCCGGGCCGGATGGTGGTGCCGGCGTGGTGGCTGGCCAGCGCAAAGCAGCCGCGCGCGTGGGCGACCTCGTCGCGGCCGGCGCGCAGGGTGGCGGCGAGCAGGGCAGGCGGGGCGTCGGCGGCGCCGAGCTCGGTTGCGGCGCGTGCGAAGGCGGCGATCGAGGCGTGCTCGCCGAGGCCACGCTCGGCCCAGGTGCGCGCGAGGCTGTCGTCGGGCGGGCCGCCGACGAGGTCCGCCAGCACGGCCACGCCGCGATCGAGGAGCGCGCGCCCGGGGATTGCCTTGCAGGGCTCGCTCCAGCTGTAGCAGCACAGATCCTGGCCGGCGTCCTGCTTGGCCTTGGTGCGCGAGCGGCTGATGATCAGGCTGAAGTCCTGGCTGTTCTTGCGCATGCGCAGATCGGTGGCGCAACCCTGGAAGCCGGCGGCGCGCGTGGAGGCGTGCCGGGCGGCCTGGGCGTGGGGGGCGCACCAGGAGCCTTCGGTGCACGCCCCCAGCCGTGGCAGGCGCACGCTGGCGATGGGGGCGGTGGCGTCGGGCGCCGGCGCGGCGGCGTCGAGCTCGGCGTCGGGCGAGGGCGCGGGGGCATCGCGCTGGCCGGCGTCGATGATGACGATGGCGCGCGGGGCCGACTGGCGTGGCTCCTTGTCACAGCCGCCCAGCGCCAGCGGCAGGCCGACGACAGCGATGCGCAGGCGCTCGGCGAGCTTCCACACCGTCATGAGCTGCCCTCCCGCGCACAGGGTAGCATCGCGCGCAGCTTGACGGGGCCGCGGCGGCCAGCCACGCTGGCGTCATGAGTGCCGACGCTACCGGGGGGAGCAAGGCCGAGTTCAAGGCGATGGTCGCCGAGCTCGAGATGATCGAGCGGCGCCGCCAGGAGGACGAGGGGCGCCGCCACCTGCTGGAGCAGCGCCTGATCCTGATGATGGGCACCGAGCTGCCGTCGTCGGAGCGCCGCCACTTCGCGCGTGTGGCCTGCGAGCTGGCCGTGGTGGTGCGCTCGCGCGTGGCGCAGCAGGCCGGCGTCATCGTCGACATGGGGGCGGGCGGGGTCTTCGTGGTGACCTCGCTGGTGGCGCACATCGGCGACTTCGTCGAGCTGGAGACGGTGCCGGGGCCGCAGGGGCCGAATCCGGCGCTGCGCATCTGGGCCAAGGTGACCTGGAGCCGCGACCATCGCAATGCGGGTCGGGCCGGCGTGGGCGTGGCGTTCGCGGGGTTCGGCAGCGATCCACAGGTGCATCGCTTCTTCCTGGAGCTGTTCCGCAAGCGGCTGTCGGACTACTGAGTCGACTGCGGATCCTGCCGTCTGCATGCAGGAACGGCAGGGCCGTCGGTGCGGATTCCGCGCCGCGCGGTGCAGCTTCCGCAATCGACCGCGGCGCCGGGAATATGCGAGAGGGCGGGTGAATGTCGCCGTGATCGCGCGGGTCACTCGCGCGTTCGACACCACGTCGGTGGGCGAACGACGCGGAGGACGCGATGCGAGCGACGAAGAGGCGGAGCCTGGCGCTGTGGGGACTGCTGCTGGCGCTGCCGGGGTGTGTGCTGCACGAGAGCCGCGGGGGCACCACGGTGGTCGCCGAGGGCTGGGTCGTGGTCGAGGACCTGCGCGGCTGGGCCTGGGTCGATGTCGAGCGCTGGCAGAGCGGCTATCGCGGGCGGGTCGAGTACCGGCAGACCGAGTGCGGGCTGCAGCCCGGCTGCGTGTGCCGGATGACGCCCGAGCCGGGGCTGCAGATCAACCTGTCGCAGACGGTGGTCATCATCGGGGTGCAGAGCGGGCAGCTGCCGGATGCCCATGCGGAGCGGCGCCGGCTGGAGGTCGAGCGTGAGCGGGTGCGGGTGGAGGCCGAGCGGGCGCGGGCGCGGGTCGAGGCCGAGCGCGAGGAGCTGGCCCAGCTGGAGCGGATGCGTCACCGCGAGCGCGTGGACCGGGTAGCGCGCGAGCGGGCGGCGTGGGAACAGGCGGCGCGCGAGCGGGCGGCGCGCGAGCGCGCAGTGTGGGAGGCGCGCCAGGCGGCCGAGCGGGCGGAGCGGGAGCGGGCCGAGCGCGAGCGCTGGCAGCGCGAGGGCCGCGAGCGCGGTGGTCGCGGCGGGCGCCGCGAGCGTGAGCGGCTGGAGCGCGAGAAGCGCGAGCAGGAGCGGGTCGAGCAGGAGCGGGTGGAGCGGGAGCGGGCGGAGCGAGAGCGGGTGGAGCGGGAGCGGGCGGAGCGAGAGCGGGTGGAGCGAGAGCGGGCGGAGCGGGAACGGGCGGAGCGGGAGCGGACGGAGCGGGAGCGCCGCGAGCGTGATGCCAGCGAGCGGGGCCGGGCCGAGCGCGAGGAGCGCGAGCGAGAGGAGCGCGAGCGACAGAAGGTGGAGCGCGAGAAGCGCGAGCGAGAGGAGCGGGAGCGTCAGCAGGTGGAGCGCGAGAAGCGCGAGCGCGACGAGCTGGAACGTGAGCGGGCGGAGCGCGAGCGACGCGAACGAGACCAGCACGAGCGAGGTCGGGTCGAGCGGGAGAAGAAGCAGCGCGAGGAGCAGGAGCGCCAGAAGATCGAGCGGGAGAAGAAGGAACAGGAGGAGCGCGACCGGGCCGAGCGCGACAAGAAGCAGCGCGACGAGCAGGAGCGCCAGAAGATCGAGCGCGACAAGAAGGAACAGGAAGAGCGCGACCGGGGCGAGCGGGAGAAGAAGCAGCAGGAAGAGCGCGACCGGGTCGAGCGGGAGAAGAAGCAGCGCGACGAGCAGGAGCGCCAGAAGATCGAGCGCGACAAGAAGGAGCAGGAAGAGCGCGACCGGGTCGAGCGGGAGAAGAAGCAGCGCGACGAGCAGGAGCGCCAGAAGATCGAGCGGGAGAGGAAGGAGCAGGAGGAGCGCGACCGGGTCGAGCGGGAGAAGAAGGAGCGCGAGGAGCAAGAGCGCCAGAAGATCGAGCGCGAGAGGAAGGAGCAGGAGGAGCGCGACCGGGTCGAGCGCGAAAAGAAGGAGCAGGAAGAGCGCGACCGGGTCGAGCGCGAGAAGAAGCAGCGCGAGGAGGAGCGCCAGAAGATCGAGCGGGAGAAGAAGGAACAGGAGGACCAGGAGCGCCAGAAGATCGAGCGGGAGAAGAAGGAGCAGGAGGAGCGCGACCGGGTCGAGCGCGAGAGGAAGCAGCGCGACGAGCAAGAGCGCCAGAAGATCGAGCGCGAGAAGAAGGAGCAGGAGGAGCGCGAGCGGGTCGAGCGGGAGAAGAAGGAGCAGGACGAGCGTGACCGGGCCGAGCGGGAGAAGAAGCAGCGCGAGGAGGAGGAGCGCCAGAAGATCGAGCGCGACCGGCAAGAGCGCGAGCGCAAGATCGAGGAGGACAAGAAGCGCCAGGAGGAGGAGGAGCGCAAGGCCGAGGAGGAGCGCAAGCGCAAGCAGCAGGAGGAAGACGAGCGCAAGAAGCGCGAGCAGGAAGAGGAGGACAAGAAGAAGGACGCCGAGAAGGACGCCGAGAAGGACAAGCCGCAGGGCGACGCCTGAGCGCTACAAAACTCCGACAAATTGCCCCGCGCGGGCTGAAATTGGCTAACCTGCGACAGCGAGTGCGGAGTCGGCCGATGTAGGTGCGGCTCGCGCAAATCGACCGGGTGTGGGGGATATCCGAGGCGGTTCGTGAATGTCCTCACGTTCGGCCTGGTCTTTCGCGCGTTCGGTACCTTCGACAACGGAGGCGGTCATGCGATTGATGAAGAGGCTGGCGCTGTGGGGTGTCCTGTTGACGCTGCCCGGGTGTGTGGTGCGCGGCCAGAGCGGCCAGACCACGGTGGTCGCCGAGGGCTGGATCGTGCTGCAGGATCTGCGCGGCTGGTCCTGGATCGATCTCGAGCGCTGGCGCTCGTCGTACCGTGGCCGTGTCGAGTACCGGCAGACCGAGTGCGGGATGGCGGCCGGGACGGTGTGTCGCATGAGCCCCGATCCGGGCGTCCAGATCAACATCGACCAGACCATCGTCATCATCGAGATCCAGGTCGGGCCGCAGATGAACGGCTACGCCGAGCGCGCGCGCCTGGAGGCCGAGCGCCAGCGTCTGGAGGCCGAACGCCAGCGCGCCGAGCGCGACCGGCTCGAGCGCGAGCGGCTGGAGCGCGACAACGCCGACCGCATCGCGCGGGAGCGAGCCGCCTGGGAGCAAGCCGCGCGCGAGCGGGCCGAGCGCGAGCGCCAGGCCTGGGAGGCGCGTCAGGCCGCCGAGCGTGCCGAGCGTGAGCGGCTGGAGCGCGAGCGCTGGGAGCGCGAGAACCAGAAGGCCAAGAACCAGCGCGAGCGCGACAAGCTGGAGCGCGAGAAGCAGGAATGGGAGCGCCGCGAGAAGGAGCGCCTCGAGAAGGAGAAGCGGGACTGGGAGCGCGGCGAGAAGGAGCGCCTCGACAAGGAGCAGCGCGAGCGCGAGAAGCTGGAGCGTGACAAGCGCGAGCGCGATGAGCGCGACCGCCTCGAGCGCGACAAGAAGGACAAGGACGAGCGCGACCGGGCCGACAAGGAGAAGCGCGAGCGCGACAAGGCCGAGCGCGACAAGAAGGACAAGGACGAGCGCGATCGGCTGGACCGCGAGAAGAAGGACAAGGACGAGCGCGATCGGCTGGACCGCGAGAAGAAGGACAAGGACGAGCGCGACCGGCGCGAGCGCGACAAGCTCGAGCGCGAGAAGAAGGAGCGCGAGGAGCGCGACCGGGTCGAGCGCGAGAAGAAGGACAAGCAGGAGCGCGACCGCCTGGAGCGCGAGAAGAAGGAGCGCGACGAGCGTGACCGCGTGGAGCGCGAGAAGAAGGAGCGCGACGACCGCGAGCGCGACAAGGTCGAGCGCGAGAAGAAGGAGCGCGAGGAGCGCGACCGCAAGATCGCGGAGGACAAGAAGCGCCAGGACGACGACAAGAAGGCCGAGGAGGACAAGAAGAAGAAGGAGGAGGAGGCAAAGAAGAAGAAGCAGCAGCAGGAGGAAGAGGAGGAGGAGCGCAAGAAGAAGGAGGCCGAGCGCAAGAAGCGCGAGGAAGAGGACAAGAAGAAGAAGGACGGCGAGGGCGACGGCGACAAGGGCAAGGGCAAGGACAAGTAGCGGCCCTGATTTGCTCGTGTCGCGAGGGCAAACTGGCTAACCTGGCTGCATGAGGGAGTGCATGGGGCGGGTCATCGCGGTCGGATTCCTGGGTGTCATGGTGCTGGCCAGCGCCGCGCAGGCCCAGGACCCGGCGCCGGCACCCGCCGAGGCGGCGGCTCCCGCTGCCGGCCCGGCCACCGGGACCGTGACCGCGGGCCACCGGCGCTCACGCCTGTATGTCGGCGCCAGCGTCGGCCTGGGCGGCATGCATGACGACATGGATGGGCCGTTCGGCTTCGGCGATGGCAACGCCGACGGCGCCTCGCTGGCTTCGGATCTCGTGATCGGCGGCTTCGTGCGCCCCAACCTGGTCATCGCCGGCACCATGTCGATCGACTGGGTCCAGGAGCCCAGCGTCGAGTTCAACGGCACCGACATCTCCGATCGCGTCAGCGTCGGGGTCCTGTTCACCGCCGGCGCGGTGGTCGACTTCTCGCTGCGGCCGCACGGGTCGGGCTTTCACTTCCGCGGTGGGCTCGGCTTCAGCCGGCTCGGGGTCACCGACGAGATGGGCACCCAGTACGATCAGACGCCCGACGGCCTGTCGCTGCTCGGGGCCGCTGGCTACGAGTGGCGGGTCAGTCCCGAGTGGGGCATCGGTGTCCTGCTGCGGGTGGTGTCGGCCTTCATCGACGGCGACAACGTCTCGCACAAGATCCAGGCCGGTTCGCTGAGTCTGTCGGTCTCTCACCGCTGAGCGCCGGCGGCGCTCACCAGGTGCTGCTGAACTGCCAGGTCACGCTGCCACGCTTGCCGTCGGCCTCGAAGCTGCCGGTCAGCACCATGGTCAGGCGCTCCTCGTCGCGCTCGTAGGTCCCGGTGCCGCCGACCAGCAGCTCGGTGCCGCCCAGGCCGTGCTCTCCGGCGACGAAGCAGCGCTGTGGCGCCATCGCGAAGTAGGGCCAGTCGTCAGGGCGATCCGCGGCGACATAGCTTCCGCTGAGGCGGCACAGCCCGGGGCCGAGATCGAGCAGCAGCTCGTCGCCGGGACCGGGGCGGATGCTGACCAGGGTGGTGCCGCCGCGCGCCACGCTGTGCACCGGGGCGGGATAGACCAGCACCGCGGCCCAGGTCATCTCGTGCTGGCCGCTGTAGTCATGTTCGGGGACGCAGCCCATCGTCGTCGTCGCCACGGCCAGGGTGCTCAAGAGAAGGGCGATACCAAGCTTGTTCATGTCGAACCTCCTGGTCAGTAGACCGGGGTGGCGCGGCCACGGATGCTTCGGTGAACGGGCGCACATGCGGCGTAATTGCCGGCCGCGCGCGGCGTTGATCGACTCCGTCTGCAAACCGTGGACAGCACCGGGTCGCGGCTGCTAAGAGCCGTGCCTCACGTTTCTTGGCCGGGGGGATCGAGGAGAGTTCGAGATGCGGAAGATCGAGATGCGCACGATGGTGATGGTGATGGCGGCGTCGCTGGCGGTGGCGGGTTGTGGTGGCGGTGGCGGCGGTGACGACGATGGGGTCGACAGCGGCGCGACCAGTGACGCCACGGTGCGGCGGGATGGCGCGCTCACCAGCGACGCCAGCGCCGACGTCGACGCGGCCGTGACCGGCCCCGACGCGGCCGTGACCCCCGACGCGGCCATGGCCGACGCCGCGACCCCCGACGCCCAGCAGGCCGACGCCCAGCAGGCCGACGCCACGGTGGTCGCGACCGGCGAGAGCTGCGCGGCGCCGACCGTGATCGGCGTCGGCACCCAGCTGGCTCAGACCACGGTGGGCTTCGCCAACGATCTGTCCGGCGCCACCAGCGGCGTCAACAACTGCACAGGCTCCGACGACGGCCGCGACCGCGTGTACCAGATCTCGGTGCCCGCGATGAACCGCCTGGTCGCGCGCGTGGTCCCGGTGGCCGGCTTCGACCCGTCGATCTATCTGGTCGAGTCGCCCTCGGCCAACTGCACCGCGGCGCCGCGCGTGTGCCTGACCAGCAACGACGCCGGCGGCACCGGCGACCCCGACGAGGTCCGCTTCGTGAACGACGGCGGCAGCGCGCGCACCGTCTTCATCGTCATCGACAACTTCTCGTCGACCGACACCGGCGGCGTGTTCGACCTGGTGGTCGCGCTGGAGACGCCGCCCGTGGGCGACCTGTGCCAGACCGCGACCACGCTGGGCGCCGGCTCGCACCCCAACCAGACCACGGTCGGCTTCGGCAACGACTACTTCGGCGGTGACACCCTCGACAACTGCTCCGAGGCCGACCTCGGCCTCGACCGCGTCTACGCCATCTCGGTGCCGGCGAACAACCGGCTGACCGCGACGGTGACGCCGACCAGCGGCGGCAACTTCGATCCCTCGCTGGAGCTGATCGCCGCGCCGGCCACCATGTGCGACGCCTCGCCGCGGGTCTGCCTGGCCGGTGACGACAGCGGCGGCACCGTCGACGCCAACACCGTCACCTACGTCAACAACGGCGCCACCGCGGCCCCCGTGCTGCTGGTGATCGACAGCTTCCGCAGCAGCGACACCGGCGGCGTCTTCACGCTCGACATCCGGTTCGACCCGCCGATGGCCGGCGACCGCTGCCAGGGCGCCGAGGCGCTGAGCGGCACGCAGACCGGCCAGACCACGGTGGACTACCAGAACAACTATGGCTATGTCGGCAACGACACCTGCTTCGAGAGCCCGGGCCCCGACCGTGTCTATGCGGTGACCATCCCGGTCGGCCAGCGCCTGACCACCACGGTGACCCCGGCGGCGGGCTTCGACCCCACCATCAACGTCCTCAGCCAGCCCGCCGGCATGTGCGACGTCGCCGCGCCGGTCTGCCTGGCCTCGCTCGACAGCGAGGCCACCGGCGCTGCCGAGGTGCTGGTGCTGGGCAATGGCAGGACCACGCCGCACGACGTGTTCGTCAGCGTCGACTCGTACACCGCGGCCGGCAACGGCAGCGGGACCTTCGAGCTCGCCAGCGCGCTGACCGCGATGCCGGCGGGCGACGCCTGCCCCAGCGCGCCGCTGATCACGCCCGGCATGCTGATGAGCCAGACCACCATCGGCTACTCGGGCGAGTACCATGTCGCCTCGCCGACCTGCGACTTCTACGACTCGACCGATGGGCTGGACCGCGTGTACCAGATCGCCGTCGGCGACGGTCAGACCCTGTCGGCCACCGTCATGCCCGTGGCCGGCGCCGATCTGGGGATCTTCCTGGTCGCTGGCCCGGCGACCGCCTGCGATGACACCCAGGCGCTGGCTTGCCTGGCCGGCAACGACCTCGGCGGCAACGGCATGCCCGACAACGTCACCTACCTGAACAACACCGGCGCCACCCGCAACGTCTTCATCCTCATCGACAACTACCAGGTCGCCGACACCGGCGGGGACTTCAGCCTGGTGACCACGCTGTCCCCGTAGTCCTCAGCGGCCGTCCACCCGACGCGGCGCCGGATCGTCATACATCGTGATGAGCTGGTAGCCGCGCGGGTTGTCGGCGGCGGTGTACAGCAGGGCCAGGCCGCCCTGGCCGCCGCTGCAGGTCAGGCCGACGATGCCACCGGCGCGGATGAGGGCGTTGACCTCGGTGCGCAGCGGCTCGAAGCGCGCCAGGTCCGGGGGCAGCGGCTCGAAGGGATGCGCCAGGCGCACCGAGTAGGGGTTCACGGGCAGGCGCGCGCTGCAGCCGCCGGTGCCCACGGTGCGTGCGGCGTAGGTGGTGAAGAAGTAGCCGCCCAGGTTGCGGCGCTCGCGCTCGGGCGGGTAGGGGACCTCGTCCTCGGCCTCGAACTGGGCGCGCTGCGCGGGGGTCAGGCGGGTTCCGCGGAGGAGATCGTAGCGGTGCAGCAGCTTCTCGAGCTTGCCCACGGCGACGAGGTCGAACAGGGACAGGTAGCGCGGCGGGCCGGACAGCACGCCCTGCTCGAAGTCGGCCACGACCTTGGCGGCCAGCGGGCCCAGCGTCGCCGGGGCTGGTGTGGGCGCTGGCGGCGGCGTGGCTGCTGGCGCAGGTCGTGGTCGGGGCGGCGACGGTGACGGCGACGGTGACGGCGACGCGACGGCAGCGCGAGGAGCGGATGGTTTCGGCGTGCACGCGGCCAGCGCGAGGGCGGCGAGGCCGCTGACGCCGAGGCGCTTCACGCGGCCGCGGTGGTGGCCCAGGTGTCGTCGAACTTGCTGCGAATGTCGCCGACGGCGAGGCCCAGGGCCTCGAAGCCGGGGGCCAGGACCTCGTGCACCGACTTCACGAACAGGGCGCGCTCGTCCTCGGGCGACATCATGCCGTGGGCGATGAGGGCTGCGTCGATGGCGCCGCTGGTGGCGCGCGGGGCCTCGACCACGTTGGCGCAGCCCTGCACCGCGCGCGGGATCATGCGCTCGGCGGCGGCGCGCACACCAGGGCCGGCGCCGGGGGCGCCGAGGCAGTGCGCCAGGTAGGCCCAGCCGATGCGGGCGTGCTGGACCTCGTCGGCATAGATGTTGTTCAGCACCGCGCGCGCCACCGGATCGCTGGTGCGATCGCGCACCGCGCCCAGCACCACGGTGGCGTAGGTCTCGGCCACCGCCGACACCAGCAGGGCGTTCGACAGCGCCTGCTCGACGCGGGGCGCGCTGCGGTCGTCGGGCAGGTTGGAGATCTTGGCCTCCGGCGTCACCGGCTCACCGCCGTACAGCTCGGCCATGCGGCAGCAGTACTCGGCGTGGCGGATCTCGTCGATGGCGGCGCGGTGCACCATCGACAGGATGTCGGCCGGCGCGCGCGCCGCGCACAGATCGATCGACAGCACCGAGAAGGTGCTGATGGCGATGTACTCGGCGCCGAGCCGCCGCCGCCAGGTCAGCGCCAGTCGCTCACGCTGTGCGGGCGTCAGCGCCGCCGCGGTCGAGCGGTGCCACTCGATGTCGGCATAGCGCCCGCGCATCAGCTTGCGGTGCTCGGCCTCCAGCGGCGAGCCCGACAGCCAGGACAGCTGGCTCGGGTTCATCCGAGGACGAAGCCGCGACCCTCGTTGCGCTCGTCCTCGTCGGAGCGCGGGCGGGGATCCTCGACCACCGGCGATGGCGACGGCTCGGCGGTCGGCTCGGGGATGACGGCGGTCGGCGACGGCGACGGGCTGGCCACCGGCACGGTCGCCTTCTTGGCCGGCGAGCCGCACGCGGCCACGCCGAGCATGGCACCCGAGAACACCACTGCACGCCAGATGTCGTTGGTCACATTGCGAGCCATGGCGCCATGGTAGCCGAGCCGCGCGCGCGGCGGAAGCCTCAGCGTGTGTGGCCGACCTCGGCGAACATGATCATGCCGCCGTCGGTCCAGGCCAGGCCGGTGCGGTCATTGGCGCTGCGCGCGAAGCGGGGTAGCGCGGCGGCGGCGCTGCCGACGGCCAGCGGCGTCGAGTCGACGCCGCCCTTGCTGTCGAAGGCGCGCACCAGGAAGGTGCCGGCGCCGGTGCGCCAGGCCAGCAGCAGGCCCGGGATCAGCGGCGACGCCGTGAAGCTCGGCGCGATGGTGCCGTCGGTGTCGAGGCCGACCGCGCTGCCCACCAGTGCGCCCTGGCGGTCGAGCCGCTGCAGCGTCGCGCCATCGGCCACGCCGTCATGAAACACCACTCCCAGTCCGTCGACCATGTTGACGACCTGTCCAGTACCCGAGGTGCCGGCGGCGCCGACGCGGAGCGCGCCACCGAGCGCGGCCCCGGTGGCGCTGACGTGGCGCACGAAGACGGTGTCGGCCTCGGTGTAGGCCAGCCACGCGGTCTGTCCGTCGGGATACAGGGTGATGTCCTTGCAGCGCGTGGCGGCGACCTCGACCGCGGGCATCGCGGTGCCGGCAGGCTCCATCGGCACCACCAGCAGGCTGCCACCATCGCTGCGCTGGTGACACACCGCCACCAGCCAGCTGCCCTCGACGCGCGCCAGGTCGAACGACGGGAAGTCGCTGCTCGCTGGCAGCATGGTCACCTGGGTCACGCCCGCGGGCGCGCCGGTCTCGGCCAGCGCGAAGAAGACCTCGTCGTCACCGGTATTCGGCTCGGCGCCCAGCCAGGCGATGCCGACCTGGCTGCCCACCGCGGCCAGGCGCGCCGCCGCGCCGCTGCCGGCCACGGTGTCAGCGCCCGGCACCCCCTGCACGAAGCGCCGGTAGTGCACCTGATTCGAGCCCCCGGCCCCGGGCGCGTCCCAGGCCACGGTGTAGCCGTCGGCGCTGAACAGCAGCGCGGGCGCCTCGCCATTGCCCAGCGCCATCGGCGCGCTGCGCAGCGACAGCGTGATCGAGCTGCCGCCGCCGCCGCTGTCACAGCCTCCCGCCAGCAATCCGAGTCCCAGCAGCCCGACCAGCAGCCCCGACGCCGTCTTGTGCATGCCCCATGATAGTCACCCCGGGCGGTAGCGCACCACCACGGGTTCATCGGGGCCGCCGCCCAGCACCAGCAAGCGCGGCGCCTCGCGGAAGCCGGTGCGCAGCCGGCCCACGTCGGGCAGCGGATCGATCTCGTGGCCGAGCACCCGTCCTGCGACCACGACCTGGTCACCGGGGCGCAGCAGCCGCTGCTTCAGCGTCACGATCTGGCTGCGCTTGGTGGTGTCCTTCTTGCCCGCGCTCTTGGGCAGCTGGACGCGGCTCTCGGGGGCGCCGTCGAGATCGACGTCGGCGTGGCCGAGGCGCAGCAGCGCCCGCCCGCTGGCGTCCTCGATGACCAGATCTTCGGTGCTCCAGTTCTCGCCGGTGTGGCTGCTCAGGGTGTGCCAGCAGGCGCAGGTGTCGACCGTGAGGGGGGCCTCGATGGGCTCCGCCGGGGCCATCACGCGGCCGAGCAGCGTGACCCGCAGGCCGACCAGGGCGCCCGCCAGGGACACCCGCGTGATGGGCCGCTCCAGCTCGGCGGCGCAGAAGGCCTGATGTGCGTGCGAGCGGGCGATGCTCGATTGTTACCCGGCCGGGGCCGCGGCCGATAGCCCCAGCAGCTCGCGCGCGGCGTCCAGCGCCTCGCTGCTGCCGGCCAGCGCCAGCACGTCGCCGGCGCGCAGCGCCTCGGTCGCGGTCGGGATGACCACGCTGCCGTCGGGGTGGATGACGGCCAGCGCGGTGGCGCCGGTGGCGCCGCGCAGATCGAGCTCGGCCAGCGTCTTGCCGACCGCGCGGCTGGTCGCGGGCAGCGCGATGCGCACCGGCGCGCCCAGCGACGCCATCATGTCGTTCATGACCAGGGCCGTCGGCTCCGCGGGCGCCGGCTCGGCCGCTGGCGGGTGCGCCGGCTGGTTCGCGGTCTGCGTCGCCAGCGCCTCGAGCAGGACCTGGCTGCCCGCGCGCACGTGGCCCTGCAGGCTGGTGGTGCTGCGCCAGAAGAACAGCCCGTAGATCAGCAGCACCAGCGCCATCACGCCGGCGCCGGGCGCGCCCACGAAGGGCTGCGTCAGCGCCAGCAGCGGGACGCCGACCGCCAGCACGCACACCAGCTGCAGGGTCAGCACCAGGGTGCGCCGCGGCGCCGTCAGCACGTCGACGCCACCCTGGCTGGGAAATACCTGGGTGCCCAGCACCAGGCCCAGCGAGCGCGCACAGCGGAACACCCCGACCGCGAACAGCAGGGCCAGCATCGACGCCATCGCGATGACCGCCATGTGCGCGGCCTCGGGCGCGATCGAGAGCTCGCGCCCGACCCAGGCGGTGATGATGGGCATGCTGCGCGCGGTCGTGATCACGATGACCGCGATGGCCACGGTGTCGGCCACCAGCAGGCGGACCAGGCCGCGCACGCGGGTCCGGATGGTGGGCGCGCGCGGGCGCGTGCGCAGCTGCTCGAGCCAGCGCTCGTACATGCTGGCGAAGGTCTGCAAGCGGTGCGGCAGCTTGCGATCGACGAAGCGCGCCACTGGATCGGACGCCTTCATCAGCCACGGGGTCAGCAGCGTGGTCAGCGCCGACACCGCCACCGCGATGGCGTACAGCGAGGCGTCGGCGGTGCCCAGGCTGACGCCGACGCCGGCGATGATGAAGGAGAACTCGCCGATCTGGGCCAGGCTCATGCCGGCCTGGATCGATCTGCGCGTGCCATAGCCAGCCAGGAAGGCGCCGGTCGACACGCCCAGCATCTTGCCGACCACCACCAGGCCGGTCAGCAGCGCGATGGCGCCGGCGTGCTCGACCAGGATGGCGGGGTCGATCAGCATCCCCGAGGCGACGAAGAAGATGGCGCCGAACATGTCGCGCACCGGGTGCACCACGCGCTCGATGTCGTGGCTGTGGCCCGACTCGGCCACCAGCGAGCCGGCCAGGAAGGCGCCCAGCGCGACCGAGTAGCCGAGCTCGATGGCCAGCAGCGACAGCGCGAAGCAGATGCCGATGCTGGCGACCAGCGTGGTCTCGGGCCGCCCCAGCTTGACGATGGCGCGCACGATGCGCGGCACCGTGAGCAGGCCGACCACGACGACGCCGATCAGGAACGCGGCCAGCCGTCCGATGGTCTCGGCCAGCGCCATGGGCGACAGCCCGCCGCCGGTGCTGACCGCGGTCAGGATGGCGACCAGCAGCACCGCGATGAGGTCCTCGGCGATCAGGATGGCGAACACGACCTCGCGCAGCTTGGTCGGGGTCTGCTGCTCCTCGAAGGCCTTGGCCACGATGGTGGTCGACGAGATCGCGATCATGCAGCCGGCGAACAGGCTGGGCAGCGCGCCCCAGCCCAGCAGCCGGCCGGCCAGGTAGCCCAGCCAGACCATCACGCTGGTCTCGATCAGCGCCACCAGGCCGGCACGGCGGACGACGCGCATCAGCTTGCTCAGGCTGAACTCCAGCCCCAGCGAGAACATCAGCAGGATGACGCCGAGCTCCGCCAGCGCCGGCACCATGTCGCCGTTGGCCACCAGCGGGAACGGCACGTGCGGGCCGATGAGGACGCCGGCCAGCAGATACCCCAGCACGACGGGCTGGCGCACCCAGTGGAACAGCACCGTGGTCACGGCCGCCACACAGAGCACCATGGCGAGGTTGGTGAGAAACTCGTGCGGGTCGATCATCGTTGCCCTCCGCGAGCGCGATCGTCAGCCAGACCTCGGACCTCGAAAAACAGCGGGTCAGGACACGGACGGAGGCGCGCGCGGGCTCTGCGGAGAGTGGGCGAGGGTCGGCCGGCGCAGCGTGCGCGGGGCAGGGGGACCAGGGGCGCGCGTGGCGCATGGCGCGATGAGCCAGGTGTCGTGGTGCTCGAGGTGCGCCAGGGCGAGGGCGAGACCGGGGCGCTCGGGATCGCCGGCGCGGCGGGCCACCACGGGCATGGCCGGGGGGCCGCAGACGGCCGACAGCGTGTCATGGTGCTGCGCGCTGGGAGAGGCGGGCAGGCGTGCGCCACCGGTGAGCGACAGGCTCGCGGCCAGCAGGAGCGCTGTGAGGACGGCACGCACGGCGTCCACATGATTACACGTCGGGCTGGCCGTCGCCGCCCGGAGTCAGCAATTTTTCAGTGACGGCGCAGGAGCTGGGCGGTCCCGCTGCTGCCGTCGAGCACGAACCTGTACAGCACCATGGTCGCGGTCGGCGCCGGTCCGGCGTCGAGGCCGAGGATGAGCTGGTGGGCGCAGGCGCGCTCGGCCTGGGGCAGCGGCGAGTCGGGCGGGAAATAGACCCGGCGTGCGATGCCGTCAGCGGAGAACAGGATGGTGGCGCCGAACTCGATGCGCTGCTCCAGGCGGGGCTGGCCGAAACAGACGCGCATCTGGGCCACCGCGCGCCGTCCGGCGCTCTCGGGGTCGAAGGCGGCGCCGGCGGGCGCAGTCGGCGCGGGCGTCGGCGCGGCCGTCGCGCTGGGCGTCGGCGCGGGCGTCGCGCTGGGGCTCGGCGCGGTCGTCATGCTGGGGCTCGGCGCGGGCGTGGCGCTGGGGCTCGGCGCGGCCGTCATGCTGGGGCTCGGCGCGGCCGTCGCGACCGGTGTCCCCGCTGGCGTGACGCTCGGGCTGGGCTGCGCCGTCAGCATCGGTGATGGCGTCGCCACCGCGACCTCTGGTCGCTTCTTGTCGGTCTGCTTGCGCGGCCAGGCCACGAACGCCACCACAGCCGCCGCCACCAGGACGACCCCGAGCACGATGGGCAGCTTCTTGCTGCCGCCCGGCGCCTTGGCCACCACCGCGTCCGGCACCGGCATCGCCGGGGCCGGCTCGGGCCTGGCGGTCGCGGCCGGCACCGGCTGCACCACCTCGACCGGCTGCGCTGCCGGCGCCTGGGTCGGCGTCGGCGCCGCCGCGGCCTGCGCAGGCACCTCGTCACCTGCCGCCACGCTCGGGCTCGGCGAGGCCAGCTGCAGGCGTCCCGACAGCGACGGCGGCGGCGGCGCGTCCTCCGCTGGCGCCGCCAGCGGGAACGACATCGCGCGCTCCTCGGTCGCCTCCACGAGCTCCCTGTCCGACGCGGACGCCGCGCTCCTCGGGCCCGGCCTGGTCCCCTCCAGCGGCTCACTGTCCAGCCGCACCGGCGGCCCCAGCCCTGCCGGCTCGAGTCCCGGCAGCGTCCCGCCATCTGGCCCCGGCCCTGGCAGCGTCGACTCGCTCGGCTCGAGCACCCCGCCCGGCCGCGCCCGTGACGCCGTGATCGGCACCACCCCCGCCGGCCGCTGCCGCACCCCGCTGCCCGCGCTGCCCGCGCTGGCCCCGCCACGCGAGCGCTCACTGGTCTTGCTCGGCCCCCACTCGTCGTCGACCCCGCCCGCGCCCGCGACCCCGCCCGCCCCGGTCCGGGCCGGGCCCGGGACCCCGCCAGGCTCACCACCGTCACCATCCGCGCTGCGCTCGTCGCGCACACCCGCAGGCCGGCGCGAGCGCTCCTCCGGGTTGCGCACCCGCTCGACGATGCGTGGCATCTTCCCGGTCAGGCCGGTCCTGCCCCCCAGCGGCGCCATGGGCCCCGGGCGCGGCGGCGACGCCGGCCGCGGCCCCGACCTGGTCTCGGTCGCCGCCCCGGGCTCGCGCAGGTAGTCCTCCAGGCGCAGCCGCATCATCGCCATGTTGCCGAAGCGATCCTCGGGCGTCGGCGACAGCGCACAGCGCAGCACCGCGGTCAGCGCCCGCGGCAGCTCGTTCAGCACCCGCGCCGAAGCCAGGTCGCGCGGCGGCAGCTCACCGGTCACGCGCTCGAACAGCAGCGCCCCCAGCGCATACACCACCGAGCGCTGGGTCAGGTTGGCGCCGCTGGCCAGCTCCGGCGGCGAATACCCGGCGTCGGCTCTGCCCGCGCCCTCACGCAGCAGGACATAGAACGCCGCCAGCCCGAAGCCCGAGCGATCGGTGACCTCGCGGGTGTCGAGCTGCTTGACCGCGCGCAGCAGGGCCTGCACCGCGACCACTGGCGTGGTGCGCACGCCTGCCTCTTCACCGGCCAGGCGCCAGAACTCTTCGGCGAGTGGCGTACTCATCCCCCACACCAAAGTAGCATGTCAGAGGGCTCGCAGCCCCTCCCTGAGCGCCCCCAGCCAGCTCCGCGCCAGCCGGGCCGCGCCCCGCTGCCGCGAAAGCCCGGGAAAACCGGCCGCCGCAGCAGCGTCTCGGCATCTGCCGTCGCGACCTCCGCGAAGCTCAGGGACACGTCAGCAGAACGTCGACCGGCATCGTGCGCAGCACCACCGGCACGGTGCCCAGCTGGCCATCCTCGTTGTTGCCCCAGCACGCCAGCGTGCCGTCACCCTTGCGCGCGCAGGCGTGGCCATAGCCGACCGAGATCTGCGTGACGCCGCTGAGGCCCATCACGTTGGCCGGCGTGGTCCGGGTGTCCTGGGTGCCGTCGCCGATCTGGCCGAAGAAGTTGTCGCCCCAGCAGCGCACCGTGCCGCCCGCGATCAGCGCACAGGTGTCCTTGTAGCCCGCCGCCAGCGCCTGCGCCGCCAGCCCGGGCACCAGCGTGGCCAGGTTGCGCGGCGAGCCGCCGCCATCGCCGATCTGCCCGGCATAGCCGTCGCCCCAGCAGTAGACCTCGCTCGCGGTGCGCGCACACACGTGATACAGGCCGGCCACCACCTCCAGCACCCCGGTCAGATCGCCGCCGCCCGCCTTCTGCACCGTGACCACACCGGCGTGCGCGACGTTGTCGCCCACGCCCAGGGTGCCGTCGTCGTTGTCACCGCGACAGCTGACCAGCCCGCCGCCCACGACCGCGCAGGTGAAGTCGTTGCCGGTCGCCACCGAGGTCGCCCCCGTGGTGATGGTCGAGGCCACGGGCAGGTGGCGCTCCATCATGGTGCCATCGCCGAGCTGCCCGGCGGTGTTCTGGCCCCAGCACACCACCGAGCCATCGGCCTTGCGCGCGCACATGTGCGAGACCGACAGGCTGAGGTCGGCCGCCGTGGTCAGCATGAAGACCGGCGTCGGCGTGGCGCGCTGCTGCGGCGGATCCTGGTTGTCACCCAGGATGCCCGCCATGTTGTCGCCCCAGCACGACGCGGCCCCGCCGACCAGCGCGCAGGCCTGCGACACCCCGGCGTGGATCGACGTGATCCCGGTCAGCGTCGCGACCTGGGTCGGCTGCGGGATGACCTGCACGTTGCCGCCGGTGCCCAGCTGGTCGTCGCCGTTCTGGCCCCAGCAGAACGGCAGCCCGCCCATGCTGCGCGAGCAGGTGAAGGCGCCGCCGCACGACACCTGCGCCTGCGCGGTCAGCGCCGCCGTCACCGGGCGCGGGCTGTGCGTCAGCACGCCGTCGCCGAGCTGGCCAAAGAAGTTGGCGCCCCAGCAGCGCACCCCGGTGGCGAAGCGTGCGCAGCCGAACTGCTCGCCGAGATCCAGCTCCAGCGCCCCGGTGGCCTGGTTGACCGTCGGCACGTCCTGGTTGTAGGTCCCGCTGCCGTCGCCCAGCTTGGCGAAGCTGTCGTTGCCCCAGCACCTGTACTCGCCGCCGGCCACGCGCGCACAGCTGGAGTCGTGGCCCGCGATGACCGCGGTGGCGCCGCTGACCTGGGGCACCTGCATCGGCATCCCGGTCATGTCGGGCGTGCGCCGCGCCAGCTGGTAGGCGCCGTTCTGGCCCCAGCACCACACCGTGCCGTCGTTCTTGCGCGCGCAGGTGTGGCCCTGCCCGGCGGCGATCTCGGCCACGCCGTCCAGCATCACCTTGACCGGCGCCGCGCGCGGCAGCAGCGTACCGTCGCCCAGCGCGCCGCCCATGTTCTGGCCCCAGCACCAGACCTCATCGGCCGGCGTCTTCACGATGGCGCAGGCGTGGTCACGCCCGGCCGCGATGGCGCGCGCGCCCGACGGCAGCCCGACCACCTGCACCGGCTGCACCGGCTGGTTGGTCATGCCGTGGCCGAGCTGCCCGGCCTGGTTGTCACCCCAGCACCAGACGTTGTCGGCCATGTCGATGGCGCAGGTGAAGAAGAACTGCGTCGACAGGCGCTTGACCAGGGGCAGCCCGGGGATCTCCTCGGGCACCGGGTGATAGTCGCGATCGGGCGCGGCGATCTGGTAGGCGCCGTCAGAGCCCCAGCACTTGACCTTGCCGGTGCTGGTGCGCACGCAGGTGTGCACGAAGCCGGCCGCGAGCTCGGCTGCGTCGGTCAGCCCCGACACCGGCGTCGGCGTCGATTGGCGCACCAGCCGTCCGTCACCCAGCTGGGCATCATCGCCCGAGCCCCAGCACTCGACCCGGCCAGCCTTGCGCACGCAGGCGTGGAAGGCGCCGACCGCCAGCTCGTCGATGCAGGTCACCGGGCCGGAGTCGCCGCCGTCGGGCCGCGGCACCGCGCCGTCCTCGCCAACGCACATGTTGGAGAAGCCGCCGCCATGCTCGCCATAGCGCCGCCCCATGCCGCAGCCCGTGTCAGCGAAGCTGCAGAAGCCGGTGACCTCGCACTTGCCGACCGCGCCGCACTGCACGTCGGTGCTGCACTGGAAGCCGCTGGAGGACACGCACGCGCTCTCGGCCAGCACGCCGAGCACGCTTAGCACGCAGATCCAGCGCATTCCCCATCATACCTTGGCCCTGGCGCCTGCGCTCAGGGCATGACGGGCAGCACGGCGACCCCGGCCGCCAGCGTGGCCTGCTCCAGCACGGCGCCGCCGGGGGCGGTCAGGCGCAGGCTGCCGCCGGCGCCGTCGCTCTCGAAGCGCACCACGGCGTGGCCGCCGCCGCGCAGGGTGACGTCGACGCCGACCTGGGTCCCCAGGTCGGACGCCGCGCTGGCGGTGGCGCCGCCGTCCAGCGACAGCACGTGCAGGAAGCGCGACTTGCCGGCCGCGCCAGTCTGGGTCACGTCGAGGCGGAAACCGCCGCTCATGTCGCTGTCGCTGCTCCAGTCGAACACGCTGGCGGTGGCGCCGGTGCCGGCGGGCAGGATGCGATCGACCGTCAGCGTGCTCCTGGTCCCGGTGAAGGTCGCGCGTGCGCCCGCGATGACGGGGCGCAGCGGGCTGTTGAGCTGGAACACCCGGGTGGCGTCGGCCGCGGCGTCGATGCGATCGAACACCACCACCACGTCGGGCGGGATGAAGACCACCTCGCGCTCGGCCTTGGCGACGTTGCCGTCATAGATCGGGGTCACGTTGGCGCCGAGGTGGGTGAAGCGCGCGCCATGCGCCAGCGAGCGCAGCTCGGCCGCCGGGGCGCTCTCGCGCATGCGCACCGTGGTGCCGTTGCGAACGATGCGCGGCAGGTTGTGCAGCTCCTCCTCCTGGCGAATGCCCGAGCGCGACTGGATGTTCTGGTCATAGGCCAGCCACTCGTTCTTGTAGACCAGCAGCGAGCCCTGATCATGGTGCGCGTGCGACTCGGTGTACGGGCCGGCCATCATGCCGAGCCAGGTCGCCGCGGTGTCCCAGCCCGAGCGCACATAGATCTGGCCGGCGCCGGGCGCGTGATAGGCCAGCGCCAGGCCGGGCGCCAGCTCGGTCAGCGCGGGCTCGTCGTACATGAAGTCGTAGGCGTACATGAAGTACTGCCCCATGCGCGGCACCGAGGAGTGGCCGTTGAACCACTTGCCGACCCGCGCGATGGCATCGTCGCGGAACAGGTAGGTCAGGATCTGGAGGTAGTTGCGGTGGTAGTCGAACAGCGCCGCGGTGCTGTCGCGGGCGTGATCGCCGGTGGGCGCGATGCGATCCATGGTCGGCACCACGCTGTGCAGCATGGCCAGCAGCGAGGCGCGGGTGTGGCCGGTCAGGCGCGCGACCGGCTCGCCGGTGGAGGCCTCCCAGAGATCGTACAGCTCGAACAGGCCGGCCATGGCGACGCCATAGCCGGTGCCCTCGCGCGAGCCGCCGCCGACGAGATCGCGCTGGAACAGCGGCAGCAGCTGCTGGCCCAGCTTGGCGTCGCGGAACTGGGTGATCCAGCCGGCGGCGTCGGGGTGTTCGCCGCGCGCCGCCAGGCCGAGCAGCATGGTCGCGCGCAGGAAGGAGTAGTAGTAGTTGTTCGACGGGTTGTCGACCGACCAGCCCGACCAGCTGGCGGGGCGACCGTTCCAGCCCGCGGTCTGGTGGTGCCACACGTTCCACACCGCCTGGTTGGCCAGCGCCAGCCAGCGCGTACGCTGCGCCGCGGTGACGCGATCGAAGCACCAGTCGTAGGTCATGGCCAGATCACCGATGAGCTCGCCGACCTCGAGGTAGCTGTCGCCGGCGACGGCGGGGCGGTTGCCGGCGGTGATCAGCGCCTCCTCGGCGGTCACGTAGCGCTCGACCTGGGTCACGGCATAGTCGCAGTAGCGCGCGGTGCCGGTGACGGCGCCCAGCAGCGCGGCGTGCGCGGAGCGGAAGTTGTAGTGGTCGGTGCCGGCCAGCTGGCTGTCGACCATGTCGCGGAAGCGTGTTGCGGCCGGCCGGTTGCCGGTCAGCGCCGCGGCCAGGCGCGCCTTGTTGGCGGCGTTGAGATAGATCCGCGGGTGCGCGGCGGGGAACATGGGCTCGGGGCCGTCGGCGGTCGGGCCGCCGTCGCCGGTGACGACGATGTCGCCGTCGCGACCCGGGCCGCCATCGTCATCCGCGGCGCCGCCGTCGCTGCCACAGCCTGACGCCAGCAAGGTGAAGGACAGCAGGGTGGCCGAGGCGAGTCCGAGCGCGCGGTGGTCCATGACGGTGCTGGTTGCAGCGCCCGTGCCGGAGGCCGTGCCTGATGATTCCAGTGCTTGCCTGGGAAGAATGCTGGACCCGGGGCGTCTGGGACGGGACCCGGGACATGCACCATGCGGTGGACCAGGGCTGACTACAGTAGTTGCCAGCTGGAGAGGACGCCCCCAGGGCGACCGCATGATTCCCGCAACTTGGCGGTGGCACACATCGTGTTACTGGCTGGCGTCATGCTGAACTGGACCGCTCGCAAGCTGGCCGCCCTGGTCATCGCATCGTCCTTCTCGCTCGGCGTGGCCGGCTGCGCCAGCGAAGACCCCGACCCGGTCAACGGCGACAACGGGCCGCCGCTGGCCAGCTATGACGAGATCTTCGCGGGGGCGCCGCCCAACCGGATGCTGCCCGACGACAACAAGGCCGACGCGATCTACCCGGCCAAGCACTCCGAGCTGATCGCCAAGCAGTCCCCGGTCAAGTCGCAGGGCAGCCGCGGCGTGTGCTCGATCTTCGCCACCGCCGCGCTGATGGAGAGCCTGTACATCAGCGCCGGCGCGCCCGGCGTGCCCGACTTCTCGGAGCAGTACCTGCAGTGGTCGGTCAAGAAGCAGGTCGGCGCCTACCCGCACTCGTCGGGCTCCAACGCCAACGAGAACCTGCGCGCCATCACCGACTACGGCATCGTCGAGGAGGCCGCCTGGCCGTACGAGACCACGCAGTGGGGCGAGTTCAACGACCCCGCGTGCAAGGGTGAGGAGGCCATGCTGCCCCTGCAGTGCTTCACCAACGGGGAGCCGCCCGCGGGCGCCGTCGCCGCGATGAAGTTCAAGCTGCCGCGCGGCAAGTACGTCAACACCAACTCGATCAAGGCGCACATCACGACCCGCAAGAGCGGCGTGCAGGTTGGGCTCGACTTCTTCTACCAGAGCTGGAACCACCGGCGCTCGACCATCCCGGTCAACAGCGGTTACTGGAACAAGGGCTATGTGCTGGCGCCCAACGCCAAGGACGTCGAGGAGAGCCACACCCACAAGGCCGGCCACTCGATCCTGATCGTGGGTTGGGACGACGAGCTCGAGGTCCAGAAGGTCGACGGCGAGGGCAAGCTGGTGGTCTCGGCCGACGGCAAGCCGGTCATGGAGAAGGGCTTCTACCTGTTCAAGAACAGCTGGGGTACGGCTGGTTTCGGCATCGAGAACCCGCACGGCGCCGGCTATGGCTGGCTGTCGATGAAGTATGTCGCCGACTACGGCTCGGCCTACGCCAGCGACCTTCCCACGCTGACGCCGGTGACGCCGCCGGTGATGACCGGCGACTCGTTCGAGAGCACCACGGTGGTCGAGATCCCCGACAACAGCCCGGCGGGCGCCAAGAGCGAGCTGACGGTGCCCGCGGGCGCCGCGCTGACCACGGTCGCGGTCTCGGTCGACATCGCGCACTCGTACATCGGCGACCTGACGGTCAAGCTGGTGCACGGCGACAAGTCGGTGCTGCTGCACGCCGGCACCGGCGGTGGCGACGACAACCTGGTCAAGACGTACACGCTGCGCGACTTCGAGGGCGCGGCGCGCGATGGCGTGTGGCGGCTGGAGGTCGTGGACGGCGCGGCCCAGGATGTCGGGACGCTGAAGAGCTGGAAGATGGTGTTCGCGCGCTGAGCCGGCGCTGACTAGGGCCTGAGCACGAGCCGCCCCTGCACCGCCCCCGGGGTGCGCAGCTGGTGGTGGGCGGCGTCGGCGTCGGCGAGGGGCAGGCTCTTGCGTGGGCTGAGGAACGGGCGCGCGCCGCGCAGCGCGAGCAGCTCGCCCATGTCGCGCGCGGTGGCGCCGCTGGAGCCGATGAGGCGCAGCGCCTTGACGATGACCAGGCCGATGTTGAGCGCCAGGCGCTCGCGCACCAGGTTGCCGATGGCGATGGCGGTGCCGCCCAGGCGCAGGCTGCGCAGCGTGGCGTCGAGGGTGGGCTGACCGACACAGTCGAGCGCGAGGTCGGCGCCCACGGCGTCGCTGTGCTTGTGGAAGGCATTGTCGGGCGCGACCACGACGCGGTCGGCGCCCAGGGCCAGGCAGTGCTCGCGATGGCGGGCGTCGCGCACCACGGCGACCGCGCGCGCGCCCATGCGGGTGGCGACCTCGAGGGCCGCGCTGCCCACGCCGCCGCCGGCGCCGACGATGAGCGCGGTCTTGCCCATGCCGCAGCCGGCGGCACGCAGGCCGCGGTAGGCGGTGCCGAAGGTGCAGTGCAGGACGGCGGCCTCGTCGGCGGGCACCCCGGCGGGGATGGGGTAGACCGCCGACTCGGGCGCCAGCAGGTGTGACGCATAGCCGCCGTCGGCGAGGATGCCGAAGACATGCATGGCGCGCTCGCACAGCGAGGTCTCGCCCAGCGTGCACGCGGTGCAGTCGGGCTGGTTGCAGGCGTCGCGGTGCAGCGTGGCCACGCGATCCCCGGGGCGGAAGCGATGCGCGTCGGGGCCGACGGCGATGACACGACCGGCGACCTCGTGGCCCAGCGTGATGGGCAGACGGATGAAGGGCGCGCCGCCGGTGCGGTCGATGATGTCGCGGTGACACACCCCGGTGGCGTCGACCTCGAGCAGCAGCTGGTCACCGGTCGGCGTGGGGATGGCCAGCGCGGACTCCACGGTCAGCGGCTGGTCGAGGCCGAGCGAATGCAGACGGACGCGGCGCATGTCGATTGGCGCCGAGTGAAACATGTTTCACTCGGAACGTCCATCAAGGCCCAGCCCCCAGGCGGGGGATGATCGGGCCCGGGTGCTGGATGCCGCGGGGGGGCGTGGCTACGAGTCGAGCTCCCTGACCCCGAGCTGTGCCAGCGTCTTCTGCAGCAGCGCATGCGACAGGAAGGCCTTGCACGCGGCCAGCAGGGGGCCGCGGTTCTCGCGGGTGTCGGGGATGTTGATGCGGCGGGCGGCATAGGCGGTCAGCCAGCCCTGGGCGCCCTCGCCGATGACGCCGGTGTCGATGGTCATCTCGTTGTTCTCGGTGACGCCGATGGAGAGGTCGCCGCCGCCGGACCCAACCAGGATCTTGGGCACCCGGAACTCGGCCACGGTCTTGGGGCTGTGCAGGAAGTAGTTGCGGGTGTCGTCGTTGATGGCGGTCGACGACTCGATCTCGCCGTACTCGACGGTCGGATCGTTGGCCGTGTCGCCCAGCTCGATGTGCAGACCGAGGGTGCCCACCGACGAGGTCTCGTAGCTGACCGCCAGGCCGCCACCGCTGGTGATGCCCTCGGCCTCGAGCTCGGCGATGGGGTGCCCGGTGGCGCGGACCAGCGCGGCCTGCAGGTCGGCGCGCAGCCTGTTCAGCGGCTGGCCGATGGTGAGGTGGCCCTGGATGCCTTGCATCTCGCTGAGCTCGAGCTGATGACTGAAGTACATCGAGCGCAGGCTGCGCCCCGAGATCAGGAAGTCGCGACCGTGGGTCGACTGCGCCGAGGCCGACATCCAGCCCTCGACGGTCTCGCCGTACTGCTTGTCCTGCGCCACCGCGGTGCCGGCGAGCGCGGCGTTGTACAGCGACTGCAGCGCAGGCCACTTGACGCTGTCGGGCTCGCGCGCGAGCGACTGCAGCCGGGCGTTGAGGGCCCTCCACTCGGCGCCGACGGCGCGATCGATGGTCGTCGTGGTGGCGTCCTTGTAGGCCGCCTTGCCGTCGGTGCTGTGGGCGGCCATCGCGGCGCCCACGGCGGCCTGCGCCGCTGACTGGCCGATGTTCTGCCCGGCCTCGATGGCCGCGGTGGCGGCGCCCAGCGCAGCGCCAGCCAGCGGCGCGGTGATGACCGCGCCGATGCCGGCGGTGGCCGCGGCCACGGCGATGCCGATGGCGCCGACCAGGATGTCCTGCCACACCGGCGGCGGATCGTCATGCTGCGCCGACATCCACCAGGTGTCGACGCCGCGGCCGCGCAGGTAGCCCAGGCCGAGGTTGGTGCCGACGTAGAGCACCTGGATCTGGTTCACCGCCAGCGTCCAGTCCGTGTAGGGAGTGCCATCGACGATCAAGCTCGTCCCGGCCCCGGCCACCGGGGCGGCTCCCGCAGGCGGGGCTCCCGCAGGCGGGGCCCCGGCAGGCGGGGCTCCCGCGGGCGCCGCGCCGGCAGGCGGATCCTGGCGCTGCACGAAGCGGCCCTGCACCGGGGTCGCGCTGCCGCCACTGCCCGCGAAGGCGTCGAGCAGCGGCTCGGCGGACTGGCCCGACACCACCAGATCGGCGACGGCATCGGCGTGCTGTTCGTAGGGATCGCCGGCCTGGCCGACGCCGCCCGAGAGGTGTACACCGGCGCGCTGCTGGACCACGTGCGCGGCCTCGTGCGCGGCGGTGTGCAGATCGACGCCTTCGGCGCCGAAGGCGATGTCGGTCCCGGTGGCGTAGGCCTGCGCGCCGATGTCGGCTGCGGCGCTGCTCGCTTGCGCGTCGGTGTGCGCGCGCACGCCTCCGAGGTCGTGGTCGCCGAACGAGGCCTGGATGGTGTCCGCGAAGGGTAGTGGGCCGCCGGGGCCTGCGACGCCTTCGGCGGCGCGGCTCTGCACCCCGGCGTCGCCGCCGCCGTCGCCCTTGCGCTGCAGTGCGCTGGTCAACGTGCGCCGACCCGGGTTGCTCTGCGCCTGCACCACATCGGTGGAGCCGCCCAGTCGTCCTTCGCCGCCATCACGCTGATGAGCCACAGCCGACCTCCAGAGATGAGGAGAGATCACTTCTCGTCTCCAAATTACGTGGCTCGCTCTGGGATAGCTCCCTCGTTCGCGGGCGAGAACGCGCCGACGCAAACATTGCGCGTCGACCTGCCTGTGCTGCTGCAGCGCCGAACGACGAGACGCGCAGAAAGTGCGCCGAGGACCTCGAGTGCGCAGGATCTGCATCGATGCCAGTCGGGTGAGTCTGGCCGACCTGCTATTCGGTCGGCGCCAGGGCCTTGCAGGTGTCGAGCTGGGGCAGGGTGTCGGCGCCCAGCAGGCACTCGATCAGGGGCTCGCCGGCCAGCGTGGGGCACATCATGCGGGCGCGGCCCTCGGCCTCGCTGCGCAGCGCCAGCGTGGGCTCGGCGCCGAGCATGAAGGCGTGGATGACGGCCCGTTCGCACTGCGCGCGCGCGTGCGTGGTGTCGCAGGCCTCGAGGGCGTCGAGGTCGGTGGCGGCCTTGCTGCAGGCCAGGTACGCGGGGGCCGAGTTGCGACAGCGGCGCAGATCTTCGCCGTCGGCGGCGCGCTTGTGGTTGGCGCGCTCGATGGGATCGGGGTACTCGAGCTCGAGCTGGTGCTGGGTGATGGCGTCGCAGTCGTCGCTGGCAGACGACATGCCGGCGGCGCCAGCGTCGGGCGCGCCAGGCGCGGCCGCAGAGGCCGACGGCGTGGGCGACTGCTCGGCGGGCGCGCTGGCCGGCTTGCGCTTGCAGCCGCCGGCCAGGGCGGCCACCACCAGCACCAGGGCAGCGCGCTTCACGGCA
>Ga0154020_10001330_pt1 | contig 30582 bp, 24 predicted proteins | sample Klosneuvirus_201_FD_109709 | JGI IMG/M metagenome (GOLD analysis project Ga0154020, IMG submission 109709) | Active sludge microbial communities from wastewater, Klosterneuburg, Austria - Klosneuvirus_20160825_MG | ecosystem: Engineered > WWTP > Aerobic digester > Activated sludge | place...
CTATGGGGCCTTTAACTCTAGCAGACTTTGTGGGTCTTGATACCTGTTTATCCATTTTAAATGTCTTGCATGAGGGCCTGGGAGATCCAAAATATCGACCTTGCCCATTGTTAATAAAATATGTTGAGGCGGGATGGCTGGGTAAAAAATCAGGCCGGGGATTTTATCAATATCAAAAATAAAAAAGTCATGTCCTAAATCATTTATTTGCAAGCAAGGAATTTTTTTATAACTTTTGAATGAGTATTGAGGGGTTACAACTATGGAATTGAAAAACATTCAACTTAAGACTGAAGAAAATGGAATTTGGACTTTAACAATGAACCGACCACAGGCTCTGAATGCTTTAAATCGTGAGACCATTTTAGAGTTAGAACAGTGTCTTCATTTTCTTCAAGAAAAAACATTTTTGGAGGCCCGAACACTGATCATTACTGGTAGTGGTGAAAAAGCTTTTGTGGCAGGGGCAGATATTAAAGAAATGATGACTCTTGAGCCTGAACAGGCCAAATCTTTTGCTGAAAAAGGTCAAAAAGTGCTACGAAATTTAGAGATGTTAAGGATGCCGGTCATCGCGGCTGTAAACGGATTTGCTTTGGGTGGTGGATTAGAACTCGCTCTGAGTTGTGATTTTATTTATGCTGCTGAAAATGCAAAGTTTGGTTTGCCTGAGGTGAGTTTGGGATTGATGCCAGGTTTTGGTGGCTGTGTGAGACTGGCTCGCGTAGTTGGACTTAATAAAGCACGTGAGATGGCGATGACGGGAGATATGATTACGGCGAGTGAGGCCTTACAGGTAGGGTTAGTACAAAAAGTTCTTTCTAATACCGATCTTATGCCTGCTGTAATGAAAGTCGCTAGTGGTCTTGCTGCTCGAGGCCCAAGAGCTGTGGCCTCGGTAAAGAGAGTGGTGTTGGATGGATTTGACAATACTATCGATGGAGCCTTAGCTCTTGAATCTAACAGCTTTAGTAAATTATTTCAGTTTAATGATAGCCGTGAAGGAATGTCAGCGTTTATTGAAAAACGCAAAGCTCAATTTAACGGGAATTAAATTGGTGGAGATTATTTGAAATGGTATATCAACCCAAAAATCCAGTTCGCATTGTAACTGCAGCCGCGCTCTTCGATGGTCATGATGCCTCAATCAATATGATTCGTCGCCTATTGCAAGAGGCTGGTGCTGAAGTGATCCATTTAGGACATAATCGCTCTGTCTTAGATGTCGTTAAAACAGCACTTCAAGAAGGAGCTCAAGGAATTTGCATGAGTTCCTATCAGGGCGGTCATATTGAGTATTTTAAATACATGAGAGATTTATTGAATTCCGCTGGAGCTGACTACGTCAAGATTTATGGCGGCGGCGGCGGAGTGATAATCTATGAAGAAAAACAGGACTTAGAAAATTATGGAATATCCCAAATTTTTCATCCTGATGATGGTCGAAGGCTGGGTCTTGATGGGATGATTCGAATGATTATGGAGGGTTGTGATTTTTCGATCACTGAGGTCTTTGAAAAAAATAAGATTAAAAAAATAGAACCGATAGATTTGAACGACAGCATTCCTCATCGCGAATTGGGAGTGGCTCTGAGTGCCATTGAATCTAATGCACTTTTCGACAAAAAATATTTAGAATCATTTAAAAGAAAATCTGGAAAACCTCCTGTGTTGGGTATTACAGGCACCGGTGGGGCAGGTAAATCATCACTCATTGATGAGTTAGTCATACGTTTTCTCGAAGCCTATCCAGAGGTAAAAATTGGGATTCTTTGCGTTGATCCTTCAAAACGTAAAACGGGAGGAAGTCTTCTCGGAGATCGTATTCGCATGAACAGCCTAACTCGATCCCGCGTTTTTATGCGCTCCATTGCCTCAAGAGGATCGGGAAAAGAAATTTCAGTGGCTTTACCAGCGATGTTGGAATTTACAAAAAATTTAAATTTTGATTTGTTAATTGCCGAAACCAGTGGAATTGGACAAGGCAATGTGGCCATTACTGAAATCAGCGATGTGAGTCTTTATGTGATGACTTCAGAGTTCGGTGCTCAAAGTCAGCTTGAAAAAATTGATATGATTGATTTTGCTGATTTGATTGCAATTAATAAATCCGATCATCGAGGATCAAAAGATGCCCTCAGAGATGTGAGCAAACAATTTCGACGCTCTCGAAAAATCTTTAATCATGATGTTGAAGTTCCTGTGTTTTTAACTCAAGCGGCACAGTTTTGCGATAGTGGAGTGGATCAATTATTTGTCGCTTTAAATAAAAAAATTCATTCTATGGATCCACATTGGATGGTGGATGAGAGTTATCTTAAATCCCGTCAAACCAGGCCAAGCCAGGCAATTATTACCAGTGATAGGCAAAATTATTTAGCTGAAATTGTGCACACTGTACGAACCTATAAAGCCGAAACAGTGTTATGGTCTGAGAAAGCCAGCCTTTTGGGGGCACTTAATAAACTCTCTACAAGTTTGAATTCAGTTCATTTTAGAAGTGAAATTATTTTAGAACAGATTCAAGCTTTACGAGCTGAGTTTTCGCAGGAAGATTTAACGTTGCTAGAGTCTTGGAATGCCTTACAGCAAAAATATAGTGGTGACGATTTAAAATTTTCTGTTCGAGGGCAAGAGTTTTCGCAACCACTAGTTACAAAGAGTTTAAGCGGCTTGCGTATTCCTCGTGTGACATTACCAAAATTTAGGGATTGGGGAGATCGACTAACTTATTTTCGTTTAGAGAATGTCCCAGGTGAATTTCCTTATACGGCAGGAGTTTTTCCGCTGAAACGTATCGACGAAGAACCTAAACGTATGTTTGCCGGGGAGGGTGGCCCAGATCGTACCAATCGTCGTTTTCATTATTTATGTAAAGGTGAAAAAGCCCATCGTTTGTCGACGGCTTTTGATAGTGTAACTCTATATGGTCAAGATCCAGATACTCGCCCCGATATTTTTGGCAAAGTCGGCGAGAGTGGCGTTAGTATTTGCACACTCGAGGATATGAAAAAATTATATGCGGGCTTTGATCTTTCAGCACCCAATACCAGTGTCAGTATGACGATTAATGGTCCCGCACCAATTATTCTCGCTTTTTACTTCAATACAGCTATTGATCAAAATCGAGAAAAATTAGAACTACAATTAAAGCGTAGTTTAACCTCAGCTGAATATATAAAAGTAAAGAATGAAACTTTGCAACAGGTACGTGGAACAGTTCAAGCCGATATTTTAAAAGAGGATCAAGGTCAAAATACCTGTATTTTTTCCATTCAATTTGCATTAAAAATGATGGGAGACATTCAAGAGTATTTCGTCCTTAATAAGGTTCGTAATTTTTATTCGGTGAGTATCTCTGGCTATCATATTGCTGAAGCAGGAGCTAATCCTATCAGTCAATTGGCTTTCACGCTTTCTAATGGTTTTACTTTTGTTGAATATTATTTATCACGAGGACTAAAAATTGATGATTTCGCACCGAATCTTTCGTTCTTTTTTAGCAATGGATTAGATGCTGAGTACACGGTTCTTGGTCGGGTGGCGCGTCGAATTTGGGCTATTGTTATGAGAAATAAATATGGCGCCAATGATCGATCACAAAAATTAAAATATCATATTCAGACTAGTGGTCGTTCGCTTCATGCTCAAGAAATTGATTTTAATGATATTCGAACTACCTTGCAGGCATTAATTGCGCTCTATGATAATTGCAATTCACTCCATACAAATGCATATGATGAAGCGATTACAACACCAACGGAAGAATCTGTTCGTCGGGCAATGGCTATTCAAATGATCATTAATCGTGAATTTGGAATGATGAAGAATGAAAATCCGGTGCAGGGTGCTTATCTTGTAGAAGAGCTGACTGAGTTAGTGGAAGAAGCTGTTCTCGAGGAATTTTTACGCATCAATGAACGAGGTGGTGTTTTGGGGGCGATGGAAACTCAATACCAACGTTCAAGAATTCAAGAAGAATCTTTGTATTATGAGCATCTCAAACACTCAGGTGAACTTCCTATTATTGGGGTGAATACTTTTATTAACCCTAAAACTTTAGCCGCTGATTACAAGCCACCACGTATTGAATTAGCACGAGCAAGTTATGAAGAAAAACAAGCACAACTGGACCGATGTATATCATTTCAAAAAAGTCATTCACATGAGTCCGCGGAAGCTCTCATAAAATTGAAATCACATGTGGTAGCGGGAGATAATATTTTTGAAGCCTTATTGGAAGCTACACGAGTCTGCTCTCTTTTTCAAATCACACAGGCGCTTTATGAGGTGGGTGGTCAGTATCGTAGGAATTTGTAGATCACTTCTAAGTTATGATAGGGGACTTTAGATTGGTCGGAAATTAATGGGACATTCGTAGTCTTCGTTGTCGGCTTGTGCACCCTACAGGAAGTATGGCTCCGCGCCTCCTCCTTGAACGCCTCTGTCGCATTAATTTCGGACCTATCTATAGATCCCCACTCGATTGGACTTTTTCAGCAGAATCTAATTAGTTGTTGTCGCAAAACATTTTTTCAATTTTGCGACACCAACTAGTTACAAAAAAATTAATGATAAAGCAAACATCCTGAAGTACTGAGGTCAATTTCATTATTTGAATTTAAGCAAGTGTAAACCCAATAAGTTTGTTGACCATACGAATAACCTTTAACAAAGGTTATATTTCCATTGGAATCAACTTCACAGGGATTATTCGTAGTGCATTTTTTTCCACTTTCATTACCTGTATTATTCACTCCAATGACCGTTCTCGAACTTACTTTTACAATCGGTGAACCAGAGGTTCCACCAATTGTTTCACATCCTGGACGAGAGTATCGAATTGAATCAACCATAGTCCATTTGTCTTCTCTTAGCTCATTGACAAATGTTTCAATAGTGCAAGCATATCCTCTTCTCCAGTATCCTGACAAGACTTCCATGTCATCCGATTCAGCAGCTCGCTTAGAAGCTAAAGTCAAAGGTCGGATTCCAAATTTTGATTTAATTTCAGAATAAGTTTCTTTTAACTGATAAATACTCATATCAGTCTTTGTCATAGTTGCATAAATAACTGCTGTTGCAGTGACTTGTCCGACGCTATTGGCTTTTGAGTCCAGGAGTGTAAAGGCGCGTCGACTAGGTTGATTATAGATAAAAGTTCCTGGCTTTGGCATTCCACCTTCAAAACAATGTCCATTTGTTAGGATTAATCCAAAATCAGAATCTGATGCTTTTTCAAGTTGAATTAAACTTCCAGAGCAATTCGAAAGAGCAACAATCCCTTCAAAATCATAATCCGCTGTGAATGAACTCGGTAATTGGATTGTTGAAAGATCATTCTTTAACGGAAAGGCTATTGCCGGTAATGAAATTGAAAAACTCAATAGTAAACTAGATATTAATGAACGTAACATTTAAATCCCCCTTTAAATATTTGGACAAACGCTAATTTATAAAGATTATCGAGTAAAGGGAAATTCTTAATTTTACCAAAATAAAAATTCAACTCCAAAACATTTTTAATTTGATTTTCTATTTTAAAATGAAAATCGAAATGACAATTTAAATAGCACCTTGAAATGAAATACCTCCACTTCAAGGTTACCATAGGAATTTTGTTTTCATTAAATATGACAAGGATAGTTACAAACGAGGATCGTTTTGTTTGAGCCAAATTCCAAGGTGTATTGGCACCACACTACAAATTCCGATATCTGGTGCTTTTTTTCCAAGTTCCGTACTCTGTCTATGTGCCATTGGAGCCGAAGTAATGGCCATCGTAAATTTATAACTCTAACAAAATTCACATGTCACTAAATCTATTTACAACTTTCTAATATGTGATATTGAGATAATTGCTTGATGCTGAAATATTTCCGGCATCATCAAAGCTCTTGACTGAATATTTATAGACGATACCCTTTGCTGTATCCAATATTATATCAGAAAAGTTAAGGGACTTTGTTATTCCAACTTTAGCACCATTTCGATAGATATAATATCCAACAACTCCAATATTATCTGAAGATGCAGACCAGACTAGTTTCACCGTTGCAAATGTTGTGGACTTAGTCATGCTTTGTTTAGAAAGAGAAGTTGGTGCCGTCGGTGCCGTTAAGTCTCCTAGATATGGAGGTGGAAAAACAAAAAAATCATCTGCTTTCATTGCAACTTTACCACCGGCCTTAGTAAATTCAGAGGTATTTATAGGAGCACCAGGAGGGTCAACCGTAACCATATAATGGACAGTAGGATAGTTGCCTGTTACTAATTTATATCGCGAGCTCCCCACCATTGGTACGTAATTCCCATTTAAATTCGCAACCTTTACGTCCATATTAGGGTAATAATCAGCTCCCGCACTCAGCATAAGCTCTGCTGAAGCTAAATCATTATCTTTTGATGCATCATTTAAAATAAGTTGAGTAGTAATAGCTATATAAACAGCTTTAATTTGTAATGGATTAGTAACATATTTTGTTAAATCAATTCTCGGAATACCTCCATGAATTACAAAAAAACTATCGTTTAATTTGTATGAAATTCGACCATCTAATTCAGTCCTCGCAGATGAATCACTACTTGTACTTGTAAAATTAAAAGGATAATCGCGCGCCCAAGTTGGATTGCCAAAGTTTGTATTTAATTTTATCCACTTATTGGTATACTTATCTAAAATATAAAGTTTGATATTATAAATTTTAACTCGTACATTCTTCGCTTTGTGATTTGTTCCTGGCCAAAGAACAAACCAAGGTGAGATTGCGGTCCATGGAGTCTCCGTCTTATAAGCAGCATTATTCCACTCAAACGGAGCAGCTGTGCCTTTAGGGGTATTACCCATTTGAAGTGCACCCCCTTTAAACCAATTAATATCAGCGTTTAACAAATCTCTATCATTCAAATTTTTCATATCGTTCAAAGCAGTTTGCGCTTTATCGGCCATGGTTTCAGCCGACGCAAATATTTCAAACATAGAAAGCATCAGAATGACAACTAAATAAATTGTAGTTTTAACCTGAATTTTCAAATTAATCTGCGACCTGAACGTTTTTCTAAAAATCATAAAATTCCTTTATTTGAAGTTGAAGTTTTAATGTTACTACAATTAATATTATATCAAAAAAAATAAATGAATTTACTGTGACATCTTTGGTGTGAAAATAATATTTGTATTAAATATGTTTAACATTATGTCATGGTGGTATTGTTTAAAAGATTAATTAAAGACTTATGATTAAAAGAACTTAGGTCAAGAGACCCAAACTATCTATTTCTCATAATAATGCAATATGCAGCATTTTGTTAAAACTCCATACACTTCCAAAAAGCACCAAATTCATTTTTGTTAGTATCAACATGATACCATAGTTCTCATAATTTCGTATTTATGGCTGTAAATTAGGTTCGCATTTTTTAAATGACGCTTAAATACTTTGCATTTCTGAATATATATTGGAAGAGCTTGTAGAAAATCAAGATTGACCCTCATAAAATTCCTGTTTTAATACCAGCTATGAATAACACAGAGGTTCAGCTTCATTATACGGATTTATTATTAGATGAATTACAGAAGCGTTGCAAAAAAAATGCGAAGTATTCTTTACGTTCTTTTGCAAGAGACTTGGCCATTTCGCCTAGTTTTTTATCTCGAGTTTTACGACGAGAAAACTCTCTTACTTTAAAGAGGGCTCAAGCTATAGCTGCAAAAATAGTATGGTCCAAATTTAAATTGGAACTTTTTTTTCAATTGGTGCAAGTTCATCATTGCGAGTCTGGACAAGCAAAAGAATTTTTTGAATCTCAATTGAATAAAGTTATTAAAAATAAAAAAAGTGAGGCTTATTCTCTATCGCAAAATCAACAATCACTTTTAATCAATTGGTATGATCTGGCAATTGTAGAATTGACCTTGCATCCTGATTTTGAAAGCTCTCCAAGATGGATTGGCAATCGATTATCAATTTTACCGAATCAAGCAAAAGAATCTATACGTCGATTACTCTATTTAGGGGTTTTATTTTATGAAAAAGCACAATTGAAGCGAAGTCATAATCGATATTGGATTGGAAACTATCCATCTAAATCAATTCAAAATTTTCATCATCAACATCTTTCGCTGGCCAGTCATGCCCTAATAAAACAAAATATGAATGAACGTCATTTTATGGGTTCTAGCTTTCCAATTCATTCTTCGTTGCTCCCCGAACTGATGAAAAGGCTGGGCGAATTTCATGAAGAAAGTCTCAATTTTGCAGAAAAAAAGAAACCCAATCAAATTTATCATTTGGCCACTCAACTCTATCGACTTGATAAAGCAGAACTGAAATCGATACAAAATGATCAAAAGAAACAAACTTTTCAGGTTCGAAGAAGAGATCTAACAGATTCAATAACAAAGGATGTTGCATTACACAAAAAAAATCAAATTGAAAAAACTCTTCCGGTTAACCATAAACAAATTTTGGAGTTTTCGAAATGAGTCTATTATCTTTGATATCGCTTCAAACTCGATTACAGAATAAAATATTTAATCAAGTTAATTCGAATAATTTAATCAGTTTATTTTTTATTTTTTCAGCCTTAGTTTTCACTCAAAAAATCCAAGCTGGTGGATCGACGGTCGGGAATGGTGGTGATCTCGTTGAATGTCAAAATCCTGTCTCTCAAGTAAAAGAATATAAATCTTTAGATTACTTATTAACCCTTCGTTCTCCTGCTGACACAGATCAACTTACGGTTCATACCCTTGTGGAATCTCTTTCTTTAATTCAGAACTTATTAAATAAAAAAATTCCAGAATTAGCACCAAGTTTTCAAAATTTTGTTAAATTTCTTTGGAATGAAAGCCTCTCAAATCCGATCGTTTGGGAGCAAACTGCATTTGGTATTATCCCAATTAGTGACGAAGAGATTGGCTCCGCTCATCGTGTTCCTGATTATTGTCGAAATGATAATAAAAAAGAGAAGTCGATTTCACTAATACAGGCTGTGATCCGGTTAAAGGAACGATTTTCAAAAACAGATGCAAAAAGATTTTATGCCTATAATCCTGGACTTATCCGATTTGTTGAGAAAAGTGATCCGCTTCAAATTTCATTTCTACTAGTTCATGAGTGGCTTTGGGATTTTAGTACCAATGTTGAACGTAATCGACGTATCAATCGTCTTTTTCATTCTCCTAGTTTTCATAGTTTAAGTTCTGAGAACATTAAATCACAGTTTCAAAGTTTAGGTTTTGTTCTTCCTGATAAAACAGAAGCACTTTTTGAATCACAATTTTGTCAATCCACGCCAAGTTCGATTGATGAATTGCTCCAAAAAAAAGATAAGTTTTTCATAGGACGCTACCAAGCTTTTAGAAGAAGCCGATCATGCTTTGATGTGAGTGGTTGTGGATCTTACAATAAAATCGATGAAGATCCCTTCAGCGGTGGATTCAGCTCTGGTTTTGTTCAACCATTTTTCAATACAAAAAATATAATTAAGATTTATGGTGAATCAAGTGTTCGATCACATCCTGCTACAAGTTGCGAATTGAATCGCAAAGGTGAAATCACATGCATGGCTTTTAGGGATGAAGATGGTTATAGTTATAATGGTGAAAAAATAGTATTTAAAGGCACGATATCATCTGAGTGTACTCATCTCAAATTTTCAGTTAACTACCAACAAAATAATGGTCTATGGACAGAAACCCAATTTGTGCTTTGGAGTCAATTTACAGAATAATAGACAAAATATATTCATCATTGTATTTATGGATATTTAAATATCGTAATTAAAAAGACATGAATCATTATTAAATATTATCAAGTATTTAAGAAGCATCAATGGCTGGTTTTTACTTTCATAATAAATTTAGTAATTCATTTATTTTCAGAAAATTGAAGAAAATCCTAACTAAGCTATTTTAATTCCTCTTTTTCACTCAAAATCACAACGACCCTTGTTAAGTGACAAGAATTGTCACTGTCAAAATCATTAGATTTTATAAAGACATTGATATACTCGATAATCATCGTTAACAAAGCCATTAAATTGCTGATATTTAAAAATGTTAGTAATTGCTGTGAGTTTGACTAAAGGTTTACAAAAATGATTATTATAATAGATTAAAATATTGCTTTAAAATAATATTGCATTTGAAGTGCTTGCCAGAAGTATCTAAATATATTCAGAATTTATTGAATTTTTCATTTTTTGTCACTGAGTTAGAATAATAACATCTATTTAATTAAAATTATATTTGATAAAGTCATAAATGAAAAAATATTTAAAAATATGAAAGGTTTATATTTATGAATAGAATTTATAAATTGATTATTTTGTCATTAAGTTTTTCTATTATAATTAATAGTAATTCTAAAGCCATTGATAATGCTTCTAAACCATCTGATTCAATTTTACAAACAAATATAAATCAAGGAATAAATCGACTTGAAATTTCTGATTTTGAACTGGGTTATTTGATTGGTTTAGAGTCTTCACTTCAAACAACTTTACAGTTACTTTCTACTGTCCCTCCGATGACTGATTATAATTTTAGATATTGGTCTCGAGGCCAGCATTACTTATCAGTACTTTTTATTACTTCAAAAATAAAAGAGCAGATTTTGAGAGAACTAGACAGGCAGGGTGATAAAGAGAGGATTTCAAATGATTTTTTAAAACTAATTTTAAGAAGCAACACTCTACTTTTAGGTCCTAAATTAAATTTACAAGCTGTAAATGACAAATTGTCTTTAAGTTATTCTAAGCAATCAGAATATTCTAGAGAAAATATAAGGTATTATTATAATGAAAGAAACATAGCTTTAGATGCTGAAATTAGTTCATTAAATGAAACTTTAAAAAATGCATTAGAAGAAATTAACAGTTTAACTCATGATGCAGTTAAGAAATCAATTCAATCAAATGGAAATATAGTTTCAGGATTTATGAATGGTATTAAAATAATGATATCATCAATTGCTGCATATTCTAATGATCAATTTTTTAATGAAAGTTTTTCTTCACCAAATTCAAAATATAAATATTTTAGATTATTAAATGAGATGGCAAACTATATTTCAAAGGAAATATCTTCAAAAAAATCGATTTTAAATGAAAATATTTATGAAGCCTATGCTATGAATCATGTAATAAAAAGTCTAACAACATTAGAAAATGTTAAAAAACAAGATTTAAATAATGATGAAGCTAGTACTTTTTTAAGAACAGTTAAAGAGAAAATTAATAATGTCTCTACATTTTATGGAAATCTTCTGTCGCAAAAAGAAACGCGATTTGATAGTTCAGGATTCATTGGTATATGTGGACATCTATTTGCAAAGTAATTTTGTCTTTCTCTATGTTTTAATTCCAATATACATAATATCAAAGTAGCTCTAGTTGAATAAATATTGAATTACATTTGTCCACAGTGTATTGAGAAGCATTTAAAAAGTTCGTAATTCTTGTGAGTTTGACTAAAGGAATCCAAAAATGATTATTATTAAAGTTAAAACTATTAAATTTATTCTGATTAATATAATACTTTATTCTTTTTTTTCATTTTCACTTCATGCTTATGCAAAAGATAAAGCTCATGATTATCAAATTGAGAGTCAAATTATTAACATGTTATCGAATAAAATTGAAGTATTGAAAGCAAATAATCCAAACGCCCGTTTGTCATTTTTTGTTGATTGGGATGGAACGATGATGAATGGAGATATCACTGAAGGGCTTCATGACCAAGTGCCTCAAGCAGAACGTTTTATGGGTCTTGCTGAATTAGCATTTAAATATGGGTTGGTTCAAGTCCCTTTAGATGCACCGTCTGAATACAAAGACTATGTAGCAGAATATGAAAAATTACTTTTGATAGATCATGGTATAGCATATGCTTGGTCTGCTAATTATTTTGCAAATCTACCGCCCCAAAAGGAATTATTACTTCGAGAACTAATTAATAATTATTTTAAAGCAAAATTAAAATCTGAAGTTTTTAAAACTTCTAGTAATATAGTTAATTTCTTAAAAGCTCAAGGCATAGAAATATTTGTAATTTCCGCAAGCCCAACAGTATTTGTTGAGGGAACTCTTAATGTTTTTCCATGGCTGACAATAGACCACGTTTATGGAATAAATCGAGCAAAGAATGTGAACGGTAATCTTATAGATCCAATCATTAATTATGCTATGGGTAAGGTTGAACGAATTAATTCAATCCTATCTCAAGATGAAGATCGGGTCATCCTTGGAGGTATGGGTAATAGTTGGAATACGGATGGCGCATTCTTACAGTTAATTGCTCAAAAAGGGGGAGTCTCTGTTATGTTTAATGGTGGAAAGCCAAATAGCTATAATTATTCTGGAATTTATAAATATAATATTAGTGAGACATTAGGCTCTGAATTTAATTCAAATCGAGTTGCATGTAAAAAAATTCTTGAATGAATAGTGAAATGAAAATGAAAATGAAAATTGATGGCGTATGTTTGATTTTATCATTATTTATTTTTAATTTAGCAATGGCAGAAATTCCAATGTCATTGAGTCATAATATAGAAATTGATCAGAATTATTTTATGAATGTCGTTTTGAATGGTGAATTTGTAACTGAAAAGAGTCATTCGCTTCTTTATACGGTAGAACTTAATATATATAATCATCAATGGCAGGATAAAAAAATCTGTACCGGTGTATTGATTGCCAATGATATAGTCTTAACAGCGGGTCATTGTTTAACAGCTAATGATCATAAAATTCTTATTAAATTTGGATTAGGGGGTAAATCGGGTTATACTAATATTATAGAATCTCAAATTTACAAATCGGTCTTTTCATCTGCTACTATTTTATCAAAAACGAGTACTAATAGTGACAATTGGATCAATGGTAAATTGAATATTAATTTAGACTTGCAAAAAGAGTTTTATAAAAAACAGCAAAATCGTAGAGATTTTGTAAATTTTAATAACAATGAAAGTGGACTATCAACGAATGATTTTCAAGATTTTGCAGTAGTCCGAATACCTCGACTTCCTAGAGGATATAAACCGATTCAATTGTTTCATGGATTACTTTATAATAGAAAACAAGTAATTCAAATTGGTTATGGTCTCAATAGTTTAAATAAATCAGAAAACGCTACGGCCTTAAGAACAGCTACTGCTTTTTTATCTGGCCACTTTACTTTAGTCGGACCCCCAGCAATGGGGCTTCAGACTTTTTCACCGACTAAACAACAAGCTTGTGATGGTGATTCAGGAGGCCCCTTGGTATCAGTAGAAGCGGACGGAACAGAAGTTTTGATTGGGACGTTGATTGGGGCTACTAATAATTGCGGTAATGCCAATTGGTATACGAATATAGGTTATTTTATTAATGAAATAAATCAGCTAATTGCAGAGGTTCGTTCCATTCAAACGATTTAAAATCCAAAATATTCCATTTTTATCAATGATTGAATAGTCACAAAAATTATTTAATACTTTCCAGCTCTGCTTTGATGGATTTCTTTCCTTTCATAGACAATTTAATATTCCATGTGAAAATGGAACCCGGTGTGAAAGGCGATTGAGTCTTTGTTTGTGAATCAATAACATAATCCATGGATGTTTCGCTCACAAGGGGAACACTAATGATGATTTCGCTGCCATTTCTTAATTTAATTTCTTGGCTGGGCGAAAGTACTTTTTTGATAGGAAAGGTCACTTGAATGGAATTAACGTTACCAGAGAGTCCTATTTTTTGTGGGTAACCGGGTTCTACTTTCGCATTTTTGAGTTGTACACTCAAGCGATGCACTTGAGTGTTGACCTGAATAGTATTTGAAGTGCCATCGAATTGCATGACAGTATATTTATAAGGGACACTGGGATCCGCCACGGAGAAGGTTGAAGAATCGGATCCTTTGTTTTTAATACACCGATAGTAAATGATTTTCATTTGGAGTGTGAGAGTTGTAGCATTATCATTCACTAGAACTTTTGGACTAAGTGTTTCAAATAAGAGAAGTGGGGTCATGCCTTGATCAACAGTGGAACAATTACTTCGTTCACCTTTTAAAATCTCATCAATTCGCTTTCCTTCGTCAGCACCATTTTCTTGGGCGAATAATAATGATGACATAAATTGTAGTGAAAGGAAAATCATTAGATATTTAGCTATTTTCATATTGCATTTCCTATTAAGTTTGCAGTTTGATTATTGAATGTTAATATAAAAGTCGTATTGGGTTGAGAAGGATCAACTTCAATATTTCCATGATGAGAATCCATTATTTTTTTGCAGAGTGAAAGGCCTAGTCCCATTCCTTTTCCGATGGATTTTGTAGTGTAGAAGGATTTAAATAGATTTTTCCTAATTGAAGCTGGAACACCTGGTCCTGAATCTGTAAAAATTATTTTTACTATGTCGTTTTCTTTGTGAATGATCACTTTAATCCAACGGTCACTTAATTTTTCGATTGCATCAATCGAATTAGACATAAGATTAACAAAAACTTGAAAAATTTCAGTGATATTACAGTTAACAAGGATGATAGATTCTTCTTCATTCGGTGGAATAAATTGAACATTTTTTTCTTTAAATCGACCTTCACAAATCATATAAGCATCTTCGATCAGAGTTTTAATTCTTATAGTTTCATAGGGATCAGTGTTTCCTCTACGAACAAATGTTTTAATTCCTCTCACTATTTGAGCTATTTTATTTGTTGTTTCATTGATTTTGTAGCTGAGTTGTGTGACTTTTTCTGTATCATTTTTCTCAATAAACTTTGGAATAAGTTGAGCACAGGCTTTAATGGAGGAAAGTGGGTTATTCACTTCATGGATAATACTGGCTACCATTTCACCTAATGAAGAAAGTTTATCCATAATGGTAATAGTTTGTTCTAAGTTTCTCACTTCCGTCACATCGATACCCATAATAACGGCACGTCGACCTTGATCAAATTTAGTTCCTATGACCCAAAAAGTTTTTTCTTCGCCGTCGATATTACCTTTTAATTCTTCACGAATACTTTGTCCATTTTGCTCAAAAACTTTTTCTGCAAAACGATAAAAATATTTATCTTTTGAGTAATATCCAATTTCTTTACCAATAAATTCAGTTGCGGGAAGTTTACATAACTCTGCTAGTGTTTTATTGATGCCTTCATAAGTTAAATCTTTATAAACCCAAGAAACTGTACAAGGGGTGGTATCTAAAACGACTTTGAGTTTTTCAATTTCTTTGTGCATTTTATTACCGTTTTCATCTTGAGTCTCAAACTCATGATGAAGCACTTCAAGAAGACGTCGAGAGTCATTTATTAGCAATTGATTATTTTCATCAATTAATTCATGTTTTTGTAATACGGATTGAAGCCTTTGATTTATTAAATTCATATACTAAATAATTTTAGATTATAGAGTTAAGGTTGGCAATGGACTCTTAATACCTAGACAATAAATCTTTAATTTAGAAAAAAGCGACTCATGAAGAAGAGAGTTAATCACTTAATGAATCAAAAACAATTCGACTTTCGTCTGAAAGATTGGATGGTCATTGAATTCATTTTCAACGATAGAAGGAATTAGTTATGTTGGTTAATTTTAACTGAACTTAATTGCAAGGATAACAGTTGTAAAAAAGACGATTAAACCTGGTTTCACTATTACCGAACCGCCTCTAAATAGTGATCTCTAATATTGATTGTCTAAAAGAGTATTTATAAAGTATTGGCGATGGGCCTTCCAAAATGGAGCTAGGGGGTGTTGTTCGAGAGTGGTTAGCTCGCCTTCGGTTGATTCTATGAGAGCTTGAGTTTTGTCGAGCAGAATTTGCTGTCCATCTAAGTAGAGTGTGACCTTGCGAGGTCCTGTTTTGAATAGGGATCTTCCGAGTTTGTAAGGATTCAAGTGCGGAAGTGAGAAAAGATCTATAAGCGTTGGAAAAATATCGATATGTTGAACGGGTTCAAGGGTATCAATCAGAATTGTTTCTTTCGAGAATTGAGCCGTAGGAAAATAAAATAAAAGAGGTATTCGAAAGCTACCTGTCGGAGATTGGTACTCTTCATAATAACTCTTTGATGTGTGGTCCGCAGTGATGATAAATAAAGTATCTTTATACCATTCAGTATGTGAAGCTTCATCAAAAAATTGGGAAAGCATTAAATCAGTGTAGGCAATGCTCTGATGGATAGGCAAAGGACCTTTTGGCAGTTGATTTTGATATTCTTTTGGAACTTGGAAGGGATGATGTGAGCTCAATGAAAATAATACGGCCAAAAAGGGAGTTGTTTGTTTGGTGAGTTCTTTTGAAGAGAATGAAAAAAATGGACCATCCCAAATACCCCAAGTCCCATCATCATCTTTAGGAATATTAGGGTATTCATTTTTGCCAATATAATGTTTAAAGCCCAATCGTTGTGTAAACTCTTGAAAAAACATAGTTCCATTGGCTCCACCATGAAAAAAAAGTGAATTAATTCCTTTTTCTGCCAACTGGGAGCCGATTTGAGGTAAGTTATTAGTTTGAAAAGAACTAGTTAAAAATGGCTCATCCATCAAGGAAGGAAAACCTGCTAGAATTGAGGGGAGTGCTTCGATTGAACGTCTTCCATTGGCGTAGCTATTTTGAAAAAAAAGGGACTTTGTTTTTAGGGAGTCCAGAAAAGGGGTAAATGAAAATTCTTTAGGATGATCAAGTCCCGTGTACTCCATACCGAAAGATTCAAGGATTATTAAAACAACATTTTTAGGATTGCGATTCCAAGGTGAGATCTGTTTTCCAGGGGCATTGGCGTTTAAATAGGGTTCCAATAAGTTACCAGAATTTTCCATGTTTGAAAAATAATGAAGGGGACGCAGAGTTTTCTTTTGTAAGGAGTGAATCGTAGTAAAACTACTATTGAGGGCCAGATTGGTAAGGCGTTGATCTGAACTCATTGAGAGTGCATGAGCCATTTCCAGAGGTTTTGGTTGCAACCCGCCGCGAGCAAAAATGATATAGAGAATGATCATCAATAATGATACTGGAATTCTAAAATACCATTTTTTAAAAGTATTTTCGATTGACGAAGGTAAATCCATTTTGAAGATGGGTTCAGTTTTTTGATAAAAGTTAAAACCTTTCGATATGATCCTATAAAAAAGATAAAGTAAAAAAATATTGATAGAGATGATAAGCCAATAGGAAGTAAAAAGGACCAAGAGTTTACCTTGGCTCTCTTTTAATAAGTAAGTACTATTTACGGTCATTCTTCTTCCCGTAAAATGAATAAACTCTAGATCGATCATATTAAGGAAAAGAAATGGAAGGTTTATTAATAGAAAAACACATTTTAAAGTTTTTTCTTTTAAATTCATATTTACCGAGGGCCAAGGTATGAGAGCCGATAAGAGAACGACGGAGGAGAGCCAGGTTAAGCTCGAAAAGTCAAACCGGAGACCATTGATAAAGGCTTCGAATAAATGAGTGGGATTACTGTTATGATACCAAGAGTTCCAGTTCCAAATTAAAAATTCTAAACGAACAATAAAATAAAAAACGACTGCTGTCAGCAACCATAAAACTGTGCGAATTAAAATTTTGAGATCAGTTTTAGGTGCTGACATGATGGTAATTACCTTTAGTGATGGGGCTTAGTTGCCTTCAAGAATCACAAATCCCATTCCACCCTCTCTTTGAATCCGAAGAGTGTTAGTACCCTTTTGTAGAGATTTTTGTGCATCCACTACAGAACGAACTCGCTTACGATTGATATCATAGATAACATCCCCTGGCCTTAGTCCAGCTAAAGCAGCAGGACTGCCAGATTGAACTTCGGTGACAACGGGGAGCCCGGTGAGTTCCTCTGGAAGCTTCCACTCGGTTATAATTTGTTTATCAACGGCAGACATTTTAAATCCAAGTGAATAAGGTGTATCTTGTCCTTTAACTTTGGATTCTTTTTTAACTATGGGCTTTTTTTCATCAGTTCTTTCGGCTATTGTTACGTCCAAGACCTTTTCTTTATTATCACGTAGTACTTTCATTTTAACAGCTTGACCAATGGGGCTTCCGGCGACGGAGTCCGTAAACTCCAGTTCGTTAGTGATTTTCTTTCCATTGAACTCAAGCACCACATCGTAGGCTTCAACTCCAGCTTTATCAGCGGGACTGTCTTCAATAACTTGAACAATAATGGCACCTGAATCTTTTTTAATTCCGAGGTGAGCGGCGGCTCTAGGATTGAGTTCATCAAGACCCACGCCAATATATCCTTTTCTCACGCGGCCATTAGTTTCTAATTCTTTTAAAACTTTTTTCACATCGTCAATAGGAATAGCAAAGCCAATCCCTTGGGCACGGGCATCAATAGCCGAATTCACACCAATAACAAAACCTTTTGAGTTGACGAGTGGTCCTCCTGAGTTTCCAGGGTTAATACTGGCATCTGTTTGCAATAGTGGAAAGCGATTCAGTTCAGTTATATCTCGTCCTTTGGCTGAAATAATTCCTTTTGTCATTGTATGGCCATGGCCATAGGGGTTTCCGAACGCGGCAACCCATTCCCCCACTTCCACTTCTGATGAGTTTCCAAGGGGGGCCACAGGGAACTTTTGTTTTCCAGTGATTTTAATGAGTGCGATATCCGTGCGTGCATCTCTTCCGATCAATTCCGCTTTAAAGTTTTTTTCAGAACCTTCTGTAATTTGAACTTGAATCATGTCAGCGCCATCGATGACATGATTATTGGTGATGATCAATCCATCATCTCTTATAATAAAACCTGTTCCCAGTGCCGTTTGTGGTTGCGGTTTTGGCATTTGAAAGCGCTGACCATAAAATTGTTCTAACAACTCCATCATGGGATCATTCATCGCTCGTCCCTTAGGCGTGACAGAGGTTGAGATATTCACAACGGCTGGGTTGATGGCTCGAGCTAATTCCACAAATAGATTTTCAGGCAAGGGGTTGCCAAGCTTCAGTGCTGGTGGAGTCGTCGGAAGGGTGCTTTTTTGGGCGAGTAAGTTTTGTGATAAATAAGTTCCAAAGATGAGGCTCAATAAAATTAGAAATAAACGCATGGTCTCTCCTTTTCTAATAAGGATTTATTTTATCTCTCCAATAGAGATGAGAATCAATAAGAAATTTATTTTTTTTCAACAAACTTTAGTCGTAAATCTTGAATTAAATGATTGATTAACTGCTGTTCTTCATTGGTGAGATTATTTTTTGTTTTTTCCTGTAAAATTCCGAGCAGATCAATATTAAATTTTGCCATGGCGCGATCCTGTTCAGGCTTACCAGTGGTGGGATTAGGTGCTAAACCCAAACTAATAGCCGCAGAGGAAGCAATAGAAGTGACAAGAACGGAAAAACTAGCTTCAAAATTTTCTGCCATAAAGATTCCTTTTTCAATATTATGTGAAAAGCTGTTTGAAAAGTACTATCTTTTTTGTTGTATTCACTTTCGCATCGCTGCAATGTACTTGGCGTACCTCTCGCTCGCTCCAGTTCAGCATCACGAAGATCATACTTTTCAATCGGCTACTCAGTGTCTCATTTTAAATTCAAATTGCAAGTACCACGAAATTAAAAAAAATATTCGTGTTAAATTGGAAAGTATCCTATCAGAAGTTGGAGGCGATGCTCAATAGGAACTATGAATTGGAAAGCAGCGCGCTGAGAGTGTATGGTTCCGAGAATAGATTGATGGATAAAAACACGAGGAACCGTTGACTTCAGGGTATCCAGTGCACCATGAATTTTCCACAGAGCCGTAGCAAGACTTCTGGGGTCGGTTAAAGTTTTATATGTTTCCAAATCCGCTTTTGCTTGCAAACTTTTTGTGAAGGCGATCTTCCAGTGAACCCATGCAATAAAATAACAGATTTGTTTGATAAAATTAAGTCGGTTGAGAGGTTGAAGTATTCGATCCCAAAGTTTATTCAGGCTAAGCCAAGTTAAAGCCATTCGGTCAAGTGTGTATTTTGTAAACGTATTTCTATTTTTAAGACTCGATACGCAGAGCGCCAGAAGTGATTCAATTTCTTGTGGAGAAAGAAGATCGACGAGGCTCTCTGATAGGAGTAATGAAGGCTTTTGCCAATGAGAAATTGAGACTAAGCAAAGTGGTTCGGGATTTTTACAAAGATAAAGATTAATTTTTGGGCACCTCATTGTCTCTTCATAGTGACGAAGGATATCATTGAGTTTCCAGGGGTCTTGGCCTTGGACTCTTTGGCCATTAAAATATTCAATCGAACTTTTATGTTTGTGTAAAAGCATGGCGTAATTCCAGAGAAGAGATAGGATTAGTCCTAAAAATAATCCCCATCGATCTAGAGAAAGATAACAGAGAATCAATAGGATTAGGGTGGAAGTGATAGCAAGAATCCAAGTTCTAATGGGAGGCAACGTCAATTCTAAGTCCTTTGAAAAGAGATTAAAAAAAATTAATCAAGTAAATAAAATAATCTATTATTAATAATGATTACGACTCAATTATGATCCTACTTCAATTCAAAGTAAAGTCATTGATCTTTGTCTTTTTTCAATTTGGTGACATTAAAAAGAGTTTCGCGACAGCGACGACCTAGCCATGATTGAAAAATGATCTTATGGCTAGTTCTTTTTTCAATAAATTAAAAGAATTTAACGTATTTTGCAAAGCATTAAACAAAATTCAATGAGTTTGAAACTTGATTGTAGAGCCTTCAAGGTTTGAAATAGAATCTTGAAATGAAGAGATAATTAATAGCTCTAGTTTTTGATGAATTGATCATCCCCTGATGGGGATAGAGGAGGTTGTCAGTGGCTCTGACAGATGGAAATACTGTAGATATTATGGCGTTAAATGCGGCGGTAAAGCAGGAAAGCCAGTTTTTTGAAAAAATGATGAATGAAATTAGCAAGGTCGTTGTGGGGCAAAGAGAAATGATACAAGGAATTGTGATGGGGCTCCTAACAGGGGGGCATGTGCTCCTAGAGGGGGTCCCCGGGCTTGCGAAAACCCTGACTATCTCGACGGTGGCTAAATCGATTTCTCTGGAGTTTCAACGTATTCAGTTTACTCCCGATCTTTTGCCTACAGATTTGATTGGTACGATGATTTTTAATCCTAAATCAGGAGAGTTCGTTCCACGAAAAGGACCTATTTTTACTAATATCGTATTGGCCGATGAAATTAATCGTGCTCCGGCAAAAGTGCAGAGCGCATTATTAGAAGCAATGGCGGAAAAACAAGTGACCATTGGAGATACGTCTTATGTTTTAGAAACACCATTTTTGGTGCTTGCCACCCAAAACCCCTTAGAGCAAGAAGGTACCTATCCACTTCCCGAAGCACAAATGGATCGATTTATGTTTAAAATAAATGTTGTTTATCCATCAAAGGGTGAAGAACTCGAAATTATTAATCGGATGTCTTTAAATGATAAACCCTTGATTCAAACAGTGATTACGAAAGAGGATTTGTTACGAGCTTCGCACCGAGTGGATCAAATTTTTGTGGATAATAAAATTAAAAATTACGTGGTGGAATTGGTGATGACTTCCAGAGAGCCAGCCGAACACGGCCTAGCCTCGTTACGCGATTTGATTCAAGTGGGGGGAAGCCCGCGCGCAAGTCTAAGTTTGATTCGTGCTGGAAAAGCGCATGCATTTCTGCATGGGCGCGGTTATGTGACAGCCGATGATATTAAAGCTGTTGCTTACCATGTTTTGCGACATCGATTAATTTTAACTTATGAAGCAGAAGCTGAAAATATGACGACTGATCATGTGATTGCAGAAATATTAAAAAATGTGGAGCTTCAGTAGTGAGTTTGCCCCCGGAGATATTGAAGAAAGTTAAGCTGCTTGAGATTTCCACACGAAAACTGGTGAATAATCTTTTCTCAGGAGAGTATCATACGGCCTTTAAGGGGCAAGGAATGACTTTTGCCGAATTCAGAGAGTATGTTCCGGGTGATGATATTAGGCATATTTCTTGGGCCTTGACGGCACGAGCGGGGAAACCTTTTATCAAAAAATATGATGAAGAACGCGAAATGACTCTGATGCTTCTGGTGGATATAAGTGGGTCAACAGATTTTGGTAGTCAAAATCTGTTTAAGGGAGAAGCAATGGCTCATTTAGCCGCTTTGCTGGCATTCAGTGCTGCTAAAAATAATGATCAAGTGGGCTTGCTGTTATTTTCTGATCAGGTGGAGCATTTTGTACCTCCCAAAAAAGGTCAAGGTCATGTGCAAAGACTATTAAGAGATCTTTACTATCATGAGCCCAAAAGTCGCGAAACCAAACTCGAGCCAGCACTTCGTTTTTTACAAGGAGTTTTGAAAAAGCGATCAGCAATTTTTGTTATGAGTGATTTCTTAGACAAAAACTATGATGAAGCTTTGCGATGGTTAGGGCGTAAACATGAAGTCATATCGGTGGTGGTGAGAGATCCATTGGAGAAACAACTGCCAGCGCTAGGTTTGATCGATCTATGGGACAATGAAGTGGGTGATGTTGTAACAGTTGATACTAGTTCTAGTTCATTTCAAAATGAATGGGAAAAGCTTCGCAAGGCGCGAGATGAAGAGCGTGATCGACTTTTAAAAAAATCGCAAGTGGAACGCATTGATATTTGGTTAAACGAAGATTTTGTGGATCCATTGATTAAGTTTTTTAAAATGAGGAAAAATCGATGACAGAGGAGTCAGCGAAAGAGGCGGCTCCTCTTTTAACTTTAGAATGTAAAGTAGATGAGAATCTCAAGGCATCTCAACCCTTGACTGTGGGTGATATCTTTAAAATTGAATGTTCAACAAGTCGTTTTGTCTTAAATCCTTCGCAGCTAAAATTTGAAACAAAGAAACCATATCAGTTAAAACTTTTACAATCAGAAGTGCAACCGGATGGAAGAATCACTTTAAAAGTGACGAGTTATCAAGTGGGAGAGATTACATCTGAAGGGTTATTTTTAACCGACGGAGTTAATAAAGTTGCGCTCACGGGTGTCCAAGCCAAAGTGGAAAGTGTGATTGATAAACAAAATCCGCCCAAAGGGCCTTACGGTCCCTTTGGAGGATTTGTCTTGTCACTTCCACTTTTTTATTTATGGACAGTAATGATAGTGTTTTTATTGAGTTTATTGTGGATGAGTTTTCGATTTTATCGACGCTGGCAGAAAAGACGTTTGATCGAGGGATTAAAAAAACATGATAGTCGCTTAAGTCCACTCACTCAATTGCATGTACGCTTTCGACAATTGGAGCGACATCGAATTACGGAGCAACAGAAAATCGATGGAATTACCGGAAGTACCTTGGCCAGTCAATTTGCAGAGATCGATGAAATTTTGAGAGTGTTTATTATTCGGCAATTTAAAATTCCTGCTCAGGATTGGTCCGATCGCTTAATCATAAATGATTTTCAGAGTCGCTTTACTTTTTTAGGTAAAGAGCTTTCGACGGAGTTGCGAGTTTTACTCAGGGAAATTAAAAAGAATAAAGAATTAATGCAAAAAATAACAGGACCGGTTGATAGCAAAAAACAAAATGATATAGAACGGCTGGTTAAAAAAATAAAGAAATGGGCTGATCAAATTGATCGGAATCTGGGATCAATGCATCGAACTGAGGGGGCGCTTTAATGACCTGGCATAATCCAGAAGCCTTTTTATTATTTTTTCCTTTGTTTGGTATCATAGTATATCTGTGGTGGCGTCGGAAAGATCAAAAGGGAATTAAATTTTCTAGTGCGCAGTTAATTCCTCGCCAAAAATCAATACGAATTTATCTTTCCTATGCGATTCCAGTATTGCAGGTAATCGCTTGTGCTCTCATGATTATAGCTTTAGCACGACCTCAAAAAAGTGATGAAATCACAAAGCGAAATGTTGAGGGAATCGACATTATGATCACGCTTGATATCTCTGATAGCATGATGATTGAAGATATGCCGCCGCTCAATCGATTAGAATGCGCCAAAGAAACTATTAGGGAATTTGTTAAGGGTCGGGTGTCGGATCGAATTGGTTTGATTCTTTTTATGGGAGAATCTTTTACTAAAATTCCACTGACTTTGGATTATGAAATGTTAGTCGATGAATTAAAAGATATTCAACCCTCACGAACGATTAAGATGGGAACAGCTATTGGGGTAGCACTGGCCAATTCTGTTTCTCGTCTTAAAGACTCAAAAGCAAAATCACGGGTAATAATTTTTCTAACAGATGGTGAAAATAACAGTGGAACGATCGATCCTGAAACCGCTTTGGATATTGCAAAAGGTGAAGGGCTCAAAATTTATACAATTGGTATCGGTAAAGATGGTGATACAAAACTTCCTGTTTATGGAGTGGATCCTTTTGGACGAAAAATTAAAACCTATCAGCCCTTTCAAAGTACTATCAATGAAGAGTTATTAAAAAAAATGGCTGATGAAACGGGCGGAAAATATTGGCGAGCCACTTCCTATTCTGGAATGAAAGATATTTTTCAAGAAATCGATCGTTTAGAGCGCACTAATATTGAGATAAATAAATTCACTCGTTATTCAGAACTCTATCAAGAGTGGTTAAAATTGGGACTTATATTTTTATTTGTGAGTTTTGTTTTAAAGTATACTTTATTAAGGAGGTTTCCGTGACTTCCTGGCGTTGGTCAGATCCATTGTATCTATCGTGGTTGGTACTAGTTCCTATTTTTTATTTTGTAGCACTTTATTTAGGGCGAATTAAAATGAAAAAAATAAGAACGGCCTTTGGCGAAAAAATGCTGCCCTTTTTATTAAGTGGGTACTCAATGAGAACGCATCAAATAAAATTAATTCTGTGTGCGCTTGCTTTAATTCCACTGATCATTGCACTGGCACGACCTCAATTTGGTGAAAGTAAAGAAAATGTAAAGAGTCTGGGCGTAGAGATGATTCTTTTGTTTGACGTATCTCAAAGTATGTTAACTGAAGATGTTAGTCCGAGTCGCCTTGAATTTGCCAAACATGAAGTGGTGCGACTTATGGATCAAGTGCCCGGAAGTAAAATTGGTTTAGTGGCCTTTGCCGGTTCGGCGGCGCTAATCTCTCCTATCACAACGGATTCATCAGCACTTAAAATGTTTATTGAATCACTGACGACTGAGGCTATAAGTACACAAGGTACGGAATTTAAAATGGCACTTGAGCAGGCCGAAGATGCTTTTGCTCGAGGTGGACAGGGAGATAGTGATCCTAATGCGAAGGTGACGCGCGTGATTCTTGTTGTTTCTGATGGAGAAGATCAAGAACCAGGAGCTCTAGAGGTTGCCGAAAAATTAGCGAATAAAGGAATTCGAATTTTTTCTGTTGCGGTAGGAACTGAAAAAGGAGGGTCTATTCCATTACGAGATGGAAATGGATTCTTACGAGGTTACAAAAAAGATTCTTCAGGACAAGTCATTGTCTCTACTAGCAAGGGACAAATTTTAAAGTCGCTTGCTCAGGCTGGGAAGGGTAGTTTTTATACGGCTTCTTTTGGTGGAACTTATTTAAAGCAATTGGTCGAAGACATTAATAAATTAGAAAAAACAGAATTTGATAGTCAAACTTTGATGACGTTTCAGGAGCGTTATCAGGGTTTTTTATTAGTGGGACTTATAATTCTGATGATCGAAATGCTGTTGTCCATTTATCGCACTAAAGGTGGAGAGTGGAAGGGACGATTTCAGGTGAAAACATGAGGAAATTATTTTATTTTCAATTTTGGTTTTGTTGGATAACTCGATTCTGTAAGGGGGAGGAATTGAAAGACCTAAGGCTTCGTAAAACCTCAGACAAGCGGTGCTCACCGTCGGGACAAGTCCCTCCGGCTCCGCTCCGAACTCGTTTTCCGAAATCTCAGGTCTTTCAATTCCTCTCCTTTGCAGAATCGAGCGTGCCAGTTTCAATAGTGGGAATAATATTGAGATATTTTTTATTTATAGTCGTTGCGGCTTTTTGTGTTTTACCCTTGGGGTTGGCGCAAGGACAAAATGAAAAGGATAAAGATGAGGGTCAGGATAAAGATAAAAATAAAGATAAAGTTACAATAACAGCGAATGCACCTGTGAGCAATAATACTCAATCTACAAAAAGTGAGCCAGAGGCAGAGGTGTTTGCGGGGAGCACAGTGCCTCTCTCCGTAACTTATTGGCCGCAAACTTTTTGGCACTCACTGATGACCAAGTGGAGCATGCAGCGTGAAGCCTATGATCAATCCTATCAACATTCTCTTAAAGCTCTCGAAACCGATCCTTTGTCTCCAGAGTTGCAAATCAATTTAGGAAATTCTCTCGAAGGTTTGGGATCGATCTCAAAGGCGAGAGATGCTTATGCCACATCCGAAAAGTTAACTCGGGACCCAGTGATTCATTTTCAATCTCGTTTTAATCAGGCCCAGGCTTTTGCCAAAGAGAAAAAAATTGATGAGGCCTTAAATTTTTATCAAAAAGCTTTAGAAATTGATCCTTCATCCAAAATTGTAAAAACGAATATTGAACTGCTGCTTTCTGCTAGTGGGGGTAACGGCGGCAAGGGTGACAAGGATCAAGAAAACCAGGATGACCAAAATGAAGGTGAAGGACAAGATCAAGACAAATCAAAGCAACCTAAAGAACCTAAGAAATTTGCTCAAAATCCAAAGCCTTCACCTGGTAAAAAACAACCTCAAGATCTCAGTCAGGGTGATATTAAGAAAATATTAGAAGAAATAAAACAGCAAGAACAAAAAATACGTGGTGATTACTACAAACAAAGTAATAATGAACAAAAGCAAAAGGGTAGTGAAGGAAAACGGGAGAAAGACTGGTGATTGGGATTAAACTGTTACTTTTAGGATTGGTTGTTAAGGCGGCGGTATCACCACAGTTGACGGCGACCCTATCGGAGCCCAAAGTGCGCCCCAACGAGGATGTTGAGCTGAGTGTCAGTGTTAAGACTGAAGAAGAAGTAGATGTTGAACCGCCACAATGGAGTGTTCCTAATGGAATTCAAAATCTTGGTATGCAGACCCAATCATCTTTTGAGAGTCGATTGATTCCAGGTCCTCAGGGAATGCAATTTGAAAAAAAACGATCTATAGAATTTGTTTATCAATTGCATAGTGTTAAAGAAGGCACTTATAAGTTAGGACCCTTTGTCGTTTCAGTTGAAGGTCAAAAATTTAGTTTAGGGGCGGTTGAATTAGTGGTTTCAAGTAAGGCTCCTGCACCATCTCGTCAGCAAAGAGGTGGCGGCGGTTTAGGCGGCTTATTTCCGCCTGGATTTGAAGACGAAGAGGATTCTCTTTTTGGTCAACTCTTGCGACGACAACAAAAACAAGCAGAACAAGAAATTCCGTCTCGAAAACTTCCTGTGAATGAAAAGGAAGCCTTTTTTATCACTGTCGAAACAGATAAAAAAGAAGCCTTTGAAGGAGAACAAGTTTTTGCTAGTTGGTATATTTACACTCGTGGTAATATCCACCAGTTTGATCGATTGAAATTTCCATCACTACGAGGGTTTTGGAAGGAAGACGTGGAGCCTGCCCCAAACTTAAATTTTCAAAAAGAAATCGTTAATGGAGTTTTATTTCATCGCGCTTTATTGGCTTCTTATGCACTTTTTCCGATTAAGGCTGGTCTTTCAGTTATTGATGAATATAAAATTCGGGCTTCAGTGAGTTTGCCCACAGCTAATCAAGGTTTATTTGGTCAATTTGGTTTTGGTCAAGCTTACACTTATACACGGACCAGCGAACCCCAAAAAATTCAAGTCAAAGCATTACCATCAGAGGGGCGTCCAACTAGTTTTTCAGGAGCGGTAGGGAACTTTAAAATAGAGGCTCATGTTGACACTCAAAATTTTGTTCAAGGCCAGCCCTTTGCTTTAAAACTCAGATTTGAAGGAGATGGTAATGCCAAGCTTATTGAATTACCAAAAATTGAATGGCCTCAAAATTTTGAACTTTATGATACTAAGGCTGAGTCCAAATACTTTCAATCAGGAAAAAGTTATAAAGAGTTTACGATGCTCGTGATCCCCAAAGAATCAGGAGTCCAAAAGCTTCCTCCTTTTGAGTTTAGTTACTTTGACCCCGTTACTGCAACTTATAAGTCCATTCAAACTCAAGAGATTGCCTTGCAAGTGGCTCCAGGGACAGTACAGCCATCTATTGCTGCTGAGCGAATAAAGATCGACAATAAACCTAAAGAAGAAGTTTTAGTTTTACCTGCTCCTGAAATAAAATCTCTCGCCCGCTCGTGGCAGTGGCTTCATGGTTTGCCGATGTTATTCGTGTGGAGTGCGTTTTATTTATCATTATTTCTCCTGTTTATTTTTGGTCATTGGATTTGGTTAAAACGACTCAGTTACAGTAAAAATCTAATGGATGATTTACGTGAACGAAAACAAAAATGCGAGAAAATTATTAGTTCTGATAAGTTTTCGCTTGCTGCCGCTGAAGTGATAAATGCAGTTTATTATTTATTAAGTCGATTGGTGGATCAAGATGACTTCAATAAAGATTTATCAGATTTGCTAGAGCATTTGCCACCCTCTGTGCGCACAGAAATATCAGAACCTTTACGTAAAGAGCTTGAAATTCTTCAAGCAATTGCCTTTGCTCCCACCGATGCCTGGAAAAGTTTTTCCACCACTCAAGAGCTGCGTAAGCATAGCGATCATACCTTTCAGATTCTAGAGCAAACCCTGCGTCTGTCCGAAGAAGGCACTTAAGTTTTTTAAATAGTTATTTCCAATTTCTTGCTTTACTCATTAGGTTTTAAAAATATAAAATTCAATAATGAATCATCCGTGGATTAAAATCATCATATTATTATTTCTTTATTCTATACCTAGAAATGCTCATTGCACTGAGACGTCTTCATTTCTTATAGGTGGTTATGGTACTATATTCGTTCATGAAAGTGGTCATGCTTTGATAACTAAATATCTGGGTGGAGAGGTATTAGCCTTTAGACCATATCCAACTAAAATTTTATATATTGAACCTGATGGAACTAAAAGTGAAAAATGGGTTCTTGGGGTTGTCGCCCACAAACCATTCGAGGGTGAAGATGGAGATCAAAAAAATGCAATAGTGGCAGGAACGGGATCTGTTGCAAATACACTCTCTGTGTTTATATTAGCACCTCTTTTACCAAAATTGAGTTCTAATTTTTCAAAAGCAACATTGGATTCGATGTTATATTTTTCTTCTTTTGAGATGGCTGCATATGTCACAGGTGATATGATCTTTCAAAACCCACATGGTGATTGGAATCAAGTATCTAAGCTCACTGGCACATCATAATCTTGGTATTTACTTGCAGGGTTAGTAGGAGGATTTTTGGCTAATGAGTATCGTTATTATTGGCACAAGAAAGCTTTTCCAAATGATCCGTCATCACAAAGACTTTCAATTGGGTTTTCAACCAGTTATTAACATTTAAACTGACTTTTTAATTTAATGTTATTTATTAATGGTACATTCCAATCGGTAAATCTGCTAGAGATAATTCCTTCTCCTTAATGCCCACACAAATTCAATTAGACCATTTGAGGTTCTCCCTCATAAAAGTGTAATTTATTGAAAGTTCATCTTGATGTATTTGGATATTAACGTCTAACAAGAATTTTCGTTGTACCCTCTTTGATTTTATCCATCTTGATTTTGTCTTCCTAGAATTTACCCTTCTTGAATGGATTAAGTATGCATTCAGCAGATAGAATTCGACGCGTGATCAGATAACTGGTACATCCTGTACCGGAAGACTTAAACTCACCACCCCTCCGCCGACATCGTGTCGGCTCCGGGTCGCCACAGAAGCCTCATTTTTGGTTCAAGTATTTATGTGCTCCTAAATTGATAACAAGAGAATAAAGCTCTACAATTATCAAACCAGAACCACAAAAACAGGTTCGAGAATTCAATCTTGGTCATTTTTTTTAAAAAGCCGTACTTGAAGTCGCCACTTGTGTCCGGCTTATTTTCAACATTAAACTCTATTCAATTAGTTAAAAAGCCATTTTTCTTCGTTGATCGCCGGTACCTTAGTTCTATACTAAGACTTCTTTTCTCGCCAAGACAATTGGCTTTTTACCTCCTTGTTCATTACGGGTTTAATTTTGAAATAGCCTCTGAGTCCTTTTTTAAAAGCCGCGCTTGAAGCCGCGTAATCATGAAGCGCAGTGTAATGTTACAGCCTCCGTTTTTAAAACGGATCTTTGTTGTTAATTAAGAAACTGGTCGTCTCAAATCCAATGTTTTTCTGACTTGCTAAATAAGAATTATGCATTGAGCACACAAGCCTTAAATTTTCTGCCTCGCTTGAGCCCTTTAAAGCCACTGGCACAATGTGATCCAATTCAAGGCGATAGCGACTGGCACAACGAGACCCATTTTGATCTCGATACTCACAACACCCTTGAGCTCTTTGATAAATAAGTCGTCGAATTGGTACAGGGATATAGCGCGATTTTTTTTCAACTAAGTTGGAAGCAGGTACGTTCTCTTTCTTTGAAGATAAAGTTATTTCATTAGTCACTTTTAATTTACTCTCTTTGGAAGTTGGCGCAGGAGTTTGTTTAATTGGCGCAAGAGCTTCTTTAGATGTAAGTTTGTGTTTC
>Ga0154020_10001331_pt1 | contig 30580 bp, 28 predicted proteins | sample Klosneuvirus_201_FD_109709 | JGI IMG/M metagenome (GOLD analysis project Ga0154020, IMG submission 109709) | Active sludge microbial communities from wastewater, Klosterneuburg, Austria - Klosneuvirus_20160825_MG | ecosystem: Engineered > WWTP > Aerobic digester > Activated sludge | place...
ATTTCAACACCAATTTATAATCCACGCTTAAAACAAATGGCGATTTTGATTGACGAGAATAGATTGTTTGATGCCGCAGGGTATGCCATTGAAGATAACACGGGACCTGATTTTACAAATCCTTTAGATACAACGTATTATAATCCTTCTTTTTACAATATCACGGTTCGAGATTTTGCGGCACCGATGTCAACACGAGAAGAGAGTGTGAATACAGGGTTAAATGATTTTATTGCAACTCTCATTGGTAACGTGCGTGATAACTTAAGTGCAAAAGAATTACTGACCGGTAATTATATTTATATGGCTGATCCATCAAAGGCGGCTGTACCTTCCAATATGGAAAGGGATATCGTGCGTTCGAACCTTCATTATTCGTCTTTGGCTTCTGGAGGCTTTAATCTCGCTCGAGTTTTAACTAAGGGTCCACAAAAATTATTTAATGGCACAAGTGTCGTGGATAATCCTGATCCAGCAGGGCTTATCACTTCGCGTACATTTATGGGAGCTCATGCTATTGCTGGAACCAATCGTCGTTTAGTGGAGTATGCATTTCGTGAATTTCTATGTGTTCCCATTGAAAAATGGGCTTACAATCAATCCAGTGATGATCGAATTGGGCGTGATATCGATCGAGTTCCAGGCGGTAGTGCGACCAAATTCGTGCAGAATTGTCGTTCGTGTCACTCACGAATGGACCCTCTACGTGGCGCGTTTGCTTACTTCACCTTTAGCAATAATTTTACCAAAAACACTCTGGTTTCGCCACACAACAGTGATTTTTCGACGAATGAAGACATGAGCGATTCGGTTATTACTGGTTTGAGAGTTGGTGATACTGGAAGTAGTGTGATTCCTGCTTCTGGAAATTATGTCAATTACGTTGTTAAAAAGATGAATCATAATGATCAAGTATTTAGTGGTGGATATGTAACTTATGATAACAGTTTTAACAACGCTGCTACGGATCCTGAAGGAGCTAAATACTTTGGATGGCGGAGCAGCTTGACTGGTAAAGGCGCCCATGATTTTGGATTGATGATCGCTCAATCAGAAGGTTTCAGTCGATGTATGACAAAACGAGTGTTCAAAAAAATGTGTAATCGTGAAGCGCAGCCCAGCGAAGATGCTTTAATTCAAACGACCGCGACTGAATTTGAATCACAAGGTTATAAATTAAAATATTTATTTAAAAAGATTGCCGGATTTCCGCAGTGTTTGGGGAATTAAGTTTTTGTAAATAAACAGGTGGAATTTTTTTATTAAGTTTAGAGGGGAGAAAAAATGAATAATAGAATTAGCCAAGCCATTTTCTTGATTGCTCTTTCATTGGCTATTGGTATTAGTTTGGGGCAAGGTTGTTCAAGACCTTATCAATCCTCATCTGAAAGTGCATCGATTGTTGATGTGGCTTCTACCTTACCCGTAGATTATGTCCCAGATCCCAATGCAGAAACACTATCTGTAGTTTATAACAAGCAAGTTCTAGATCACTTAGTCTCTTGCTCTGGAATTGGTATGGCTTCTGATGCCACACAATCAACTTGGGCTGCAAAAAGAGGAGCCATTTCGATTGATGGGACTGTTTTGACTGTTACAGCTCCTATGCTGATGGCCGTGACAACAATTTCTGGAGATGTTTGTCGTGACTTAATTGATCAAGAAAAGGTGAGTCCACGTTTATTTAATAATGTAAATTGGTCAGCAACAAGTTTGCCAGCCGATGGCGCACTTTATGATGCCGTTCGTGGATTGGCACTGTCATGTTGGCAAAGGCAAGAGGATGATTTGGAACGACAAACAATTATGGATGCAGTGAAGTCGGAGTTTAGTGCTGGAGCGATTGATCCATCGGATGCTTTTTTATTTCTTTGCACTTCGATGTTGGGTTCGCTCGATACGCTCACTTTATAATTTTCATTTTTTTAAATTTGGGGGATTTGTTATATGGCTATCAATAAGAAAATAAAATACAAAATTGATCAAACTCCAGATCCTAAGGAATCAGTGGATCAACCGATTGATACGAATCCAGAGAGTTTGGAGCAAAAAACAAATGAATTTGTCAAAATGCATAATCGAATTCCAATGTCTCGACGTGACTTTTTGGGCGCTGGTATCATTCAGTTTGGAGGATTTTTAGCACTTCCTCCTATGCTTAATATGATGGGCTCAGGTCGATTTGCGAAAGCGGCAGATGTGGTATGTAGCACGGCTTCGGCTTCGGATCTTCCGGCATTAATCACTTTAAATTTGGCGGGTGGTGCAGGTTTATCTGCCAACTGGATGCCTTTAGATCAAGGTTTGCAACCTCTTCCCTCATATTCAAAAATGGGTTGGGGAGTTGGTCCAACAGCTGTCACTGATTTTGCAAATAAAGCTCCATTTTTTGCGGGAAGCCCTCTGCTCACAGCTCTAAAAGCCGCAACTCCCGATGCCTTAGCATTAATGAATACTAATTTTGTAGGTATTGCCGTTCGCTCACAAGACGACAGCAGTGGTAATCGATTTGATATTACGGGCCTGACGAAAGCGGCGGGCTTAACTGGGACCTTACTCGCAAACCTTGGAACGTCTAATACGTTGACAGGAAATAATACTCAGCCAGCATATATTTCACCTCCTTCTCCTCTGGTGGTTGGCAGGTATGAAGATATCTCGGGTGCCTTGAGTGTTTCAGGAAGTCTTTCAAAAATTTCAGCACGAGCTCCGGCACTTTTTTCGACAATTCAAAAATTAAATGCCATGCAAGCGCAAAAATATGCGGCGATGAATTATGGAAAACAATTAGAAGAATTAATGGTCTGTCGCAGTCAAGACAACACGAACTTAGTATCAAATCCCAATTCCGTAGCCACTGATCCTTTAGCTGATGCACAGATTGCTGGAGTTTGGGGACTCAACAATAATACGTCAAAATCAAGTCGTGACTATGTGTTTGCCACCTTAGTTTATAATGCCTTAAAGGGGACCTCCGGTTCGGCGAATTTAACTATTGGCGGTTATGATTATCACAATGGTTCTCGTGCCACGGGTGATACAAAGGATGCTGAAGCGGGAACCGTGATCGGACGAATTATCACTTCAGCTTATCGTCTTAATAAAAAAGTTTTTATTTTAGTCACCTCTGATGGATCGGTTACATCGATGGAGTCCGATGCGGCGGGATCGGGTTGGGCCAGTGACGGTGGAATTCGTGGGTCATCGTATATGATTGCAATGGATCCAGCTGGAATCAACGTCGCCAAAGGATATCAATTAGGAAGTTATCTCACCGCACAAGCAGCTGATGATAAATCTCTCGTTGGAGCGAGTCCCGAAAGAGCGGCCGCTGCGATGTTTGCAAATTATTTGTCGTTTGGAAAACGATTAGATTTATTTGAAAAAACATTGCCGAGGGTTTTTACAATTACCGAAATGGATACGATACGAATACTTTAAAAGTTTTGATGTGGATGGGTTAAATTAGAAAGGGAGTCAATCAATGAGGCCACAAAGGATACGTCAGATTTGGCTATTTTTGATTTTATTATTCGTACTCTTGAATTACAGTAATTGTAGTTCTAGTAAGATGTCATATAATGAAAACCCACAATCAATGGTGAGTGGATCCAATACAGATTTAAAAGATATTTGTTCACAAACGGAATCCGATTTATTTGCTTCAGGTTATCATCCCTTTTTCCAAACAAATTGTAATACCTGTCATGTCTCTGGCCCTGGAAAAGGAACCTTTGCCAGTCCCGATGAAGCGCTAGCCTTTGCTTCGTTTCAAACAATGGGTTTTGAGAAATTATCAGCCATGGCGATTAATGATTCGCACAATTATCCCTATACGGGCAGTCATCATTTGGAACAAATCAATAATTTGAAAACCCAGTGGCAAACTTACCAAATTGAAAAATCAAAATGTAGTTCTTCGACGACGTCGCCCACTCCAACTTCGGTCGCGGCGTTTACACCTAATTTTATTACGATTAAAAAAATAATTCCAAGCATTAAGGGCACTCCTTCCACCGTCAATGTTAATGGTTCAATGATGAATATTGTCACGTACAATACCAGCACCGTGACTTATGACCTTGATCAAGAATTATCAGCGCTCAGCGATAAATCACTGCCTGTTACATCTGGAGCCACACTCACTGTTTCAATAACAGGTTATTCTAATCCCTCGGGCGCTACGGGGTATTTGATTCAAATGCCAAAACTTAAAACTAGCACGTCTAGTTTAAAATTCAATGGCATGCATGTGCTAATCAATGGCCGTCCCGTGAATTATGCTTATACGTTCCAACATATCGATAAATCGATTTATAAATTAAGTGAAGTGATGCTCTCAGGTGGATCCATGTTAGCACTTGGGCCTATGTCTGAGGGAGATCAAATTTCATTATCTATTGGATCTATTGAAGTCATTGATATGCCGGAGCCACTCGCCGCTCCCGTTGTTCAGTTTGATATTGCTACAGCTACAATTCTTAAAACCGAACTTGGTTCTGCAATTCCTTACAAAGTAGGTGTTAGTATTACTGGTGACAATTCAAATCCTCTCTCAGTAGCACTTTCGATCACTGGTAATGAAGCGCTTGCCAATATTGCTAAAGGTCCAATGGATGTAAATGGTCGTCATCGTTTTAATTGGGATTATCGCATTAATTCATCATTAAGTATTTCTTTTCTTCCAGGTGAAACAACAAAATTTATTGAGATTGTTTTTTCAGATGATTTGCGTGATGAAGTGGATAAAACTCTCACGCTGACTTTAACCGATCCCTTTGGCGGAACTCTTGGTGCAAAAAAGAATTTGGTGCTGACGATTCCAGATTATAACCCAGCCAATACAGATAGTGTGACCTTTACCCAATTGATGAGCCCTGGAGGAATTCTTGAAATGAATTGTGTTCGATGTCACAATAGTTTGGATCGTCAAGGTGGTTACGATATGACGGATTACGCTGAAATGGTGAGTAAAGGAATTATTGTGCCAGGTAATTTAACTCCGAATGATCATAAAATGTTTCGAAGAATGAACCCTTTTGCTCCTGATGCGGGTTTGGTTACTCCAATGCCGCTTGATAATTATTTAGCTAGTGATTTAGTGGATTTTGTAAATTTGTGGATTTTAGCGGGTGCAAAAAATAATTAAAGTTCTATTCTGTTAAATTTGGGTTGAACATGAAGCGCCCGAATATCAGAATATGGATTCACGTTTTTTCTAGAGGAGGCTTTAAATGATGAACTACAGAAAAATCGGATTTATTCTTGGTTCATTGTTTCTCTTGAATATATTTTTTCAAAATTGTTCCAAGAGTAAATTATCCAATAGTGGTGAGACCGTTTCTGCTCAAACTATCTTGCAATCAAAATCTGTTGATTTGTTAACACAAAAATGCAACGCCTGTCACTCTGGAGATTCGGCGTATACAAATGCAGTACTTGGATCTGACCCTATTACAGATATAGCCAATGTGGATTATCTTTTAAAAGTTCGTTTGATTGTTCCAGGAGAACCTGATTTATCTCCTCTATTCCAAAAGGTCAGTAGTGCTGATATGCCGCCAGGTCAGCCTTTGAGTTTGGATGAGGTCAATACATTAAGAGATTGGATTTTTAATTTTAATAAAGTACCAACAACCACAGGTGGAGGAGTGGTGACGATTCCACTTGGGCCTACTTATTCTTCATTAAAAGTGAATTTATTTTTGGATAAATGTTTTACCTGTCACACGAATAGAGCCGTAAAACTAGACACCTATGCCAGCGTTTCATCGGCACTTGCTAACAATGATCTTAGAAATAGGATTGTCAATAATACGATGCCACCTTCGAGTTCACCCCAATTGAGCCCTCTTGAAAAATCGTATCTTCTGCAATGGATAGATGCTGGTGCTCCCAATAATTAGTTAGGTCGATCAAGCGATCAAGCAAGTAAGTAAGTAAGTAAGTAAGTAAGCTACGAGCTATCAAGCAAATTCTATGAGATTATTTGAGGGCTTCTCCAGAGTGAGGGAGGAGTCCTTTTTAGATTGTTCAGGGGACGGCCATCCATGGCCTCACCGATTTGGAAAAATAAATTAATTTAGGCTTCGTGATTCGAACTAGAGATGCGAATATGAAAAGCCTAAATTAATTGATTTTTCCAACGCTTCCAGCTAATCGGAGCCCCCTCACAATTCTAAAAAGGACTCCTTCCTCACTCTGCAGAAGCTTTGGGCAAATCATAAGTTTTAAACTTTTTATGAACTCTGGTTGGTCACTATTGAAGTCTCGTGTTCTATTTAAGTTCAATCGATATGCTAGGTACTTTCACTCATAATTGAACAGCATTAAGTTGTGACATAATCATTTTTTTACCATATTCAGTAATTGGAGAAAACATGGCTAAATTGATTTTGCCCGATTAGAATAATTTTGAAACCTGACTTTTTAGATTTTGAATATGAATCTCTTTCTAGACATTAATAAGATCTTAAACATATCGTTTTAAAGACGAAATTAATCTCTTTAGACTGATGCAAAATATTCAATTTAGAGTTTAATTACTGGTAGGTCTGGTTAGAACCCCATCCTTTTAGCTAGTTTAGAGTTCTAAATAAAATAAATAATGTGTAATAGATTATAAATTTAATAAACTTAGTTTGTATTTATAAATGTAAAGCAATTTAAAGGAGCTGAAAAAGTGAAATTTTTTTTAATATATTTTTTAATATTAGTTTTTAGTAAGATTGGATGGACGTTTTCTAATTGTAAAAACTTAAATACTGTTGCTGGAAATCTTGAAATCGATGATAAAACTATGGATGTAAAAATTGATAACTATGTATTAAAAGGTGAAATAAATACCAAGACAAAAGTTGAAAGTGGTCAATATTTTCGTGTTTTGTCAGATAAAGCTAGTATTACTACATCTAACTTTTTGAGTTATTATGAATACCAGATAATGCGTGATTCCAATAATCATCCTACAAAAATAATAATAACACCAGCAGTTTCCAATACGACTACTGGTTTTGGTGGGCCCAGGCAGCCGAAAACTAATTACGAATTTTCATTTAATTTCGATAATAAAAATAATTGTAGTTTAGATCGTTTAATTCGAAATGGTAGCCATATATTGTATGATATTTCATTATGTAAAAAACTATCTGAATCATTAAATAAGATAACTAAGGAAGATCTCACGAAATGCAGTAATATAATCTCAGAAATGTCGAAAAGTATTGAAAAATTCAAAACGGATATAAAAAACAAAAGCCTAACTTTAGATTCAGGTTTAGGTGAAAATCCTTATCAAAGCGCATTACTTTATGCTGCTAGCTGCAGATTTCGATTAAAAGGAATGGTAGATCGGATGGATTCCCTAGAAGTTCCTATGGAAGAGGGACAATCAAAATAAGTATTGTTTATATTCAATGGTGATAAACTGCGTAGTTATGTTTCATCGGAATCATTTAATAAATGATCAGAGTATGGCTTTTACTTGAGCCAGCTAATATAGACACTAAATTGCTGAAGCAAGTTATAGATGTGGATCACGTGATATAATGATGTAGCTTGGATATTTTTAAGTTCATATAGATTAACAGGGAATTCTAGAGAAAGTTCCAGGTTAATTAAGAGCTCATATTAGTGACGCTATGCGTAGCTAATTATTTTGCTAAACAAAGCCTCTAATTCATAGCCTTTCGAAGCTTAATTCATTATAAAATTTTACAGAAATATCTAAATCATAGAATTATTATGATCATCGGAAGGACGATACCATGAAAGCAATTACAGAATTCTCAGTTTTTACTCTTAATAAAGCCATACTGGCAAAAGCAGCTTTAGCCGCTGAGGGAAAAAATCCAGAAGAAATTCAAGAAAACTTAGGACAGAGCTTTAAACTAGAAAGTGAAAAACTTGGTTATTTTGTTCAAGCTCTAGAAATTGCCAGTGCTAACACTCAAAATTTAAAACGTATTGTTATTGTAAAGCTCAATGAAGGTGAAAAGGTTCCACCTAAAGCGGTTCAACATGAAGAGCTTCATTATATTCCTGAATTTTTTGTTCAAGCAACACCAGCGGCATCCCATGATCAAGCTGGAGGAAATAATAAAGGTCGTCGATCTGGTGGCAAAGGCGGCGGCGGACCGAAGGGCTCTCCATGGGGACTTTCTCCTGAGGAGAAGGCTTTAAAAAATAAAAAACCTGTCGCTAAGTAATTTCTATTTTTCAATTATTTTGGAGAGTAACTGGTCAGCTCGAAGGATTAACCGATAATCCTTCGCCTCCGTAAAATCTCAGACAAGCGGTGCTCGCATCAGGGACAAGTCCCTATCGAGGCTCCGCTCCGAACTTGTTTTTCCTAGCCAAAGGATTATCGGTTAATCCTTCGAGCTGACCAGTTACTTTTTTTGTATCAGTGGGAAGTATGTTTCTGAGTTTTCTCATTGATAAAAATGGTATCAAAAAAATCAAAAGGCCAGCTGCCATTAAGGAACTTCGCTGAATCTTATTAATTTTAAAGAGCTGGATAATCTATTTGATGATTTGGCTCAAGATGAATGGGCAAGCTCCTCAGCAATCTTTCCACTGGAATTTTGTCAAAAACTTGCAAAAAAATGTCTTTTAATTCATGCGCAAGGATTGTTTCGTCCTGCGGCTATTGGTCAAGGGAATACAAAAATCAATCGCACCGATCTTCGAGGTGATTTCACTTCTTGGATTGACGAAGATACACCTTCGCTTCTTCTTCGTTCATTTCGGGAACAAATTGATACCATTAGATTGAGACTCAATGAAAGCTTCTACTTGGGCTTACGAGAGTTTGAAACTCATTTTGCGGTTTATCCTCCTGGTGGTGAATATAAAAAGCATGTGGATAATCCCAGAGGGTCAGGTGCACGGCAAATCACATTTATTCTTTATCTCAATAATGCTTGGGAAGTAGGGGATGGGGGCGAACTCAGCTTTTTTCAACCTGGAAATGAAGAAATATTATTTACACAAATTCAACCTAGGATTGGAACTTTTGTTTTTTTTCGCAGTGACGTTTTTCCACATCAAGTGGAGATAAGTAAAAATCAACGATTGAGTCTCACCGGATGGTTTAGAAACTCCTAAATGAACCTTAGTAAATAAAAGATTAAAACTGTTATAAGAAATATCAATTAATGGGATTCAATTGATTCTTGAATCGAAAAATGTTTTTTAACTGCTGACGTCCAACATATTCACTGGTAGGAGAATCAATCCATTTCACCATTTCGTTTACTGTACTAATAAACTTAGGTTTTTTGTTAGTGAACCATTAAGTGTTGTAGCAATTTTCTCAAGCCAAACTACGTGATGCCTGGCTCCTTTTGATCTTTCATTGATCCTTTCTAACTTCAGGAATATTAATACATAGAATGTGTTTGAATAATGTAAATATAATTATTTACTTATGTAGTTTGTATTTTATTTCTTCGTAGAAATTAAATAAATGCCATCGTCTTTAATAACTATGAGTCGTTTTTTATAAAGTCCACCTAAAGCCATCTTATATTTTTTTTTGCTAACCCCGAAAAGATCATAGATTTCAATAGCGGGTGTTTTATCTGTAATATCTAAAAATCCACCTGCATCCTCAAGACGTTTTAAAATTGATTGTCCGATATCGATTGAACCGGTGGAGCCAAATTTGTAAAGGGAGAGATCAATGCGACCATCATCACGGATTTTTTTTATATAGCCTTTAAGTATATCGTCTTTAAATAGCTCTTGAAACACTTCATTAAAATAAAGAACTCCCCAATACTTACCGTCAACAATGGCTTTATAGCCAAGATCAGTTTCAGCTTTGATCACTAAATCAACGGCCTGTCCTTCTTTATAGACAGATTTTTCAACCACATCGAGTATTTGCAAATCATTTTTATCCAAGCAATATCCTTTTTAGGATGGAAATATAATTTACGATAATTAGTGATAATAAAGATCATTATTTTATCGCAACGTTTATTGAATTGCATAACCTAGGATAATTAATTTAGCAAGTGCCGAATCGGTATTAAGAATTTGTGAGTTTTATAATAATAAGCTGATTGAAAAGTATCATATTCGAGGCATTGAACTTGAAGGATCGAGTCGTACACCAAGTACGTCGCTAGCCGAAGCGAAAGTGAAAACAACGAAGAAAATGGTACTTTTCAAACAGCTTCTAAACGAAGGTTATTTCATATTGAATGCATGCACTAAGTTCATTTTAAAAATTATAGAATTGGAATCACTGTTCCCGAATTTAAAACACAATCTAAACGAAACCCTCTTCGTCCTTGTTCAAAACGGATATTGAGAGTTCTTTTTTTGGAGTCATTTCCCTTATAGATACCACTTTTGGCAACTTCTGTTAATGAAACCCCTAGGACACTTGGTGTTCCAACTTTTAATAGAGACTCTTGATCAAAAAGGGTTTGTTCTTCGGTTAACCAAATTAAACTCATAAATGTGGGGTTAAAGCGATACATTACCAATTTGGTGCTTGCTACTTCATGCATGGGATTGGTTGTCGTATCGGAATCTGCTCCTGCCATAACATGAATTTCGCTAGTACCAAATAACTGATTTTTTGGGTCATGCTGAAACATAAACTGAAGGCATTTATCTTCAGTTAAGAGATCAAATGCTTGTCTCCAATATTCTATTAGTGGTTTTTCAGGGCAGATGGTTACACTTTTTTGAGCTAAAGAGAAAAAACGAATTTCATAATCTTTATTAGAATCCTTTTTAATTTTATAGTCCTGGTTAATTAATAGTGACTCGACAAATGTTTCAGACATTAAATCACCCAATGAACCCATATGTGGTATTCCAAATATATGCCCTAATTCATGAACTAAAGTTTGATAAAGTAGAATATTATTGTTAAGACTCCAGGCCTTCTTGATCAAACCTTCTGGATTAAAAGCTAAAGGTCCTTTTTCAGGTGAGACGTAGACAAATCCTTTACCTTTTAAAGATTTATTAGAATAACTTGTGCGGACTGTTATCGCACCATATTTGGTTGGGTCTTGAAGATATTTTTTTTGATATTGGGTTAATGTTCCAAACTGAAAAGCAATATCAATATCATTGGAACAAGTCACTTCTTTAAAGGTTTGACTTGCTAGTTGTATCTCTCCTAATTTTGATTTGCCAATCGGAATGGAAAATTGGAATTCTGATTTCCAAAACTCAATAGCTTTAAGCAATGTTTCTTTTACCGTTTGTCGTGATACTCCAAACTTTTCTTCATCAATTTTAATACAATAATAAACGTCTTTAACATTATTTAAAAACCAAGGGTTTCTAGAGTTTTTGAGCAGTTCGCCACCGCCACTCGACCATCCTCCTGCCAGAAGACTATTATTAACTAATAAGGAGATTACTATTGGAATCCATGTGAACTGTAATAATTTTTTCAAAAGAAATCTCCCAACTTATTATTTTATGAATTTAGTATAGACTTTAGGATAGCACAAATACTAATCAGCACTAATTTTTATATTGTTTGTAAATAAATCTTACTTAGTTTTATTTAGACATGTCAGTGAATATTTTCTAGATTGATCCGTGGAATCTAGACCAATCACATTGGAGCCTTCATCTGCGGTGGCAGTAACTGAAAAGTTTTCGTTGCCTCCAACAACACAGGAGACCATGGGATTCGTTGACCTAAAGACGATACAACCTACGTACAATTTTGCGCTTTCATCGATTGGTACAAAACGATTGGGCTCTTTAATGGTATCAAAATCAAATGTGATCGTGCGTTTATCTGTTTTTGTTTCAAAATTTAATTTACAATTGTACAAAGCAGCGTGTGAGGCAGCAGTACTAAGGGCAAGAGTTAAAAAAATAAGGCTTTTCATAAATTCTCCTCTTCTAGACTAGCTAGAGTGTTTATTTTTCTGCTGAGTTATTCAGCAGTTCGTAGAAGCAAATTGCCATAATGGGAAATTGCTGTAAATTAATAAGTTAACTAACTTTGCATATTGTATTATACTAAAAGTTAACTATGAGTCTTTACGAATTTCTAGATTACAAACAAGCATTGAGATCAGTCATGGAAGATCGACGTAAACGATTTGGATCGCGTTTTACTTTTGAAAAAATGGCAGTTGCTTGCGGAGTTCAAAAAACCTATCTATCAAAGGTCTTAAATAGTTCCGCACACTTAAATCAAGATCAACTTTTTGCTGCCGTCGAATATTTAAATCTAGAGCCTAGTGATTATGAATATTTATCACTTTTGCGCGAGAGCCAAAGTGGTTTAAACTCAAAACGACTGAAGATGATTCAAGAAAAAATCAATCAAATACGAAAATCAAAATTAAAAACTGAAGCTGTTATTAATATCGATCCAGATCAATCCATAGAGAATCTCCAATGGGAGTATTATACCGACATAGAACTACAGCTCGTTCATATGTTCTTAACAGTGAATACCTATTCTAGAGAACCGCTGCGAATCATTTCTAAAATAGGAATTGATGAATTAAAATTACAAAATATCCTTTTAAAATTGCAACGTTGGAAACTTATAAAATATGATGGACAAAAATATTTATGTTCAGATCCAATGAGGCATCTTGCGGAAGATTCTCCCGTTTTTAAAACATTCGCTATTTTAATGAGATTAAAAACGATAGAAAATATACATTTAAAAAATGTAACTCATAATTTAGATTACTTTTTTTCAGTAATGTTTTCCGCCAATCCAAAAATACAAGAAAAATTAAAAAAGAATTTACTCAATTTTATTAAGGAAACTCAAAAGGAAGTCGTTACATCTAAATCTGAAGAAGTGTATCAATTAAATATTGATTTTTTTAAATGGAGTTAATTTGTTTAAATACATAAAAATAATTATTCAGATCATGGAATAAGTAAATTCTGTTTGTTGTATCTAGAATCAGTTCGGAGATAGCGAAAACAGATTAGCTCGTTCTTTTTTACGACTGTTATCGTTGCAATTTTTCTCCTTAGCTGCTGGCTAAGACTCAAAATTGAGCCTCGACAGATCCAAAAAATAAATTTGCCACTCTATTTCCGGTATCTCCGAACTAACTCTATCTATGCATTTTGTTAACAGTGTTGATTTCCTTAGTAGGAATGAAACCACTCTAATAAGCAAAGATGAAGAATTGTTGTTCTTATCAATGGATTTGAGCTAATTGATTCATTTAAAAAAGTTCATAAATTATAAATTGATCGGTGAACTTTTGTCCCTGAAATTGACGGTACAGATATTGCAAAGTGCCTAGTTCGACAAAAGGGGGCTACCAAAATGAAAATAATATCATTATTTCTACTATTAAGTTTTAGTTTTTCGACATTAGCACAAATCGAATGCACCGAATATAAAACCTGCGCTGAGGCTTCTATTGAAAGAAGTGGCTATGTTTATTCAGATTGCAAAAAAATTGCAAATGATGCTCAAGACCTATGTGCCTCGGTTGCTATTAACAGAAGTGGCTATGTCTATTCTGATTGTCTAAAACTTGAAGCCGGTGGCCGATGCGCCGAGGCATCTATTGAAAGAAGTGGTTATGTCTATTCAGACTGTATGAAAATCGTTAACTCAAGACAAGATCGTTGTGCTAGTGCAGCAATAAAAAGAAGTGGTTATGTTTACTCTGATTGTTTGCACTAAAAAGTCAGAGTAGGGACTATTGGAACAAAAAAGATTTTCTTTAAATTGATAATACAGATTGGATATCAAGAATAGCAATCCCTTTTTGTTTTAAAACTGAATAATTTCTCCGTATAAAAGTATCCGTTGAATTCATTGTTGTCGATACCACAGAAGGTTGAATTTGATAGAACTCAGGCCAATAGGAAGAGGGTAAACCTAAAACGTAATGAGTGCCTTCTAATATGATGGGGCCACCACTGTTTCCTCCATACACTGAGCAATTATGATATAATTGTTTTGCTGAAAGAAGAAGTCCCATGTTTGTATCATTTTTATTCTTATTACCAGCTGAGTTTTTCAAAGCTTCTTTGACCTCATCATCAAGATCATTATATGAGATAGTTCTGTTTCCGTCGTTGATCCAGCAGTTTTCGACAACAGTTAATTGCCCCTTTCGCCATTTGTCACCGGGGTAACCAATCATTTGCAATCTAGTTTTCAAGGGAGGAGTATTATAAGTTAATGTAAGAGGGGTAATTATCTTACTAATATTGACATTAAATTCAGCTTCAAAAATAATAAGATCATCATTGATATAACCAACAACAATAGACTTACATTGTCCTGTTATATTCATATCGCTTGCAAAATGTAATTTAAATTCCTTTTTATTACAAGCCTCTAAGAATTTATAACCAGTGCAATGTCTTGCTGTAGCCAAAAAAAGTTTATTTTGATCATTTTTAATGAAAAAAGAAGTACAGGTTCTAGTTTTAGTACCTGTAGAATCTACACTTAAAAAAAGCGCAACTGATTTTTTTTCAAATTCTGTGGGATCACGTCGGAAGGCATTTTCAAAAAAATCTGTTTGAACAAAACGCCATTCATTTTCAGGTTTACTATTTTGTTCATGAGCATAAGTTTGATCAATGATATAAACAAAAAACAGAGTAATAAAAAGTGTTGAAAAAGTGATAAGCTTCATGTTTGCCTCTTTGATTGAAAGATGTCATTCAAATTTAAAAGGGGAGTAGTTCTCCAAACTAGCATTTGATGGGCATCTTAGCAGATAATTAATATAGAGTATGACATTTGTTTGGTAAACTGTTATTATTTATAAAAAATGACGAAAAATGTCACTTTTGTTTATTCTTATTACCAGCTGAGTTTTTTGATTCTTTAATTCGAAGTTGATCCAGTAATACTCGGCGGACTTTGCAAGTCAGTGGCAGATACTTTAAATTTATATCTGGTACCATCGGCAGAGCTTGATTTGTATTGATCTAGGAGTGACAAGAATAAGCTCGCCTTCGATTGAAAGGCTTTATTAGTAACTAAATTAATATCAAGATCATAAGAACCAAATTGAGGTGTGGGACGTCCATTTACCATAATAATGCTAATATTCCAGAAACCTTTTATTTTTCCAAAGAGGTCATCTTGTTTTTTTCCGATGTCACCGACTTCCACACTAAATTTTCCGTTAGAGAGTCGACCTTTCAAATGGATTTGATCGAGTTTCATATCTGGTAAGGTAAGGGGTCCCATCATCGTATTTACCGTGGCAGGTGGAAGAGAAAATTTATTGACATCGAGATTAAGATCAATATCAGGTTGTTCACTTAATTCTAAATCACTTTGTCCGTCTGCACTGATTGAGAGTTTTCCTTCAATGGCTAAAGACAATTTTAAAAAATCTCTTAGAGCGCTGAGACTTAAGTCTTCTACATTGACGATAACTCTTTGACGTTCGTTGCCAGTTTCTGTGGGCTGTCCTTTTTTAACTGAGAGTTGGAGTTCTCCATTCAATAGACCTTTAGCTCTCACACTACCATAAGGTTTTTGTGAAATGACCCCGGCGAGAGAAGGAGATATCAGAATTTCATCTGCACTAATTCCTGGTGCAAAAGCAGTTTCGAGAAAAATATCAGTAAATTCAACCCCTGGTGGTGTTAAATTTAAACTAAAATTATTAAATTGTAAAAAAACTTGGTTCTGTGTAATTTCTGAAACTTTTGATGAAACTAAATCACCCAAATCACCTGTTGGAAATAAGATTACAAAAAAAATAGCAGTGAAAAGAATAATCAATAAAATCGGTTTACGTGCGCTCCGAATTATAGATGAAATCTGAATTTTTTCCATTATTCTGATTCCTCTGCAGGTGCTGGTTTTGACTCTTCATCATTCATTGTGTCGTTTTCAGTGCTCCCACTTGATTTAGGACGGGAATTGGGTTTACCCCCCTTTGAAGGAACTTCTAGTTCAGGAGGAGGTGGAGGGGGAGGAGTCTTTAAGGAAACGAGTTTAGAATAAAAATTAAAGTAACCTGGTTTATCGGGGCTAGCATTCATTTCTAATTCAGTCATTTTTATAGTTGGTGCTACTGTAGCAAGACGATAAGCGATATCAATAATTTGTCTTAAATTCAAATTTTTTAAATTTACAGAAAGTGCTCCAAGACTTAATTTTTTAGGTATTATTTTTCCACTGTCACTATCTGATTGAATTGAGTAAATTTGTTCTGGTAGAAGTCGATCTGTTTGTAAATCTTGTTGAAATCGAGTTTGAAGTGTAAATAAATCGGGAGCAGGAGGAATATTAGGAGAATTGGCAGAGTCTCTCACGACTTGTAATAATTCTCGTGTTACTTCGCGTTTTCTTTCAAATTCTTGAATAATGTCTTGGCTACTCAAATAAGTTGAGACCGGAGGACTTAAAATAAAGAGTACAATGAGTATACTCCCACCGATGCGAATCATTCTTTGTTGAGCAGAAGGAAGATCTTCATATTTTTCCATGGCCTGTTGATAGACACTGGATTCTTGAGCTTTATCCCAAATGACTTTGAAACGATCTTTTATTTGATCTAAAATATCTGCAAAATTCACTCTGTTTTACTCCCAGCTTTGTCTTTTTCTTTGGATACTCTTATATTTCGATCGACTGAAAATTCAAAACCAAAACCAATTTTACCAGGTGGTAATTTTATTTGATAGGGAACAGTTTTAATTTTTAATTCTTTAGATAGACTTCGCAGAGACTCTTGCAACATCTCAGTTTCTTTCGCTGATGAAACATAGCCTTCAACTCTCACATTGGAGTCTTTGATTGACATTTTATGCACTTCCATTCGAAGTGTCGATCGACCAGGAGCAGCATCATTTATCTTCTTTAAGATTTCAAGCGCGGAGTTCATTCCTAGGTAGGATTCAATTTCTTTGAGTTCTTTAATTGTTTTTCGTTTTTCTGAGATAAATTTTTCAATTCCAGCTTCGGATGCTTTCGCTCCTTTGAGTCGTGCTAAAGTTTGGGCTTGATCCTTCATAACCACATCAGCTTCTTCCGCCATTGTAATAGCCATAGAATCTCTGAGACTCGTGTAAACATAAAGAATTAACACCCCAAGGGCTGCATATTTTAGAGTGGTACCCCAAGTATGCACAAAGTTTTTCAGTGCATGCGATTGAATAGCAAATTCTCCTCGAAGAAAGGAGACGGCAGGGTTGCGCGGCTTGCGTAAACCTTCAATAGCCAAGCCAATAGCTGTAGCGCACCCGGCCTCAATCCACGCTGTTTTTTCAAAGTGTATATTAGGGTAATTATTAAGTACATAGTATCTATTTACGGGTATTTCTAATCCTTGAGTTAAAAAAGCGGAAAGATTTTGAAGTCTACTGACTCCGCCGGTCATTTGCATTGATGCAATCGAAACATTGGCAGTGGCTTGTACCTCCATTAACACCAATCTTAATTCGCGAACCAGATCAAGTACAACTCCAGAAATTAAATTGGAAAAAAAGATTTGATCATTAGTTGCCCCATCGTGATTGGTAAGAATGAAAGAGTTTTCTTGAAGCTGTTTCATGGCTTCGCCGTAACTGATCGAATACTTCTCCTGTATTGATTTTGCGATATTTTCACCACCCCAAGAAAGACAACGAATATCCACTAATTTTCCACTTTCAAGAATCAATAACATGGTTTTTCGATGACCAATGTTGAGTATGGCATCACAATTCCTCGGTGGTACTGGCAATTCTGAAGGAATTGTAGGGTCGTAAATAGAACTAGTGGTTGGAATTGGCACAAGCCAGTTTTCAAAATGATTGGCAAAACCGATTGCTTCAGGGGTGAGTAATTGGGGGGTGATTCCTGATTCGGTCATGAGTTGAAGTTGTGCTTTGATCACGTCTTTGGGACAAGCACAGGCTAGGACTTCAGAGAGTGAAGATTCAACTCGAACAATTCGACCATCAAAGATGGTATCTTCTGGATTAAAGGGAGTATCTTCTTCTAGTTCATAGGGTAAGCTGCGAAAAATTTTAATTCGATCTTTGAATGGAAAAATTTTTGTATGAACACTGACCAAATCTTGGGGAATGGAACAAACAAATCGAGTTTGAAGTGGATCTTCATCTGCTAATTCAGTTCTTAAAAATTCAATGATTTCTATATTTCGATCAAAGGGATTTGTACTCACGAGAATGCGTTCATAATATTTATCTAAAAACATTCCCTTTTTACTGGTGTTTATGATGCAAACCTTTACTGAAAATGAACCTATATCAATACCTACGGTGCGCACATTTCTTCCTTAATATTAAAATTTCTAAAAACAAATTACAAAATATCTTATAAGATTTAGAATCCAAAATTTATAACTTTCATGTTACATTACGTTTGTGTGATGCTTTACGTATTTATCTATAATATACAATGGGATAAGGTTTATTGTGAAGATTTAGTTTGATGCTGGACTGGGCAAACGTCTAGTCAGTTACTACTTCTGAGAGAATGATGCAAGCGATGGAGTAAAATTCATATTTGACCCCAGTGATAAGATAATTGATTTTAGTAGTTCAAAAGAATCAAAATAAAAGAAAAAGTGATGATAAATTTGGAACAGTTGAAATTAAAGGTGGATTTATATGACAAAAATGAATGCTATATATTTAGGTGATAAACATTGTAAGGCTGAGCATGAGCCATCACAATGTGTACTGGAAACTGATGCACCTAAGGATAACCAGGGTCGAGGCGAGAGCTTTTCACCCACCGATTTGGTGGCAACAGCACTGGGAACATGTATTTTAACAACCATGGCTATAGCTGCAGAAAAAGAACAAATAAATTTAATGAACTCAAAAATGACAGTTGAAAAGGAAATGAGCTCCAATCCAAGAAAAATTGCTAAACTTAAAACGATTATTGAATTGCCAAATAATTTGAGTTTAGAGAAAAGAAAAAAACTGGAAGAAATAGCTCAAAATTGTCCAGTTAAAATATCTCTACACCCTGATATTCAAATACCAATTGAGTTTAAGTATACATTAATATAAGCGCATTGAACATTTGAGCAATGTGATAAATATTGTGACAAGTTTTGGCATGCAGGTGAAGAGTTTACATCAAAGAGTATTTTGAAAAGCAATCTGAACTTATTGATGTTACCGTTTCTTTATGCCAATTATCAGTTATATAAGTTTTAAAATACATATGGCAACAATACTTTTTCTTTTATTAATATTGTTGCCTTTGTTTGAAGTTACTGCGATGAGTAAATCTAATTCTGAACCTCATCACGAAGGTATTCCGGATGCAATTTTCAACTTTATTTCACCCGGTGATTTTGTAACAGGAAAAGTAATTGATATTCCACCAGAATTACTTGTTTCTTCATATACGACAGGATTTACGAGTGTCGATTTAAACAAAGTTTACTATTATGGTCCTTCGTTAAATCCTCCCTATTCCATAAAACTTGTTTTTAATAAAATTAATAAAATTTTTTTTAATAATACAGTTTCTGATGGTTCCACTGATGCAACTAAAATAGATGTAATTGATCGACATCTCCAAAAGCAAAAACAGAAATCTTTAAGCTATCTTGATTCAGTTATAAACCGTATTTATTCATTTGTTCAAAATAATAAAGTATCACTTAAAACTAAAGCTAATGCTCGCTTATATTCTGGAGAAGATGGTGAACTTAACGGTCCTGGATTTGATTTTTATAAAGAGAATCTTCCTACTAAAATTGCCTGGGCGTCTTATTGTTTTGGAATTGATCCTTTCATGTTTGCCAGCCTTATTAAAAAAGAATCTAAGTTTCATGTTAATGCAGTAAGTACAACAGGTGCCTTTGGCCTTACTCAAATGACAGAATCAGGTTTTACTGAAGTTAATGAGCAGCTAGGGCTATTGGGTGAAGGGTTTCATTCACCGAATGCACCCAATATTTTAGAAAAGCAAATTCAATGTTATCTTGCTGGTGAAAAAGTGTGGACCCCATTTTGGTTAGATAAACGCTTTTTAAACAAGCAAAAAATTAAGGTAAGAGAGAAGAATTCACTTAGTGACTTTGAATTTGGAAAACAATTCTACATGATCCGAGGCAAAGGTGCAAAGGCCACCAGAAAATGGTTGTTTAATAAATCATTTAAATTATGGCTTAAAGAAGATCCTGATCGTCAGATAATTTATGGTGCAATTTTATTTAAAATATATTTGAATGGTGGGAATTATATCAAGGCTTTAAAAAATTACAATGCTGATGGCATGAAAAAAGCCAATAAATATGCACAAGATGTAGTTAGAGATTACGAATTATTGAGAAAACAAACAAAGTTAACCATAAATCAAGATAATGATGAGAACTTATTTCCAGTATCGAATAAGCAAGATGCAGAAGCCTTAAATGAAGACAGTAATGGCAATAATCCAATTTCCTATTTCGCTTTTAAAAGCGGTGATAAAAATTGTCTGATTGAAATGAGTATAATTAATGACGATTCAATTATTAATGACTATTTGAGTTTACTTTTTTCAACTGAATCAAAGGATAACAATTCTAATCTTAGTCTGGAGAAAATAAGAGAATCTATTATTATGAATGAAGCCAAATGCCGCTCTGATCATTTGAGTATTTAAAACCAGTTACAACTATTGTTCATTCCAATAAACAATCCTTGGTGGCCCCTTTGGACTATTTTGATTAGCTTGACCGGAGGCTTGATTTGGCGCGGGGCTTGGTGAGGGAGTTGGGTTGGGATTCGGATTTTGTTTTTGATTTTCCTTTGTCATATCAGCTGAAAGTTCTTTTTGTGCGCAGGCAATATCATAGGTAATTGCGGTGATAGTGATGGCAGTTCTACCGCTAGATCCAGTTGATTGTATTCTGAAATTACAGGGACTTTCAAAGCGTAGAGGTATTTTACTTTTATCTTCCTGACTAATCCGAACTCCTTCTTGTCTGTTGGCATAATTAAAAAAATCTTCTGCATCTTTGTAGGGGCCACCTTCATTCATATGATCTTTGCGGTTAACTATTTTTTGTGCGGCCTCATCCGAAATTGTTTTATGCAGAGATTTAATGGCTCCTGCATCAGCTAAGTTGGGATTGATACCCATAGGTCCAAAAACAGAAAAACCTGGTTTTATGAGTTCAAAGATTTCATCATTCACTCCAGGAACCATTCGAATTTCATCAAGAGTACGAAAATGACGATTGGGAGGATAGGGGTTCTGATTGTCTCGATCCAGTTCACGGAGTCTTGCATAATATCGATTTTCGTCTCCACTGGTACTGCTTTGTGTATCGGGATCAATCCAATCCTTGATATTATTTATGACTTCTTCAAAGGGCATACCACGATTACGCTCGACCCATTCATGATCGAATTCCATTTTACGTTGAAAAAGTTGCATCAGTGCATTTTTAATTCGTTCTCTTTGACTCTCCAAAGGTGAATCTAAATCATTAATATTTAATAAGTCTTCTGATTGAATTTGCGTGGCAAAAGTTGAATCCATCAAAGATTTTTTAGTGAGTTCATTGAGACTATCTTTGTCTGCCGAGGAAACGTCCTCACCACCTGGGATAATCATGGGCCAGGTTAATGGAAAGGAATATATCATATTTAGCATTTGAGTCATGCCTCCACCACCAGCTTTGTCTCCCATAGCTTTGGCAACTTGAGCTGAGACCTTATTGTAAATACTGATGCGGAGGAGGCTTATTGCAATTCCAGATTTAGCGGCTTGATACGCTTTGATGCGATGGAGGGATTGTGCATTGACTGTGTATTCAACGGCCGTTTCAAAATTAACTTGGTTTACGATAAAAATAATTAACATCACAAGAAATAATGTTTGTAGTAAAGCAATTCCCTTAGAATTTTGAATGGATTTCATATTGCTCCTTTTTTAGTTCAAAAAAACATTTCGTCGTTGAGATTTTAATTTTTAATAGTAAAGAATTTAATTTAATTTTATGTACCTCTTTAATTGTTATGGGCCTGGCGGAGGGTTTTGAAGTGGTGGTGTTTGATTATTATTTTGGCCATTATTGAGATTATTATTATTGTTGTTTGTATTGGGATCCTTGTTATTGGGAAAATGTATAGGAATCACTAGTTGAAGGCTAATTTTTTTCTTTTTTTCAGTTTTAGGGTCTTTAGGAGGTGGTTCTACGGTAAGATTGACTTCAATGGCTTCTGGATATCGGTTTTTAGTATTATTATCACCGGCTTCTTCTTTAGAATTCCAATCTTTTCTCCAGTCTTTTTGAATCAATGAATAAAATCTTAAATTAAACTCAGTCACATCAGTTAAAAGTTGTGTGGAAGAACCACCCTTGGTGGGTTCTTTATCTACGAGAGGTGAAGTCCTGCGAAAAAGACATTTACCTGATTCAAATTTTTTATCAGGTCGAAATTTACAGGTATCAACATAATAAGAGATTTCACCAAAATCGGCCTGGGGTGAATCTTTTATCAGTCTAACTGTATTCATAGTAACAAAGTGCATTTCAGATTCTTTTGCATAGAATTGAGTGGTTGGGCTCACTCTATTTTCAGTTTTTAAAAATGGGTTGTTACTAGGCACTCCGGGTTGATTGCCTGGTTGCAAGGGGGGAGGAGGAGGTGGTGATAATAAATTTCCATTTGGATTTCCTTGATTGGGTGGGGGTTTTTGGGTCTTCGCTAATTCATCGGCCAGTTCTTTTTGAAAATCAAGATGATGATAAGCAAGATTGATATCTCGTTCCATCAATCGAAGAGTGTCTTTGACTTGACTGATTTGATCGATTTGATTTTGAATTTTTGTACGAGCACGAAAAGCCTGTTGAATGGTTCTTGCTGCCATGATGGTTAGTACCGCCATGATCATTAAGGTTATAATTGTTTCAACAAGAGTAAATCCGCGCTTGTTCATGAATTTATAATCCACCAATAGAAATATTTTGATCGTAATCGACAAAATAAGTAACCGCGCTAAATTCTTTGGTCTTTTTTCCTTCTTTAAGCATAACAGTGACCTTTACTTCTTTGATTGATTTATTCAGAATGTCTCTTAGTTTTGTAAAAATCATGTTTGACATATCATCTGCGCCTTGGTCTCTACCTTTAAGCATGGCAGTGATATCAGGGAACTCAAATTTTTTAGAAATCATTTTCCATTTGGCGTTAGGGTAGTTTTTGCCAAAATCATCTTGGCGTTCGTCAGGAATTTCAGTAATAGGTTTTCCTCTGTACTCCAAGTCTAATTCAGTGAGTTTACGCTCAAGTAAAATAGAAACCTCATATTGCTGTTTTCCTTTTTTAATGGAACGAAAAGCACCGCCCCAAGTATTGGATAATAGAATTAAAGCGCCAGCCATAATCACCATGGAAATCAGTGCTTCAACCAGAGTAAACCCCATAGAAGATTTTTTACACACAACCTTTAAATTATTTATATTTTTATGGAGTTTAAAACAAACATACTTCATTGTGAAAAATCCTTTAAGCGCTTTGCCTCTTGGTAGATTTCAGGATTACTTATAAGCGGATGAATGTGAAGAGTCCAGGTGGATTTACTTTTGTTTGTAATCTGAATAATAGCTTCTTCTGAGACTCCTTGAGGAAAAAAATAAATATAAGAAAGTTCACTCTCAATACCCTCTGGATGCCCCGTTGATTCAACAATTCCAAAAGACCACTCTTTAGGAATTTTTCTGGGATTAGCAAGGATATCAGTTGCTGGTTGAAACTCACCCTTCGCTTTTTCTTTTTCCTTATCTGACAACATTTTAAATTTATCATCAGCTTTAGGATCAATGAGATGAATTTTATTGGTACTTTCAACCCAATAACTATCTGGTTCTTTTGGATCGATTTTAATGACGAGACGATATGTTTTATTTGTCAGTTTGGCGTAGGAACGAGTCTTTTTTAAGACTGTTGAGAGCCTTCTAATAGATGTTTTTAAATTCTCTGATTGATTGAGTTTTCTAATTCCAATGGCAGACAACGCACCGATAATTGCGAGTACAATGAGAATTTCAACTAAAGTAAAACCTTTATTTTTATTTGTCCAATCCATTGAAACAGTCTAGAAACAGTAGTGAGCCACGTCAAATGCGCACATTGTCACAATAGAAATAAAATTATTTTTTGCCACACGGGTTATTTACAAACTAACTTTATTGAGAATTTCTAGTAAAAGAGCCTTTTTTGAGGTGGATATGATTCAAGTCGAACGAGGCGTAACTCGGCTCCCCTTCACTGAGAGGTCGTCCCGCCAAGTCTACGTTGAGTAAGAGGTTTGAATATCTTCAACTCAACTCAACGAAGACTTTGGTTTTTTTTAGCTAATTCTCTTTATCTTGGGCGGTTTCCTTTTCATCAAAAGAAATATCTTTATCGAATTTGGTGCCGCCTTCTCGTTTATCTTTTCCAAAACTTTTTAAAGTAAAAGTGGAGCCATCTGATTCATAAACAAAATCAGTACCCCAGGCATCTTTTAAAAGGTCTTTTTTGACGTAGGGTTCTGGTCCCCAGTCTGCACATTCTCCATCTCCCGGGCTTTCTATGAGAGCCTTAAGGGTTTGTGGCATTTTGCTACAGTCCGAATAATAGATGTTTAGGGCACTTGAGAGCTGACTCATAATGATTCCGGTTTGTTTTACTTTGGATTTTTGAAAGCTAGTCATAACTTTGCCACCAATAACAGCCATGATGGAGCCGACGATGGCCAAAACAATCAGAATTTCAACAAGAGTCATACCGCGTGTGTTATTGAGTTTGGTTCGTAATACTGCTTTCATATCTTCTCCTAGTCGTTTTCGATAATATAGTTAATTTATTTAATTTTTCAATGAGCCTTTTAATACGCAGAGCGTCTCTATAGGCCTTATTTATAATCAGTTTCAAAAATCATACCTAAATATTTCATTTTTAAAGTCAATCCATTGCAGCACAGATTCATTCAAATGGTCATTTGTTGATCAAGTGTTTTATTTATTTGAAGTGGGATTAAATAAAAAATTATTAAAATACATCTTTTTGGTCCGTATTATTCATTTTTCGGGGTGATTGATATTGATCTCCAACTATTTGGAAATATAAGAAACCATGATATCATTAATTAAACGTGGCTAGTTATGTTAATAAAGACCCATTTTGGGTCCTTATTTTTAATAGAGGAATGGTAGAGAGTTTATTGTGATTCTCAATATTATCAATTATAAGTATCACTAAAGTGAGCACGACAGTGTTCAAAGAGGGCCGGGTATTCATAATATTGCGTAATCGTATCTTTTTGATCTCCAAATATATAATTACAACGGCAAGAGCGATCCAGTTTTATCTTTGATACTGCCGGTAAGTTAGTACTTTTATTTAGTATCAGTGGTTCAAGATTTGATTCAGATAAATTAACTAATAAATTTGAATTACTAGAACTTAGATCAATAGTGTAAATTTCGGGATTATTTAAAAATAGATTTATTTCATCAAGAGTAAGATCTTCTATTTTTTCAATACATTTTTGATCCGGTTGTTTGTTCAGTACCTCTAAAGCTTTATATGCTTGAGAGCAAGTGTAGTCTTCAGCCTTTGATAATAGGGCGATTTTTTCTGACCAACAAAGATCAGGAATTTCTAAACACAATTGTTCATTGGGAGACATAAGTTTAGACACGGATTGAACTAAGCAAGTAGTTTGGTCCGATTGTGTGCTTACAAAAAGTTCAGTTTCTTCATTTAAAATGGGTGCATGAGTCAGTCTAGCGTAAGCTGGAAACGTCACTTTTTGTTGAAGGGGAGCGGCGGTAGAATCATTAATGCTGGTGGACTGACTGGAAAAATCGGAGGATTGCTTTAAAAATAAATTTTTATTGGAGCAAGCAGTTGAAAAAACCACTAAAGTTGTTAAAAGTATACCATAAAGAAATTGATTTGATTTAGAGTGCTTCATATCTTATTGGAATAAGCAAAATTGATACCTAGTATTAAGTAAATAAATAGGGTTTAAAATAAAAGTAATATCTAATATTTAGTCAACTGTTTAGAAATTCATGTTAGAAGTTCATGCCGATGGTTGCAGCGAGAGTCCAAGCATCTCCTTTTGACGTGCCATAATTAATATCTGGGCCAACACCATCACCATAAATAAAAGGTTTATTTTCGTCTTTAAAGTTTACTAAATCATAGGTCAGTTGAGCTCCCCAATACATTTTTTTTCTCAGCATAGGAAGTTCAATTCCCATTCCACCATTAAATCCCATGGGTTTATCAGAGATACTACCACTGATTTCGCTAAAATGAATAATACGAGTGTAACTAGACATTCCAACGATAAAATAAGGATTTAGATCAGCTAAACCCTTTTTGACATTTTGGGTGTTGAGAAAGTATTTAACAGCAAATCCAAGAGAGTTTAAACTAGAGTTACCAACAAGATTCGTTGTGCCAGACCGATATGAAACGGGGGAGTCAGTACCAATCCACTGTAATTGAACTGCAAAGTGCAAATCAAAAAAGTAGCTGACATAGAGGCCATAACGAAATGAGGATTGATGCTTTTGGGCCATCTCTCCAGTATAATTAATCATTCCACCCAATAGTCCAACGGTAAGCATTCGACCATTTTTGAAAAAATTAATGTCTTCCTCTTCATCAGGATTTGATTCAAACTCTGAAAAATCAGCAAAAGGATCAAAGACATCTTCATTATTGTCACTTTCTGCCGCTGATGAGCCATTACGCTCTTGGGCAGGATTTCTTCCTGATGAAGACTGAGAACGCCGTTTTTTAGCATCAGAATGTATAGATGTTAAAAGAAAAGAACAAATTATAAGGCTAAGCCCTAATATGCGCATCACCCTCAGTTTCCTCCCCAAAATATCAAACTATTATTTATTTTATTATGATTCATTTTAGCTCTAGCATCTAGAACTTTATTGCAGTGTCTTAAAACGACACATCGAATGATGTTTTTTCAAGTTCAGGGGTCTCCACTTGCCCTTTAAACTGGATTATGGTCTAACGAATGCGATGAGAAACAGTACATTCTATTCAATCTTCTTAGCTTTGTTTTTACTGTGGGGTTACTGGTATCCGTATGAATGGTGGGTGAAGTATGGTTTACCAGAAATTAGTTTCAATGAGGCAAAAGCTTCAACTAATAATGAAGAGAATCAATTAAAACTACCCAAAACCTTTTGGGGTTCGAGTTTAGCTAAAACTGAAAACAATATAAACAAAAATAGTTCGAAAGTTTCAAGCGAAATCACTGAATTTGATTTTTCAGGGAGTATGTTAGATGATGTTAAAACTTGTTTTGGTGAAGGCCCTATCATGCAAGCCTCAAAAGCAAAAGGCGATATGGCTCAGTTTGTTGCAAGTTTAGAAAGTGACATCGGTCCTGTTCAGGAGGATCTTCTCCTTGAAAAAAAAGCAACTCTACTTATGAAGGATGGGAAAACGCGCAATTTAGTATATGAATGGATTAGTCCTGAAGAAGGAAGTGATTTGTACTGGCACGAAACTGATGAAGAAGGGTTTCCGCGACCAGTTGATTTACCTGAAAATACGGAACACGATCTAGCCACTTTTGAGCAGTTGAAAAGTCAGGGAAGCCTAACTAAAATGTCTGAAACTCGTTTAATACAATTAAGTAATGACATTCAAATTGGAATTGAAAAATCAAATGATGTGATTGAGAGTCTTTCTGTTAAAGATGAAGGACATCTAATTAAATGCCGCAAAGATCCCGTTAAAAATTATGTTTGTGATTGCTTAAATTAAGAAAAAACTCACTGATGAATAAATCTGATTTAAAATTTGAGTTTCCAGAGGATCTCATTGCCATTGAACCCCAAAGGCCCTCGCGCATTTGTTCAACCCTACTAGATTCAGAAAATAATGAACAAACGACAATGCTGGCACAATCAAATCAGGCACTCATAAACTCAACACCAACCAATTCAGCACACACAGTATACTCAGCACACCCAGCACAAGAAGTAACTTGGAATGAGTTTCTCTCATTTTTTCAATCAGGCGATGTTTTAGTTTTAAATAATACCAAGGTTTTAAAAAGAAGAATTTGGACCAAAGATGGTTTAGAAATTTTATTCCTTGAATCAACAGATCAATGCCTTTGGAGTGTTTTATTTCCCGCAAAACGCTTTAAAGTGGGAGATCAAATTCAATTGCCGGGCGAAATTAACCTTACTCTATTAGAAAAAGGGCGTCCTCAAAAAGTTAAGACAAGTCAGGTATTAAGTGAGTCTTATTTTGATATTTATGGAGAACTTCCGCTCCCGCCTTATATACAAAAAGCACGAGATCAGCGTCATACTCAAGACTCTGATGAGTCTTGGTATCAAACCCAATGGTCAGAAAAACCAGGAAGTTTTGCTGCTCCCACGGCGAGTTTACATTTTACTCAAGAACACTTAAGGCAACTAAAATCTCGAGGTGTACAAATTTGTTATCTTACCTTGCATGTTGGCCTTGGTACTTTTCTTCCAGTAGAAGTAGAGAATCTGCAAGAGCATATTATGCATAAAGAGTTTGTTGAAATTTCTCAATCCGTTCTTAGTGAAATATCGAAAGCACAATCCACAAATCATCGAGTGTGGGCTATGGGTACAACAGTGATGCGTGCACTGGAGTCCTATGGAGCAGGATATCTGAAGCAAGATGTTAAAAACTCTGTGTGGATTGGCAATACGGATTTGTTGATTTTACCTGGGTTTCAATTCAAAATGGTAGACCGACTGTTAACTAACTTCCATCAACCAGAGAGCACACTGCTCGCCCTAGTAATGGCTTTTGCAGGAATTGAAAAAGTAAAAGCGACTTATCAGTGGGCCATTAATAATAAATTTAAATTATTTAGCTACGGCGATTTATCGGTTTGGGAACGGGGACGATAACTATAACTAATGAGTCGGTGTCGCGACAGCGACTCATTGAAACGATAACGAGACTTCACCTGCGCGGTCTGGGTAAGTATGATGATAATTTTTTTGAATATTTTTTTGATCCTTGTTTTTAGAATTTGACTATAAACCGAATGCTTCAAGTAAAGCGTCGACAAAACCCTCAGGGTTTTGTCTTGGAGGTTTGTGATTGGTATTAATTTTGATCACACGATTATCGGGGTTTTCTAAAACAAGTCTATTAAATGAATCAGAATCAACTGGCTTTATTAAAGTATCTCCCGTTGGGCTGATGACCTGAATGGGGATTCCTTTGGCCACAACGCTTTGAACAGTGTCATGCATGTCAGAAGTGTCCTCTGGAAAAAGACCACGCATCATTGATGCCATGGCATAGGCATGATCTTCCGTCCAATGATTTCGGGTTGAGGTTTCAAGTTTACCAATTGAAGCTAATCTTAGATAGATCTCATTGAGGCGTGTTTTTGATGCAAATGGGCGGTAAGGAGGAGCGGTCAGAACTAAGCTCAAAACCTTATCGGGGTATTTTTCCGCAAATAGGGTTACAATATCAGCGCTATAGGAGAACCCGACAAGATGCGTTTGCTCAAGTTTTAGTTTTCTCATTATTTGCAAAATTAGATTCAACTGTGATTCCACCGAAATTTGAGATTGCGGGGAATAAGTTGAGTCCTTATTTGCTAATTCCATGTCCAAGGTTTTTCCTTGGCCAAATAACTCAAGTCTAATGAGATTATATTTTTCTTCGAGATAGCGCATTTTATTTTCTCTCAATGCGGCGGTATAAGTATCAATGGAACCATCTAATTCCGGCAAAAATAATATAGTGGGTTTGCGGGGGTCGAAGGACTCATATTGAAGGTGAACTTTTGTGTTTGGTCTATTGTCCCCGCGATTAACATTAAGAGAGATATCCTTGATAGAAAATATTTTTAAACAATTATTATTGGCCTCCACACCGATTGAGATCGATAAGATAATGCTGATAAGTAAAAATATAATCTGATTTGAAGTCTTCATTTTACTTATCTACCTACAAGAACTGTTCCATTTAGGTAACTATTTGTAATAACAGATGTATTTTAATCAACAAAGAGTGGTGATATTTTTTAAACTGTAGTTGTATTAAATAAATTTAATTTGATCTATTTTTAGACAAGACATGGCAAAAAAAAGCCTAAATTCAATAATGGGCGGTTCTTTATGATTTCTTGCGGAATAGAAAAGTAATAACCCTCCCCAAAAAAGGAATCGTTAAATACGATTCTTCGCTCTATACCAGAACCCATGGGTCTCTTTTGTGCGATATTGATTGTGAGTTCGACAATAAACGCGCAGCGATTTTTCATCGTTACCACCACCTTGACTCCAGGGAATAACATGGTCCCACTCTAGTTGATGTTTGCTATGACATCGTTTCCCATTTTTTCCAATAAACTCACAACATCCTCCTGATCGTTGAAACACTTTACGCTTAGTCTCTTGAGGGATAAATCGGGTGCGTCTATTGGCTTGAGATAAAAGGAGTGTTTGCTTATTTCTTTGAGAAAAGTCAGGGTCAAGTTTACTCTTACGATTGGTTTTGACTTTTACGTCGGTGTCGCCATCTGTCAGAGAATTTGCTTTATCAGCACCAATAGCTGGGCCTTGCTTTGAAGCAGCAAAGGATTGATCTTCTACGTTCATAACATGAATTAATC
>Ga0154020_10001334_pt1 | contig 30568 bp, 23 predicted proteins | sample Klosneuvirus_201_FD_109709 | JGI IMG/M metagenome (GOLD analysis project Ga0154020, IMG submission 109709) | Active sludge microbial communities from wastewater, Klosterneuburg, Austria - Klosneuvirus_20160825_MG | ecosystem: Engineered > WWTP > Aerobic digester > Activated sludge | place...
CCAGCGACGCCGATGCCGAGCCGGCGCGCCGCCTGGTGCAGGCCCTGCGCCCGCACGCCGAGCGGGTCCCCAAGCCCGCCGTGGAACACCTGGTCGAGCGCGCGCGCAAGCGTCTGCTCGATGACCGCGATCGCGCCGAGCCCGCGCTGCTGCAGGCGCTGACCTTCCTGGCCCCCGACGCCCACGCCGAGGTCCTGTTCGAGCGCGCCGACAAGCTGCGCCGCGCCGGTCGCCACGCCGACGCCTTCGCGTCGCTGCGCCCGCTGGCCCAGGCCGGCGCGCGCCTGAGCGACGAGCAGCGCTTCGTCATCGGCGTGCTCGGCCTCAAGACCTCGTCGAGCGCGCTGCTGCGCTCGGCGCGCGGGGTCGACCCGGTGCTGATGCAGTTCGCCCAGCTGGTCGCCGCCGGCTACCCGGTGGCGCAGAAGCTGGCCAAGCAGAAGGACCTCGAGCTCGGCGACCTGTTCACGCTGGGCTTCAACTTCATCGAATCCGACGAGGGCACCGAGCGCGCCCTCGGCGAGGAGCTGCTCGAGCACGTGCGCGCGCAGCAGCCCCGCGGCAAGCTCGGCCTGGCCGCGCGCAACAAGCTCAAGCTGGCCGGCGCCAGCGACTGACGAGTCGCGCTACGGCGTGCCCGGAGCGGGCGCCGCGCCACCATCGTCGGGCGTCGCGCCATCGGGCGTGGTGCCATCCGGCGGCGTCGCACCATCCGGCGGCGTCGCACCATCGGGCGGCGTGGTGCCATCGGGCGGCGGCGTCCCATCGGGCGCCACACCATCATCGGGCGGCGCCGTCGTCCCGCCGCCGAACACGCCCGGCAGCGACGCCTCGGGCGACAGGTACGGGTTGCGGATGCTGCTGCCGCTGCGCGCGCCACCCAGCTCCGCGAACGAGAAGCGCAGCCCCACGCCGATCACGAACGCGCTGGCGGCGAACTTGCCCTCGTTGACCACGCTCAGCGCCGGCGGCGGCGCCGGGTAGCTCTCGACCGGCAGCAGCGGATTGACCTTGCCCTTGCCGACCCCCACGGTGGGCGCGAAGTTGTGCACGAAGGCCGCCGACAGATCGAAGGTCACGCCGCGCGTGGTGAACGACCCGCCCGCGCCGCCGGTCAGCTTGGCCCAGGAGTCTCCGTCGAGGCGCGAGTACTCGGCCGGCGACGCCGCGGTGTCGAACGCCACGCCCGCACGCGCGTTGATCTTGCCCAGCAGGTAGCTGCCACCCAGGCGCACCCCGAAGGTGTTCTTGTACTGGTGCTCGACACGCTGGTCCTCGACCACGATGGGCGTGGTGCCGTCGGTATGCACCGCATACGCCTCGAACACGTTCCACAGCTCGAGGCCGACATCCAGCTCGACGTCGCCCTTCTCGCGGCCCCAGCCGTCGCGCATGATGTAGCGCGCGCCGGCGCGGATCACCGGCGGCAGCTCGGTCGCGATGTCGGTGCACGCGGTGTCAGGCTTGGCGGTCTCGTCGATGGTGCACGGCGAGCGTGGACGCAGCTTGGACGCCGTGACCAGGTTGGCGCCGAACCCGGCCTTGACCTCGCCGGAGGCGTGGATCTTGGCGCCCATGCGGAACATGCCGCCAACCTCCAGCTTGGGCGACGGCCGGAACAGCACGCCCAGGTTGAAGGTGGGGATGAACATGTCGTCGGCATCGAGCTCGATGGTGGCGTCGTTGCCCAGCTCCTCGCCGGGGTTGCGGACACCCCAGGCGTAGCTCTTGTTCTTGAACATGCCGATGCCCCACATGAAGCTGGCGCCGACGTCGAGCTTGGGCGACACCCGGTAGGCCGCCGAGAGGGTCGGGAAGAACACCAGCGTCTCGGCCTTGACGACGTCATAGCGCTGTGGCGCCGGCGCGGTCACGCCATTGACGGTGACCTCTGACGGGTACTCCTTGGCGCCGATCGCGCTGGGCCCGCCGACGGCCAGCGACAGCGTCAGCTGGTCGCCGATCCCCGCCGTGAACGCCCCCATCGGGGCCGGGAAGAAGTTGTTCGACTCGACCTTGGGGTAGTCCTGGCCCTCGAAGGCCGCGCCATTGCCCACGGTCGGGTAGGTCCCGCTGCGATCGAAGCTCTGCTTGGCGAACGACAGGTTGCTCGACAGGTAGAGCTGATAGCCCGCCAGCTTGGCGAGGCCAGCCGGGTTGTTCCACCACGCCGAGGCGTCGTCGGCCTTGGCCACGAAGGCGCCACCGCGGCCCAGGGCCTGGGCGCCGTTCTCGGGGAATTCGAGGCCACCCGCGTGTGCTGCCGCAGCGGCGCAGACGAGGGTGAGGGACACGAGCCGGGCCAGGCGAGTCACGCTCATGGCGGTCACCCTACCGCGGCGCGGGCTGCCCGCCAAGGGCCGCAGCGGCTCACGCCCCCGGTTTTGCCGCGGTCCGACCACGCCGGCGCCGCTCGGCCGCGGTGTGCACCAGCAGCACCGAGATGGCCGCCGGGGTCACGCCCGGGATGCGCGCGGCCTGACCGACCGAGGTCGGGCGCACGCGCTCCAGCTTCTCGCGGGCCTCGCGCGACAGGCCGGCCAGCGCGCTGTAGTCGAGGTCGCCCAGGTGCACATGCTCGAGCTCGCGCTGGCGATTGGCCTCGGTGGCCTCGCGCGCCAGGTAGCCCTGATACTTGAGGTCGACCTCGAGCCGCTCGGCGTCGGCGGCGCCCAGCTCGGGCAGCCGCACCCCGGCGGCGTCGGCGACCCGGGCCAGCGCGGCGAAGTCCAGCTCGGGCCGGCGCAGGAGCTCCAGCAGCGACGCCGGCTCGCGCAGCGCGCTGGTGCCATGTGCGCCCAGCACGTCGGCGACCGCGGCCGACACCGCGACCCGCGTCGCCGCCAGCGCCGCCAGCGCCCCGGCGCGCGCGACCTGCCCGGCCTCCAGCGCCCGCCAGCGCGCGTCGGGGCACAGCCCGAGGGCGCGCGCCCGCGGCAGCAGCCGCTCGTCCACGTTGTGCTCGCGCAGCGACAGCCGGTACTCGGCGCGCGCGGTCATGATGCGGTACGGCTCTTCCGTCCCCCGCGTGCAGAGGTCGTCGACCAGCACGCCGCCATAGGCCTCGTCGCGGCCCAGCACGAACGGCTCGGGGCGGACCTCGCCGGGCGCGGTCGCCAGCGCGGCGTTGATGCCCGCCAGCTGGCCCTGCGCGGCGGCCTCCTCGTAGCCCGACGTCCCGTTGAGCTGGCCGGCGTGGAACAGACCGGCCACGCGCCGCGTCTCCAGCCAGGGCTCGAGCTCGGTCGGGTTCACGAAGTCGTACTCGACGGCGTACCCGGGGCGCAGCAGCTCGACGCGCTCCAGGCCGCCGATCGACCGCATGAAGGCCAGCTGGACCTCGTAGGGCAGGCTGGTCGACACCCCGTTGGGATAGACCTCGTGGGTGTCGATGCCCTCGGGCTCGAGGAAGATCTGGTGGCGCTCCTTGTCGGCGAAGCGGACGACCTTGTCCTCGATCGACGGGCAGTAGCGCGGGCCGACCCCCTCGATGCGCCCGGCATACAGCGGCGAACGATGCAGGTTGTCGCGGATGATCTGGTGGGTGCGCGGCGAGGTGTAGGTCACCCAGCACACCACCTGCGGCAGCGGCGGCGCGCTGGCCGGGTCGGTCCACCACGAGAAGCGCGGCGGCGGTGTGTCCCCGGCCTGCACCTCCAGCCCGGTGCGATCGATGGTCCGCCCATCCAGTCGACACGGCGTGCCCGTCTTCAGCCGCGCCAGCGGAAAGCCGAGCCGCATCAGCGACGCCGACAGCGACGCCGCCGGCGCCTCCCCGGCGCGCCCGCCCGCGCGCGACTCCTCGCCCACATGGATGACGCCGCGCAGGAACGTCCCGGTGGTCAGCACCACGGCCCGCCCGCGAAACGCCACGCCACCCTGGGTCTCGACCCCGACCACGCGCTGGCGCGCCGCCCGCGTGCCGGCCGCGCCCGACAGCGTGACCGGCCCGCTCTCGTCGGTGCACAGCGCCGTGACCTCGGCCTGCTTGAGCGAGATCCCCGTCTCGCCCTCCAGGGCGCGTCGCATGCGCGCCCGGTAGCGCAGCTTGTCGGCCTGGGCGCGCGTCGACCGCACCGCCGGCCCCTTGCAGGTGTTCAGCCGGCGAAAATGGATGCCGGTCTCGTCGATGGCGCGCGCCATCTCGCCGCCGAGGGCGTCGATCTCGCGCACCAGGTGGCCCTTGGCGACGCCGCCGATGGCGGGGTTGCAGCTCATGTGCGCGATGGTCTCGATGTTCCCGGTCAGCACCAGCACGCGCCGCCCCAGCCGCGCCGCCGCCAGCGCCGCCTCGCAGCCGGCGTGGCCGGCGCCGACCACGATGACGTCGTACTCGATCGGATAGACGAAACTCACTTGTTCTTCTGGCACTCCGGCGCGCCCGGCGCGAAGCGCGGCGCAAACGGGTACACGTCCAGCTGGAAGCGCAGGTCGACCTGTCCGGCGTTGCTCTCGTCGCCGCCGCGGTCGACGCTGTATTCGATGTTGCGGATCTTGGTCGACCCGCACGGGTCCTTCAGGTTGCCGCTCAGCCCCGAGGCGTTCTCGCGCCAGTCGCGCAGGCCCTCCGCCGAGCACGGCCGGTCACCGCCACACGCGAACTCGAAGGTGTCGTACCACCACGGCCCCTTGGGCGCCGCAGAGTACTCGCGGATGGCCAGCCGGGCATGCACACCCTCACCCTGGGTCTCGGCCTGGCCGCGGTAGCTGACCGAGGTCTTCTGTCCGTTGCGCAGGTCGATATAGAAGCAGACCTCGCCGCCACCGCTGTCGCTGGCGCGGTACAGGGTGCCGACCCCGGCGACCCCGACCCAGGTCGGCTGGGTGGTCGGCCCCACGCGCAGCTCGAAGCGCTTCATGCCCGGGGCCGGCGGCGCCTTCTCGGCCTGATCGGCCGCGGCGTCCAGGTTGCGACAGCTGCAGCCCTCGGGGGCGCAGCGCGACCCGGCCAGCGCGGCGCTGGTGCGCTTCTCGCCGCCGACGCGCACCGTGCTCGGGTTGACCTTGCCGCCACAGCTGGTCAGCGCCAGCCCGATCACGACCGCCGCCGTCGCCCACTGGGTCCGGGAAATCGTTGCCATGGCGCATGATAGTCGGGCATCCCCGCGCCCGCCAGGCCGGTCCGACCTCGTTGACTTCGCGGTAGCCGCCGCGTATACGAGAGGAACCCCATGAAAGGACTTGGACTCGGGACGCTGTTGACGGTCCTTGCGCTGGTCGTGCTGCCGGCCTGCGGACCCCGCAGCGCGGATGGCTCGGGCCCGGTGTCCTACAAGGACTCGGCGCGCGAGAACTACGAGAAGGGCATGAAGGCCCTCAAGGACGACGAGTACATCGCCGCCGCCAAGTACTTCGTCTACACCAAGACGCGCTTCCCGTTCTCGCAGTACTCGGTGCTCGCCGAGCTGCGCCTGGCCGACGCCGACATGGAGTCCGGCCACAACGTGGAGGCCGCCGACGGCTACCGCCAGTTCGCCAAGGCGCACCCCAACCACGAGATGGTCATCAACGGCTACGCCCAGTTCCGCGTCGGCGAGGCCGCCTACAAGCAGATCCCCGAGGACTTCTGGCTGACCCCGCCGGCCTACGAGAAGGATCAGTCGGGCACCGTGGACGCCGTGCGCGAGCTGGGCATCTTCCTCGACCGCTACCCGTCGTCGCCGTACGCCGCCAAGGGCCGCGACAAGCGCGCCCGCGCCATCAAGATGCTGGCCCAGTCCGAGATGATGGTGGCGCGCTTCTACTGGCGTCGTGAGCGTCCGCGCGGGACCATCCTCAGGCTGGAGTCGCTGATCCGGAAGTTCCCCGGCAACGCCCTGGAGCAGGACGCGCTGATGCTGCTGGCGCGCGCCTACCTGGCGCTGGAGCGGCCCGATCACGCCCAGCGCTCCTACCTGCTGGTCATCTCCAAGTACCCCGAAGGTTCCGCGGCCGCCCAGGCGCGCGCCCGTCTGCCCGAGGTCGAGCGCGCGGTCCAGCAGCTGAAGCTCCAGCAAGAGCAGCGCAAGCAGCAGCAGAAGCAGCCGTAACGCAGCCCGCGTGCGCGGGCCGGAAGGTAAGGTGTGCACCCGCATGGATAGCCGCCTGAAGAACCTGCTGACGCTGGGCAAGGAGCACTACGCCAGCCACGAGTACGAGGCGGCGGAGAAGTACCTCACCGAGGTGCTGACGCTGCACCGTGGCTTCGCCGACGTCTTCAACATGCTGGGCGTGATCCAGCATGATCAGGGCCATTTCCGGCAGGCGCAGGAGTACTTCGAGGAGGCCCTGCGCATCAACCAGAACTACACCGAGGCCGCGCTCAACCTGGCCGTGACCTACAACGACCTCGGCAAGTATGACGCCGCCAAGGCGGTCTACGCGCGCGCCATCCAGCGCAGCAAGCAGTCGCCGTCCAAGCTGGATCCGTTCGCGCTCGGCAAGCTGGCCAACATGCACGCCGAGACCGGCAGCGCCTACATCGGCTGCGGCCTGTACGACGATGGCATCCGCGAGTTCCGTCGCGCGCTCGACCTGCGTCCCACGTTCGTCGACATCCGCACCAAGCTGGCCAAGGCGCTGCGCGAGGCCGGCGACCTCGAGGGTGCCCTGCGCGAGCTCGAGATCGTGCGCGAGACCAACCCGAACTATGTCGCCGGGCGCATCCACCTGGGCATCGCGTACTTCTCGGCCAATCGCCGCGAGGACGCCGTCAAGGAGCTGGAGGCGGTGCTGTCGCTGGAGCCCGACAACAAGAACGCGGCCGTCTACCTGCACATGGTGCGCGACGAGTCGGTCACCCCGGCGGCGGCGCCCGAGGCCGTGATCCCGCCCGAGGTCGAGCCCGACCGTCGCTAGTCGAGGTCGATGGTGAAGGGCGTCTTCGCGCTGCTGGTGCTGCTGGTGCTGCGGGTCGCGACGGCGACCGCGCTGGCCCAGCCGGTGGCGCTGTCCCCGCGCATGGGCTATGCGCTGGAGCAGGTCGCCGAGGGCGATCTGGTGCGCGCCGGGCTGGCGCTGCACGACGTCGCCACCGGCAAGTCACCCGACGGCCGCGCGGTGCGCGAGCGCGCGCAGTACGAGCTCGGCAAGGTGCTGTTCAAGATGGGCCTGATGAGCGTGTCGGCGGCGATGTTCGATCGCGTGCTGAACGCGCCGCGCCACCCGTACCGGCACGGCGCGCTGGGCTGGCTGGTCGCGCTGGGGCGGGACCCGGGCGCGCGCGAGGCCGCGCTGGGCCTGCTGGCGCAGGTGCCGGCGAACCAGCTGCCCGCGGCGCTGGAGTGGCCGACGGTGGCACCGCTGGCCGACGAGGCGCGCTACCGGCGCGGCCTGGCGCTGCGCGGGCGCGCCGACGAGGAGGCGGTGCAGCTGTTCCGGTCCGTCGACAGCGACGCCTACTACCTGGATGCGCGGCTGGCCGAGGCCGGGGTCAGCTGGGCGCGCGGGGACATGGTGTCGGCGCGTGCGGTGCTGAGCGACGCGCTGGCGCTGGCCAGCGACGCGCGCGCGGGGCGGCGCTTTCCGGCCGCGGTGCGGGCGCGTGTGCGTGGCGCGGCGGCGCTGGCGCTGGCGCGCATCGCGCTGCTCGAGGAGCGCTGGGACGAGGTCGGGAGCTGGGCTGCGCTGGTGCCGGCGGGGGCGCCCGAGCGCGCGGCGGCGCTGCTGGAGGCGTCGCTGGCCGACCTGGCGCGTCGCGGCCGGGACGGCGGGCGCGCCGAGCTGCGCGCGCTGCAGACGGTGGAGCTGGACGAGCGCCTGGCGCCGTCGCCCGACGTGCTGGGCGCGCTGGTCTACCTGGGCTGGTGCGGCCCGCTGGCGCAGCAGGCGCCGGCCGACGACGCGCTGGCCAGCGCGCGGCGCAGCGTCAGCAAGCTGGCGGCGCGCATCGCGCGCATGCGCCGGGTCAGCGAGGACGACTCCAGCGAGGTCGCGCGCGGCATCATGGCGCTGCGGGCGGCGCTGGCCACGGGGCGCTCGATCGACGAGGCCGACCGTCTGCTGGTGGCGCTGACCGACGGCCCCGAGCTGGCCGAGGGTTACGCGCAGATGGTGGCCTACCAGGTCGAGGGCGGGCGGCTGCGCGTGCTACCGCAGGTGTGGCAGCACAGCGAGCTCGGCAGCGACGCGCTGCAGGAGCTGGAGCTGATGAAGTCGCTGGCGGAGGCCCAGCTGGGCCAGCTGATCGAGCGCCGCCTCAGCAAGGTGCGCCTGTTGCTGGATGATTTTCGGGGTTTCGCGGTGGCGCGGGTGGACGTCGGGAGTGCTGGTGGCGGTGCGACCGGCCCCTCGGCGCGTCCTGGGCTGTGGTTGACGCGGTCGGGCTGCGCGCGCTTTCACCCGCCGGCGGCGCCGAAACCGCCGCCCGCGCCGCGCGTCGATCGCGCGCGCGACCTGGTGGCTCCACCGCCGGTCCGCTAGTCCAGGTCAGCGGCTGGTGGTCTTGCGCGCGCGCCGAGCGCGCCCCTGGGTCCCGGTCTTGCTGCGCGGCGGCTGCGAATCCTGTCGCCGCTGCGGCCCGGCCCCGCGCGCGATCAGATAGTCACGCAGCCGCGCCGCCGAGCCGCGCTCGATGACCACGAAGCCAACCGCGAAACCCGGCTGCCCCGGCTCCGCCGACGATCTGGCGGCGCTACCGTCATAGAGCACGACGCCCTGGACCTCGACCCGGCTGCCATCTTCCAGCGACAGCACCATCTCCAGCGGTGTCCCCGCCGTCTGGTGCCGGTTGGAGCGCACGAAGCACCCGCCCATCGACAGCTCGACCGCATAGCTCAAGGTCACGTCACAGCACTCGGGCCCCGAGCGCACCTCGACCGGGCACCTGCACGCAACACGGGGGACGAGGCGACGTTCCTTCATGCGCTTCTTGATCGAATCGTAGGGTGCATGGCGCAAAAGTGCAACAAACCCCCCGCGAAACCCCACAACGCACCGCGGCATCGCGGTGCGGCACGAATGCCGGCTAACTTAGCTGCCACACCCTCGATACTCGACCGAGCGGCAGAGGACCCAGCCGTTCATGCCGCAAGAGGAACCCAGCTCGAACCACTTCACGCCGGCCTGTGTAAGCGTCAGGAGTCGCGCGCGCGTCTCTGCCTCATTGCGCCCCCAGAAAGGCGGCCAGCCCGATTCTCGGTGCCCCGCCTCGAACTCGGCCCAGTGCATCTGCACAGCGTCGTCGAGGGGCCGCTCGCAGACCTCGAAGATGATGTTCCCGAAGCAGTCGTGACGAAACGAGTAGGCTTCGACACCCTCGAAGACGACATCGGTCTTCTCGAGGGGGCGCGGCGGATACCGAAATTCGGTGCGCAGGACGATCCGCCGCGCGACACCGTCGACGTCGTAACCCACGATGTGGTTGTCGTGCACGCTGAGCATGCGGGTGAGCATACGACCGCGCGGCCTGATCGGCCGGTGAATGGCCAGGATTCACGGCGGTGATAGACTGCTGGGTGCGTGAAGACTCCCGCTTCCACGGGACGGCCGAGGACGGTTGCCGAGTGGCTCGAGCAGCCCGAGGAGGCGCGGCTCGAGCTGATCGATGGCGACTTCGTCGAGAAGGCGAGCCCCACCTTCGAGCACGGCGTGGCGCAGAGCCAGACCGCGGCTGCCCTGGCGGGGCCGTTCGGCAGGCGGGCTGGCGGGCCCGCTGGACCAGGCGGGTGGTGGATCGCGACCGAGGTCGATGTGCTGCTCGATGGGCGAGGCTATCGCCCCGACATCGCGGGCTGGAGACGGGAGCATCTGCCAGTCGCGCCCAAGCAGCGTCCGGTGACGGTCAGGCCGGACTGGCTGTGCGAGATCGTCAGCGAGTCGAACCGCGCGGTGGACACGGTGACCAAGCTCAGGCGCTATCACCAGGCGGGCGTGCCGCACTACTGGATCCTGGATCGGGTCGACCGCACGTTGACCGTCCATCGCCACACCGCGGACGGGTATCTGGTCGCTCTCAAGGCGGAGTCGCACGAGCGCGTCCGCGCCGAGCCGTTCGACGCCATCGAGCTCCAGGTCGCCGAGCTGCTGGGCGAAGATCCCGACGACCCCGAGGCGGCGCCCGCGGACCGCTGATCGTCTAGCGGCGCTTGCGGCGGCGGCGCAGGGCGATGACGACGCCGACGCCGAGCAGCAGCAGGGGCAGCCCGGCGGGGCCGGCGCCGTCGACCGAGATGGCGCACATGCCGGCGTCGCCGTCGGGGCTGCCGGCGAAGGTGCCGCGCTCGCGCTCGGTGCGGTCGTCGACGCCGTTGTTGTTGGTGTCGTTGGCGCACACCAGGTTGGCGGGGCGGTTGAGCTCGCGGGTGGCGGTCAGCTGGGCCAGGACCCAGCCGGTCTCGACGCTGGGGCCGAGCTCGATGTCCTCGTCGAGGTGCTCGACCAGGGCGCGCGTGCGCAGGCGGGTCACGAAGGGGTTGCGGATGGCGCGGCCGGCGAACTCGGCCTCCTCGAGGGCGCGCACCGGGGGCGGTGGCACCGCGGCGTCGGGGCCGAAACTGAAGCCGCTGCCGTTGAAAAAGAACAGGCTCGACCAGTTCTGCGCGTACTCGACGACCCAGCCGCGGCCGCCGCCGGACTCGACGGCTTCATTGAAGCGGGTGGTGTAGTCCGACGTGTTGGTGGCCCAGTCCCACGACAGCGTGGCCGGGTCGATGCGCACGGTGGGGTAGTTCATGGCCTGGTAGCGCTGCTCGGCGATGACCCACAGGGTCAACGACAGCGCGCCGTCGGCGCCGGCGCCGACCATCTTGAGCGGGAAGCTCGACATGAACCCGGGAAAGGTCACGCGGACGGGCTGCATCTGGGTCACGTTGGCGCCGGGGCGCAGGCGCAGGGCCATGAACTTGCTCTTCTTGGCCACGTAGTAGGCGATGGTCGGGATGGTGTCGGCCGGGACCTGGTAGTTGTGCGCGACCAGCCAGGCCTGCAGCGCACCGGCGTCCTCGGAGCCGATCAGCACGGTCTCGTAGGGGCCGACGACCTCCTCGCGGTAGACGTTGACGCTGCCGTCGGACACCCCGGCGTCGGCCTGGAACTGGGTGCCGGGCGGAAAGTAGACCGGACAGGACAGCCGCGGACGGTTGGCCGGGGGCAGCACGCGCGGCGAGGTCTGGTTGTCGAGCTGGTCGAAGAAGGTCGAGTCGGACAGCTCGAGGCGGGCCTCCTCGGACGGCACCGGCAGGACCCAGACGAACTCGGCCGGACGGCCGCGGAAGCGGATCTGATCCCACAGCGTGCTCTCGGTGGGCGACAGCGAGACCACCATGCGATGGCTGTCGGCCGCGATCACCACCTGGCCGCCGCCGCCGCCGTTGTCGCAGAACATCCCGCCGCAGGCGTCTGCGGCCCCGCTGGCGCCAAGCAGGCCGACCGCGATTGCCATCCCGACCCTTGCCATCCCGACCCAGGTTCGTTTGCCCCCGACCCAGGTTCGTTTGCCGCCCCGACCGTCGACCCAGGTTCGTTTGTCACCGCGCATGCGGCCCTGCCTGAGCAAGGCGCATGCCCGCGCGCGCAAACGGGATTTCAGCCCCTTGCGCGCCCGGTCACGCGGCGACGCCCGATTTCCAGGGCAGCGCCGTCAGGGTCAGTCGGCGCCGAGCAGGCCGTTCAGGAAGTCGTTCAGCTTCACGATCTGCTCGACCTCGAGCCCCAGGAAGCGCACGCCCATGCCGCGCAGGGCGTCGTCCTCGTTCTCGTGGGTCCAGCGCACCTCGGCGCCGCACACCAGCTGCTGGCCGTCGAGATCGACGGTGACCTCCAGCCGGCTGCCGCGCGCCAGCGGCTCGTCCACCACGAGGAAGGCACCGCCCACCCCGAGATTCTTGGTGTAGCAAGGCGCCGCCGGGCCGAGCCCGCCGCCAGCCTCCTGCTGCCGCACCGTCACCGCCACGCGACGCCCATGCCGGGGCTTGCCCCGGTAGTGCGCCTGCTTGCCCCCGGTCGTTGCAACACCCGCCATCTCCACAGAATACCTTGAACTTCCCTCAACCCGCAACTGCGGCTGCCGCCGGTTGCCATCGCCGCCCCACACTGCTAGCTTGCGCCCCGCGTGAAGGTGCACCTCATCGCCATCTGCGGGACCGGCATGGGCTCGCTGGCCGGACTCCTCAAAGCAGCCGGACACGACGTCCGTGGCTCCGACGAGCACGTGTACCCGCCGATGAGCACCCAGCTGCGCGAGCAAGGGATCGAGATCATGGAGGGCTTCGCCCCCGGCAATCTCGACTGGGGCCCCGACCGCGTCGTGGTCGGCAACGTCTGCCGCCGCGATCACGTCGAGGCCGTCGCCGCCGCCGAGCGCGCCCTGCCGCTGACCTCGTTCCCGGCCCTGCTCGAGGAGCTGTTCCTCGCCGACGGCGCCCCCCAGCGGCGCCGCGCCACCGTCGTCGCCGGCACCCACGGCAAGACCACCACCTCGTCGCTGCTGGCCCACGTGCTGACCGACGCTGGGCGCGATCCATCCTTTCTGATCGGCGGCGTGCCGCTGAACTTCTCGCGCGGCTTCCGCCTCGGCGCCGGCCCCGACATGGTCCTCGAAGGCGACGAATACGACACCGCCTTCTTCGACAAGAAGTCGAAGTTCCTGCACTACCGCCCGCATACCGCAATCCTGACCTCGGTCGAGCTCGATCACGTCGACATCTTCGCCGACTACGCCGCGGTCGAGGCCGCCTTCGTCGAGTTCGTGCGCCTCATCCCCGAAGGCGGCAACCTGGTCGTCGCCGCCAGCTCGCCAGGCGCCCTCGCGGTCGCACGCCACGCCCGCTGCCAGGTCCACACCTACGGCCGTGCCGGCACCGCCGCCGCCGCCGAGTGGGTCGGCAGCGCCGGTGACCTGCAGGGCGGCCGCGCCCGCTTCTCCATCACCCGCGCCGGCCAGCCCGTCCTCGAGGGCGACAGCCTGCTGCTCGGCGAGCACAACCTGGAGAACCTGACCGGGGTGTGCGCCGCCGCCACCGCGCTCGGCCTGCAGCCGCCCGAGATCGCCCGCGCGCTGCGCCGCTTCGCGGGCGTGCGCCGCCGCCAGGACGTGCGCGGCGTGGCCCAGGGCGTCGCCGTGATCGACGACTTCGCCCACCACCCCACCGCGGTGCGCGAGACGCTGGCCGCCCTGCGCCGGCAGTACGGCCGCGGCAAGCTGCTGGCCATCTACGAGCCGCGCAGCGCCACCGCCCGCCGCGCCGTCTTCCAGCACGACTTCGCCGACGCCTTCGCGGGCGCCGACGAGGTCGTGGTCGCGCAGCTGCACGATCCCTCGCGCATCCCCGAGGCCGAGCGCTTCGACCCCGAGCGCCTGGCCGCCGACCTGCGCGGCCGCGGCATCCCGGCCAAGGTCGCCCCCGACGTGGCCGCCATCGTCGACCACGTCGAGGCGCGCGTGCAGCCCGGCGACGCCGTGGTCGTGATGTCGTCGGGCGCCTTCGGCGGCCTCATCGACAAGCTGCTCGAGAAGCTGGGCGACGCCGTCACCCCGACCGAACCCAACGACCTCGCCGCCACCAAGGCGCTGCTCGATCGCGTCGGCCTGCCCCACCCGCAGATCGATCGGCGCTTCGACGACTACCAGCTGCTGCGCGACGACGGCAAGGTGGTCGGCTGCGTCGCCCTCGAGCTCTACGACGAGTCCGCCGTGCTGCGCTCGCTGGCGGTGTCGCCGGATCGCCGTGGCCAGGGCCTGGGCTGGCTGCTGGCCGACGCCGCCATCGCGCGCGCGCGCCAGCGTGGCGTGCGCCGCGTCTACCTCCTGACCGAGTCGGCGTCCGACTTCTTTGCCGAGAAGCTGGGCTTCAAGCAGGTCGAGCGCAGCCAGGTCGACGATCTCGCGCTGACCTCGCCCGAGTTCCAGTTCGCGCGCAAGCGGGACGCCGTGTGCATGAGGCTGGATCTGAAGTGATCCCGCGCGCCGCCGCGCGGGTCGCCGGCGCGATCCTGGCGGGTGGCCTCGGCACACGCATGGGCGGCCTCAGCAAGGCTGCGCTCGAGGTCGGCGGCGTGCGCATCATCGACCGCCAGCTGGCGGTGCTGCGGCCCCTGTGTGACGAGCTGGTCGTGGTCGGCGGCGAGCCGACGCTGGCGGCCAGCGTGGGGCTTGCGCTGGCCCCCGACGCCCCTGGCCCTCCGGGCCCGCTGCGCGCGCTGGCGGGAGCGCTGGCGGCGACCACCGCGCCGGTGCTGCTGCTGCTGGCGTGCGACCTGCCGTTCCTGGCCGAGGCGCCGCTGCGCGCGCTGCTGGCCCGCGCGCCTGGCCATGACGCGGTGGCGCCGCGCCATGGCGGCCACCCCGAGCCGCTGCACGCGCTGTATGCCCGCAGCTGTCTGGCGCCCGCGCACGCGCTGCTGGCGGCAGGGCAGGGCAGGATGGGCGCGCTGCTCGAGCAGGTCGACACCGTGTGGCTCGAGGGCGACGCGCTGACCGGCCTGGATCCCGCGCTGCGCTTCCTGACCAACGTCAACACGCCCAAGGAACTCGCGAGCGCCGCGGCCACTGTTATGATGAAGCCCTGACCAGGAGGCCGCCTTGGCTCGCACGCCGCTGCTGTCACATCTGTCTCGCGCACTGCGCACCATCCGCAAGGCTCGCACCGCCGGGGTCCCCGTCCTCGAGTACGCCGAGGCGGAGGCCGAACGGCGCGAGCAGGGCCTGAGCCGGCGTGGCTTCCTCGCCGGCAGCGCGGGCGCCGCGGCAGCGCTGACGTTGCCCCTCGGCCTCGGCCTCTCGGCCAGCGGCTGCGGCGGCGACGGCGGCACCGGCAAGGACACCGACGTCGCCATCGTCGGCGGCGGGATCGCCGGCCTGCACTGCGCGCATCGCCTGCGCAAGATCGGCATCCGCCCCCGCCTGTACGACGCGCAGACCCGCCTCGGCGGTCGCATGCTGTCGGACCGCATCACCTTCGCCACTCCCGACGCCCAGCTGTGCGAGCTCGGCGGCGAGCTGATCGACACCGGCCACATGACCATGCGCGATCTCGCCACCGAGCTCCAGCTCGCGCTCGACGACTTCGACACCGACGACGGCACGCTCGACAAGGTGGTCGCCTACATCGGCGGCCGCAAGCTGACCAGCGCCGAGATCCTCACCGGCTTCGCGCCCATCGCCATGAAGATCGATCAGGCGCTGGCCACGCTGACCGACCAGGACGACCTCTTCGTCTACTACGACAAGCCCAATGGCGGGCAGGCTCTCGATGCCCTGTCGATCAAGGGCTGGCTCGACTCGATCAGCGCCACCGGCCCGGTGCGCACGCTGCTCGAGGTCGCCTACAACATCGAGTACGGCCTCGAGGTCGAGCAGCAGAACTGCCTCAACATGCTGTTCCTGATCTCGACCGACACCGCCAAGCTCGACCTGTTCGGCGACTCCGACGAGCGCTACCACACCAAGCTCGGCAACGACTCGTACATCACCAAGCTGGCCGCCGGTCTGGATCCCGCGGCGGTCTTCATGGATCACAAGCTGACGCGCATCGCGCCCCGCTCGGGCGGCGGCTACACCCTGACCTTCATGCAGGGCGCCACCCCGGTCGAGGCCACCGCGGCGCACGTCGTGCTGGCGCTGCCGTTCAGCATCCTGCGCGAGGTCGAGGTCCTGGTCGACCTGCCCGCGGCCAAGAAGAAGGCCATCGCCGAGGTCGGCTATGGCACCAACTCCAAGCTGATGGCCGGCTTCTCGTCGCGGCCCTGGCGCACCACGCACCGCTCCAACGGCGAGACCTTCACCGATCTGCCCTTCCAGGCCACCTGGGAGACCAGCCGGCTGCAGGCCGGCAGCTCGGGCATCATCACCAACTTCACCGGCGGTCTGCGCGGCGTCAGCATCGGCGACGGCACGCCTGACGCCCAGCTGGCGACCTTCCTGGGCCAGTTCGACATGGTCTTCCCGGGCGCCATGGCGGCCGGCAACGGCAAGGTGGCGCGCTTCCACTGGCCCACGCACCCCTTCGTCAAGGGCAGCTACACCGCCTACAAGCCGGGCCAGTACACCGCCTTCGCCGGCGCCGAGATCGAGCGCGTCGGCAACCTGCACTTCTGCGGCGAGCACACCAGCCTCGACGCCCAGGGCTACATGGAGGGCGGCGCCCTGACCGGCGCCATGGCGGCCGACGAGATCGCCGACGACGCCGGCCTGGCCAGCGCGTCGCAGTCGTCGCGCGCGGCGTGGTCGCCGTCCGCGGCGGCCGACCCGGTGGCCGCCGAGGCGCGCATCATGTCGCGCGCCCGCCTGGCCCGCGCGCGGCGACGCTGGCTGCGCGGCGCCCTGGTCCGCTGACGCGCCAGCCGCGCACCGGCTACAACCCGCACCCGCTACAACCCGCCTCCGCTACAGGATGAAGATCGAGCTGTCGCCCTCGGCGCGCGCGTAGCCGTCGGTCACCAGCGCGGCGGCCAGCTCGCGGCTCAGCGGGGCCTCGCGCGAGCGATGCACCACCTCGGTGTCGAGCATGCTGATGGCGATGGTGGTGCCGCCGTGGCGCAGGAAGATGTCCTCGAGATCGAGCGGGCCGATGTAGCGCTTGTGCTCGCCGTGGCCGACCACGTAGCCGATGCCGGGATCGCCGCTGAGCTCGAAGGCCTCGCCGCTGGGCAGCGCCAGCTCGCGCTGGGCCAGGCTGCTGCCCTTCATGCGCAGCTCGAACGAGTGCAGCAGGCCCCGGTTGAGCTTGAGGTTGGACTCCCAGCCCAGCTTGACCTTGAGGTCGGTGCGCAGCTTGCGGCCGAAGGCCGACCAGTACGCGAACAGCTTGAGGCGCGGGAACCAGTTGCGTGGCGCCTGCTCTTGCTCGGCCCAGCGCTGGTAGTCGTCGACGTCGCGCCAGCTCTGCGGCAGCGCGGCGACCAGGTCGACCTCGGAGTCGATGTCGAGCTGCGCTACCGTGCGATCCAGCTTGGAGAAGCGCATCGAGCGCGCGGCGGCCTCGTCGATCGGCCACACCAGACGCGGCGAGCGCAGGTGGCACAGCCAGGCCGCGTCGAGCACCCGGTGCGGTCCCAGCGCGGTGAGCAGCGCGCTGCGCAGCGCGGCCAGGCCGGCGCCGTCGTGCGGCGCGCGACCGGCCGCCAGCGCGGGGGCGGCGGCGGCGGCGGCCTGCTCCAGCGGACGCGGCAGGGCGCCCTCGCCGGCGCGACCGCTGCGCTGGGTCCGGAAGGCCAGGGCGGCGCGCACGTCGGCGGCCGCCACGGCCTCGTTGCTGAAGACCCCGAGCAGGCGCTCGTACTCGGTGAGCGGCTGGTGCGGGGGCTGGAAGGGCGATGCGTACTCGTCGATGCGGGAGTAGTCCACGGTCTATCCAGCTCCGGTGCGAAGGGGGGACTGCATACTACTTCACAAGTGCGCGCACCTCGGCGGCCTTGCTGCGGACGTCGGCCTCGTCGCTGGTCTCCTCGAGGAAGCGCAGCTGGGCGGCCAGGGCGCGACCGCGTCGCGGCTGCTCCTTGCGCAGCATGACGCCGAGGCGCTCCAGCGCATAGGTGACACGGCCGTCGTCGCGGTGCTCGAGCAGCCGGGTCAGGAGCTCGAAGTCGTCGGGGATGGGGAAGCGCGCGGCCAGCGCCTCGGTGGCGCGGGTGATGGCGTCGCGGCCCTCGGCGTCGCGCAGCTTGGCGATCAGCTTGAGGCGGGTCTCGGCGTCGCCGGCTGTGACGGCGTCGCTGGCCGCGGCGGGCAAGGGCAGCGCGGCACGGCGGGCGCTGATCGAGGGCGTCGGCGTGGCCTCGTCGCTGCTGACAGGCGCAGCCGCGGCGGGGGGGCTGGGCGGCGCGCTGGCACCCGACTCGGCGCGCGCGATGGCCCGCGCCAGCTCGGCGCCCAGGCCGGCGCGTGACTCGCGCTGGCGGTCGTCGGCGGCGGTGCCGCCGCTGGGCTGGTTGCGCAGCACCTTGCCGGTGCTGACCGTGACCTGGGGCGGCGTGCCGGCGGGAGCGCCGCTGGCGGACGCGAAGGCGCGCGCCTTCTCGGTGCTGGCGACCAGCTCGCCGATCTTGCCGCTCTCGAACAGGCGATCGAGCTGGGCGCGGTAGCTCTTCTGCGAGCGCGACGACTGGCCGCCACCGCCAGCGCCAGAGCCCGCGCCACCGCTGCCGGCGCCGCCGCCCGACCGTCCACCGTCCCGCCCGCGATCTCGGGACCCGTCGCCTCCGCGGCCGCGTCCGCGTCCGCCGTCGCCGCTTTGCGCCATGAACTCTCTTCTTGCTGGGGTGCCGGCGCGCGCCGCGCGCCTGGAGGGGAGAACCTACATACCTACCGGAGCCGAACCCCGATTCTACTCGAAATCGCCCCCGCGCTCAGCGCTCTCGAGATCCTGGGTGGTGTCGATCTCGCGCCACTGCCCGTCGATGAAGACGGGGGCCATCGGGGTGCCCTGATCCACCAGGTGTTGCAGGAGATCGGTGAGATAGGCGACCTGGAAGCGGGGCGCGCGCACGAACGGCTGCTCGGGGCCGAGCTCGCTGGTCAGCCGCTGGTAGGTGTCGCGCAGCAGCCTCGCCGCAGCGCGGGAGAAGCGCGCCAGCCCGATGAACTCGCCCACCGCGTCGGCGGCGTCGGGCACCGAGCCCTTGCCCAGCGCGGCGATGCGCCCGGCCGGGTCGAGCCGCACCAGCTCGGCCTCGCTGATGGGGTGCAGGGTGCGCCCCACATAGGTGCGCGCCCACTCGCGGTCGACGATCAGCGCGTGCTCGGCCGGGCTGGCCAGCAGGGTCTTGACCACGTCGGGGTGGAACACGATGTCGGCATAGCTGACCACGACGTCGTCATCCAGCTCGTGCGCGGCACACATCAGCGAGGCCAGGATGTTGTTCGTGCGAAAGTCGGGGTTGTCGACGAAGCGCACGCCCGGCTCGGTGATGCGCTCGCCGAGGTAGCCGCGCACCACCACGATGTCCTCGATGCCGGCGGCGCGATAGGCCGCCAGCTGGCGGCCCAGGATGGTGCGCCCGCGGATGGGCACCATGGTCTTGGGACGATCATCGGTGTAGGGCTGCAGGCGCCGGCCCATGCCGGCGGCGACCACGATGGCCTTCACGACGCGGCTCCTTTTTCCGGCGCTGGCTCCGGCTTTGGCTTGCGCTCGAAGCGGCCCAGCTTGACCAGGATGACCAGTGACGAGCGCGCGAAGTACAGCGCGTTGACGCCCGCGTAGGCCCAGAAGAACAGGTCGAGCCGGTTCGCCGCCGCGACGATCACCACATATTGCGGGTAGTGCACCACCTGGCGCCCGGCCCACTCGACCACGCCGATGGCGCGCCCGATGAGCGACGTCCGTTTCGCGCGGGTCGCGACCACCACGCCGTCGGCGCCCTTGGCGGTCTCGCCGGTGTACTCGGGGCGGCGCATGAAGCTGGTCAGGCTGATGCCCGAGGCCAGGCAGCACAGCCCGCCCAGGCCGACCAGGAGCAGGCGCACGTCGCCCCACTCGTGCCAGATGCGCACCGTGAGCGCGCCATACACGAAGAAGGCCTTGATCTCGTCCATCAGGAAGTCGAGGTGATGGCCGATCCCCGACATGGTGCCGCGGATGCGCGCCAGCTGGCCGTCGGCGCAATCGACCACGAACGACGCGAACAGCGCCAGCGCGCCCAGCAGCCCGCCGAGATATCCCGGCATCGCGATCCACAGCGCCGCGCCACCGAGGGCCAGCACCACCGACAGGAAGGTGACCTGGTTGGGCGAGATCGGCGTGTTCTTCAGGAGCACCACCATCGCCGCCGCCGGCGGGCGCGCGATGTACGTGTTGAACGGGTGATCGTTCTTCTTCTTCGTCGTGCGCCAGACCTCGAGGACGCCCATCGCCACGGACTCTAGACCACGGCGATCGAAACCGCGACTTCTGTCAGCGAAAAGGGCCGGGAGCGTCGCGCAGCTGTTCGCAGAGGTCGACCAGGGCGTCCAGTCGCGGCACCAGCGTGGCCGGAGCGTCGGGCATGGCGAGGCCGTCGAGGACCAGCGAGCGCGGCCCGATCGACAGCGTGCAGCCGGGGCCAGCGGCGCGCAGCAGCGCGGCCTGCGCCTCGGGCGGCAGGCTGGTCGGATCGATGTGCGCCCCATGCCAGTGCGTGGCCATCGAGAAGCTCGGGCGCACTGCCAGTGAGACGGAAGGTGGCACGCGCCACTGTGGCAGCACCGCGACCGCCATGCCACGCAGGTTGCCGGTGACCGAAAGATCGCCGCGCGTGACCTTGCCCGCGATGGCGCGCGCGACGTCGATCCAGGCCTCCAGCGGCGGCGCGCCCGGCGGGGTCGGGACCTCCTCGCGCACGCGCTCGATGGCGGCGGCCAGCGGCGGCAGCTTGCTCATGAACGCCAGCATGCGATAGTGGTTGCGCGCCACGTCCGGGGCGTGGAACGACGCGCTGGTGTCGGTCATCGAGACCTGCGGCAGCTCGCGCAACAGGCCGGCCAGCCGCGACAGCACGAAGTGGCCCTGGCCGGGTGCGCGCGAGTCGATGAAGTAGCCGGGGTCATCGCCGCTCGCGGCCTCGTCCAGGCGCAGCCCGCGCGGCGGCCGGTCGAGGCGCGGCTCGACCACCAGCCCGATGCCCAGGCTGCGAAAGCCCAGCTCGGCCCGGGCGGCGCTGCGGCTCGGTGACGGCTCGGGGCGCACCACCACGCTGGTGGCCGCCACATGGCCAGTCAGGCGCCCCTCGTGGTAGGTCAGCCCCAGCTCGCCGGCCAGGCCGCCCCACACGGCATCGACGTCGCGGTCGGGCACTGGCGCGGCGACCCGCGCGCGCCCTGACGAGCGCGGCGCCGTGATGGTGATGGGCAGCGCTGTGCCCGCGTTGACCTCGTTGGGCAGCAGCGGCTGCACCTGCCATGACAGATTGCCGAATGAACTTGTGAAGCTGGGCCGGACGAAGGCCGGCACCTCCATGGTGAAGCCGAGCTGGTTGCCCATCCGCGGCCGGGTGGCCACGGTGGTGACGTAGCGCGCGCCCTGGGTCACGCCGCCGCCCATGGGGTGCTCCAGGCCGATGAGATGCAGCTGGATCCACTCGTACCGATGCAGCGCGCGCCCGTCGAGCTGCACGCTGGCGCTGAGGGTATCGCCCGCCGCCACCACCGGGCCGGCGCTGGCGCTGGCGCCGGGGAGCGAGTCTAGGTCGAGCTTCCAGGCCGCGCGCGCGTCGGGCCACCACGGCAGGTCGACCCGGGCATGGATGCGGTAGGTGATCGAGAAGCTGTGGCCATCGAAGCTGGGCGGCAGCCAGGGCGGCAGGTCGAAGTGGTAGGGGATGCGCGAGCGTCCCGGTGCCAGCGTGGGCACGCTGTCGAGCCGCGCGACCAGCTCGATCACCGGGCGCTTGCGGTCCTCGTGCTGGGCCACGCCGCGCAGGGTGACGCTCAGCTGTGACGCCTGCAGCGGGCGGTCGGTATCGCAGATCAGGGTCGCCGTCAGCCGCTGCCCTGCCAGTCCGCGCGGGGCACGCAGGTGCAGCCGTGGCCGCAGGCTCATCGGTAGGGGCCCGCCAGCGCGGTCTTCCAGCGGTTGGCCATGCGTGCCGCGAACTGCTCGGGCGACACCGCGATGGCGTCGCGGATCGGCCCGGTGGCGATGACCTTGCGGGTGCGCGCGGGCAGGCGGTCCTCCAGCGTGCGCAGCCCGCCGGCGTGCGCGCGCGCCAGGCCGGCGATGGCGCGCAGATAGCCGGCGCGCCCGGGATCTTGGGCGTGGCCCTCCATCAGGGCGGCCAGCACGTCGCCGCGATCCTCGCGGGTGAGGCCACGGTGGCGCGCCACGGTGGCGCCCCAGGAGTCGAGGAACGGCCCCATCGGCAGCAGCAGATCGCGCGAGCAGCGCAGCCCGCGCGGCGCGCGCAGCGGCAGGTAGCGATGATTGTCGTGCGCCATGCAGGCCTTGTTGACGTGGCCGGCCAGCATGAAGGCGCCGCCATGTCGGCTGCCGTCACCCTCGGGGTGGCCCAGGCGCGAGTAGCACGCCTGCAGCGCCGCCGCGGCCGGCCCGGTGGCTGGCCACTCGTCGACCACGCGCGACAGGTCGCCCATGTTGTGGGCCAGCACGGTGGCGGTCATCATGCCGACGGTGGCGTCGCCACGCTTTGCCGCCACCATTGCGGCGGCCTCGCGCGTCAGCTCGCGGTCGATGGCGGCGCTGAGGCGGTCGACCTCGGCGGCCGCGCCCAGCTCCAGCGCGCGCGACAGCGCCCCGGCGCGCACCGCCAGCCACTCGCCGTCATGGCCCGACAGCGTGCCGCCATCGGCCAGCGTCAGCACCCGCGCCGACACCAGCCGCGGATCCCACGCCGCCACCTCGTCGATGACGTCACAGGCCCCGGCCAGCTCGGTCGGATTCGTGATCTCGCGCCACACATGATGGCGAATCTGGGCGTCCACGTCGGTCGGAACGAAGGTCCCCACGGTGCAGAAGTGCGCCGCCAGCATGGTCTTCAGCCGGGTCAGCCGCCCCGCCGGCGCGAACCACTCTGCGTCCTCCAGCGGCTCCGCCGTCAGCACCGCCCGCCAGCCCTCGCGCGCCCCCTCCAGCGCCCACGCGGCCGTGTTGGCCACCTGCGTCAGCAGCAGCTTCGGTGCGATCCCGCGCGACACGCGCCGGTGTGTACAACAACCCGCCCCCGCCCGCCAGTCTGGTGCGTCAATATCATGATCGTGATATCGTTCAGTGTGCCGAAGATTCGCCCCATCTCGGATCTGCGCAACAAGGCCCGCGAGATCTCGCGCCTGTGCCACACCACCGGTGAGCCCGTCTTCATCACCAAGAACGGCGAGGACGACCTCGTCATCATGAGCGTCGCCGCGTACGAGCGCGACCAGGCCCGGCTTGAGCTCTATCGCCTCCTCGACGAGGCCGAAGCCGATGTCCGCGCCGGCGACAAGGGCGCCAGCGTCGCGACGGTGAGGCGTCGCCTGCGCAGCGCGTGACCACCGGCCGATACCAGGTCCGGATCCTGCGCCGGGCCGAGGACGATCTGCGCGAACTTCACAGCTATGTCAGCCGCGAGGCTCCCAGGACGGCTGCGCGGCTGCTGGAGACCCTGCTGCTCGCCATCGAGAGCCTGGCCGAAATGCCCCTCAGGGGCGCGGTTCCCCGCGATCCGGCCCTCGCGCAGAGGGGATTCCGCTTCCTCCCGGTTGGCCAGCATCTGGTCTTCTACAAGGTCCTGCGCCGTCAGGTCCGGGTCCATCGCGTCCTGCGCGGCCGACGCGCCTGGCAGGGCCTGCTGTGACCCCGTCGGTCATGTGACCAGCCACCGACAAACGCACGTCATCCTTGTGGTTCTGCTTGATCGCCCCCATTTCCACGGGTACCCTCCCGCCCGGCATGGCTACTCAAGCGATTCCGAATCAACTCATCGAGCGGCTGAAGGCGGGTCGCGTGGCGCTGGTGGTCGGGGCCGGGCTCGGCACCGCCGCCGGACGGCCGTCGTGGAAGAAGCTGTTCGAGAAGCTGGCTCAGCACCTCGAGCAATCGGGCGCCAAGTCGGAGGCAGCCGATGTCACCGCGCTGCTCAAGCGTGGTCGCAAGGCCACCGTGGCCGGCTTCCTGGAGCGCCGCCTCGGCCCCGCGACGTGCGCCAAGGTGCTGGGTGACGCGCTGGCCGACAAGGTGGAGTCGCCCGAGGTCATGAAGCTGCTCGCGCGCCTGCCGGTGCGCGCCTTCATCTCGACCTCGCCCGGCCCGCTGCTGCCGCAGACGCTGACCGACCATGCCCCCGCCGGGGTCGACGCGCCGCTGGTGGTCACCGGCAGCGAGATCGACGGCCCCATCAAGCGCAAGCGCTTCGTGCTCAAGGCGCTGGGCGACGTCAGCAAGCCCGACTCCATCACGCTGTCGCCGCGCACCTCGCGCAAGCTGGTCGCCGAGCGCGCCGCGCTGCGCGCCATGGCCGAGGATCTGTGGCGCAACTGGACCCTGCTGTTCGTCGGTTTCCGCGGCGGCGACGCCGATCTCGGCGTGCTGCTCGACGGCTTCTTCGCCAGCGCGTCAGCCGGTGGCACCGCGCAGAAGCACGTCATCGTGGCGCCGGGTCTGGGCCCCATCGAGATCGACGAGCTGACGTCGATGTACGGCGCCGAGCCGGTGTCGCTGGACGGCGATGGCTCCGACGAGAAGCACGAGGCGCTGACCGAGTGGCTGAAGACCCTGGCCGAGAGCTGCACCTCCGAGGGCCTCATCCTCACGGCGGCCGCCATCGCGCGCCCGTCGGACGACGACCTCGAGGGCTGGCTGGCGCGCTTCCTGGAGGACACCGAGGACTCCGACGCGCGCGACGCCCTCGACGCCCTGGAGCGCAAGTACCGCGAGGCCGCCGACTACGAGCGCCTGGTCGAGCTGCTGCTCGGTCGCCTCGACGGCACCCCCAGCGGCGCCCAGCGCGCCGGCCTTTTGCGCCAGGTCGCGCTGGTGTTCGAGCACGAGATCGGCGATCTGCAGAAGGCCTTCACCGCGCTGTCGTCCGCGCTGTCCGAGGAGCCGGCGTCCGACGAGATCGCCGGCGAGCTGGAGCGCCTGGCCGGCGCCGCCGACCTGTGGTCCGAGCTGGTCGCCGACGTCGCCGCGCTGGTCGCGCAGGTCGAGTCGACGCCCGAGGGCAAGAAGATCGCGGCCCGCCACTGCGCCCGCCTGGGCACCTGGTACATTGAGCGGCTGCGCCATCGCGACTACGCCATCTCGGCCTTCGAGCAGGCGCTGCGCCTGGATCCGACCACCAGCAAGGCGCGCGAGGGGCTGCACGATCTCTACCGCCAGAGCCGGCGCTGGGACGAGCTCGCCGACTCGCTGCGCGCGGGCATCGAGCACGAGCCCGACACCGACAAGAAGGTCGACGCCCACCTCGCCCTCGGCGACATCTTCGAGACCGAGCTCAAGGACAGCAAGAAGGCGGTCGACGCCTTCAAGCAGGCGCTGGTCCTCGACCCCGACAACCAGGACGCGCTGGCCGCCCTGGAGCGCAACTACCGCAAGGACTCGCGCTGGGAGGACCTGGCCCAGGTCCTCGGCCGGCGCGCCGAGCTGGTCGCCGACGCCTCGCGCTCGGCCTCGATGCGGCGCGAGATCGGCGACCTCCTGCTCGATCGCCTGGGCGACGTCGACGGCGCCATCACGCGCTACGAGCACGTGCTGGAGACCGAGCCGGCCAACATCGACGCCCTGCGCGCCCTGGAAAAGCTGTACGACCGCGTCGGCAAGAACGACAAGTACCTGAGCACGCTGGAGCACCTGGCCGACGCCCTGCCGGGCGACGCCGACAAGGTGCAGATCTGGCGCCGCCTGGCCGCCGAGTACGAGGAGGACGAGGGCCGCTGGACCCGCGCCGCCGAGTTCCTGGAGAAGATCCTGGCGGTGCAGACCAGCGACGACGACGCCTACCGCGCGCTGGCTCGCCTGTACAAGAACCAGAAGAAGTTCGAGCAGTCGGTCGACGTCATGATGCGCCACGTGGGCTCGTCGCACGCCACCGCGACGCGCATCGAGCTGTGGGCCGCCTGCGGTCGCACCCAGGAGGAGCTGCTGTCGGATCCGCACCGCGCCATCGAGGCGTGGTCGAACGTGCTGGATCTCGACGGCGCGCACCGCGACGCCCTGACCGCGCTGGGTCGCCTGTACAAGCGCATCGACAGCTGGGATCGCGCCGCCGCCATGATGGTCAAGAACGCCGAGGCCGCCCACGGCAAGCAGGCCGTCGAGCTGTGGCACGAGGCCGGCGAGCTGGCCGCCAGCAAGCTGAGCGACGAGGCCGCCGCCGAGTCGCGCTTCGTCAAGGCGCTGGAGCTGGATCCCCAGCACGTGGCCTCGATGCTGTCGCTGGTCGAGCTGTACCGCCGCCGCGGCGAGCACCTGCGCGCCGCCCGCCTGATGGTCGAGGCCGAGGGCGCGACCACCAACCGCATCCAGAAGGTCAAGCTGCTGCACGACGCCGGCACGCTGTACGAGGATCACCTCGACAACCGCGGCCGCGCCGCCGAGCTGTACGCCAAGGCGCTGTCCCAGGATCCCGAGCACGTCGAGGCCGCCGCCCGCCTGTGCGACATCTGGTCGACCGAGCAGCGCTGGGCCGAGGTCGAGCCCATCCTCGACATGCTGGTCAAGAAGATCGACCGCGCCGATCGCCACGAGTTCGGCAAGCGCGAGCGCCAGCTGGCCGTCGCCTGCGAGAACCTGGGCAACCACGACAAGGCGGCCAAGCACTACCGCAGCGCGGTCGAGGCCGAGCCCGACGACGTCGGCGCCATCCGCGGCCTGGCCGACATCCTGTTCGTCAAGCAGGAGTACGAGGAGGCCGACAAGCGCTACCGCGCCCTGCTGGCGCTGCACCGCGCCGCGCTGGCCGAGGGCGAGGTCGTCGAGCTGTACTACCGCCTCGGCGTCGGCTCACGCCACCGCGGCGACGACGCCCGCGCGCGCGAGTCGTTCCAGAAGGCGCTGGCCATCGAGCCCGGCCACAAGAAGACCCTGGCCGCGATGATGGAGTTCGCGCAGGCCCAGGGCGACGTCAGCGCCATCATCGACGCCAAGCGCGCCCTGCTCGAGGGCGCCGGCGCCGACGAGCGCTTCAAGCTGTACACCGAGATCGGCGACCTCTACGCCGAGAAGCAGGAGGATCCGGTCAGCGCCCTGTCGGCCTATCTCGAGGCGCTCAAGATCCGCCCCAGCTCGCACCAGCTGCTGCACAAGGTGCTCGAGCTGTACGTCGAGCAGAAGGCCTGGAAGCACGCGGTCGACACCCTGGGCAAGCTCAGCGAGCAGGAGCACGACGCCGCCCGCCGCGCCAAGTACAACTACACCGCCGGCGTCATCTGCCGCGACGAGCTGAAGGCGATTGACGACGCCGTCGAGCGCTTCCACGCGACGCTGGACGACACCCCCGAGGACGAGCGCTCGTTCGACGCCATCCGCGAGCTGCAGACCGCCAAGCAGGACTGGAAGGCGCTGGCCAAGAGCTACCGCAAGCAGCTCAAGCGGCTGCCGGCGCAGACCAAGCCCGACGTCAAGCTGCGCTACTGGACCGCGCTGGCCGACCTCGCCCTCGACAAGCTCGACGACCGCGAGTCCGGCATCGCCGCCCTCGAGGTGGCGACCACGCTGGAGGAGAACGCCGATCGCCGCGCCCGCCTGGCCGCGCTGTACCTGCAGGCCGGCCCCAGCTACCTCGACAAGGCCATCGTCGAGCAGCAGCGCCTGCTCAAGCTGACGCCCGACAAGCTCGACCTGTACCGCAACCTCGACCGCCTGTATCGCGAGACCAAGGCGTTCGACAAGGCCTGGTGCCTGGCCGCCGCGCTGTGCTTCCTCGGCGGCGGTGACGACGAGGACAAGAAGCTGTTCGAGCAGTACCGCCCCAAGGGCCTCATCCCGGCGCGCCACCGCTTGACCGAGGAGCTGTGGCAGAAGGCCATCATCCACCCGCGCGAGGACCGCTACCTGTCGGGCATGTTCGCCGCGCTGGCGCCCGCCATCATCGCGACCACCGCGCAGCCGCACCAGACCTATGGCCTGAACCGCAAGCAGGCGACCGATCCGGCCAAGGACGATCGCATGGTGGCCAAGATCTTCCGCTATGTGGTCAACACGCTGGGCGTGGCCCCGCCGGAGCTGTACTTCCGCCCCGAGCAGAAGGAGTCGATCCAGGTCGCCAACACCCACGACAAGGGCATCTTGACCCCGTCGTTCGTGGTCGGCGCCCCGGTCATCTCGGCCAAGAACGAGCGCGAGCTGGCCTTCGAGATGGCCAAGCGGATCGCCTTCCTGCGCCCCGAGCGCTATGTCCGCTACGCCCTGCCGACCTCGCTGGCGATGGCCAACGCCTATGACGCCGCCGTCATCGCCTCGGGCGCCGGCCACATGACCGACCGCGGCCCCGAGGTCGACAAGCTGACCGCGCACTTCAAGAAGACGGTGGCGCAGCCGGTGCTCGACCAGGTGGCCTCGTTCGCCAAGAAGATCCCGGCCAGCGTCAACGGCATGGCGGTCACCAGCTGGCTCAGTGCGGCAGATCTCACAGCCAACCGTGTCGGCTTCATCGTGGTCGGAGATCTGGAGTCGGCGGCGACGCAGGTCTCCAAGGAGCCCCTCGGCCTCACCACGCTGTCCACCAAGGACCGGCTCAAGGACCTGCTAGCGTATAGTGTCAGCGAAGAGTATTTCTCGGTGAGGCGGCACCTCGGCCTCGAGATCAACGTAGGAACGGGAGCTTAGCTTGATGAAGAAGTGGAAAACCGGCGCGCTCGGGTTGGGCGCGGCGTTGCTTGCTGGCGCGCTGGTGGGGCGTGTGCTGCCTGGTTGCGGTGGCGACAGCTCGGGAGCGACCTGCGGCAATGGCGAGCTCGAGGACGGCGAGTTCTGCGACGACGGCAACCTGTCGAATGACGACAACTGCTCGGCCTCGTGCAGCATACTGGCGACCACGTCGCTGACACTGAAGTGGCCGATCAACCAGGGCAAGTTCCAGGATCCGACCGACATCGACTCCTGCGTCGAGGTCGGTGGCACCCATGTGGTGGTGACCCTCAAGGGCGGCACGCCGACGGCTGGCGGCCTGCCGGTCGATCGCCGGCTCGAGCTGGGCTGCGATCTCGGCAGCACCAAGCTGCTCAACGTGCCGTCGGCGCCGCTGTACCCGGGCAGCTACGAGGCCAAGGTCAAGCTGATCAAGCGCGTGGCCGCCAACGACGCCGGCGTCGCCTCGGGCGACACTGACCTGACCCGCGAGCTGACGCTGAACTTCATGCTGGCCGACCGCACCGCGACCACGCAGACGGCGGACTTCCAGATCCCCGACTTCCTGACCGGCTACACCGGCGGGCTGCAGTTCAAGACCCGCTGGGCCAGCGCCACCACCTGCGCCAGCGCCAATCCGCCGGTGACGCAGCAGGTGCTCCTGCTCAAGAAGCGCAACGGCACCGTGATCTCCAAGATGACCTTCGACAGCCCGCTGACCCCCGCCAACGAGTCGATGCCTACCGACGGCAGCGCGCCCGGCCTGTGCGTGGACTTCTCGGCCAGCACCTCGCAGCAGATCTTCGGTCTCGACTGGGGCGACTACGACATCGGCATCAAGGGCATGGCCGCCGGCATGCCGGCCTACTGCCAGACCTTCCCGGTCTTCGTCGGCGCCCAGGCCCCAGGGACCACCAATCCGTCTTACACCTTGATGGTTCCTGCGCTGATGGGGATGATGACGGCCGATGCCAGCGTCGGCGATGGCGGCGTCCCGGATGGCGGGATGTCGATCGTTTGCTTTTAGGGTGAGGGGCCGCATGCGGTCGTGGGGGCTGCTGATCGCCGCTGGGGTGCTGGCCGTCGGCTGCGGCGGGGGTGGTGCGACCCGCAAGCGTGAGCGGCCGCTGCCCGTGCCGCCCGCGCCTCGCTTCAAGAGCGGCCCCGCCGCGGGGCCCGAGCCGGTGCTGCCGCTGGACAAGCCGCACCGGGCCTGGCTGATCGACGTGGGCGATGTGCTGCGCTCGCCGTGGTCGGCGTTCGTGGACCAGGCCAGCGGGCAGCTGCCGCCGGATCACGAGCTGAACCGGGCCGACCTCGAGGTCGTGATCGAGCTGGAGCTGTCCGCGCGCGGTCAGCGCCTGGGCGCCCGGGTGCTGAAGGAGTCGGGCAGCAAGGACTTCGACGAGGCCGCGCTGGAGATCGTGACCAGCCTGCCGCCGCTGCCGCCGCCGCCCGCAGATGCCATCTCGGACGACGGCCGCTGCCGGCTGCGCTGGCGGTTCGCGCGCGACCTGCGGCGTGCCGCGCCGGTGGGGGCCGAGGTCGAGGTGCGCGAGTTCGACGTCGCCACCGCGACGCGCAAGTTCCTCGAGGTCGGCCGGCTGCGTGACGCGGTGGGCCGGCTGTCGCGCGCGCTGGACAGCGGCGCGGCGACGGTCGACAGCGGTCCCGGGCTGGTGGCGTCCCGCATGCTTGCGACCGCGGTGCTGGCCTCTCGCATCGAGGTCGACGCCGGTCCGCGCTGTATCGGCGAGGGCTGCACGGCCAGGCCCGATCTGTTCGCGGTGGCCAGCGCGGTGCGCGACCTCGGCGAGGGCGGCGCCATGGACGCGGCGCCGGTGATCGCCCGCCACATCGATGGAGCTCCCGCGCTGCGCAGCTTCGCCATCGAGGCGCTGGGGCGGCTCTCGTACCAGGCCGCACGGCCGCGCCTGATCGAGCTGCTCGATGACGCCACCCTGGGGCCGACCGCGGCACGCGCGCTGGCGCGGCTGGGCGCCGAGGCGGGCGACGCCGGCGCCAGGTTCATGGAGCCGCTGGTGCTGGTCAAGCCGACCGCGCGCCGGCTGGAGACCCTGGCTGCGCTGGAGTCGCGGCATGGGTTGCCGCAGCTGCTGACGGCCATGAAGAGCGGCAGCGCGCTGCGCATCGCGGTCTGGCAGGGGCTGGCGGCGCCGGTGTATGCGCCGGTCACTGATTCGGGGACTGACGAGCCGCTGCGCAAGGCCATGCTGGCGGGCGCCGCCGATGGTGACGCCAAGGTGCGCGTCGCGGTGCTGGGCGCCATCGAGCGCTGGGGCGCCGCCGAGCGCACCCCCAAGGGCGCCCTGAACCTGGTCATCAGCGCCCTGGGTGACAAGGACGCCAGCGTGCGCGCCGCCGCCGTGGGCGCC
>Ga0154020_10001335_pt1 | contig 30561 bp, 25 predicted proteins | sample Klosneuvirus_201_FD_109709 | JGI IMG/M metagenome (GOLD analysis project Ga0154020, IMG submission 109709) | Active sludge microbial communities from wastewater, Klosterneuburg, Austria - Klosneuvirus_20160825_MG | ecosystem: Engineered > WWTP > Aerobic digester > Activated sludge | place...
ATGAAGAGCTCGCGCGGCGGTGCACGACGGCGGCGACGACCGGCGAGAGCTTCGCGCTTCTCCTCGCCGACATCGATCACTTCAAAGTGATCAACGACACGCACGGGCATCCGGTCGGCGATCGCGTGCTCAACGCGCTCGTGACGTTCCTCCGCGATCGCGTGCGGCGCGACGACATGATCGCGCGCTGGGGCGGCGAAGAGTTCGCGGTGCTGTTACCAGGCGCATCGCTGCGCGTGGCGTTCGCGAAAGCGAAGACGCTCGTCGGCGAGCTCGCCGAGCGCGACTGGACGATCGATCAAGCGCGCACGTTGCGGTTCACCGCGAGCTTCGGTGTGGTCGCGTGGTCCGCGGGCGACGAACCGGCGGCGATGGTCGAGCGCGTGGATCAGGCGCTGTATGCAGCGAAGCGCGGTGGTCGCAACCGCGCCATCAAGGGCTGACCGAGCGCTACCGCACAGCTGTTTGCGAGGCTGCCCGCGTCTTGATCGATTTCGGTTCACGGGGGAAGCTCCGCGCATGAAGCGCACTTTGTGTTCGTTCGTTCTCGCCTCGGCTCTGTTCGCTTGCGGTGGCAAGTCCAAGCCCGATCCTGCGCCCACGACGCCCGAAGCTCCGACGACGGCAGTCGAGCCCGCGCCGCCGGCGGCCGAGCCCGTCGCGCCGGAGCCGGCGAAGGCTCCCGAGCCCCCGCCCGCACCCAAGACGGCGAAGGCCGAGCTCGCGCCCGCATCGAAGTCGAAGGTGAAGGGCACGATCGAGTTCAAGGAAGTCGATGGTGGCGTCGAAGTCACCGCGAACGTCGAAGGCCTCAAGGCCGGCGACCACGCCTATCACGTTCACGAGAAGGGCGATTGCTCCGCGCCCGACGCGACCAGCGCCGGCGGTCACTTCAACCCGAGCAACCACAAGCACGGCGCGCCCGATGCCGAAGAGCACCACGAGGGTGACTTCGGCAACCTCACGGCCGGCAAGGACGGCAAGGCGACGAAGACGTTCGTGATGAAGGGCATCACGCTCGCCGATGGACCGACGTCGATCGTCGGCAAGGGCTTCATCGTTCACGAGAAGAAGGACGACTTCAAGACGCAGCCGACCGGCAACGCGGGCGGACGCATCGCGTGCGGCGTCATCACCCTCACGCCGTAGGCTAGGTACGGAAGCTCGGATCGATCCGATCGAGCTTGCGCAGCATCGCCGGCCAGGCGAACGCGCCCCCGCCGCCACGCAGCACCATCTTCGCCATCATCGTGGCGGACTCGAGCACCTTCGGCTCGATCTCGATCAGCTCGGCGGACGCGGCCTGCGCGCGCAGCTGGATCGTGCATGCGGCCTCGAACTGATACATCGCGAGGAACGCGTCCGCGATCGTCGGCCCGACGGTGAGCAGGCCGTGGTTGCGCAGCATGTAGAAGTACTTGTCGCCGAGGTCGCGCACGAGGCGCGGCTTCTCGTCATCGCGCAGCGCGATGCCTTCGTAGTCGTGATACGCGAGCGACGACAGCACGAACGTCGATTGTTGCGATAGCGGCAACAGGCCGTGCTTCGAGGCGGAGACCGCGATGCCGTTCAAGCTGTGCGTGTGAAGGACGCACTTCGCATCCTCGCGCGCCGCGTGGATCGCGCTGTGGATCGTGAAGCCCGCCGGGTTGATCTCGTACGGGCTGTCCATCAGCTTGCGGCCGTCGAGATCGATCTTCACGAGGCTCGACGCGGTGATCTCGTCGAACGTCATGCCGTACGGGTTGATCAGGAAGTGGTGCTCGGGGCCCGGTAGCCGCGCCGAGATGTGCGTGAAGATCAGGTCGTCCCACTTGTAGTGAGCGACGAGCCGATACGCCGCGGCCAGATCGACACGCAGCTTCCACTCTTCCTCGCTGACTCGGGACTTCACGTCGCTGGGCGTGGTGGGCGTGGTCATTTGGACATCATACGTCGAACGAGAACCGCACACCGGGCGGATCCGTCGGGCCGAGCACGAGCTCGACGGTCGCGTCCTCCGCGTCCGATGCGCGCGACAAGCGTGCGATCTTCTCGACGCCGCCACCGGACGGATAGAACCCCTTCAGCATGCTCTGGATCGGCGTCCACTCGACGCGATCCCACGTGATGCTGACCATCGGATCGAGTGCTCCATCGCGCGCGCGGAGCGAGATGCGACACGGTTGGCCACGCTCGAGCGAGCGGTGCAGCTCGGCGGCGATGCGACGCTGCGGGCCGGTGACGCCGCGCGCGGCGGCGAGCTCGTCGATCACCGCGAGCGTCACGTTGACGAGATCACCCGCGTTGTCGAGCTCGAATCGGTACGTCCACGCGGCACCATCGAATCCGAGCGCGTCGATCCCGTCGAGTCGATCGGCGAGCGCGCGGACCTCGGCCGGGGCATCGGCAGGGAGCGCCGCCTCGTCGGACCACGCGGTGATCGTGGTGGCATCGATCGAGAGATCGAGCTCGTCGCCCGGCAGCGCGGCGAGCCACGGGCACAGCGAGCTCGCGAGTGCGCGCGACACGCGTGTGGTGACGGTGAGTGCATCGAAGCCGTGGGGAACGGTCACGATCATCGTCTCGTCGCACGCAGCGGAGACGGGGGCGAGCCGCGGCAAGATCGGCGCAGTCTTGACGCCGAGCAACCCGCCCAGCGTGGTCAGGCGTGCGAGCTGGCCTTCGTGCTGCTTTCCGCGCTTCACGCGCGGACCATACGGGAGAAATGGTGGTAAGTGGGGCCGTGCCATCGATCGCGTTCCCCCGGCGGTATGTATCTACGCTCCAGGATCTCGCAGCTCGTGTGATCGAGAAGTATCCCGTCGATGCCAACCTCGACGCGATCGCGCGCGACCTGCTCGAGGGCTTCGCAGACGTGTGTTTGCTCTCGGGGCTCGATCGCACGCTCGCCGAGCTCGAGGCCGGCTTGGACGACGACCACGGACTGCAGGAAGCGCTCGTCGAGAAGCTGAGCGTCAAGGCGAACTATGACCCCCGCGGCCCGCGCAACGCGAAGGCCGGCCAGCTCACCGAGTGCTTGGTCAGCGTGGTCGGTCTCGTGCCCACGGACACCGAGGATCGAACGCTCACGCTACCGCACGGCCTGCGCCTCGAGGTCGGTGCCGCGCTCGCGAGCGTGATCGAGCGCGCGCTCGCGATTCCTCACATCCGCGCAGCGATCATCGACAAGGCACGCACTCGCATGGACGAGAAGAACCTCTCGACGTTCGAGAAGATCGTCGCGCAACTCGACGAGCGTGGCCTCAAGATCACGAAGCAGCCGAAGGTCCCGCTCGACGCGTCGCAAGCCGTCCAGCAGAATTTGTTCGACGCACGCACGGAAGTGATCGGCAACGCCGCGCGCGACGCGCTCGACCGCGCGCTGTCCGTGATGGCCACCGGAAACGCCGAAGCAGCGGCGCGGATGGACGAGCCGGTATCCGATACGGCGACCCGTCGCGACGTGGCGGTTCGGCGAGTCCTCGACGCGCGCGTGGAGAAGCTCCCCGCCGCGATCGTGCGCTCGTTGTTCGACAGCATCGGCGAGCTCGCGCAGCTCGTGTGGGCCGCGGAAGAAGCGGTCGCGCGCCCGTACTCGGCGAGTCAGGCATTTGCCGTCGGCGAGTTGGTCGAGCATCCGAAGTTCGGTCGCGGATCCGTCGTCGCGGTCACGGGACAGCGCATGGATGTGGAGTTCCCCGAGGGGAAGTTCACGCTCGTGCACGCTCGCAAGTGAGCGAACCGCGCTCGTCGGTTGCGCCGCGGCTCGAGCTCAGGTGATGACCTGCGCCCACTCGGCGTCGGTGGGCCACGGCAGCTGGCGGAGATAGTCGCGGAAGTCGGTGCGGTCCCACGCCTCGAGTGAGACGAGCACCATCCGGGGCAGCACGCCGAGATAGCGACGCCCCGCTTTCTTGCGCAGCGAGAGCCGCTCGCGAAACGTCTCCTCGACGCGATTGGCGGACACCACTTCGTCGCGCGGCGTGTACGAGCGGACCTGCGACGAGCGCGCCACGCACAGCTCGGGCGCCGAATAGACATAGAGCTGAGCGCACGTGGTCGGTCGCACCGCGTAGACCGTGCAACGCTCGGCCTCGTCGAGAAACACGCACGGTCGGTTCCAAGCCTGGGCGCGCGTCGCCTCCATCGCCTCCGCACGCTCGCGCAGATCAGCGCGCAGCGCGGGCGTGTCGCGGCCCGTGCGCGCAAGGGTGTCCGCGACGATCAGCCCTTCGTACAACCGAACGATCACGTACGACGAGCAGCACGCCTTCGTGACGGCGCACGTCGAACATGCCATCGGCAGCCGCGCGCGTTTCGCGACATCGGTGGCGCCGCGCGTGGAGTCGGCGTGGTTCTGCGCGATCTCCTCCGCGAGCCACGCGAGGATGTTCTCGCCGGCCACGAATTCGCCGAGCGTGCGGACCGATGCCATCGACACACTCTACGCTAGCGAACCCACACGGTGCCGTTCTTGCCCGACGCGCCCTGACAGCCCATTCCGTTGCGCGGATTTCCGGTCGATGCGTAGAACCGGTAGCCGCACATGCGGCCGAACGGCAGGCTCGAGGTGACGACGCCGACACCGCAGTCCGAGCTACATGACGTGGTGGTGGCGAAGTTGAAGGTGTACGGGCCGGCGAGTGCAGGTGCTGCCGACGCGACGAGGTTGAATGCTGCGCCGCTGAGATCGAGCGACGTCGCCGTCACGTAGACCGTGCCGAGCGTCTCGATCACGAAGCGCGCGTTCGCGTACCCGAGCGCCGTGATCGTCGCGTCGGACAGCTTGCCGGTCGCGGTCTGCGTCGGAGAATCCACCGAGCCGACCGCTGCGGCGGTGACGTGCGTGCTGCTCGTCGCGGGAACGCGTGCGACGAGCGTCCATCCACCCGAGTCGGAGGTCATGTCGCAGTACACGACGACCGGCGCGGCGGTGATGCTGTAACTACCGTCGAGCGCCGTCTGTTCCGGATAGCTCGCGAGGAACTCCTTGCAGCTCGCGGGAGGTGCCCCGGGCGCGACGAACGGCGATGCGGGCGTACCGCTGCCGCTGACAGGTGTGCCAACGGTGCCGCGTACGGTGTCGAGCAGCGAATCGCCGGTGGATGCGTTCGTGACGGTGAAGAACCCCGTATCACCGACGGCACCGCCGACGCGGAACTGTAGATTCGACGCGGGTGCGAGCATGACCACCGCGGGCGTCGCAGGCACGAGCTCGATCCACGTGCCGATGTCGACGCGGTACTCGAGCGTCGGCGTACCACTGCCGAAGCTTGCTTGCAGGTGCACTTCGATCTCGCGATTCGTGCCGGTGATGGTCTGCAGCGTCGAGACATTCGTGAAGTCCGTCCAATCGATGGGATCGGGCGACAGATCGGCGGGCGCGTCGGCATCCACGGTGGACTCGGTGAATCCGCTCCTGCCGCACGCAGCCATCGCGACGAGCAACCACGCCCGCATGCCGCGATCGTACACCGCTCCGGTCCGACGCGTTAGACTGTCGACATCGCCGTCGGAGATGCATGGGTCGAGACACTCGCGGACGACGTGCTGGAGACGATCCAGTCGTCGCCCGACCAGACGATCGTGCCCACCGAGTTGCGCGAGAGCGGCGGTTCACGCGCTCTCGCATTGCTGCAGGAGCTCGCGAGCTCGAGCGGGTCGAGCTCGCTACACCTGAAGGGCAGCGTCGTGATCGGCGAGGGCGGCATGGGTGTCGTGCGCGCCGCGGAGCAAGTCGCTCTCGGCCGCACGGTCGCGGTGAAGACACTCAAGCCCGATCGCCGGCGGGACAAAGCATCGGCGCTCGACCTGCTTCGCGAGGCGTGGGTGACCGGCACCGTCGAGCACCCGAACGTGGTGCCGGTGCACTACCTCGGCGCGGAGCCCGATGGATCGCCGCTGATCGTGATGAAGCGGATCGAGGGCGTCGAGTGGAGCAAGCTCGTCGGAAACGCCGCCGAGGTGCAGCGGCGATTCGGTGCGACGGATCTGCTCGCGTGGAACCTCGGCATCCTGATGCAGACGCTGAACGCGCTGCGGTTCGCGCATCACCGCGGCATCGTGCACCGCGATCTGAAGCCGTCGAACGTGATGATCGGCGACTTCGGCGAGGTGTACTTGCTCGACTGGGGCATCGCCGTCGCGTTGCGCGATGACGGCAGCGGACGCTTGCCACTCGTCGGGCAGTCGAACGCGCTGGCAGGTACGCCGTGCTACATGGCGCCCGAGATGCTCGGCCGCGAGACCGGGCCGCCGATCTCCGAGCGCACCGACGTGTACCTCGCCGGTTCGGTGCTGTTCGAGCTCGTGGCGGGAAAGCCTCCGCACGCGGGAGCCTCGGCGATCGAGGTCCTCGCGAGCGTGATCGAGTCCAAGCCCGTGGTGCCCGCGCACGTGCCGGCGGAGCTCGCGCGCATCGTCATGCGAGCGATGCACTCCGAGCCCGCGCATCGCTACGAGTCCGTCGAGGCGCTGCGCATCGAGCTCCAGCGCTATCTCGAGCATCGCGGTTCGGCGGAGATCGGTGCACGCGCACTCGAGCGCACCGACCTGCTCGTCGCCGCACTCGCCGCGGGCACCGTCGATCGCGAGGAGATCTACCGGATGTTCGGTGCGTGCCGGTTCGGTTTTCACGAGTCGCTCGCGATGTGGCGTGACAACGCCGAGGCAAAGGCCGGGCTCGCACGCGCGACGGTCGCCGTTGCAGAGCTCGAGCTCGCGTCCGGCAATCCGGGCACCGCGGTGACGCTGCTCAGCGATCTCGACGAAGCGCCGCCGCTACTCGCTCGCGCGAAAGCGGCCGCGGCGGATCACGCGAGTCGCGACGCGGCGGCAAAGGCGCTGCTCGAGGCAAACAACCCGACGCCGGGGCGACGTACGCGCACGGTGCTCGTCCTCATCCTCGGCCCGATCTTCACGCTCGTGCCGCTGTTGTCCGTGCTGTTGCCGAACATCGCGGCGTTCACGCTGCGCAATCACCTGCTGTTCAGCATCGGCACGTGCATCGGCGTGTCGCTGCTGGTGCTGTGGGCCCGTGACACGATGACTGCGACGGTGATCAATCGCCGCGTCGCCGCAGCCGCGATCTTCATGTTCGCGGCGGAGGCGTGGCTCGTCGGAGGACTCTGGGTCGCGGGCGGCACGTCGTATCAGGCGCAGCTCGGCGTGCAGTTCGTGTGGGGAACGTGTGCGGCGTGGCTCGCGATCACGCTCGATTGGCGCTTCGCGCCCGGAGCGCTCGGCTACTTCACGGCGTTCATGATCTCGGCGCGATGGCCCGAGACGCAGCTCTACGTCACGTCGGCCGCGAACTTCGTGTTCTCGATGAACCTGCTCCTCCGCTGGCGCCCCGGGTCGTGGAAGCAAACGGACGAGGAGCGGGCGTGGCTACGAGAACGAGCGAAGGCCAGGCGCGATCGCGCTAGCCGATAGCGCTGCGACCGCGAACACGCCATTCTAGAGCGGCATGGCCCTTCGCTACGCTCGTGCTCTGATCTTCGATCTCGACGGTACGTTGATCGACAGCCTGCCCGACATCGCGCTGCACTTGAACGCGATGCTGTCGGCGCGCGGCCTCGCACCGCGCTCGCTCGTCGAGATCGGCGAATGGGTGGGGTACGGCGCCGAACAGTTGATCATTCGCGCGATCCCACATCCCGAGGATGTCGCGTCCGCACTCGCCGAGTTCCGCACGCACTACCGCGCGCGCCCGGTCGTGCACTCGCGCGTGTTCGACGGGCTCGGCGACGAGCTCGACGCGCTCGCGGCGGGCCGGAAGCTCGCCGTGCTCTCGAACAAGCCGCACGATCTGACCGTCGCGTGCGCCGACGAGCTGCTCGCACGCTGGCCGTTCGCGATGGTCGTCGGGCAACGCGCGGGCAAGCCGCACAAGCCAGATCCGGCGGCATTGCTCGAGGTCACCGATCAGCTCGCGGTCGATCCGAGCGAGTGCGTGATGATCGGCGACTCGGAGGTCGATATCGCGACCGCGCGTGCGGCGAACGTGCCGAGCATCGCGGTGAGCTGGGGGCTGCGCGCGCTCGACATCCTCGTCGCCGCGAAGCCCGATCACCTCGTGCACACACCGCGCGAGCTCGGCGCCCTGTTCGAACACTGACCGTGTCACTGCGATGGCCACGGCCGGACTGACTGGGCAAGATAGTCGAGTGCAGGCCTCGGCTCCCCAGGTAGACACGGACCTGCCGTTTCGCGTCTTTACATCATCTGTACGGTGCTCTCTCGATCCGATGCTATTGGTCGGGTGTTAGGTACGGTGGTCTCGATGTTGGGGTTCTTCTTGGGCCGGCGGGAGGAGCTCGAGCGCCTTCAAACGCCGGAGGCCGTCACGCTGATCTACGGGCTTCCCGGGATCGGGAAGAGCGAGCTCGCGTACCACGTCGAGGGAATGCTTCTGTCCGCGGATCCCGCGATGCGAGCGACGCGCGTGATCGTGGAGCCACACCACGAGGTCGTCTTCTGTTCGTACTTGCTGGCGCGCCTCACCGGTCGGTCCGGGGGACTGGCCGAGCTGGTCGACGAGCTCGCCACCACGCCTCGCGTCCTCATTATCGATGACGCACACGCGGCACCCGCGGCCGTTGCCGAGTTGATCGACGCCCTGGTCCGGCGACACGAGCCGCGAAGCCGCGTGCTGGTGACCTCGCGGTCGGCGCTCCCTCTCGTCACTACGCCGATCGTGATCAAGCTCGGACCGCTCGAACCGGACGAGTCACGCGAGCTCGCACTTCACCTCGCGAAGCGTCAAGGCGTCGAACTCTCGAATCTCGACGATCTCCTCGCGCGCGCAGGTGGCTCTCCGCTTCTTCTCCGGCATCTAGTCGCGGGCAGACGACGGGAGGCAACGTCCAAGGATCCGATCCGTGCGTCGATCGACATACTCGATAGCGAGACGCGGCGCTCGTTGATCCAGCTCGCCGCGGTGTCGGGATGTTCTCATTCGCGGTTGATCGCTACGCGGCTCGTCACCGATGACCACGTGTTCGATCTGCTTGCGGAGAACTTTCTTGTCGACGCCGGGCCCGAGCGCGTGATCGTTCATGGTCTGGTTCGCGACCGCGTGATGGGTGATGCGGATCCCGACCTCATCGCGGGAAGTCGAAAGACCGCGGCGATCGTGCTCTGGGAGGACTACGAGCAGCATCACCAGCCGATCGCCGCCGTCGAGTCGATCTGCCTCACGGCCCTATCGGGCGACCTCGATGAGGCGTTCGTGCGCGTGCGCGCCGCGAACCGCGCGATCGCTTTCGCCGGCCTCGATCATCTGCTCCTCCCGGTGCTCGATCGATTGGCCTCGCTCGGTAAGCCAGAGGCGATCCTCCTCGCCGCGCGCATCTATCTGCGAATGGCCCAGATCGACAAAGCGGAGGCGTCGCTGAAGACGCTCCCCGAGAGCGAGCAGAGCCGGCTCCTCACGCTGCTGACGAAGGCGACGATCTCGGAGCGGGCATGCCGACTCGACGCAGCAACGGCGGAGCTCCATCAAGCGTTCGGATTGGTTCCGGGTCAGCGCCCCAAGGCCGCCCTCATGATGCGCCTCGCACTGGTCCGTGCGCTGGCCGGAGATGACCGTTCCGCCGAGAAGCTCGCGACCGAGATCGACGACAGCATCGACAGCTCGTGCGATCTCGACGTCGCCCGCCGGAGCTGGATGAACGCCATCCTCCATGCGTTGCACCTCGACTGGCCGGCGTGCCTCACCGTGATCCACGATGGCCGTCAGGCTGCGCGTCGTGCGAACGCGCCCGATCTCGACTTCCTCCTACTGTTGATCGAGCTGTTGGCGACCAGCGAAGGAGGGGACATCCGCAAGGTCCGCGGGCTCTTGGCGGAGGTCGAGGAGCTTCACGCGAGCGATCATCTGCGGCGACGGATGTCCGAGTTGTACGTCGGGATCGCCGAGCTTGCTGCGGGACACGTCGAGCGTGCGGTGAAGCGCCTCGAGCACGCGTATCACGAGCATACGAGCCACCATGACACGCTGCTCGCTCTGCTCGCAGGGCACTTCTGGGGGCGTGCGCTCGTCATGCACGGGGAGATGGCGCGGGCCATCGATGTTCTCCAGCAGGTCGTCGCACGTGCGAAGGAGACCGGCGTCCACCCGCTCGTCCCGCCGGGAGAGTTGTTTCTCGCACGAGGGTTGTTGACGGTGGGGCGCGTCTCGGAGGCCCTGGAGTTAGTCACCCGATATCTCGGACATCCAAACATCGCGATCGCCGCCGAGGCGGCAGCCCAGCTGGCGCTCGCTCATGCGTTTCGCGGGGAGATCGAACGCGCGCGGATCGAGCTCCAGCCAGCGTTCGCGCTGATGACCGGACGCGAGCCAGCGTGGGCGAACCTCGCACTCGACCTCGCATACGTCGAGCTTCTCGGCGGTGATCCTGAACGCGCGCGCGCCGCGGCGCTCTCGGTGCTCGAAGATGAGGGTCGCTCCGCACGGCCGTACTCGCGCGGACGTGCTCTGTTCATCCTCGCAGCGACGGATCTCGCCGCCGGGATGTTCGACTCTGCGATCACGGAGCTCGCCGAGATCGACGCGCTCGCCGCTGAAACGGGGATGAACTTCTTGCGCGTTCGCACGGCCCTTCTGCGTAGCGCGACATCACACGCCGGTGGGTCGATCCTCGAGCGCGTCCCTGCCGAGCAGCAGCCGGGATACGTCGGCATCCTGCGCGTTCTCGGGCTTCGGCCGGACACGATGATCGTGACAAGCCGCGCTGGACGCGTGCACACCGAGGTCGGGTTTCTCCCCCAGGTGGCGCGTCACCACGATCTTCTCGTGGACATCGGCTCCGGGCGCATCCTCGGCCGCTCCGGGATGATGGTGGAGGGGCGCGGTGTCGCCGCGGCGATCCTGGTCACCCTCGCCGAGAGCCTCGAGCCGGTCGGCGCGGAGCGGCTGTACCAAGTGGTGTGGGGGGGCCACGATTACCATCCTCTTCGCCACCGGAACACGCTCTACATCGCCTTGAACCGCACGCGAAAGCTGCTCGCCGAGCTGCACGAGACCGGCGAGGTCATCCGGCGTGAGGGCTCTGGATGGACGATCGCACCCGATATCGATCTCGCGATCGCGCGACGGGATCCGCGGGTGTCGACGGTCGGCGAGCCTCGCTAGAGCCGCGGACGACAGACGAAGTACAGCTGGACGTCGGCTGGATCGAGCCGCGGCTCGGCACACTGCAAGCGATGTCCGTTCGCTGTCCGGGCCGACTCGGCTCCTACGAGCTGCTCCGCACCTTGTCCTCCGGAGGCATGGGAGAGGTCTATCTCGGGAGGCAGTCGTCGCAGTTCGCATCCCTCGTCGCGATCAAGGTGCTGCTCTCCCATCTGACTTCGCAACCCACCTTCGTGCGGATGTTCCTCGACGAGGCTCGCGCAGTCGCGCGACTTCGCCACGAACACGTCGTGCGCATCCTCGATGTAGACCAGCACGAAGGCACGTACTTCATGGTGATGGAGAACATCACCGGGCAGAACCTGCGGGAGCTCATCGGCGACATCACGATCGAGGATCGCCCGCTGTTCTCGCCGCGCCTCGGGGCCCTCCTGTTCGCCGATCTCGCCGACGCGCTGGCCACGGTTCATCGCAGCGGGCTGGTTCACCGCGATATCTCGCCGAACAACATCATGGTCAGCGACGCCGGCGTCGCGAAGCTGATCGACTTCGGGGTCGTGCGCGCACTCGACGACGTTTCGCTAACTACGCCGGGAACGTTGAAGGGCAAGTTCGGCTACATGGCGCCGGAGTACATCCGCGGCCAAGCATACGACCAGCGCGTCGATCTGTTTTCGCTCGGCGTGGTGATGTGGGAGACGTTCACGCGCCGCCGTTTGTTCCAGAGCGCGAGCGCGGCCGAGCAGATCCACCGCGCGCTCCAGGCGGAGATCCCACGACTGGATCAGGTCTTGCCGCGGTTTCCGGCGACGCTCGCGGAGGTAGTCGCCTCGATGCTCGAGCGAGATCCTGATCAGCGAATCGATTCGGCGAACGAGGTTGCGGAGCGACTCTCGTCGTTCGCTCGCAAACAACCCGACATCGGCGAGAGCTCGGTCCGCGAATGGCTCGAACACCGGATCCCGGAGCGGATGGCGCGGCGCCGCGAGGTCGAGCGGTTGTTCATGGCCTCGTCGAGCGACTTCGCCGATGCTGGCCCGGGCGCGACGCTCGGCGCATGCGGCGCCCCGGCGTCCAGTGCAGAGGCCCGTCCGCCCGCGCTCGCGATCACCCACAGCACGGCTGCGAACGGCGAGTCGATCTCGCGAACGCAGGCGTTGCCGGTTCGATCGACGATGCGAGTCCTTCTCGTCGCGATGACCGTCGTGATCCTCGTGCTCGTTGCTGTTGTCGTGCGCAGTCGCGCGTCGGAAGAGGTCGGTGAGACCCGCATTCCGGCCGCGGCACGACGGCCCGCCGGCGCGTCAGCGATCCAGGAGCACCGCACGCGCGGCCTCGCGGCGATGACCGCCGGCGACTACGATCGCGCGATCTCGGAGTTCGCGGAGGGGCTGCGGGTGGGCGGTGGCATCGAGCTCGTCGATCTTCTGGAGTCGGCGCGCCGTCACCGAACGGCGGCCACACCCAGCGGTTCGGCCAATCCCCGACCAACTGCACAGACGAAGTAAAGGTCGAGTCAAGCAACGTTCGTTCTCGTCCCGGGCAGAGTGACGCTGGAGGGAACCCATGAGCGCGGGCACGATCATCGGCCGCTACGAGCTCCTGCGCCTCTTGGCGACGGGTGGGATGGGGGAGGTGTACCTCGCGCGCATGCAGTCCTCGGTTGAAGGATTTGGCGCGCTCGTCGCTGTCAAGATCCTCGCGAAGAGCCTCAGCGCGAACGAGGCCTTCGTGCAGATGTTCCTCGACGAGGCGCGCATCGTCGGCCGGCTGCACCACAAGAACATCGTCCAGGTTCGCGACATCGCGAATCATGCGGGCCAGTACTTCATGGTGATGGAGTACATCCCGGGGCAGAACCTCCGGGAGCTCCTGGGTGACGTCTCGATCCCCGATCACCCGCTGTTCGAACCACGGTTGGGCGCCGAGTTGTTCATCGAGATCGCGAGCGCGCTCGCGTCGGCCCATGCTGAAGGGCTGGTGCATCGAGATGTCTCGCCGAACAACATCATGATCAGCGACGAGGGAGTGCCGAAGCTGATCGACTTCGGCGTCGCACGCGCGCTGACGACGGCGTCGTTGACGACACCGGGAACGCTGAAGGGGAAGTTCGGTTACATGGCACCGGAGTACGTACGCGCCCAGGCGTACGACCACCGTGTCGACGTGTTCTCCCTCGGGGTCGTGATGTGGGAGACGTTCGCGCGGCGACGGCTGTTTCGAGGCACGAGCGCCGCCGAGCAGTTGCACCAACTCCTCGACGGAGAGATCCAGCGCCTCGACCAGATCATCCCCGGATTCCCCGAGGAGCTCGCGACGATCATCGGGGGCGCGCTCGAGCGCGATCCCGCGCATCGGATCAGCTCGGCGATCGCGCTACAAGAGGCGCTCGCGCGCGTCGCTCGCACGCTTCCGGCCGCCAAGGACGTCACGTTGCGTCGGTGGCTGGAGCGACGCATCCCGGGCCGTCTCGAAGACCGCCGCCAAACCGACAGTACGTTGCTGGCATTGCCGCCCGGGTCGCCCATTCCCGACTTCGGAATCGCGTCGCCGGACGCGGGCAGCTTGCCCGGTACGTACGGGTTCAGCGAGCCGCCACGCATCTCGCAATCGATTCCCAAGCAGAGCTCGCAGGCATCGGCGTCTCTCCAGATAGAGCAGCCGTCACCACCACCCCCCGCGACCACCCCCCGCACACGCATCGCCATCTTCGCACTCGCCATCGTCGCTGCGGCTCTCTTGATCTGGATCCTCGCACGTCCCCGCGTTGGCGAGACGCCGTCCACCGAGGAGGCGCGAGCGAGCGGGACATTGCCGAGTGGCGCGGAGCCCGGCGACATGGCGTCGAGCACCGCTCTCGACCCGAAACTCGTCGCCGCACATCGCGAGATCGGTCTCGCGGCGATGGCCGAGGGCGACTATGCGCGCGCTCTCGCGGAGTATCAGGAGGCGATTCGTCACGGCGGCGGTGGAGACTTACCTCGTCTCGTCAACGCAGCCGAGCAACTGGCCGCCCAGCAGCGCGCCGACAACGCCCGCGACGCAAACACGCAGCCCGCGCAGCCAGCGATCGCCGCGACGCCGACCCCGACCGTCCCCGTCGCGTCGACGTCTGCGCCGTCCACGATCCCGACGGTCGTCGTGACCGTTCCGGTACCCGGGCCGAAAAAGGCGAAGGTGGAACCGCGTCGCGTGCAGACGCGCGCGACAGCGGAGCCACCAACAGCGGTGACACCAGCGCCGACTACCGGGACGCTCGCGGTCATGGTGCGGGACAACGCCGCGCTCGCGATCGTGAGGATCGACGGCGACGTGAGAGGTCAGACTCCGCTCGGACTCGAGCTCCCGGCGGGCGAGCACAAGCTGGACGTGTCGGTCAACACGCGCTCGGTACGCAGCGGAACGATCGCGATCGTCGCCGGCAAACGAGCCGAGGTCATCGTCGACGCACCACCCAAGGAGCCCACACCGCCGCCCGCGCCGGTGGCGAGCGCGGCAATCCCCCCGCCGGTCGCCAAGCCGGCACCGCTGCTCCCCGCCGCGACGGTGCGCGTCACGAGTGACGGTAGCGCGAGCGCAGGGGCGAAGGTCGTGGCCGCGTGCAACGTCTGCCACAAGCGCGACGGTGCGAGCGCATTCTCCGGACGCCTCTACTCGCGCAAGCAGTGGGAGACGTTCTTCGCGTCGGGCCAGCACGATCGCTATGTCCGGATCGGCGATCGGTTCAGCTCGACCCAGATGATGGCTGCGCGCGCGTATCTGCGAGCGAACGCGGCCGACTCCGCCGAGAACCAGGGCGCAGGTGTTCGGGACTGAGCGGGCAACCGAGTTCCACGCGGATGCGTGGTGAGGCACGTCATGTCGAATCTCTCCAGGCTCGTCTTCGCGATCGTATGGCTCCAGCTCCTCGAGCCGGCATGGGCCGATGACGCTGAACCCGAGGCTCCGGCGCCCGCGTCTGCCGAACCCGCGCCGTCGGTTTCACCGCCCCTCGCGCCCGAGCCTCCCGACGCCTCACCCGCGCCAGCGGACCAGCTCCGTCAGCGAACGCGCGATCTCGAGAAGCGCGTCGACGAGCTAGAGAAGAAGAGCGCGCTCCAGCGACTCGAGCTCTCGGGCGACTACCGCACGAGCCTCGCGCGGTACTGGTATCGCGGCGACTCGCCCGACAGCAATCCGCTCGTCCCTTCGGATCATCGGGTCGTGGATCTCGAGAACCGCGAGCAGTGGCTTCATCGCGTGCGTTTCATGATCAAAGCACAGCCTTCCGAGCGGTTTCGCTTCCGCGGGAGAATGTCCGTGTTCAAGCGGTACGGGACGAACACGACGACGCCGTCGCCGGTAGATTTCTCGCAGGGCCGCGTACCGAGCGACACCGCCGTGCGGATGGATCGCTTCTGGCTCGACTGGTTCCTCACCGACAAGGTCGCCCTCTCGTTTGGACGGATCTCTTACTCGGACGGTAGCCCGGCGGAGCTCCGCGAGAATCTCGAGAAGCCAGATGCGACGTGGGGGCTCACGATGGTCGACGGCGAATACGAGACCTTCGACATCACCGCGCAGCTCGCTCCCCAACTTCTCGTGCGCGCCTTCTATGCATCATGGGCGTTTCCCCGGAACGACGACCTGTTCTCGTCGAGCCTGTTCCTCGACAGCGGTGTCCCGAACCTCCGCATCATTGGAGGAAATGCCGACTTGAACCTCCCGGAACAGAAGTTATTCGCGCAGCTCGGGGCGTACGCCGTCCCGAAGTTTCGGCCGTTCTCGGTCCCACTGCCAAACCCCGCCTACTATCTGAACCCCGCAGCGAACCCTACCAACGCGCCGCCTCCGCTCGACGGGTCTCTCGTCTTTCCGTCGACGTTGCCGGAGTCGCTCGGGTGGTACGCGAACCTCAGCCTCTTCGTGATGGTGCGAGACGTGTACGGCGTCGATGCATTCATCGGAGGCGCGCTCGGCTTCTTGCGGCCGAACGACGAGGCGATCAAGTACCGGGGCTTCGACCCCATGGGGCGTGTCGACGCCAACGGTCTGCCGATCGAAATACCGATGCTCACCCTTGTCGGGGCCGATCAGGGGATGTGGGTCCCTGACGGGCAAGGCGGGCTCACGTACAGCACCGCGGCGCAGGCGGATCACACCACGACGTTCTTGTACATCGGCGGACGATGGACGTTCCCCGCGGGTGGAGTGTACGCGCCAAAGTTCGGCCTCGAGTACAACCGCGCCTCGCGCTACGCGATCTCGTTCGCACAGTCCGGCGATCTCTTGACGAACAAGCTCGCGACCCGCGGAAGCGCGTGGGAGGTGTACGCGATCCAGCCGATCGGCGAGCGCGCGTTTCTGCGACTCGACTGGATGTACATCGACGCCAAGTACACGAGCGGAATGCCGGGCAACATCGCGGGTGCAACGGGCTTCTTCGGCACGCCCGACAACCCGATGGCGCCGCCGGACATGGCGGTGGCGACGGGCGCGGCGCATGGTGGAACGTCGCCGTCCGTCCTCCCCGGTGGTCAGCACCTGCACGTCCTCGCGGCCACGATCCACGTGAGCTTCTGACCGTGTGTGGACTACGAGGCGAGTGCCCTGTCGAGTCGAGCGCATTCGAGCGCCGCCGCAGGCGTCATTCGTGCGATCTCTCTCTCCGTGACCGACGACATCAAGGTTAGCGAGCTCAACGTCCGCATCGTTCAAGAGGATGCGTACCGATTTCAGATCCGGTTCGACAAGGCGTTCGCGCCCATCGTCACCGATGAACCGCCGCCCTTGGGCAAGGATGCCGGGCCCAATCCGGCGAGGCTCCTCGCCGGTGCGATCGGCAACTGCCTCGCTGCAAGTCTCGTGTTCTGCCTCGGCAAGCGGGGCGTAAAGGTCGAGCACGGCATCGAGGCGAGCGTCGACATGCAGATCACTCGCACCCCCGAGCGGCGCCTGCGCATCGGATCGGTGAAGGTGACGCTTCACCTCCCCGAAGGCGTGTCCACCGAAGCGGTCGATGGTTGCCGCGATATGTTCGAGGATTTCTGCACCGTGACCGCGAGCGTGCGGCGCGGCATCGATGTCGAGGTGGCGATCGCGCCGGCGTGACCGCGCGAGCTCGGCGCCCTGTTCGAACACTGACCGTGGTTTACTGGCGCGATGCCGATCACCACGGATCCCGCTCGTCTCAGCGCTGTCGCCACCGCGCTCGGCGACGCGGTGCGAAGCGCGAACGGTGCGTCGCGGGTTCGCTTGCCGGTGCTCGAGAGACGCGACGCTGCGGGACTCACGCTCGCGATGGCCGCTGCGTTCGACGACGCGATCGCCGAGCGGCGCATGCGGATCGAGGACGAGGGCCACGTGCTCGCGTGCGATCAGGGCTGTAACGGCTGCTGCGGGTCACCGCTGGTCGTCAGCGAGCCGGAGGCCGTTGCCGTCGCGGAGTGGCTCTCGCTGCCGCAGAACGCCGCCGCGCGCGCGAGCTTTGCCGCGGCGTATCCCGCGTGGAAGCGGCAGGCGGGCGCCGAGGGCGAGGCCGTCGTGAAGGCGACGAACAACGACGAGCGGCGCACCGCGGCGATCGCGTACACGCGCAAGGGCGTGATGTGCGCGTTCAACCAAGCGGGCAAGTGCACGATCTATGCGGCCCGGCCCGCGCGGTGCCGCATGGCGCACGCGCTCGTCGACAACACGCACTGCGGCCAGCACGGCGACGGGATCATCCAGTACTACGACCACCCGCGAACGCAGGAGATGTTCGACGAGCAGGAGGACATCCGCGGCGCGATGCACGCGGCGATGCGCCAGAACGCCGATTACGAGCTGTTGTGCAGCGCGGTCGAGCGGCTGCTCGGGACGAGCTCGTCGATCGGTCGCAACGAGCTGTGTCCGTGTGGGTCCGGGAAGAAGTACAAGCGCTGTTGCGCCTAGCAGGTGCTAGGTTCTCGCCGTGGCCCCGGTGACGAGCTTGGTCGCGCTGCGCGATCGTCGAGAGCAAGTGATCGCGACGCTGACCGAGTCGTTCGCGCACGATCTCGTCGATGTCGACGAGTTCGACCGCCGCATCGGTCTCGCACACCGCGCGACCGCGCTCGACGAGCTGGACGAGCTCGTGAAGGATCTCGCACCCGCGAGCTCGACGGCGCTCGTTCCGACACCGTCGGAGCAAGCGCTCGCCGAGTGGCCCACCGAGCGCACGATGCGCGCGATCTTCGGCAACGTCGACAAGAAGGGGCGCTGGAGCGTCGCGAAGAAGGTGAACGTCACGTCCTTCTTCGGCGGCGGTACGCTCGACTTTCGCGAGGCGCAGTTCGCACCGGGCGTGACGGAGCTCCACGTCACGGCGATCATGGGCGGGCTCGTCGTCATCGTTCCGCCGTGGCTCGCCGTCGAATGCGACGCGACATCGGTCCTCGGCGGCTTCGAGGAGCTCGACCGAGGACCCGGCTCGCCCGATCCAGGCCGCGCGATGTTGCGCATCACCGGCCTCGCGCTGTTGGGCGACGTGTCGATCGAGACGCGACACCTCGGCGAGTCGCGGCGGGAGGCGAAGAAGCGCGTGAAGATGGAGCGCAAGGAGCGCAAGAAGCTCGCGAGCAACCAGCGAAATGCGCTGCGGTCCGGCGACGATTAGTCTCAGTCGTGTGTGCAGTACTCGCGGCTGGCCTTACCCAACTCGCGCGCCGAGGCAATGACGCTCTCGATGTTCGCGGCGATCTTCTTCGCTGCAGGTGCAGCGTCGCTCGACCCGTCGAGCAAACGGGCCGCGGTCTCGAGCTCCCCGGCGAGGCTGTCGATGCGGGCAACGAACGTCTTTCGCGTCTTGTCGTCATACGCGGTGGCCTCGAAGAGCGTTGCCCACGGCGCCGCACGCACTTTGGCACTCGCGGCACGGAGCTCGCCCGCTCCAACCGGCGCGCCGAGATCGCTCGCCAGGCTCGCCAACTTCTGCAGCTCGGGTACAAGTCCATCGCAATCGAGACAGCAAGACGGCATCGCGATCGCGCCGTTCTCGCCGACGGCCGTACCGACGATTCCCGACAGTGACTTCACGGCACGCGAGACATCGAGCGTGGCCTGCGTGCTTCGCGGGGTGATCTTCGTGATGCGATGTTCGCTATCGACGAACGCGATGGTGAACGTGATGCACGGTGCGCCGTCGGGCCCGACCCGATACACGCCCGAGGGGTCGTTGTCCGACGTGCGATCGCCGGCGAGATCATCGCCGTACGCGTTCTCCAACGCGTCCAGCGTCGTTCCCACGGCGATCCCCGTTTTCAACGGCGCGCACGTGGACGTCGATGCTGTCGCCGTCGCCGTCGGCGCCGCGCACGCGCTCACCGGTTCGCACGTGCCGAGAAAGTCGCCGGTGCACGTCCGCGCCGGCATCATCTCGGGACGAGACGTGCCGTCTTCGGCGACGAACGCCTTGGCAGCACAACAACACTCGGGCTCCTTGGCAGGAGCGATGACGGTATCTACGGGTTTGGCAGCAGCGGCCTGCGTCGCTGGAGCAGGCTCCCCTTTACAACCGACTGCGATCCACGAAGTCCACGCCACGAGGAGTAGGTTTTTCATGGCATCGACATACCGTCGGCGCGGTTACGTCGTATCTCGATAGGTTCTGCCGTTCGAGCACCCGCCGATACAGTCGGCCGTCGCTCGTCGCGCCGAGAAGGATCGAGCTCGGCCTCGACGGGCTCGGATCTCTAGACAATCGCGGGAGCATGCACGGAGCATATCGCTCGTCGTAGGATGTCCACGCGTGCCCGTTAGCCAGCCTCCCTTACAGCCCGCGCAGATCGAATACCTCGAGAGTGCGTCGTCGATCCTCGTCGGTTCCGCGACCACGGACCGAGTGCCCGAGGGCGTCCGCGGCGTCGGCGTGCGCGTGTTGCCCGGCGGCGATCGGGTAGAGGTGCTCGTGCCGGAGGCGATGGTCGGGCGCACGCTCGCGAACCTCGCGGAGAATCCGCAGCTCTCGATCACCACCGCCAGCGTGCCGACGTTCAGCACGATCCAGGTCAAGGGCCGCTTCGCGGGCGTGCGCGACGGCGATGCACTCGATCACGCGCTCGCCCTCGCGTTCCAGCCTCGGTTCGCGGCGGAGTTCGCGTGGGCGGATGCGATCACTCGCGCCGCACGGATCTCGGTCTGGCCGTGCAAGGTCATCGAGCTGCAGATCGAGCACGTCTACACCGAAGCCCCCGCGCCGATGGACTTCGGTAGTGGAGCGCGGCGATGAGCTTGACCCTGCACGACATCGATCGCTGCTTCATGCGCGTGCTCCCGGGCGTGATCGCGACCTGCGATCGCACCGGGATGCCGAACGTCAACTACGTGACGCAGATCCAGATCGTCGACGATCGGCACATCGCGCTCTCGTATCAGTTCCCGACCAAGACACGGCTCAACCTCGAGGAGAACCCTCGCGGATCACTCGAGGTCTACGATCCGCTCACGCTCGACGCGTATCGCCTCGAGCTGCGCCTCGATCGCATCGAGACCAGCGGACCGATGTTCGACCTGCTCGCGATGCGCATCGAAGCGGTCGCGTCGTACACCGGACTCGCGAACGTGTTCCGCTTGCGAGCCGCGTACGTGTGCGAGGTGCTCGCGATCGAGCGCCGCGCGGGCTTCTTGCAGCAGGAGCTCGGCTCGCCCAAGCCACGCGGCGAGCCGATGACGGAGTCGCGCGGCTTGCGCATGGTGTCCGATCGCATCAGCCGCGCGCGCGATCTCGACGAGCTGTTGACCGGCACGCTCGCCGCGCTCGACGAGGTGTTCGGCTTCACGCACAGCGCGATCCTCGTCCCCGAGGACGATGGCCGGCTCGTCACGATCGCGAGCCACGGCTACGGCGCGACCTCGATCGGCGCCGAGGTCCACGTCGGCGAAGGCCTGATCGGCGTCGTCGCGAAGACACGCACGCTGCTCCGCATCCTCGGCCTCGACACGAACCTCACGTACAGCCGGCAGGTGCGCGCCGAGCTCGAGCGCCGCGAGGGTGCGCCGCGCAGCAAGGTCACCGCGGAGATCCCGCTCCCCGGTCTGCCCGATGCACGCAGTCAGATGGCGATCCCGCTCGTCGTACAGGATCGCTTGCTCGGCGTGATCGCACTCGAAGCACGCGACATCGTCACGTTCTCGCAGTGGCACGAGCCGTTCTTGCAGGTGCTCGCGAATCAGATCGCGAGCGCGATGACGTTCCTCGAAGATCGCGACGACGACGATGACGAGGAGCCCGCGCCCGTCGCGCCGGCCCCGGGACCCGCGCGGACGCTCACGTACTTCAAGAACGACGACTGCGTGTTCGTCGACGACGAGTATCTGATCCGCAACGTGCCGGCGAAGATCCTGTGGAAGCTGCTGCGCGCGTTCCAGAGCGAGGGTCGCACCGAGTTCTCCAATCGCGAGCTGCGCCTCGATCCGTCGCTCGGCCTACCGGCGATCAAGGACAACCTCGAGAGCCGCTTGATCCTGTTGCGCAAGCGCCTCGAGCAGAAGTGCCCGGAGATTCGCGTCGTGCCCACGAAGCGCGGCCGGTTCGCACTCGAGACACGGTGCACGCTCGAGCTGATCGAGCGCGAGACGGGCTAGTACACCGCTTCTTGGTGGAACGTCGCGGGCTCGAGCACCGCGCCGTCGGCGCAGCACTTCGCATCGAGGATGCGCCACATCTTGCTGCCGCTGATGCCCGCGAGCCCGTGGATCGAGAACGTCCAGCGCGGAACGTTCTCGAACGTGAAGTTACCCTCGGCATCGCTCCACGTCTTCCACGTCGGGAGCCCCGGCGGACATTCGCGTCCCCGCGGATCCCCGCACAGCGAGAGCTCGAGCTTGCCGCCGTCGCGCAGCTGACCGGTGATCGTGCGCGTCACCACCGGACCCGGGGTGACGAGCGGGGGACCGGCCCCCGTCACGACGATCGTCTTCACGTTCTCGCGAATGACGTCGATGCTGCCGCGCGGATAGATCGTTCGCTTGCCGCCCTTCTCGATGACGTTCACGCCGTCGACGAGGTCGAGCCAGATCCGCCCCGCGCCGTCGATCCACACGGGGCCTGCCTCGCGCGAGTAGTACCGCTGGGCGACGGGCATCGGCAGCGTGCGCTTCTTGCTCGCTTGCTCGAGCACGTTGCGCCGCGGATCGAGCACCGTGTACACGCCGGCCGCGTCGATGAACGGATAGATCTGTTCCTGCTGGAAGTAGTCCGCGACGTACGTGGGCGCGTCACCACCGGCAGGCGTGAGCCGCGCGAACCCGGATGGATACTTCCCGTCGCTGCTGACTTGATAGGTCGCCCACACGGCACCGTCGCCGCCGCGGACGAGCTGGTTGATGTACGAGCTCTCCGAGACCTTCTGCAGCGCGAGCCGTCGCCAGGTCTTGTCGAGGACGAACACGCCATCGCCACCGGACGAGCCACGGTTGAGCGCGTAGAGCCGGCCGTCGCGGTCCACGAGGAGCGCCTCCGTGCTCGCCGAGACATCGCCGATCGCGGCGGTCGTGATCGTCCACGTCTTCCCGTCGAAGCGCCCGAGCTGGTCGACGGCGTTGTCGTAGTGGCGATCGTTCAGCGCCCACACCACACCGCCCGGACCGGCCGCACACGTGGTCACCGGAAGCTTCGGCTTGTAGTCGGTGGTCTTCGTGCCGTCCCAGTGCGCGAGGTGCCACATGCTGCACGCCCACATCGTGCCGTCGGGCAACACGTCCATCGTGTCGATGTCGGTGGCGATCGTCGCGAAGCCCGTGTCGCCGAGCCGCACCACGCTGCGTCCGACGAGGAAGTACGCGGCGCCCGGTGTGGTGACCGGCGGTGGAGGATCGAGCTCGACGATCGGCGGCGTCACGAGCGGCGGCAACGCGGGAAGCTTGAGGCCGGCGAGCTTCTTCTCGATGATCTTCGCGTCGGTGTTCGCGGCATCGCTACTCTCGCGGTACTGCCAGCGGTGATTCACCGTGGTCTGCGGCCCCATGTACTCGACGCTGATCGCCGTCGCGAGCGAATTCCAGGCAAGCTCGCGTTCGTCGAGGTAGCGGCCGAGCACCGTGGACAGCTCGTCACCGAGCTTGCGTTCGCCGAGCTCGATGCGCGCTCGCATCTCGCGCCACGGGGCCACCAGCTCCATCTTGATCATGCGGATCAAGTCGCTCGTGTCCGAGAGATGCATGCTCTCGTCGCGCAGGATCTCGTCGAGCTTTGCGAGGCACGCGCGATCGACGGCGCGGAAGTCCTGCAGCGCCTCGCGATCCGCCTCGGACACCGGGCGCGGACACGCCGCCAGCGCGACGACGAACACGACGAGCAGCGATCTCATTTGGGATGCGCTTGGAAGAAGGCGAGCACTTCTTCGCCCCACACGAACGCGTTCGGGAGGACACACGGGATCGCGTACTGTTGCGCGTACGGATCAGTGGTGCTGCCGGGGATGCAGTGACCGCGCGCGGAGCCGAACGGCCCGTTCGCGACGGTTTCGTACGCGTGGTCGAACGTCTCGATCACCGCGGTTCCGGTCCATCGATCGTGACGGAACTGCGCCTCGCTCGCGAGCGTGACCGGTCCGGTCGCAGCGTACGCCGCGATCGCGGCGTCGCGGATCTGCGCGAGCGAGCCATAGCCGACCGAGGCATCGGTGCGCCCCATGAGGAACAGGATCGGGATCGGGCGCGACGGAGCGCGGCCCTGCGAGAAGCACGTGACCTCGCCGAAGTTCGTGCCGTCGCCGCCGCCGCTCGGCGCGGCCGAGGCGAACAGGTCCGCGTGATCGCAGAGCAGGCGCCACGTCACGAACGAGCCACGCGAGAAGCCCGTGACGTGGATCTTGTCGGGATCGACGCGATAGACATCGCGCACGCTCTCGACGATCGCGATCAATGCAGCGTCCTGTTCGGAGTGCCACGTCGATCCCGGAAGGCTTCCGCCAAACGGCGGACCCGTCGGCGCTACCACGATGTAGTTCGCGGCCGCGCCGAGCTCGCGCATGCGTACGTGCGCGTCCATCAAGACACCGGTGCCGGTGTCACCATGCAGTACGAGGATGAGGCCACAGCCGGGTGCCTGACACGTCGCGGGGATTCGCGCGTCGACGCGAAGCCCGTTGCACGTGTAGACGTGATCACCCGACGTGACGTCGTCGATGCAGCCGCTCGCGATCGGTGGCGCGGCGTCGATCGTCGGCATCTGCCCATCGCTGGAGGACATGCCGCCATCGACATCGCCGCTGCACGCAGCGACGAGCAGAGCACCGACGAGCCATCGCACGTCGCGAGGATAGCGCGGGGTTACCCGCGCTTCTGCATCATCATCATCATCATCGGCATCATCTGCGACGACGAGCTGGACTTCTCGATCTGCGCCTTGCCGAGCGTCTCGATGTCGCTCTTGAGCTGCGTCATCGCCCGGATGATCGGCTCGTTGTTCGGGCGCACCGTGACGCGCTTGGAGCCGCCGGTCACGTCGATGAGGTGGCAGGGATGAATGGTCGTGAAGATACGCATGGTGACCGGGGTAGAGCAGCTCCCGTACCAGCCCGGAGTGGACCTAACCTCGCGAAAGGAAACCTGGAACCCACGGTAGACACTGTCTAGTACAGCGCTACAGGTGTGATCCGCAGTTTCCGATCAGTCCTCGAGGAGCTTCCAGAAGTCGACCGCCGGTAGCGTCTCGCGCGTCCCGGCAGCGGGCGGGTGGAACGGCACGTAACTCTTGCCCTCCCAACGCAACCAGACCAGCGAGGGGTCGTCGAGGGGGATCGCGAACCGCGCGAGGAACGCGTGCGGGCGCCCATCAGTCGCCTCGCCGATCTCTATCGTGACGTTCGATAGCGAGAACGTCTGGCGCGTCGCGAACGGCGCGGTCCGCGGGGCGCGCATCATCTGGTCGATCTCGTAGCGAAGCAGGCCACCGCGGGGCTCGACGCGGAGCGTGCGGTCGTCGACGCGTTCGATGGTGATGTCGGTCGTAGCCGATGCGAACCACAGGATGTGCGCGGGGCGCTCCTGACCGCGCGACGCGCGCATGATCGGCACGTACCCGGCGAGCGCGTCGGAAGGCGTGTTGATCAGGATGACGGTCTTGTCCGCGATGCCAGCGCGCGGGATGCCGGCCTCGCCGCGATCCAGCACGCGACCGACCGCGACCATGGAGCGCGATCGCAGCACGAGCAGCGGCGGCGACAGCACGAGGTTCACGAGGACGAGCATCACCGCGAGGATCGCGCCGCCGATCCTGCGCACGCGACCGTCGCCGAGCAGCTCGCGCTGGCGAAGCGCGGCGGCGAGGAACTGCGCGACGAGCCCCATCGCCCCGATCGAGACGAAGCCGAGCAAGCGATCGGCGGGGAACGTGCTCGCGATCGGAATCGCCGACAGCACCATGCCCGTCGCCCAGAACCGCGCGAGTGGATCGCGCCGGATCATCCGCGCGAAGCCGAGGCCGATGCCGACGAGACCGACCCACGCACCGACGAGCATCGGCGTCGCGAGCCCGATGACCTGATAGAACGACGCGAAGTCCGACCACGGGAACGCGAGCGCGCTCTGGAGCAGGTACGGGACACGCGAGGTCGCGGCGCGCGCGAACGCGATCGGATCGCTGCCGGGATCGAGGTAGATCCCCGAGCCGGCGACGCCGTAGCCGAGCTTCGCGTAGATGACGCGCCACACGACGACGACCACGAGGTACGGCGCGATCGCGATCGCGCGATCCTTGAGCGGCTTGTCGTCGAGCCACAGCGCGTGCGCACCGAGATACGCGAGCAGCGCGATCGCGGACTCGCCCGCGAGCAGCGAGAGCGCGAACACGAGCGGGCCGAGCCAGCGGCCCGGTGCCCAGCCATCGCGGCGCCAGCGATCGTGCGCGAGCAGGGCAGGGAGCGCGATCACCATCGCGACGAGCGAGTTGCGGTTCGCGATCCATCCGACGACCGGGCCGCGCGCGTCGTCGAACGCGAACAGCGCGAGCGCGAGCACGGCGATCCAGCGGCGATCGATGCCGCCGGATGCGAAGAACCGACGGAACACGAGCCACACGCAGACGAGCACGAGCGCGTGCCACACGAGGTTGTGGGCGAGCTGGGCGAACGCGCTATCGGGCCACAGCGCGTGATCGAGCGCGTGCGTCGCCGAGGACAGCGGGCGCAGGAACGCGAGCTTCAGGTGCGGATCGGTCCACCACGGGAACAGCCCGGCATCGACCATCGCCGCGTTGTCCTTCGCGTCGCCGTTCGCGAACACGAACAGATCGAACGGACGCGTGTGCAGGCCGGAGATGCCCGGCTCGTCGCGCATCAGCAAGCGATGCAGGTGATCGTCTGCGGTGAAGTCCGCCGTCAACGCAGGCGCGGCGAGCGCGATGCCGACCAGCAGCACCACGATCGGTGCCCATCTGGCCGAGAGCCAGCGCTGGATACGTTCCACGCGCCGAGTCTAGTAGTGACGCTCGAGGACGTACCAGCCGAACGCGCGCAACATCACGCGCGACAGCGAGGGCTCGAGGAGCGGCTCGGCCTTGGCCCACCCGGACTCGACGAGCTCGCGTGCCGTGTCGACGCACGCCTGGATCGCGCCGCACGCGGTGACCATCTCGACGGCGGCGGACACGATCGCAGGATCCGAGGGCTTGCTCTGCAGCGTCGTCCACAGCCACTCGCGGTCCTTCTTGTCGAGCTTGCCCATCGCGACGGCGACCGGCAGCGTGACCGTGCCGTTCGAGATGTCCTCGCCGCGCTGCTTGAGGTTGCCCTTGAAGCCGCGCAGGTTGAGCACGTCGTCCATGATCTGGAACGCGAGGCCGACCGCCTCGAAGAACTCGCCGACCGCCGCGATCTGCTCGTCGCTGCCACCGCCGACGACCGCGCCCATGCGTGCGAGGCAGCCTGCAGGCGCCGCCGTCTTCAGGCGATGACACGCGAGGATGCGGGCTTCGAGGCCACCGAGATCGCCGGTCTCGACGGCCTTCGGCATGAACGAAGCCATGCCGCCGAGGTCGATCGCCTGACCCGCGTGTCCCGCGCGCATCGCCGCAAAGTACAGATCGTAGATGCGGAGCTGATCCTTCGCGGTGATCTCGTCGCTGTGGAGCAGGTTCTGCGTGAGGAAGTACGCCGCGGTGCCGGCGTTGATCGCGATCGGCTCGCCGTGCGTGACGTGGCAGCACGGACCGCCGCGCCGCACCGTGGACTTGTCCTGCACGTCGTCGATGATCAGCGAGCCCACGTGCATGAGCTCGGGCATCGCGAGCCACTGGGTGTACTTGCGCGAATCGCCGCCGACGACATCGCAGCACGCGAGCGCGGCATACGAGCGCCACGACTTGCCGCCGCGATCGACCATCTCGCGGATCGGCGCGATCAGCGTGGCGGCCATCGACGGATTGTCGACGCCGTCCATGTAGTGCTCGAGCTCTTCGGACGCGATGAGCTCGCGCATTTCTTCGTACGTGGGCTCGAGCGGCAACACCGCCGCGGTCGAGCGACGCACTTCCTTGCCGACGGCGGAGAAGAAGTCGTCGAGCGTGTCGATGTTCTCGAAGCCCGAGCGCTCGATGTACGCCTTGCCCGTCACGGGGCGTCCGCCCATCGAGCCGATCACGGTGCAGCGGCCCTCCCAGAACGCGGGCTTGCTGATCACGGTGATCAGCTCCTGATCGTTCATCGCCGCGACGATCGTGAGATCGAGTCCGACCGATGGAGCCGTGAGCTTCCACTCGACGGGATACGTGTGGAACGTCCGCATCGACGTCCACGTCCGCGTCGGTGTGAACTTCATGTCTGTCACGTTGCGCTGCCGGCTGTCCTGATCGACCAGCACCATCCACTTGCCGACCGTCTCGCCGCGTCCGTCCTGACCCTTGATGTCGATGATCTCGTACGCGGTGAGATCCATGCCGTCGTCGAGCTGGACCGCGGTCCAGTTCCAGCCGAGGTCACGAATGCCCGCGCCTTCACCCATGTCCTTGGGCGAGTTGTGCGTTTGCTTCGTTGCGGTCTCGTCGGCGACGTAGCCGCCGAACTCGTGATCGTACCAACCCTGGCCGGTGACAGCGACGCGCTCTTCGCCGAGGCGGAGGACGCCGTTCACGCCGCAGCGCGGAACGAAGTAGTAGAACATCTGCTCGCCGGCATTGCCGCGCACGACGCCGTCGTCGCCGTGACGGCACGGCTGCTTCTGGAGGTCGAACGAGAGCGACATGCCGGCGGTGTCGTCGTCGTTGTTGATCGTGACGGTGTACGTCCCGTTCGCGCGCTTCGCGAACGTTCCGTTGCGGCCGTACTGCACGAGGAGCTCGTCGGTGGCGACGTGAACATCGCCATCGAACACGCGATCCGGCGTCGGCACCTGGCCGCGCTCGAGGATCTCGCGCATCGCGCGATTGAGCCGGTCGTCTTTGGAGCCGCGCCCGTTGTCCATGCGCTCGAGGCCGAGTTTCGGCGAATTCGCATCGACGCGTGATTCGCCGACGTAGCGACCCGTCGCTAGATCGGTGATCGCCCACGTCATCGAGTGGGCGTACGTGACTTGCTTCGTCGCTTCATCGACCGACGCGATGATGCGAAAGAAGGCCGCGAACACACCAAACTGCCGCCCATCCGCCGACTCGACGTGCGAGTTGACGTACCACCACTCCGTATCCGCCGCGGCATGCGGCAGATCGTGCGTCGCGAGATCGATCGGACCGGACTCTGGCCACCACGACATGTTCGGCATGAGAGGTCAGGACGGTACACGAACGCGATTGCGGTGGAAGGACGAAAAAGTGGTCCGGCCCGCGAGCTTGCCGATCCTGCGCAACCTGTGCAGCCGACAACGCACTCGGCGGGGTCAACCGCGAGTAGGTTTGGGTGTGGCCCTTACGATCGACGAGCTCGTGACAGCTCCGCGCTGGCCGCTCGACCGGACCATGGCGCTCGCGGGGAGGGTCCGCGGCGACACGCTCGGGCCGTGGGGGACCAACCTCGGAACGCGATTCGGTCGCGATGCGGTGGACCGCGTGCGGTCGCGCCTGCCCGCGGAGCTCGCGGCGATCCAGCCCGTGCTGACCGATCGCGATCGCGTTCCGGTCTGGGCGCAACTCCTCGTCACCGAATCGATCGTCGACGAATTCCTCGGCGGTGACATGCTCGCACTGTTGCCGCTGATCATCGCGGACTCGCGCGCGGGCATCGGTGCGATCAAGCTGACGACGATGCGGGTCATGGGCGTCGGCAACTTGATCCGCCTCGGGCCGCGAACGTTCCGCGAGATCCACGAGCGGGGCGAGCACGACGTCACCGTGGCGAGCGGACGCGCCGAGATGCGGTTCGCGCGCAATCCTCTGTTCGGGCACCCGACGTGGCGCGTCCTCCAGATCTTCGCGACCCGCGTGCTGTTCGAGCTCGTCGGTGCGCGCGGCATTGTCGTCGGCGATCACGCGGGCGACGACGCGTTCACCGCGATCGCGACGTGGACCTAGAAGCGACCGCCGAGCGCGACGCCGGCAGAGGACGCCGTGGCGGTCGGCGCGACGGTGACGCGCGCTTCGTCGCTCCGTGCGACGCGACTGCGCCAATAGAACACGAGACCGGTCACGACGAACGCACCGCCGAGGACGCCCGTGATCGTGGACAGCCGCTCGAGACGTTCGCCTTGCATCTCTTTCAGCTGGATGTCCTCCGGCCAGGGGTCGCTGCTCCACTGGGCGCTCTCGATCTCGTTCGACACCTCGTTCGCTTGGTAGGCGAGGCCGAGCGAAACACCGAGCGTCACGCCGCCGATCACGAGCAGCCCGGCCGCATCCTTGAACAGGGACTCGGACCGCGTCTCGGTGTCGGCCTCGGGCTGCGCCATCGCCGAGGACGTCATCAGCACGCACGCCACGCAAGCCCCAGTACACGCTTCATGAATCCACCTTCGTCGCTGCGCGCGCGAGGTGCAAGCGATCCTTCGCGCCGCGTGCTGACACCGAAATCGTCAGATGTGAGTAGATCGTCGCGATGAAAACCGCGGATCGCAGCGAGGTCTGGCGTGTCGCCACCTTGAACATCTGGAACCGCCAGGGACCGTGGCCCGACCGGTTGCCGCTGATTCGCGAGGGACTGCGCGCGCTCGACCTCGATGTCGTGGGCTTGCAGGAGGTTCTCGGGTTCACCGGCATGCCGAGCCAGGCCCACGAGATCGCGGATGGGCTCGGGTGGAACGTGCACCACGTGCCGGCGTGGAACGTCGGTGGTGGGCTGACCTTCGGCAACGCCATCCTCTCGCCGCATCCCCTCACCGATGGCGCGAGTCTGCCGCTGCCGTCACCGCCGGGACTCGACACGCGCACCGTCGCGTTCGCGCGCGTGGGCTGTGCACACGGGCCGATGCCCGTGTTCGTCACGCACCTGACGTGGCAAGCCCACATGGGGCACGCGCGCTGCGAGCAAGTGCGTGCGCTGACGGATCACGTCGCCGCGCTCGCGCCGATCGACGAAGCG
>Ga0154020_10001337_pt1 | contig 30522 bp, 25 predicted proteins | sample Klosneuvirus_201_FD_109709 | JGI IMG/M metagenome (GOLD analysis project Ga0154020, IMG submission 109709) | Active sludge microbial communities from wastewater, Klosterneuburg, Austria - Klosneuvirus_20160825_MG | ecosystem: Engineered > WWTP > Aerobic digester > Activated sludge | place...
GATTTCGCTGCCGGGCAATGCTCGACAAGAACGACTACCCTAAGAAGGAATGTGTCTCCGCAGAGCAAAAAGTAAACGTCCGTTTGTCACCGCATCACGTGTTGCCCAAGTGGAATTACACAGCGCGTCCAAAAAACACATGACCGCAAAACGGACAACTTATTTTTTAACACCCGCTTACATGCTCAATGGCGGTGCACTCGAAACAACTAGATCCACGCCCAACGTTCTGCGCAGCACGCAAAATCGACATCCGGCATCAGATGCAAAAAGAGCGTCAATGATAGCTCAAACTAAGTCGACTTCGCTTCACATGAAATCCTACAAGCGACCAGCTATGCTTTGGTACGCCAGCCTTTCGACCGTACACAAGAGTTTTTTATGACCGACTCACCCAACACCTCACCGTCTGACGTTCCTCTGACCGAGACGGACATTGAGATTTCAGGGCTTCTAAAAGCGACGCTTGACCGCCTCGGAATCGGAACGATTGGTGAGTTGGCATCGCTCGATGAATACAAAGTTTCGAAGTCGTGGGGAGTGGGAGTCAGGAAGCTGGAACTTTTAAGAGAGTTGATTCAAAAAGCACAGCTGCGACTTGGGTTGCCCACTCAGCCTTGTGCGCCGGTAGTCAACACAATTGCTGAAAGAATTCAAGACGCTCCGTTGCTGTTCGTCCCAAGCCTATTGGTTCGGCAATTTGAGCGAGATGGAATTCGTACGGTTGGGCAAATGCTGGCCTTGCAGCGCAGGGAACTCGAGGGGCGAGCTGGTTGGGGCGAGAAGAAGTTCTCACTCCTGAGCTCGCTTCAAGCCTTGACCAATCGGCTATACGAAGGCGGAGATCTCGACGGGAGCACTGTCGTGTCCGCAATCGTCGATTCATGCCTGATACCAAACAAGCGAATTGGCGAGGTAACGATTGCTCAGTTTCTAGACTCGAATTCCACTAATCTAGATCTTAAGGGCGCCGCGCAAATTGATACCGATGCATTGCGACGGTTGTTCGCCAGTTTCGCAAACACGAATTCTCCGACCAACGCATACTTCGGCGACACAGAGCTCGCCGCAATGGAATGGCGTGACATTCCTCTCAAGGTCAATACGCGAGCAGAATCATTCCTTGAGAGATTCCAGTTGCTCACGATTGGCGACTTGGATCGCATGGCGACTACAGGACTTGTTCGTGACGTAATCAATGGTGAATTGATTTCGGTCCGGGAACAAGAGAATTTCGGTGACGGGTCATTTGAGAAGCTCAGGGCAGAATTGGAGAAACTCGCGCAACGTGGGCTTAACGATTATCGCAGTGGAATGATTTGTTCTCTTGATGAATTGCCTTCTCCGGACATGCGCTGGCGTGATGTACCGTTGGAATTGGCACCACGTGTAGAAAAGTTCCTGGAGGAATATGGGCTGACGACGATCGGTGATGTTTATCGTCTCGCGCTACGTGTGCAGGTGAAGTGTCAGGAGAGCGGGAACTGGATTGCCGCGATCGACATGAAGAATATGTCTGAAAGGGCAATCGAAGACTTGCGGGCAGAATTGAAGGCCCTCGCGGCCAAAGGGCTCGATCGGTATCGCTACGGCGACGCAGGCAAACCAACAACGGCCAGTGAATTGACAGCTCAATTGAGAAACTTCGTGAATGAACGGCAAGCAGACGTTTTGCGTTTACGAACTTCCGGCCTGACACTGGAAGAGACGGCCGTGCAGATCGGATTGACCCGTGAACGAGTTCGGCAGATAGAGTCTGCGGGCTGGGCCAAATGCAACAGGTTTCGAGATGCCGCATGCGATATCTGGCACTCGATCAAAACCGTCCTCGAACTGGATGGCGCTGTTGATCTGACAAGGGGAATTGTTTCAATTGGGGCGAGCGAGCGCGAGGAACTTTTTCTTGTGGCACAGATCGCTGGTTGCCCCTGCCACCTTATCGGCAATGACATGCTTTCTACGTTCTCCCCGCGCCAAATTGAAGGACTTGAAATCCTACTACGGGAGGCAATCCACGGTTCGCCGCTGGACATCAGCGGGACTGGGATTTCAGTCCGTAGACTCATTGAACGTTGCTCAGATGCAAATCGGTGGTTTATTCAGGAATGGCAGGACATTACCGCTGAGCAAGATGTGACGATGTCGAGAGATCAATTGATAAAGCTGGTGGGATTTGATTGGCTTCGAACCCATGTTCGCACGCAATTGGTTGATGCCGGGATCAATGGTTTGTTGTTTGATGAACTAAACACGTGTGGCGCAATCGAAACTGTCGAAACGCTGCAGGAGTTTCTCCAAGGAGAGATCGACGTACTCCCAAATAGTAGACTGAGACGTCCCGGCAAGGTTTACAAAAAAATCGATGAAATCATCGAGATCGTTCGGGAGGCACAGAGTCCGATAACCACCGCTGAAATCATCGCCAAAGCGTCAGAAAAATGGCATCAGGCACATTTAGTCAGATATCTCTCAACGGCGTATGAAACAATTCAGACGGGGAGAGGTCTATACATCCATATTGAGAAGCAAGCACTGACCGTTCGCGACGTCTTGAAAATTGCAGCTTGGGGCGCTGAATTGCTTGCTGGCGAAAAGACGCAAGTCGATGGGGGCGTGTTGTTGGAACTTTACTTGCACTCTTCACTCAAGCTTCCTGTTGCTAACGAATATCAACTGGTATCAATTGTTGCCAAACATCCTGACGTTAGACGCGTTTCCCTTAATCTGAAACTTGCCCACAAGTCCACATTCGACGACACGGAACTCTTTCTTGCAGCAACAGATCCAGACTTGGCGACACAATGGCATCCTGAAAAAAATGGGAAGGCGACACCGGAAAATGTGCGTCCTACCTCGTCGAAACCGTATTGGTGGCTGTGCGATGCAGGGCATGAATTTGAAGTCTCTGTCTTACACAGAACACGCAAAGTTCGCACATGTCCGCTTTGCGAAGGAAGATGGACCGTTGCCAAGATAAGGCGTTTTGTGCAGTCATTGCGAGGCCATTTGGAATCGTTGACCGCAGCAGAGCTATACGTGATTTTCCAACAAAGCGGACTGTGGCACACGGACGGCCAGGCGAAGGGTTTCGTTAAAGCATTGGCAACGGGCCGGTTCCCGAAAAAGGAGCTCGACAAATTCGTCAAAGGAGAATCGTCACTCGTCGATCAGTTCTTAAACGACGACGAATTTGAACTAGAACCAGTCGCTGGCAATCCAGACAACGAATCGAGTGAAGACTCTGAGTCGATCGCCGAACGTCGACCGGACAAGAGCGATGAATTGGGGCAACCGAAACTCCCCGAAGTTCGTACAAAGAATGCACTGGCAGCGGTAGACAAAGTGGTCATGGCTTCCACTGATGCCGAAGCTGCTGAGTTTCTGATTGCTTCCGCAAAGGCGAAGATCTGGGCTCACGCCTATCGCGATGAACTCTCAGCCGTCAGCGAAGCAGAGAGTTTCAACGGTAGCATTTATGCCGAGCAGGTTCGATCTGAGTTCCTGACCGAATACGAGCTTGCCCGCAATCTTCAAATACCCACGGGCTACGCTTTTTCGATCGACGGCGAAATTCAAGAGCCAAACTTGATGCAGCGGCACGTCGCCTCTCAAATTCGTGATCGGAAACGGTACGGCAACTGGTCAGGGACGGGTGCGGGTAAGACACTTTCGGCTGTCCTTGCAACTCGCGTCGCAAATGCAAGCCTGACGGTGGTTTGCTGCCCAAATGCTGTCGTTGGAGCCGAGAGTGACGGCTGGGCCACAGAGATTCGACGGATTTACCCGGACAGCCAGGTCATCACAAAGACACTTACTCCGTCATGGAATGAATCCGGATCTGAGCATCGATACTTGATCCTCAACTACGAACAGTTTCAGCAGCCTGACTCAGAGGCAAAGCTGAAGCGATTCGTTGACTCCAACAAAATCGACTTCATCGTCATTGATGAGGTTCACTACGCAAAGCAACGATACGCCGACGAGATGTCTCAACGAAAACGCTTGATACAGGCGTTGGTTTCGGCAGCCGGTGAGAAAACTCTGGATCTCCGTGTCTTGGGTCTGTCTGCCACTCCCGTGATTAACAACCTACAGGAAGGCCGCAGCCTCGTGGAAATGATCACCGGCATTGAGCACCACGATTTGGATGTTAGGCCGACCGTTGCAAACTGCATGCGTCTGCATCAGAGACTCGCAACAATTGGAACTCGCTGGCGACCTTCGTACGAAGCAAAGTTGTCTCTTGAAACGGTTGATGTGGATTGTTCAGAGTTTTTGCACGAAATTCAGCTGCTGGGGAAAATCCATTCTCCGCTGGAGTTAGAGAAGATTCTGACACGTGCTCGTCTTCCAGCAATACTTGAACGACTCACTCACAGTAAGAAGACGTTGATTTACACTCACTACGTTCAGGAAATTGATCAGATCCTGTATTCAGCGATTGCCGACGCCGGTTATCGTGTTGGGTTCTACACTGGCCAATCAAAAGATGGGCTGGAAGCTTTCAAGCATGGCTCGCTTGACGTACTCATCGGCTCCAGCGCGATTGGAACCGGCGTTGATGGGCTCCAGCACTGTTGCAACCAGTTGATTATTAACGTCCTTCCGTGGACAAACGCTGAGTACGAGCAGCTTATTGGGCGAATCTGGCGACAAGGACAGTCAGCCGAACGCGTCCACGTAATTGTGCCCACAACATTCGCGAACATAAACGGGGAGCGCTGGTCATATTGTGACTCCAAACTGAACCGCATTCAGTACAAAAAGTCAATCGCGGATGCCGCCGTGGATGGGGCCGTTCCCGAGGGGAACCTCAGAAGCCCAGCCCAAGCTCAAAACGACATTATGACGTGGCTGGAACGGCTTTCATCAGGTGAAGAAACAACTATTACCCGACGCAGAATCGTTGTGCCTCTGTGTGACGACGAAGTTGATGTTCGTCGTCGATACGCGAAATACGGCGACTTCTCCAAGATGAACAATCGATGGAATCAGACGAGTAGTGCCAAACTTACTGCCCGTCTTTCTAACAATCCTGAAGAGTGGGAACAGTATCACACATTCTACCGCGAGGCTCGATCCAGTTGGCCAGTGATTCCATTTCAGGAAATGATCCGCTGGTGCAAACGACGAGAAGGATACAGCATCGGTGATTTTGGATGTGGTGAGGCACTACTTGCAAAGGAGATCGGTGACCGGCATACGGTGTACAGCTTTGATCACGTCGCGATCGATGAAAGTGTTATTGAGGGTGACATGTCGCACATCCCGCTGGATGACGAAGTACTTGACGTCGCGGTGTTTTCGTTGTCGCTGATGGGCAGCAACTTTACAGATTACCTGAGAGAAGCGCATCGTGTTCTGAAAATTGATGGTCACTTGCATATATGGGAAGCCACCAGTCGATTCTCCGACGTTGACAGTTTTTGCGCTGGCTTGGAGCAGTTGGGATTTCGAACGTTTCAACCTTCACGCCGAGGGCATTTTACGCACATCGAAGCACAAAAAACCGATCGTGAGCCGGTTGATGGTATCGTAGTAAGCATGTAAATTCGAGTGATCATATTCGTCGATTACAGAAGCTGCTCCTCACACTAAATGAACACCCAGCATCTCAAGCGATTCTGTCACGCCAACATCCCGTGCTGAATTTTGAAGAGATTTATCGCAACGACCAATCTCTTATCATCAATCTCGAATGCGGTCGCACTCTGACAAAGGAAGTTCAGCGAATGCTGGCCAACCTTATTCTGACGCAATACCTCGGGGTCGTGATGTCGACGCCCCTTCATCTCCGAAGAAAACGATTCTGCCTTATTGATGAACTCCCGGTGTTTTCCGAATCATGCGGTCCTCTACTGGAAGAAATGTGCCGACAGATTCGCAAGTTTCAAACATCCTTTGTGTTCATGCATCAGGGATCGAGCGGCTTTCCGATGCGGCAGCAGGATCCATTTTTGATGACAATCCTTGACATGTGCCGCGAAAAAAGTCTTCTTTCGCCACAACGTGGATGCGGAGTTCTTTGGGAAGCAGATTGCATTATCTCTTGGAACTGAGCCCGTTGCTAAGCATCAGCAAATTGGCGAACAGCAATTCTCGGATGGCAACGAGCTTGTTCAATTGATGGATGTCAGTGAAGGCTCAACGGAAACGAGTGGCCAGACATATGGAAACAGCACAGGGACTGGACTTACAGATTCACTCGCTGAAGCCGTTCGCAACGCATCCGATGACTTCTCGAGCGAGCCGAATCGAACAACATCCAGCGGCAATTCATCGAGTCAGTCGGAAAGCAACAGTCAACATTCATCCAACTCACGATCTCGCTCTGTTACGCACAAACAGACACTGGTCGCAAAAACAATCATTAAACGCGTCATCCAGAGCACTCAGTTTTACAGTTCTGACGAAATTGATCGCCATGCCGCTCATTTGCTGAAGTGTTTACAGATTGGTGAATGCGTCATGATCATTGATGGTGGGGGTGATCCTATGCGATGCCAGACGCCGGAAGCCAAAGCTCCTTTTTCAAAGGCACCGAAATACGCCGCTGATCTTGTCCGAAGGTGGCTCGACAAGATGGCCGAACATCCGATGTTCGCGACCCCAGAATTGATGCTGAAGGAACGGGAAAAGTTTCTGGATCGCCTGCTGATTGAGCTTCAAAAGATGGACGTGCGAAAACTGGAAGCTCCATTCGGTTCGCCGCGATTATCCGTGACGGATATTCCGCTTCAGATTGTGACGCCTAAAGAACAACCTGACGATCTGGTTCTGTAGCAAGGAAACCGACATGTCCAGTCCAAAGGGAATGCGAATTTGTACGAGTGATATTGAATTCCTGCGAAGCGTCGGTGTCTATGGATTGCTGAGTACAGAGGACGCGCGATTTTCATATCCTGACTACAAAGACAATTCGGTCCATAAACGTCTGCGACTCATGACAGACAACGGTCTGCTGAAAGCCGCTCGACTTCGTGTGGCGTTTGATCGAGGCAACTCAGCGGAGAAAGGTGGTCGACTTCCAAGCCTCTATTCGCTGACACCAGCTGGAGCCGATCTGCTGGAATCAATGACCGGCGAACGACCGATGCGAGTTCTCAACAGCGATCTTGCCCCGAGTACTTATATGCATCGTCGCGAGATTTCCGACGTCGTGCAGATCTTTACACGCTGCTGCCTGAGTGAAGGCCTCGCGATGCCTCGCTGGGTGCTTGAACAGGATATCTGGAAAGATGCCCCTGTTCAGGCACCGCCAAATCAAAGGCGGCAGCTATATCACAACATAGCCATCGATCGCGGACGACTGATCTGTCAGCCTGACATTGCCTGCTATCTTCAGTTGCCACAAACGTCGGTGGTGATCTACTGGGAGATTGATCGCTCGACCGAAGGACGAAAACAGCTCCGCGAACCAGCGAAGTCTGATGCCTACTTCGCCCTATTGGCGACCAATGGCTACCAACGCTATTGGCCAGACTTGCCGGACGATGTTCACAAATTCGTCTTCTGGATTTGTCCCACTCCGGAACGATGTGAAAATGTCCGACTGCTTTTTAAAGAACACAAAATCGCAAGCCACCTGCGATTCTCGCATCGCAAAATCTTCAATCAGACAACGAACGTATTGACGACTCCGATTTATCAAACTGTGACCGGTGAGCTTCGCCAAATCCTGAAGCATGAATAACGGCACTTGCTTTCACGTGGCGTTGCTCAGTGCCGCAGCACAATAAGGCGACGATCGCCCGGTCTGGACGCGTTACTCAAAAAAACCTCACAAACCAAAGTTTGTGAGGTTGAGGACGTCAGAGTGGATCCGGCCCCAGTGCATGCCGTTGTCAGGCAAGTCCACGCGAACTATGCATCCATCATGCGTCTCCCGTCGTTGTGGCCTTCGCCTTGCGACGTTGGCGTCGTTTCAGAATGTCTTCTACCTGCGATGCTGCTGCCAGACAGGCAAACGTTGCAATCGCTCGATGCCAGTTTTTGCCGAGCGACGAATCGCCCAGAGTCGTCGGCGGAAATCCGCCTTTGACGAGCCACTCGTGCAGCGCATCAGCGAGTTCTTTCGCATCCTCCCAGCGTTTTTCTTTCATCGAAGTCAGCATGTCGCCGAGTGTTTGTTGAGGGTCCAAAATCCATCTCCTCTGCTTCAGTGTTGCCAAAGAACACAACCGCCTTCGCGGACTCCGTTCGACGTGAACGAAGATTCAAAGAGAGATTGCCAGTGATTCCAACGTCGCGCAAGCAAATGGCCGATGGAACGGCCAGGCAAGTGTTCGCCTCAAGGAAAGGGAATTGCGTTCAGCGGTATTGGCTAGAAGTGACCGCTACGTCGCACAGCAATCAGATACTGAACCAACTTCTGGCGCTGCGAATTACACCGTGCTAACCTGGAAATAGTTCTTTCATTTCCAACGGCTTCATTTTAGTGAAGGAGTGTCTCATGAGTTCCAATGGTGTTCTGATCAATCATTGCGGTGCATCTGTGGTCTCGAAAGAAGATCTGCAGACCATCGACGCACCGGAGTCTACGAAAACGTGGTTTCCCGTGCGGCATCAGGATGTGCTGACGTGCGTTGAAGAGACGCTGGACAAGTCCGGGTTTCAGATTCGCAAGAGTCAGCTGTCAGTGTCCAACAACAATCACCGATTCTTCGGAGTGCTGGACATCGAAGCCCCGCTGGCCGAGGGTGTGACGTTGTCGGTCGGAGTGCGTAACTCGAACGACAAAACTTTCCCGATCGGGTTCTGCGTGGGGAATCGCACATTCGTGTGCGACAACCTTGCATTCTCATCGGAAGTTGTCATCACGAAGAGGCACACGCGTTTCGGCAACGACCGCTTTCAGGAAGGAGTCGCTGCGGCGATCGAACGGCTCAACGAATACCGCGAGGTGGAGACGCAACGCATCCTGACCTTGCAGGCAACTGCTCTGCCGGACGCAACAGCGGAATCCGTCGTTCTGCGAGCTTGGGAACAGGGCATCGTCGGAACTCGCCTGCTTCGTCCGTTACTGGACGAATGGCGAAAACCGACTTTCGATGATTTCAAAGAACGCACCGCATGGTCAATGCTGGCCGCGTTCACCCACATCGTCAAATCCCGCCAGCGTCGATACCCCAATCGCACGGCTCTCGACGTGATGCAGTTTCAATCGCTGCTTTCGACCTGACAAGTCCACACCTCAACCAACAAAAGACCCCCGCATGAAGCCCGCCCCGGAAAGGACTCCTCATCCCAGTTCAACTGAACTGGGATTTTTTGCGATCATCCCAAACGCTTTCACGGAATTCAGCCCGTTCCGGTGTGTCGGACGTGTGTCGGACCGGAGCAGCGAAGTGAGCTTCTGTTATGGCCAAGATCGTGACAACCGTTGCTATTGATGAATTCTGTTGTCATGGGCGCGACTCCACTGGGTGGAACTTCCAAGGAGTGGGAGGGTGCCGCAGGCACAAGAAGCCTCTGTGAGGACTTTTTTATGCCGAGGTTCTCTGAAAATTGAAAGTACACACATGAGCTTCTACTTCGGCCGCTTCAGATTCACGTTACAACTGAGTGTCTCAACAACCCGGCACCCTTTTGCCTGTGCATCTTTAAGCGTTTTGCATTGCCCCAGTCGAACGTAAGGTGGCACCAAGATCAAGCGAGCTTGAATTCGATCACGATTTGCCTTGACCGCTTTTGGAAAATCGCTTCTTAAAACCTGAAAGGTCATTGCAGATACATTTTGAGGTATCGCCCTGGGTTTCGAGTAAGCCAAGTCAAGGTCATCCTCAAAGTTAACGGTGGCCTTCTCAACTCGCGCTGCGATTGCGATGTCGTATCCATCAAAAAGTTCTTGCTGTTGTGCTAAGACTACCGGATCAAGTAGCACTTCAAATCGTTGTGGATCGTACAGCCATCCCCACTTGTCAGACACTTGAAGGCGAAACTCAAGGAATCCGAGTTTCGAAATTGACTCCTTGAAACCGCCTGATGCAGCATTGATTGAAGCGATGCTGTGATCTCTGTCACCTTTGTCGTAGTCAAAAGGTTGAATAGCGGCACCAAGTAGGTCAGAGGGGGTTCTAAATGCCCTGTCGGTATTTTGTCGTGCAACGAAAACACGACGCGAACCGATCGACCCCAGAAACAAACCAACCTCAAACACGACATTGTCTCGGAATGCCAGCATTCTTCGTCGTTTACCGCGAATTGACATCGCCAATTCGTCTTCCGGTGTCAGGATGAAGAGTGCAAAGTCATATTTAAGTGAAGCTGATTGAAGTGCACCGATCGTTGTATTCGTTCCCTCGCAGTTAAACTGCTTTGCCTGTTTCCATGGTATGCAGGACGCAACTTCTGAAAGCGATGCAACGAACAAATCAACAATTGGGAGAGCCGCAGTTGATGATCCAATGAAGATCTTGGGGTTTGCTTTCAGCTTCAAAGGTCTTTCCTTTCCCGAGTTTTATTTGCCGCAGTCTTTGTCGCTTGTTCTTGATGCCGAAACCGACTCACCAGACACCTTGAACTCCCAACTGCGTTCGCTCGCAACTCGCAGGACTTTTGCCCGAAGCGTAGTCTTTTGCTCATTCGGAAGTTGTGCGTAGATACCTTCGACGATGCCGCCGACGTCCGAATACGTTCGTCCACATGTGTACCCCTTTGCCCGCAGATACGTGTCCATCGCCTGTGCAATTTCGAAATCGGTTGCCATTGTGCATCCTTGGTGAAATTCCCAAATATTCCCGCAACACCAATGAAAGCAGTCTACCTAAGTCTTCTCTGGACGCAATCGTTTGCGAATCGTCGAAATAGTCCGCGAATTCATTCCTCCCAAGCAATCAGTTTTTCTCCAAGAACTTTGATCCTGCCTGATTCTTCTGCGTTTTGTTGGGTGCAAATCACCACCCAATGCTGAAGTGCGGAGTGTAGGTGTGTCATCACGCTTTGATCTGTCGGTTCGACTCGCTCCGGTCACATCGACCGGAGCAAGGAACGCTTGCTGAATTCATGTTCGTGTTGGCGTCAGTCGAGGCGTAAATTGGCGTGCAATGCGGCAACAGGATTGATCATGTATCTTTCGTAATCAGCAACGCGGGGTTGATTTTGAATTGGAGCATGTTGGCGGTGGGGCGGCCGGCATCGCCGCCTTTGCGTTGGATGGTGATGCGGCCGATTCGGAAGCTACCTTTAGACGTGATGCTGATCTCGCTGTTGCCGAAGAAATTCAGGACGTAGTTAATCGATTTTAGAGCCCACTCTTCTTTTTCGTCCGAACGCAGGATCACCAGAAACCATTCGGCCGAAAACTTACCTCGCCCTTTGAGAACATCACTGACAATCAACGTCCGGAAGTCGTGCAGAAACTGTAGCAACGCATCCTGTTCGACCTGTATGAACTCATCAGCAAACATACGGCGAGGATCGCGGGTAGGCCCGGTTGGGGGAATCTCACCGGTAAAGCGTCGAAACAAGTTTGCGATATCATCAGGCATGTCCCAAAGCTCAACATACGCCTTTACCCAGCGTTTATCGATCTGATTGAATCCTGATCGCTGCGACACCAGCTTTACTTGAATGTTCTCCACTCCCAAAACACCGGTCAGTTTGATCGTGACCTGCACCTGAACGTCAGCCTTCTGACTGCCGGGGATCGACTCAGCCTTGACCCATTCAATCTCTTCAAGCCGATAACCCATGATCTTCAGCCACGCCTGAGTCGTCAGGTCAGTCTTCCATAAATTGAATCGGTTAATGACGTCGGCTTCATTGCGAAAACCATCTTTTGCCGTCTTCGAGCCAATGCGCACGCGATCAGGTTGTTCCAATGGCAGGTCAGGAAGCGAGAGCGAACTGCTGACTTGTGGGTCTCTTGCGAACTGTTTTTCGATCGATCTTTTGCATTGACGACATTACCATTGATTGAGCCACAGCTTCGACGACGGGAATTGTCATTGCGTTGCCCGCCTGAGCCAGCAAAGCCTGCTGACTAAATGTTTTGCTGGCCAGCGATGCAAGATCAAGTGGAAACCCCTGCAACAGCAAGGCTTCCATTCCTGAGAGGGCTCGTAACTGTCCGTTCAATACATAGTAAATTCCATGGCGACCGGTTCGCAGTGTCGGCACGCAGCCATGGTAAAGACGAATGTCGCTCTGTCGTGTATCGACTACCAGCAGTTCCTGTCGCAACAGGTCGTTGGTCTCAATACGATCTTGGTTGTATTTGTTGTTGAGGTATTCTTGAAAGGTTCGCCCTTTGGCTGAATTCAAGTTGAGGATTCGTTCCGGCTCTCGGTCGATCAGAAAGTCCGTTAGTGGACGAAGAGTTCTGCGGTGGTCGATCCTTTCAAAAATATCGTTCAGCGAGCCAGAATTGGAGCGAACGCCCACAATGAAAACACGCTCTCGCTTTTGGGGGATACCGAATTCCATCGATCGCATGAGCCGAAAATCCACGTCATAGCCAATTGATTTCAGCAGCGAGACAACGTCGGCGATTGTTTGTCCGTTGTTGTGGTTGAGCAGACCTTTCACGTTTTCCAACATCAAGTAGCGAGTTTGCTTTATTTGCAGAATCTGAGCCAGGCCCAGGATCACCTTGCCTCTGTTATCCTCCATGCCCGCTCGCTGGCCTATGATGGAAAATGTTTGGCACGGAAAGCCGCCGAGCATGATATCGAAATCAGGCAATTGCTGAGGATCGATCTGCATCAGATCGCCATAGTTTGTTTCATGTTCGCCAAAGAATAGACGATAGGTCTTCTCAGCTCGCGAATCGATTTCAGAAAAGCCAACACACGTGGCCCCGACGCGCTCCAATGCGATTCGAGTCGAACCAATGCCGGCACAGAAATCAAGAAACTTTAAGGACAACGTTCACACAGTAACTTCGTTCACCGTCGGACTCAAGAATTTCAACTTGCGCGTTGTTGCTGAGTCGTGTGGGATGGCGTTTGTGACGGTAGTTCAGCGAAATGATCCGAGTTCGGATTTCGCAATTTCGTTTTGCAATTCAGTCTCTGAATGTGGAATTGCCTCAACAGATACAAGCAAATTGGGATCTGTTCGTATGAGGCAATCAGGAAAGGGGCTCACCAAAATTAAGTGAGACGCCATCGACATTTGGTAATCATCATCTACTCAAACAGAACACAGTGAATCGATGCCGTCTTTTTACTGTTGCGAAGCACAAGAAAAAAGGTCGCCGGAGCGACCTTGATTCAGACATCAAAAGGAATAAATCCTAATAGTGCGATTTTGTGATCTTCGATGATAGACAGGGATCGAAATGAAGATCGCGTTCGACAGGTAGGCCAAGAGCTCCTCGAACCTGCTGGACTTCCTGCAGGCTGAATGAGCCCCACTCAGATTCGATGCCAATGACGTAGCCGAACGCGATGCCACTGGCTGGATCAAACTCAGCGACGAACCATGTCCAACCACCATCCGGCATGAACCACTTAACGTGAAGAAACGGGTCCGACTGCTCTGAAGTAGCTCCGATTGGTGGGATGGTTCCGACAATTCGGTCGGGCATAAGGTTATAGGCCGGTGATGTGTGAACTGAATTTTGCATTGTGGAATGGGGGAAGAAATAAATGCACATGTTTAAAAAGACGACAACGCCGTTTTGGCAAGGTGGAGACTGGTACTGTACTACCTTGTCAAACTGGCGTTGTTGGCTCACACTGCATTGTGCTTATTTCGCCCTGACGCGATGAAAATCAGCTCCATGTGAACGGCCATGACTGTGACGGATGGATTCGGAGATATTAAAAGAGTCGATCAGTGCGTGATCCGGCTGGCGGTCTTGATGATTGTGATTCAGAGACTGCTGGATCTGTACTGGCCTCGTTGACTTCTGATTCAAAGGCTCGTCGCAATTGATCGGGGACAACACGTGAGATTGAATCCTGAGATACCGTGATAACTTGATTGGAAGGAATCAGAATCACGGTTGCTTCGTTGGTCGCGTCGTCGATTGATTCCACTTCACCAAAAGACACGTGGATCCCATCGTTGACTTCAACGGCGTCGCCTTCGTCAAACAAGGAAATAAACTCCCCTGCTGAACTGCGAACCGGCATAGACGCTTCGCTGGCGGAACGATCATTCTGAACGGCCCACTGTAGATCAGTGCGAATTTCATCCAATACCGTACGCAACAGCTTAAGCTCGTCCGAGATGCGTTCCAGTGGTGCGATAAGCGGATGTTCTGGTGCTGAATTGTCACCAACCGATGGAGAATTCTGACGTCGAGACATGTGACGACAGGTTGCCACAAGTGGTTTGTTCTCGCAAGTGCGGTGGCGTCAGTCTTCGGTGCCCAAGTTCCATTCGCGTCGCAGTTGGATGCGTCGTGGGGCGTTCATGGTAAGCAGTCGTGCGGTGGCTCGACCTTTCGCTGTTCGACCGACGATGATTCCGTCTTCTAAAACAAAATGCTCGTCCCATGCATCGAGACGCGGATGAAACAATTGCACGATGGCCTGTGACACCGTATCAACACTCGACAGATTTGGCCCTTTGAATGCGTTGCATCGGTCACACGCGAGGGCAAGGTTCTCTAAAGCGTCATCGCCAAGATGCTGCTGAGCAATCACGTGCTCAACATGAAACGGAATGAACGGCGTAGCCAGTTCCGGTAAATGGCAGTATTCGCATCGACCTTCGGCCCGATCCCGCACAATGATTCGGGTTGCCGCATCCATATTAACTGACTCGGTTGGCCAGTACGCGACGGGCTTTGGATTGTAGAATAGCAAGCACATCTACCGCTTCAACAAATTCCTGATATTCCGCTTCCTCCTCAGCCGTCAATGTTCCGACATTCGCCTTTTCGCGCAGCTGTTCAACGTGCGACAACATCTCTAAATCCGCCGTCAAACTCACAAGCTTGGTGGCAAATTCAGGCGACATCGCCTCGGTAACTGGTTGCAACATGCGATCGAGATAGGTGGTAGTACTCATGCGGGAAGTATACCACAGAGCCACCACAGCTGTCACGCAGAATGTTCTGCGACGGCATTTTTTCAATTCGTCAATCAGCTTCCTGCAAATCGGTGCATTCTGAGGAATCATCGTGCAATTGCCACGGCCACAGAATGCAATTGCCGTGATACCTTCCGCACAATCGCCGCACGGCGGGGCATGACCCGCCTAGGTTCGTTGGTCTTGATACTGAATGGTCGCGACGGCATGCCGTCGATCAGCAGGCGACAATAGGCGTGGTACTTCGGAATATTCATCAGATTGTCCGCAGTGATGTGACTGCTGAACTGACGTTCAAATAGTTCTGCATCGTTAGCTCCGATTTGAAACACGACCATGCTTCCGACGTTGCCGAGGACTGCGGCCAGAATCTCGGGTGGTAACTGAGCGGTGAACTGATGCGACAGAACCAAATGCGTCCGATACTTGCGGGCTTCGGACAAGAAGGTCGCGATTGCAGGCGTGGCGTAGTTTTGGAACTCATCGATCACGATCGAAAAATCACGACGTTCGGCTTCCGGGATGTTCGCTCGACTCATCGCCGCCAACTGCAGACTGGTCACCAAGAGAGAACCGAGCAAGTCGGAAGCATTCTCGCCGACGGTCCCCTTGCTGAGATTCACGATCAGGATCTTGCCGTCATCCATGATCTGTCGTAGATCAATGCGCCCTTTGGGCTGACCAAGAATTCGCTGCAACTTGTCGTTCGTCAAAAATGCTCCGAGCTTGTTCTGCAGCGACCCAATGAATGCCGTCCGATCCTGCGGCTTCCATTTGCCGAATTCATCCGACCAGAAGGATCGCACAACAGGATTACGAACAAACGCAACTACCGTCTTGCGATACATGGGATCCAACAATATCCGCTGGACAGACAACAGTGTGGCATCCGGCGTTTCGACCAGCGTCAGCAATACATTGCGGAAGATGTGTAGCAGTCTTGGGGCGACCGATTCATCGAGCCCGAACACTTTTTCAAATGCTGACAGCACACCATCAGCCACCAGCGTCGGATCTCCGCCTTTCGGCACTTGCAGCGGATTGTAGGCAGCGGCGAATTCTTGATCCGCCGGATCAATCAGCACCACATCATTCGTGCGCGACTTTGGAATGATGTCCAGCAATGTCGTTGCCAGATCGCCATGCGGATCAAACACCGCACAACCTCGTCCCGCCATGATATCTTCCGTCAGCACATTCTCCAGTAGCGTCGTTTTTCCCATGCCCGTCTTCCCAAGCACATACAAATGCCGTCTTCGAGCCTCCAGATCCATGCCGAACTTCTGCCGCTCATTGCGAAAGCAAACCCGCCCCAGCGTCACGCTGCCATCATCCGGCCTTTTGAAAGCCCCCCGCCCTTCCCTTTCCCTTGAGGAGTTTTTCGTGTAGTTTTTCGAGTCTCGCGATGAGCCGAGCCCCATCGGCGGCTCCAGTTCACGGAACTCCGCCTTCACCATTCGTGGCACGAGCACCGACCGCAACGGCGGATGCCACAACGTCGCCACTTCCGCCGGACATACCAGAAACGAACTCCCCGGTTTCTTCTCAATCACAAATGCCGCATCCGCTGGAGTTAATTGTCGCAACGCGGCCTGCACATCATCCAACTTTTGCAGCAAGACATTCACTGCTGACGCTTCACTCACCGCTTCAATCGTCAGACTGGCCTCCAGCAAGTGCTGCGTCAGCTTTTCGGTGATTCGTTGATCCAGAATCGACGACGGTTTCGCAAACCGAATCAACATCCGTTTCAACAAGCGCTGTGACCACCTCTGCCCCGAGAAGTTTCTGCGAAACGCCCGCTTCATGCTCAGGAATCGAAATGAACCGTCGAGATACACCGCACATCGCGAAGCGGCCTTCATTCTTCGATCCCGCGCAGGCTTCAACGTCAACCACAGCACCGTCGAGATCCTTCCCGAGCGTCCAGCCTTCATCACTTCCAGCAATCCTTCCAGCGGATCAATGGCATCGCGAGATGTGGATTCCACAAAGCTGTGATGCAAGCGCAACAGCATCACATCCGGCGTCAATCGCAAGTGCCGTCTGCGACAGATCACAGCCGCCTGATTGGCAGCATCTCGCAATCGGCCCGTCAGGCAATCGACTTCCGATTGCACTTTCAGCGTGCTTCCCGGAAACGCGTTTAGTAACTGAGCCGCCACGACTCGCTGCCGATCCGAATTCACTCGCAGCACAAACGCCAACCTCCCGGCTCGAAATGCAAGTCCCAGTTGTAATCCGGCCGTTCCTGTCATCGCCACCCAGCCCGCAATAAGTGCCTCCAGATACGAAGGCCCACGTTCATTCTCCGCCGGTGGCTGGAATAACAGTAGTGTCATATTCAATCAATAGTGGCATCATCTGCGAAGCAAACGCAACGCAGTATCTCGGTTTCACCCGCTCCATCAGAACTCGCGCACGTCCGGAGCGGGGCCGAGTGACCGCAGGGCCGCCTGATTGAGCCGTCTCTCGTAAACACCCGAGTCTTCTGGGCTCGGAACCGTCAGCACTGGAGACGAGGAGCCACCTGCAATCCGCACCACTGACGAACGTTTGGCTTGAGAATGACGGCCGACCGCACATGGGCAAGCCGAGTCGAGACGGCACCGGGTCTGCCATCGGAACTTCAGCGTAGCACGTTCCAAACAGATTGAGGAGTAGATCGCCGAGTTTTCAGATGAACTTCGATCGCAGCTTCGGATCAGACTTTCCATCGAGTCACTGCCGCCTGTTTTCTCACAAGACCAGTTCCGACCGAGAATATTGTCACGGCACTTGGAAACTCAGTCGTGAATTGATCTATGTCCTGCAATACTCTGCGGACGCATTTTTGGCTCATCGACGCTCAGTTTGGTTGCGAAGGAACTACTTGAATGAAACTCAACATGCCTTTCAAAGAATCCGTGGCTATCCTGAATCAGCGATGCTCTGCAAATGAACAGTTTGCGGGCGCTGTGGCCACACATTGGAGAGAGCGTCCTGACTTTCCCGGAGAAGTATTAGCTCAATCGTATTGCTGGCTGTATTGTTGGTGTACAACTGGAGGTCCAGCGAACGACGCTGCCACGGATGGGGCGCAAAAAGCTTTTTCCAAGATCTTTCGGCCGTATGGCGACTTTGTGCAACTTCAAGAATTTGATCGTGAGCGGTTCCGCGATTTTGCAGCAGAATGCAGATACCGGGTTGGTGACTATGAACAGGAACTACAAGAGGCACTGAAGGAACTCTTTGGGCCAGCTTGATTCTAAAAATCGCATCGAACAGCCCAGACCACAGGCAAAGCAACAGCAGGCTGCCGAAGCAACCTGCTGCTGAATGCTGCGACGGACTCAATAGAAATCTTTTGTAATCTTCGACGATGGACACGGATCGAAATGCAGATCCCGTTCGACTGGCAGATGAAGTGCCCCTCGGAGCGATCGAATTTCCTTCAACGAAAACGTGCCCCATTCCGGAAATGGACCAATGACGAATCCGTATCCGATCTGTGACTCAGGATCGAACTCGGCGACGAACCATGTGAATCCGCTGTCAGGCGTGAACCACTTGACATACAGCGTCGGATCCGGGTTTTCGGATGTTTCGCCGAGCTTCGGAATTTGCGACGCCATTTTGTCGGGAAGAAGATTGTAAGCCGGTGATGTGAAAGGTGATGAATGTTTCATCGGAGCGGTGGGTAAGAAATAAAGCACTCGCCCAAACTGCCAGCGACGAAAACGACAGCACAAGGTGGAGACTTGTACGACCTTGTGCTGTCGTCGTTGCTGGCAAGACTGGCGAAGTGCCTGTTTCTTCACCGCGATTGAGAACACCAAAGCACTGAACGGCTGCAAATCGCCGCGTCAATTGGAATCAAATCCTGAAATCGTGAGGACACAAAAAAAGCCGACGAACTGTGAAAGTCCATCGGCTGAGAGCAGTGATTCGTCGATGACGATTCGGGTTCATCCGTCACTCTGGCTCGGATCGGCTTCGTGTTGCTCTACCCATTCGGAAGCCAGTTGGAGAACTCGCAGAGCCTGAGGCAGTTCCGGCAGGGAAAAGGAGTCTGTATATTTGGCTTCCGTTCCATCAAGGTAGCGTTTCTGAATCCTTACAGAACGCAACACGCGATTGCCGTTGTCGCCGGACACTTCCCGAGAGAACACTGAAGCCGAAACAAATCCTATGCGGAACACCTTTTCCGGCCGACGTGACTGATTGTCAGCAGACTGAACCATTGCGTAAACCTTTCCTGAACAGATGAAATGATCAATCCGATTGGCAACATTGCCCACCGGAACTTCAGCATGCCATAGGCTGGCATGACGGCGCAAGCAAAACTCACTCGGATTCCAGATCCAGCCAGACGATTGAAAAATGTCATGCTTGCTCCTTTCGCAAAATGAAATGAAGCCTGCGAGGCTGAGGGGACGGTGCTGCACACCGATTGAATGCCCAGACACCAACATTGCCTTCCATATTTGTAGAGGGTATCTGACATTGTTTCTGGCACAGTTTCTTGACAGCTTTTCTCCGATTGCTAAAAACAACTTGGAGTCAGCAGCGGCCTCATCTTGCCTTGAGGTTCACAAGCACATCCTGCTCGGCTTACACTGACTCAGCGATCAGACATGGCCTACGAGGCAACCGTCGGCACCAGCGTTCGCTTCAAGCCGCGATGGTCGACGAGAAGCGCATCCGTGAACGGATCACGCTCTAGGCAAGTGGACAAACTGGCTCCAACGAAAACGGTACGACCCGGATGTCGCATCACGGAACTCGCCAGTTGCAGAATGTGCTGCACACGGAACGCGCTGCGAGTCGTCACGAACAGCACCAGATATCGGTTCGGATCGAACTTCGTAAACTGCGACTGATGAGCGTCATAGGCTCGCAGTTTGCGTTCGATGGATTCCACATCCAGCTTTGAACGCACACGTTCAGTGCCGTTGTCGAGTTCCAGACAGAACGGAAACTGGCTACCATCGGCACGCCGAATCACAAACGCTGCGTCCGGAAACACGGTGAAGACCGAAGGCTCCTGCGAATTCGCAGAATCCTCCAGAAATGCAGAAAACGGCAACGAATCCGCCGCCATGATGCCCTCTATGGAATTAGCCAAAGCTGCACCGTCAGACCGATCGCTCGACGTCGTCGCCTCTGTCGAATGCACCTGCAGGCAAACACTGTTCTCGCGAGCGAAATGTTCGATCGAGTAGCCGTGTTGTTTGGCGGCAACAATCAGATGAGTCATCAGCTCCGCAAGGCTGAACGTGTGATGATGATGCCCCGGACGGATCCCTTGGAAATAGCGGCGTTTCGGCAGAGTCGCATTCGTTCCGTACAGCAACCGGTAACCATCGCGAGTCAGTTTGAAATAACGCGGCGAACGGCCATCTCCGGCGACGGCATACGGCCAGCTCTGCAGAAGACCGGCCTGAGTCAACACACGCAACCGCCGACGCAAATTGTTTTCATCCCGAAACGGCGACTCAAACGTCTGACTCAGCCGGCAGAGCTGAGCCGAAGTAATCGGATACCGATCAATCGCTGTCAGCAAATCGATATCTCGCGAGCCGATCTTCGCTGGCAAATTTTTTGTCATCCGTTCCGAACGAGCGTACCATAGAACCAAATTACTTCCTCTTGCATGAACTCCGAATCTCTTTCCTCATCATCTGATCAATCGTCGGCAGACGCCCCAACAAGCGACGCCAAGTCGCACCACAATTCCAGACACAACTCCGGAAACGGTTACGTGAACAACGTTGATGAACTCATTAATCGCACCCCCCTGTCGCTCGTGCTGCAGCACTATGGATTGCCGCAGCCGCAAAACAGCACCGGCGAATACCGATTGAAATGCGTCTTCAACGAAAGCTGCAGCGACAGCCAGTACGGCAACCTGACCGTCAAGCAGGACGTCGCAAAGCAGATCTACTGCCATAGCTGCGAAGTGCGAGGTAACCTGCTGACACTTATCCACGGCCTGGAAAATCATCGACCTCCGGAAGGCGGTCGCCTGCGAGGCCAGGAGTTCAAACACGCCGTCGCCAAGCTGAAACAAATCAACGGCGAAGTCACAACGTCCACGGAACCACGCCCGTACAAAACTCGTCAGGAAATGCAGCAGGAACGCCGAGCCTACGAATCCAAGCCTCTGCCGGACAGCCCTCGTTCTGGCCGGTCTCCTGACCGAGCCAGCCCCGATCCGTCATCCGAACCAGCCGAATCCACCCCGCCTATAAAGCTTGTCAACATCCCGCTCGCTCGCCACGACAAAGAGGCCGCCCGAGCCATCGCGGATCTCGCCAACGATTTGATCGTAGACGTCGCTCAGATGTCGCCCGATGCCGCTCAGTACGTTCGCAAACGTCCATGGATGACACCGGAGCTGATGCAAAAGTGGGGCGTCGGCTGGATTCCGGGCAACGGGCGATCGCTGTTTCGCAAGAACTACTTCGTCTACACACACCGCAACGAACGCGGCGACATCGTCAGCTACAGCGGCCGCGACCTGACGTTCGAAAAGAAATGGGACGACTGGATCAAAAGCGGAAAACCAGAAGGCAAGAAACCCGGCAAACACCGCTACGTCACCGGCTACCATCGTGGCCTTGAACTCTACGGCGGCCACGCCACAAGACTCCAGGAACCTTGGGTCAAAGATTCCCTCAACCGCTACGGCCTCGTCATCGTCGAAGGCATGAACGACGTCCTCCGCATGGAATGCCTGCAAGTCGCCGCCGTCGGCCTCGGCAGCAACAAAGTCACCGCTGAGCAACTCGACAAACTCATTCGCTACACTCGCACCCTCGCGAACAACCAAGCCCTACTCCTTCCCGACTGCGACGAAGAAGGAGAGGCCGGATTCAAAGACTTGCTCTGGAAACTCTGCGAAGCCAAAGTTTGCGTACGACTTGCGTGGTCAAGTCAGACCCATCCGAATCGTCAACCGGAATCACTGAATCAGAGCGAATGGCAAGCGATGACTAGTGGATTACAAATTCCAACTGCATACTTTGGGTAGTCAGAATTCGCTTCGGCCGATGCGAGCGATGCAGTTTGGAACTGGTGTAGTGGCGGAAACCAAGTTGTGTTCAACCGATGCAACCGAGTCATTCCGTTTCGCGGCGGACGCCGTGCCCGGCAAGCTTGGCTCGGGGAAGTACGGGATTTGCTATCTGGTTCGCAAAACGGACTGGTCACCTTGTTAAAGACTCGATCAAGCATCTGTTGTTGAAGTCGAAAGCTGGTGCGTCCGGCGGAAACGTGCGAAGGGTTTTGAGGCATGGCTGTCCAAAGGTGCCGCACGTCGGCTCAACACCAGATGAATATGTTGGATTTCGGAGCAGTGTGGGTGGTCGTGACATGGCAGCATACCTTTGCCGTCGCTATAGTAGGGCGAGGACGATCTTGCTGGAAATGTCCGAACGATTTGGATTGAGTCACCCGATCGCTTCGGATTTAGAACATCGACGAGCCACCCAATGGGAAAATTTAAGCCAAGCCCGTGCGTCAACTCAATCGCATTAAAAAGAAACTCGAATTGAACTTGAATCCCGAGTCTGACCTGTGTCCTGCGCACTACCGTGTTGACTCACTCCTCGATTTCCGTAGTTTGAACAGTTCCGAAAAACCATTATTCTTGGGCTGACGTTAAAATGGCTATCGATTTCACCGAGTTGCTGAACAGTGCAAATCTGGCGGAGCTCAAGACTCTTAGAGACGCGCTCGCAGCGTTGGAATCAGCGGTTGCGAATGGGAAGCTTGAAAGTCGGTACTCGGACTCGAATGCTCAATCCTTGGTGGCGGCTGCCAATGCCAATCCACCGCAAGCAGCAGCTAAAGCAACGATCAAGGTACTGGTGGATTTCGGTAAAGAACTCCTCAAAAGCCACACCCCAGATCTTCTCGAATCAGTCTTAAACGAACTTGGCATTACGAAGCAGGAATTGAAGGCAGCAGTAGACGGCGCAAATGATACCGCAGCACAACTGATTGCATTGCGGAACTTTTGCACGAATGTTCGCGACCTCTCATCGACCGGCACCTTGGACGCAGTTCGCGAAAAAGTACTCGTCGATGCTAAAAACCGACTTGACGAGTACCTGCAGAAGAATTACTTCAACAATGAAGTCGTGTTTGAAGCGGCTAAAGTCAAGCTGAAGTTCACAAGCGACATTAAGACCGCCAAAACTCCGTTTAAGAAGGGAAAAGGAGCTGCTGACCTAAACGCCGAGCTGATCTATTCGGGTCTATCGTCTCCACTCACGGTGAAGGCAACTGGGGTTCGGTTGGTTACTTCGGACAAGATCGTTGACATCTCTGATGCAAGTATTGAAAAACCAAACGAATCAGTTCTGAAAGGACTAGTACTGGCAGGGCTCCAGGAACTGATTCCGCTCGATTTGCCGGGCGGGGTTAAAGTGTCGTTTGAGCACCAGCCTGACATCGAAGTATTTATGGATTACAAAGGGGGCGATCCGCTTCCAGGATTTGCGTTTAAGGCAGGCGTCAGCGTTTCATCGACCGGCGGGCTAAAGATCATTTCTTTTGGAGGCGATCCCCAGACGCGGATTCTGATTGGAACGACTGGCTATGTTCTGAATATAGCATTTATAGAATATGTCGATGATGTGCTTCATCCGAATAGCATCAATATCACTGCGATAATAGCACCATTGAGTGATGAAACTGGACAGACGATTGCAATTGAAGGCCATCTGTTTCTGCCGCTCGGGGGGAAATTCCTCAAAGAGTGGTCGTTCACGTCTGTTTTAAGACTGCTCAGTTTGGAATGCGGAAATGTCAATGGGCGGTTTACGCTAGATCCACTGAAATTCCTGATGGAGGTCGCGATTCCGGGCCCCGGCGGGAAGTCACCGCTCGGGCTGGAGTCGATATTCAAACTTACGACGGGAAAACTTAATGACAATCCAGAAGGGTGTATCCGCCTAACTGAAAAGGGGCTCTTTTTTGGCGTGGACGACAACAACGAGGTCGCTGCGGAAATTGATGTCGCATACTTGTCGGCGTTCAAAGGCAAGGCCAGTGGCGCATTTCGCTTTGATGGATCCGGGCAAGTTGAATGTCTTGCAGATGCTAAAGCACTAGTGTTTCAATCGCAGGCCACTTTTTCAGCGGACTGGAAGAAGGGCTTTGGAGATGTCACTCTGAATTCGGTCGTGTCCGCAAATCTGGATGTTCGTGGATTCGGACAAATTACGGCTGCTGTCCGCGTGAGCGCATCGATTCAGGGAGGTGTCGTTACTGCAAACGCGAATACAAAGATTCTCGGGATACCAATTTCGATTAGGATTAAAGTGCCCTTTGAAGCCCAAAACATTGAAGCGCTGATTAAAGACGAGCTCAGGGGCAAGGCTGAAGACATCGGTAAGCTGGTCGCCGAACAATGCAAGCGGTTGGTAAGTGAAGTCGAAGATCAAATAAAAGGCGCGTTGGATAGTTTTAAGCTGGCTATTTTCACGCTTGCCCCATTGTTGAATGATGCGAACGAAGCCTTTGACGCAGGAGCCAGAGAACTAAAAAAGGAAGCAGAAAAAGCAGTGGAAGCAGCAAAGGAGGTAGCTGCTGCTGCGGAAGCAGCAGCCAAAGCTGCCGGGAAGACTGCGGAGAAAGCCGTCAATAAAGGGATTGAGACCGTTAAAGGATGGGCCAAGAAGGCACCGAAGGTGAAATTCAGCCTTGCGCAGGCCCCCGGTGATCTCGACCCAGGTGCGGTACTTCCCCCGTTGGTTGGTATCCTGCCGAATTTCAACAGGGACTTGGACGCATTCTTCGACAAGCTGTCACTCATACGTATCGCGAACAAATTGAAGGACAAGCTGGTGACTGACGGGCGGTTCTCTCAGAAAAAGCCAGTGAAGTCCCATCGAGGTGTTGATACGGCTTTCGACGTTTCATTTGATCAAATTGTCGTTGCTGGTGACTTTGATAAACTTACTGTCGATGAAAACGATAACTTTGATTTTTCAAAGCAAAAGGTCACCACAGCTGTCTTAGCATTCTTTCTCACCGGCACAAGTCTGACTCGGCGCGGGGAACACGAAGCCAATGCAGATTTCGCTCAATGGGGCCATGTGAGATTCTTTGATGGTGGTGATTTGGCGCCGCTCGTGAGTATTGCTGTTTCGCTGAATGGTCAACCTCTTGTCGATGCTTCATTGTTGCACGCAAGGCATCGAATTTACGCTTGGCTAAAGGATCAGATTCTAAAGATCGCGCCGACAGTCCGTTTCGGCGACCAAACACACCCGAATGGCGATCCAAATGACCCCGGCCCTGAACCGACAGTTGATTTAGTTTTCGATCAGCCTCCTCAGCAACAATTACCAGTCCTTGCCGACACGACAATGGGGATCAAACGGCGAGCCTTTGTCGCGAACGATGGGATCCGCATCATCGAGTTGACTCCCGGAGGGGCCGCAGAGAAGGCTGGCCTTGAGGAGGGCGATGTGATTCTTAACATTGATGGGATTCCGACAGGCACTCCAAATAGTGCTCCTGACACTGAACGCGACATTATCAGGAAAGTTTTGGAGAAGTCCGTCGGTCGCAAGTCCGTACTCCAGGTCCTTCCTAAAGAAGCTCAGAGCGAGGACGACGTGAAACCGGTGACTGTGTCGCTGCAACCATTGGAAAACTAACGTTCCCCCAACACCAAACAAGGACGATTTCATGGCAAATGCAACTCCCAAACCTACGACTCGCAGCACTGCTGAGCCCGAGAGTGAGAATATCAAGCGATATCCGGGCGGACTCTTTGTGCCCGATGCGTCCGGTGACCTGGGTGTGCAACTCAGGTACTTCGACACCGGTGAGCAAGGTGCGGCGATCGTTGATTTCTTGCCCTTGGCGGCGGCTAAGAAGAGTTTTGGCTTGCACGATTTCGACGTAATTGAAGAGGCGAATGGCTGTCCTGTGGGTTTTCTACGTGGCAGGTACTATGAGCCGTTCGTTTACTTCCAAGGAGATGCAAAACGTGAGCTTTTGGTTTCCTTCGTAAGACGTGACGGAAGTGTTGCGTATTACTACCCAAATGGCGAGCCAGACCAGATCCAGCAGCGCCTGTTTTCCTTGCAGGCGATGCAAGCACCAGTTGATCGAGGATGGTTGGTAAAGCCGTCCTACGACACGAGCAAGAAGTTTCTCGACGGGTACTTTACTGCTGACAAGCCGGATTTACGGGAATTAGCGGAGGATGAACTCTACCATTTTGCAAGATATCGTTTCTTCGGATTGCCAACAAATAATTCCCCAAGTGACACAACCTTCACGCATTATGGTCACTGGATGCTTGGGGCTCAAATGAATTACCTGCCCGCTTCGGGTGGCGGCGCATTCGTAGCGTCTGTTACAAGTGGCTCCCCGGCAGCTACTGCTGGGCTTGTCGTCGGCGACGAGGTGCTTGAAGTAGATGGTGCGGTAGTTGGCACACTGGCAACGTACGGCCCGGGGAAAAAGACGCGGGTCTACCAAACCTTCAGGCTTGCAAACCGATCAAACGATGGCAAGATTGAATTGCTAGTCCGTTTCAAGGAAGGTAACGTCTCGAAATGCTATTATCCCGTGCTGCAGGCCATTGATTTGACAAAGAGGTCGTAGGCCGAATTAAACTTGCGTAGTTTTGTGAAAGGTCCGGCACTGACTCCTCAAGTCGGGCACCATCCAATTGGAAAAATCAACCGAAACGGTGCGTCACCGGAATTGCAATCGAAAGGAAACGCCAATTCAAACCCAAAATGTCACTCCGATAGACGAACTTAATCATGTTTGTGGATAAGGTGGGGACGGCGGACTTGTGATGTGTTTTGGCGAGAAACAGGAGATTCTTGTGGCTGTTGTCAACTACAAAGTGACGGTGCAAAGCAAGTCAAGATTGCCGAACCCGCCATTTTCAACATCAACAGAAATCGTTAGTCAAAAGCTGGTTACTTTGGATTTCCAGACTGGAACTAAGGTATCAATAGTGTTTAGTGGCTTCACGCTCACATTGCGCCCGGCTGGGCCGCCAAATCAAATTGAGTATCAGCTCACTAATCCTGATCACCCATTGAGCGATTCATTCGCGATCGCGTTCGGCGGTGCACATCTCGATGGAAACTCGGATATCCGAATCCTTGATTTCACGGTGCCACTTTCGCTCGATGAAAAGCTGCAATTCCACATAGAACGGGCTCTCTAAAATTCCATCATAGCGGAATGGGTACAGACGGCAGAGAAACGTTGAAGCAAGTCTATCGAAACAGACTCTCTAACGAGATGTTAAAGCTTTGCTGCCATATTCCGGTATCAACGTCGTTGTCGCATGCACCTGCCATGGAACACCATCGCAGGCTCGGACAAGATCTGTAGCGTCTCCACGTTTCAACCTGCGTCGGTCGCCCAGACTACTGCTGTTGCGTTCAATCCAGTTTCGTTGCTTGGGTTCGACACACCGACTGCGACTTCTGCGATCAGCAGACAAGACAGCTTAGAGTAGGATAGCATCAATCGCGAACGCCGACTTTGTCGAGTTCCGACTGCGGAGACCGCGTGAGGAGTGCGGCGGCGGTGTCGATGGTCGAACGGAGCGAAGGCGAAGTGGAGGCCGCGACCGGGGGCAGGTTTGCGAGGTCCTCCGTGACCGCAGTCGGATCTGCCCCCGGTCGCGGACGATAGTCCGTCGACACGCCGCCCTCGTTGAAGGGCTGCGTTTGGCTCCGCCAAGCCAAGGCAGTGTCATTTCTAATGACCTGTAGAGTGACCTGTTGCGTGATCTGTGAAGAGGACACGTTGTAGGTGGGTTTTCGGTTTGAGGTTTTCGGTGTTCAGACAACGAGCTATTGCGTGGAAAGGCCCCCTCATCCGGCCTGTCGGCCACCTTCTCCCCCGAATCGGGGGAGAAGGGACAGTGAACGAGCTCAATCCCTCACTGACGTGTCGGGTTGTGAAAAGGGCAGGCGCGAAACATCAAGTCGACGCTTCGGCTTAAATGGTTGAATTTGATTGGCGTTCGAGTTCGTTGAGGCAGGCGAGTTCTACAAGCGGGTCATCGTAGCGGTGTTTGTCCATGCGTTGCTGGACGAATGTGTTGGCTGTGCCGTAAACCGTGGCTCGGATGGATTGCTGCTCTTCCGCTGACAATTGAGTCCATTGTTCACGAAGCTGTTGTTTGCGAATCGTCTGAGCCCGCAGTTTTTGCTCTTCCCCTTCATCGGCACCAGAACTTTTTGCAGAGTCAATGGCGGTCGCTTCTGACGACGTCGATGTTCCACGGCTGGATGATTTGCTAGCAGTTTTGACGGCGTCGGGCCAGTAGAGCAATGTGGCTCCGAAGGCTCGGGCTTCCGGGAATTGGCGTTTCATGTGACGGATGACGACTGGCAACGTCTTGGTGACAATCTCCTCTGAGTATCGGCGGATCAAGTCTTCGGCCTGCTTGAGTTCTCGCAATGAGGGTGAATGATCGGAGATGCCGCTCCAGTCTTGGTAGAACCTGCACACAAGTTGTCGTGCGGCTTCGTTGGCGGGTGACGACTTTGATGCTGACACTTGATAACTTCTGCCGATGCGAGGTGCCTCAATCGCGGAACGAAGAAAGCGAACGTTCCAACGTCCGGGTTGCAGTTTGATGAATCGCTCTTCCGCAGGCATCGCGACGATGAATGACGGCAGAGCTTCCAGCTCTGCAATGGGCTCGTCCAGCCGCTCCTTGATCTTGCCGATGTGCTCGGTTTCAGCGATGCCCAAATGACCGGCGAACGCCAGCAAGTCCATTTCGAATTGTGGCTGAGCGATAAGTTGCTTGTCCAAGAAACGATACATTCGGCGGGCCAGCGGATACTTGAGCGAGAAGAATTCGTCGGTGTTGAGTTCCTTGACGTTGCCCGATCGAATGTCGGCAAAGACTTCTGACGACCATTGAATCCAGTTGGCTTCTGCACTGGATCTTGGCGTGCCTCTGGTTTGAGTTGTTAATTGATACGAATCCAGGATGCCTGTGTGAAAGACTTTCTCGAACTTTTGCCCGGCATCGGTGCTCCAGGAATTTTCGTACTGCAGTTTCACGCCACTCAGTCTGTCGAGCCCTGTCTGAAGCTGTCGCTTGCTGGAACTGTTGTGCGGCCAGTTCATCAGGGCGAACAACTCGCCTGATCGGAATTCAACTCGCGGCTGCGTGAAGTTGTTCTTCATGCGAGTCAGTAGCAACAGGCCGACAAGCAGTTGTTCTTCCTTCGGCGTTGGGAATCCATACTTCGACGACGTGCGTGTGGTGAGCTTCTTCGGGATGATTTTCCCGAGTTGCTGATCGAAGGTCTCGACGGAGAACACAAGTTCGTCAGGCCGACTGCCATCTGCATTGAGTGGCTGCTTGTACGACAGTGTGCCAATCGGAAAGTCAATCAGATTCAGTTCATCACGCCCCAACAAGGGCGTCGCCCTTGACCCAATTCGAGCTTCCGCTCGATTGGATATGGTCCGCTCCCTTTGGTCGCTGTTGCGCGATAACTCAACGCATCCTGAGTCGGCGGTGATGGGCATCGCCCTTGACCCGGTTCGAGTTGCCGCTTCCTGCCGATGACTGGGCGCTGTTTGGAAATCCATGTGTCGCCAGAGTGCCACAGGTTTCGTCCGGCGCCAAGAGCTTCGAGTTGACTTCGCGCGTCCGTGAAGGGGTGTGTTGGGTTATTGATTTGTATAACCACACTCACACGGGTGCGTGCGAAACCAAGCGGCCCAGGATCGAAACATTCCGCAGAGCCAAGGGCTAAAGCGTCAGTCTTGTGATTCCGCTTTCGTCCGCCAGAGATCGCTGTTTCGTCTGCTACATGTCGGTGAATCGTCCGTCAGGTCTCGACGATTCGTCCGCTGGCGATCAATGCAAGAAATTCTGAGCACCAAAGCTTCGAAGAAGCTGATCGCACGACCACACGTGGCGACTTACATGATTGGAAGTTGCACAAATGCCGTCCGCAGGCTCTCGGAAATTCGTCCGTCAGCTCTCGTTGATGGTGCTGAACGTTGAGTTTCGCCCATAGTGCTGCGCAGAACGATGGGATGACGCTGCAATTTTCGTCTGTTAGCTCTCGATGTTTGGTCTGCCAGCGATCGTGAATTTTGTCCGCCTGCTATCGACAGAATGGCTTGACGCAGCGAGTCTATTATTGCCCAATGTAGGTCGATTTGTCCCAAATCGATATGGGACCAATTTTCAATCTTCTTCGATGCATTTTCAGTCCGGCATCATGACGTCATTAGGGCCAACAAGATCCTGTCCGAAGCCGCGAACACTCACGACAATCACGGTTTCATCGCGTACCACAAACAACGCGCGGTACGTCAAACCTCTACGAGTGCGAAACAATATTTGACGAATGGGTTCCGCAAACAAGTCTGCTTCCGGTGCAAGTGAGAACTCAGGCCCGCGATCTGAAAGTTTGTTCGCGGCGGCGAACAAAGCGGCCTGCCAAGTTGCAGCACCTTTCCTTGAACGTTCCGCAATCCATTCTTCAATCTGCAGCACTTCGAAACTTGCGGCATCGGTAA
>Ga0154020_10001338_pt1 | contig 30512 bp, 27 predicted proteins | sample Klosneuvirus_201_FD_109709 | JGI IMG/M metagenome (GOLD analysis project Ga0154020, IMG submission 109709) | Active sludge microbial communities from wastewater, Klosterneuburg, Austria - Klosneuvirus_20160825_MG | ecosystem: Engineered > WWTP > Aerobic digester > Activated sludge | place...
AGCGCCGGGGAGAATGTCATGGCTCGTATAATGATTTGTGAGGATGAGGTACACATTCAGCGCCTGATCAAGCTTGTGCTTGAGAAGCAGGGTCATGTTGTCTCGACGGCAGGGAATGGCGAAGATTGCCTGAAGATGCTTAAAGAGGGAGCGCTGCCGGACTTATTGCTGCTCGATATTTTAATGCCCGGAATTGATGGATTGCAGGTCCTGCGTTCGATTAAAGCCAATAGCGAGACGAAAAGTCTGAAGGTGGTTTTGCTCACGGCACTTGCCCAGGAAAACGTCGTGTTGCAAGGAATCAACCTTGGTGCTGTTGACTACATTCGTAAGCCTTTTCATCCTAAGGAACTGGTTCAGCGACTGGAAAAAATTATCCAGGTCCCGGGCGCCGCTTAGCCCTGAGTGTCGGCGCGTCCTAGTTCAATGCGATACCAGTCAACTTTTCTGGTTACCCACATCACAACTGCCAGCGTGAAAAACAGCCCCAGTGATCCGACCAGCAGGGCGTAGTCCTCCAGCTGGAGCAGGCTGTACAGAGTCGTATACAAAAGCGACAGCCCGGCAAATATTGAAACGGCTGCCGATGTGCGTTTTACAACAGCCATTGCATAACCGCTGATCAATAAGGTTACGCCGGCACTTCCGGCCGCATAGGCGATGACAAAGGATGCGTGTTCAGAAATGGCCAGGAGGTTGAGGAAAAACAGGGCCTGCGCCACACCCACCAGCAGGTATTGAACCGGGTGAATTCGCAAGCCAGAAAGAAGTTCAAACATAAAAAATGCCAGGAACGTCATGAAGATAAAGAGAATGCCATATTTGATCGACCGATCTGTCAGAATGTAGTGATCTAAAACACTGATCAAGCTGACACCAAAGTCCTGTTCTCCGAAACTCGACGCAGATTCGCCGAGGCTTGAAAATCTTTGTGGGTAACCTCGCCCGAGGTAGAGGACCTTCCAGTTCGCCGTGAAACCATTTTCAGAAATGGCCCGCTCAAGAGGCAGGTAGCTACCCAGAAAGCTGGGGTGCTGCCAGGTGGAGGTCAGCTTCACGGTAGTCTCTTTTCCGTAGGGAGAAAAACGCAGACTGGAGGATCCCGCAAGACGGAGGTTTAAATCAAACGAATGGCCTGATTTGTTGCCCTGAAGATTACGAAGTGGCACTGACACCCCATTGCTGATGAATGGGTTTCTTCCTTTACCAGGACCAAAGGCCAGTGCATTTTTGTCCCACTGAACTTCAACAGCATCTCTGATCGCTTTGGGGTCCGAAATTCCAAGAACGAGTCTTGCGCCATCCCAGTTGATTGAATCCGGCGTGATTTCGGTTCCTGTCCAGTCTACCGCGGCAAATGTTCCCGAGATCTGCAAATTAGCGACGTAGAGATTAGCCTGATAGATGCCGCGGTAGCGAACTTCCGGAACAACATCGCCAGAGACAGCGAGAGTTTCAGGCAGGAAAAACATTTCCGCGGTATAGACTGAGGTCACCCCTTTGTCATCTCGCTGCGTGTAAGAATAAGGGACAGAGATATAGGGGCCACTAACGGTCTGCTCCAGACCCCATGTCTCGGCGATCCCCCTAATGGCTTCCGACCTTGTGTTTCTGCGATCGCTGACCGCTGAATCGACGAAAGCCAGAGGAATTAAAAGCAACAGGCCGAGAAAGCCAAGAATAATCAAATGCACGGTCGCGCTGCGCTCGAGGCGCGCCATCAGCCGGGGTACCACTGAATCTGAACTACCTGCCATTTGTCATCTTCCGCGTTAAGATTTGCATCGTCAGGGCGAATTCTGCATTCGACGGAGCCATAACATTGAACTAATGTATGAACGTGATCCAATGCAAGTGTAATAGGAGAACGCCATGGGGGGGCTATCCCCGATCGATCGATGTAGCTATTGGCTGACTACCGCAGGAACCGCAGCCCTAAGGCTGTTGCCTCCGGAGGGTGCCCACGAGTTGGGAATGAGAATTCTGCAGTCGGGTGTGATGAATGTGTTGCCGCAGCCTGGGCGGATACTTCCTCACTCCGGATGCAGGGTTGTGGTCCCTGGTCTTGGGGAGCTGGCACATCCAATCGGACTCGCTGCCGGATTTGATAAAGGGTGTCGGGCTCCTTTTGGGTTCGCACGTATGGGATTTTCATTTCTGGAGGTTGGAACCGTTACGCCGAGGCCTCAGCCCGGCAACCCACGACCCAGAATATTTCGCATACCAGCCCAAAGAGCCATCATCAATCGGATGGGGTTCAACAGTGAAGGGATAGGCGTTGTCTCGGAACGGATTCGCCGCCTCAACTGGCCCAACGAGCGAGTTCCTCTGGGAATCAATGCAGGAAAGAACAAAGACACTCCTCCATCACAGGCAGTTCACGATTTTTGTCAGGTTATTGAAGGAGTCCGTGGACAGACTGCCTATTACGTCGTCAATCTCTCTTCTCCTAACACTCCCGGATTGCGGGACCTTGCTAATCCGGGGTTTATCGCAGAATTAGGGATGGGGTTACGGCAGGACACTGGGAAGACCTGGATCAAGTTCGATCCCGACTTGCCGCGGAAAGAGTTTCAGTCTGTTGTTGCTGCGACGGCAGAGGCTGGGTTTCAGGGGATCATCCTGACAAATACTCAGAGAGTCGAGCGACCGCAGTCCGGGGGGCGAAGTGGTCACCCGCTGGCTGTGATCTCCACCAGATCACTCGAGTGGGCATGGCATGTTCATGAAGGGCGCCTGCCTATGATCGGATGTGGCGGGATATTGTCCGGAGCCGATATTTTTCAGAAAATGATTCGCGGAGCGCTAGCGGTCCAGATTTACACCGCTCTGGTTTACTTGGGTCCGTATGTTGTTTTTAACCTCTTGGCGGAGTTGACCGAGGAGTTGAAGCTCAAAGGGTTTGATACCCTGCAGGATGCGATTGGGTCCTATTATCTATGAGGTGTTACGATGCAGTTTCCTGAGCTCCCGATTGTCCGCCGGATCCGCGAAAACGTTCACGGTACTATTGACGTTACTGCTCTGGAAGACCGCGTGATCGGGCATTGGGCGGTTCAGCGTCTGCGTCGTATTAAGCAACTCGCGTTCCTGCAGTTTGTTTTTCCCGGAGCGAGTCATTCGCGGTTCGAACATTCCCTGGGGGTCATGCATCTTGCCGGCATCGCCTGGGATAAACTTCGCGTAAATCAGGCGCGTCTGGAACAGTCGGCATCACGGTACTCCAAGTTCCCGGAAATTGAAGCGGCTGGCTACATGGGGCAGGTGCACGGGCTCCTTGCTCCGACGTTTCCCATGATGGGGAAGGTCTTTTCAAACGCCTATACCCTTCAGACTTTGCGCTTAGCTGCGCTCCTTCACGATCTGGGGCATCCGCCATTCTCCCACAGTGGCGAGTTGTTTATGCCAACGTGGCGGCAGGTTCTTGATGGTGCAGGGGCCGCTCCGGCATACCTGAAAGCATACCTTTCCATGCGGGTTGAGCGGATGAAGGCAGCTGGCAAAGATCCGGCGACCGTGCCGGTGCGCCATGAGATATTTACGTTGCTTTTGGTTGACAAGGTTTTGCGTGATACCTACGGGGCCAGGAATTTTGGCCGTTTAATTAAAGTCGATCCTCAGGATGTCGCATCGGTCATTACGCCGGACATTCCACCTGTCAAAGGTTCGCCTATCGAAGAATATGGTGCCTTCAGGCTTTGTAATGAACTTCTGTCGGGGGAGTTTGACATCGACCGAATGGACTACCTGCTCCGGGATTCCAGAGAATGTGGTGTGGTGTACGGAATTTTTGACGAAAGCCGCATCCTGAATTCACTGGGGGTTTATTTCAATCCCGTGGACCAATCAGTGCACCTTGCCATTCATTTGTCCGGATTGGCTGCGTTTGAAGACTATTTGCGCGCCCGCCAGTCCATGTATTTGCAGCTGTATTTTCACAAAACATCGGTCGCTGCTGAAGCAATGATCAAATTTTTGTCGCGTAGCCTTAGAGGCTGGACGCTTCCGGTCGACCCGGTTGCTTACGCAAAAATCGATGAATACAATATTGGTTCGCATTTGGTGAGTGCCGCCAACAATATGATTCAAGATCAGAAGCAGCTGGAAAAGTTCAAGCGGACCGCCGAGGATCTTCTGTTTAACCGACGGCTTTGGAAGCGTGTGTATGAAATATCGTCTTCCGGAGAACATGCGCGTCATGTCAGCGCTGGCGTGGTTATGGAAAAGGCGAAGGAGATCATCCGGGGAATGGGCTTTGACTTTGAGCAGATTTCGTCGACCAGTTCGTTGACGCGCTTCCGGCCTCGCACAGCAGATGAGCCCAGCCGCAACTATCTTCGCTTAATCAAAAAAGATGAAAGACAATTCCCTCGCGTTACGCCCATCGAAGATGATTTCACTGTGGTTTCCACGAATAACAGTGTCAACATCACCAGACTTTATGTTGAATCCGGGGAGGATGCGGAGGGGCTTTCAATCGCCGCCAAAGTCCGCGATAAAATCGTTGCGGAGCTTTCTTTGTAACCTACTGATTCCAGAGCTTTAAAGTGCTTGTTTTTCTCCAGCGGATGCGATGTTCAGATATTTCCTGATTTTGCCGATAAGAACTGAACCACGACCTGTGTCACGATCACATAGGGTGCGATTCAAGTCTTGTTCGGGAGGGATTATGTCTGGTCTCGTGAAACTTGCCAGAGCCGCCTTTGGGACTTTACTCCTGACGGCCTGTGCCGGAGCAAACCTCCAGGGCGTGAGTAAGACTGATGGCAAATCAGACAAAAAACAGGAGCCTGAGGTTCCGGATGAGGGGCAGACGGCGGTTCCTCCTGAGGTTGTTGCTGGTGCCTACCTGACCTGCGGGGCTATGGACCCTGGTTCGGAGGACATCGCTCAAGGAGCTGACCTTAGCGCTGGTGAGCTGTTCGGTTGCATGGTTCTTTCCCGCACGGAACAGAAACCAATTGCGGTAGAAAACTATAAAACTATCTGGACGATTCTCGCTGGCGGTGGGGAGCCGGTTCCCTATACACCAGTTGGGTTGAATCCGGGGTCGATTCTCAGTTTCGCAGCAATTTTGGCTAAGGGGTTTAGCGCAAACGACGTCAAAGCGACCCTTGGATTTCCTGGTTCCAAAGTCTCGGTTGCACAAGTTAGCAATAAAGTCGGGCAGGAAGAGGGTGAAGCTGAGATGGCTCCTGGATCCGGGGGGGGAGCGAATCTGCCACCCGTAGGCACCTTACCGGGCGAAACAACGGCACCGCCAACGGTTGTTCAGCCAGCGGTCGAGACGCCATGTGTGACCGAAAGCGAAAATTTAAAAAGTCAGAACGGCGGTTGTCACTTTTTATCAGCTGGTTTGGTTCTCGGTGGGATAAACCGGGATCCCAGTATCACCTCGTCGACACTTACGGAAACGCAGAAAAAAACCATGTGGTATTCAGAGGCGGTAAAAATCTGCCAGGATTTCAACGCCGGTGGATTTGAAGATTGGCGGTTACCTACCAAGGACGAATTGATAGCCATTCAGAATGGCGATCTCGCCGATAAAATCAATTTCCTGCAGGGAGAGGATGGAAAACAGCCAGTCGCTTCGTTAGGGGGCCAGGCAGCAGGAAACGGAGCGAATTTGATGACAGAGAGTACCTTCGGATTTTGGTCATCCACAAAAGCAGCAATGAGCAAACGTTTTGCGTGTGGAATCATCAACAAAAATTGTGCGGAAATACACACCGGAATGACGCAGCAGTTCAGTTTCTGCGTCCGCCAGGCACCTTAGGCGCGTCCCTTGCGCCTAATTTGTGTTCCGTTTTCGTGTCTTCGAATGCGAGATCAGAAAACGCAGGCACTGGATCGTTGATTCTTTGGTGTAGCCAAATCTTTGCTCCAGTTCGGCAAAGGTGGTCTCGGCCAAGCGCTTTTCTTTTTCCGTGAGGTCTTTCTCAGCGTCTGTCTCCAACGACAACATGGCGCGTTGGTTGGCTTCGATTACGCGACTTTTTTCATCGAAATAGTGATCATGGAGTTTCTTAAGGATGTCGTGAAATACAATGGCGATTTCGATTTTCTCTTTAGGGTTCTCGAGCTTATACGCACCGATGCGGCTCAAAAGTCCCTCGCGATGCCGGTCTGCGGATCCCTGAACGCCAATAATTTTTTCGACATCACGCATCAGTGCCTGATTGGGTGGCTCCGAGCTGGAGGTTTTGGCGTTGTATATTTTTTCTTTTTTAATCTCTGCCACGACATTATCGATGTACCTGGCCAGCAACAACTCGTATTGGAGTTCTTCGACGAGCGTCATCGATGCCAGCAATTCGTCTTCGAATGTGTCGGCAAACTCATCCTGGATCATGCGCACGAAAAGGCCGGAGTCATGGTATTTTCCGCGGGGTTCAAATTGCAGAAATTCGTAAACAGTCCGGTCTTTAACCAGGCGTTCGAGCTCTTCAAAGACGCACATGGGTGTTAAGACATTGTTCTTGGAGCGTTGGGCAGCGCGATACAGGATGGCTCGCACTTCACGCGGTGACGCGCCAAATCGCCCCTCGTAAATCACCATGCCGACGGATTCAGCCCAGATTTTTTTGTTAAGCTCCTTTAGAACGGATTCCTCCGCGGGCTTAAAAACGGGTCGAAGAGCCTGGCCCTCGTAGAGTCTGATCTTGCTTCTCGGATCAAGCCTGGCTATCAGCGCGCGGTGCTGACTTTCATAATGTTCCGGGTCTGGTTGTTTCAGTCGGGTCATAACAGCCCAGGTACAGAGTAGATCTACAACATGAGGAGCTATGACCGTGGTTTTGCTGATGGCCCGGCAATCTGCGTCATATATTTTACGTTCTTGCGATGGTTGCAGCATGTAAGGGACGGTGACGAACTCCAGTCGGCCGCGGAAGGAGCTGAAGTCGGGAATTGTTTTGAAGGAGTCCAGGTGCTTGTCGTTAGTGGTTGCAAAGAAAACGATGTCCAGATTGGCGGTGCCGGACGGCAAAGTGAGCGTGCCTTTTTCGACGGTTGTAAGAAGGTATTTGTAGGCTTCCAGCGGCCGTTTCAGTAAATCGGAAAATTCAAGAATTCCCCGGTTCGCTTCAATCAACTCCCCCTGAGCCTCATGAAAACGGATATTGTGCAAAATGCTTGGAAGGTTCGCGATGTTCTTGTCCATGGTCAGTTGCTTCTCAGAAGCGTCTACGGACATCTGGGGTTCGACTGTGGAAACGCCTACGCGGTACTGTCGGGAATAGAAGAAACGCTCCACCTGAATATGGCGCAGGACCTTAAGGAGGTCGCCTTCGTAGGCTGCTGTCAGATTTTCGAGGATCAGCTGATTTCGTTTCGATAGACCCGAATAGAGGAGATGGGAGGGAATTTCCACATCCTCTGGATTTTTGCCCTCAGCGGCACCGATCCACTCCCTAAGCCATTTTTCCCGGTGCGGCATTGGAATGAGGTAGATGGGGTTTTCACGAAGTTCGGAGGTAATTCTGGAGGCTATCTGGGATTCGTCCAGAAGTGCGTAGGACGCCGGTGATGTGTCTTTTTCGTGGATTCCGAAACCAATAGGTCCCGACTCGCCTTTGATGCGGGGAGTGGCTGTCCTTTCGGTCGGGAATATCCAGTTAAATCTGTATACTGCTCCGGCTTCCGTTTCCGAGTAGACCTGCATGGCATGGGCGATCGTATCAACTGTAGAAGACTTCGAAGAGCCGTTGGGGCCGTGCAGGACAATCATTTTATTGGATTGTCCCTGACGGATGAAAGCTTCCAGGAGGCTTTTGATCTCGGCATGGACCTGTTCGCCACCGACGATGGGGACGTGTTTTTCCGTTCCAAGATCGAAAAGCTTGTACCGGGGCAGGCCAGCCGCGCTGCCCGCTGTTTTAGTGGTCCCGAAGTGCTCGAAGGTGTCACGCAAATACGCCGGAGCATTTCGCGTCAGCCGTCTGGGCGATTCACGCACCAGATCGAGGAAGGAACTGAAACTTAAGATGACCTGTCGTTTTTGAAAAAGATCCTGCTGATGGCGGGAAAGGTCGCCAAGTAAAGACGTGGATTCCATGTGGCCACCCCCGAAATCGCTATTTCATGTCCGGATCTGTTTTAAAAAGTATGCCTGTGACTCTAACGGGTTGCAATCGCCTTTTTAATGGCCGCCACTATATCCTGTGCAACCGGCAGAGGCTTGGGCAGGATGGCGCTGCACCCGATTTCAACCACTGCCACCAAACGCGGATCATTGGGGGCACAACCACTCATGACTATGACCGGCAGTTGCGGAAATTCCGCATGGGTCGCCTGAACCACCTGATGTCCGGGCATGTGTGGCATCGCCAGGTCTGTAATCAGGCAGGCATAGACCTGGCGACGCAAAAAGGACATTGCTTCGCGAGGATCCATACAATGATCGACATCAAAATCTTCAGAAAGGAGATCTACCAGCAGCTCGCCAAGATCTGCCTCATCTTCGACCACCAAAATTCTTGATTTAGCTGCCAGATAGCCTCCCACGACGCGAATCTACGACAAAACATGACTGCGAATTAGTTAGTTATACCAAAGTTTTGGTTGTGGTACTCTCTGGGAAATTCACCATTTTTCTATTTGATGTCGCGATGCGAGTAAATTGATTCTGCCGGGAAGGGGTTTCACCCATGAGTATGAGAAAAGTTTTTGTACTGGATACGAATATTCTCCTCAATAACCCTGCCAGTATCTTCAAATTTGATGAACATGACGTGGTTATCCCCATTTCCGTGATCGAAGAAATTGACACCTTCAAAAAAGACCTCAGTGAGAACGGTCGCAATGCCCGTGAAGTGTCCAGGATCCTGGATCGTCTGCGGGAGAGGGGTACCCTGTCATCCGGGATCAAGTTATTTGAGGGTAAAGAGGACTCTGGCAGTCTTTTCGTATATCTCGGCAACAACATGAAAATTCTGCCCGAACTACTGGCAGACAGTACTGATAATCACATTCTGGCCATCGGATTGACTCTGCAAAAACAGTATGCCGATGGCCGTGAAGTCAAAATCATTACCAAAGATTCAAATCTCCGGATCAAGGCGGATGCTTTCGGAGTTGGTGCCGAAGATTTTGAGGCGGATAAAGTAGACATATCCCACCTCTACAAAGGTATTCGCAATATCAAAGTAGACGCTGACGTCATCAACGAATTCTATACCAAGCGCGAAATCAAACCAGTCATTGAAAAGCTCTACCCGAATGAATTCGTCATTATGGAAGACAAGGACGATCCAAACCAATTTGTTTATGGAGCGTTCGATCCCCATGACAATCTGATCAGGATGCTCGACCCGCACAGCGAGGGGGTATGGGGCATTTACCCCCGGAATATTGAGCAGACTTTCGCTTTAGAGGCTCTGCTTGACGACAACATCAAACTGGTCACTCTCAGTGGTGGGGCAGGTACTGGCAAAACTCTGATGGCGATTGCCGCCGGATTGGCAAAAACAACCGATGAAGACGAATACCAGAAGCTTTTGGTAGCGCGTCCGATTTTTCCACTGGGGAAAGACCTCGGATTTTTGCCGGGTGATCTCGATGAAAAGCTTAACCCTTGGATGCAGCCGATCTTCGACAACCTTGAGCTTTTGCTTGGGGGAGGATCTACGACCCGTCAAAAGCGTTTCAGCAAAAGCTACCAGGAGCTTATAAATCAGGGAATGTTGGCGGTCGAACCGCTGACGTATATACGCGGGCGCTCATTACCGAACCAATTTTTCATTGTGGATGAGGCGCAAAATTTAACTCCCCACGAAATTAAAACTATTCTCACGCGGGCTGGAGAGGGAACAAAAGTTGTTTTGACCGGTGACCCTTATCAGATAGACAACCCCTATATCGATTCCGAGAACAACGGGTTGACCTACGTCATCGAAAGATTTCGGACGGAACGCATTGCTGCTCACATCACCCTTCAGAGAGGAGAACGCAGCGAGTTGGCGACTCTCGCTGCGACGCTCCTCTGAGTCAATGTCCCGTGACACCGACGAGGCTGCAGTGAAAACCGCCCTCACTCGTCTTTAGTGTGCCGAGGTTTGCGATTAGCTGATTGTAATCGGAGCATTCAAAAGGCTCCTCGGGGAAGCAGAACTGCGAAAGGTTCTCTTCGTTCTTGGGGTCGGCCAAGGTTCTTTTCTGCGAATCGCTTAAGTAGGCGAGCTCGGCACAGCTCCCACTAAAAAGACGAAAAGCGTCAGATTGAGCGAGATCCTCCGCCGCTGGAGAGTCTTCTGGTTGTGCCGGAGCTCCGCCGTGAACTCCCGGAGTTGAGAAAATCAGCAACATTGCCAAGATTGTTTTTGTTGAAAATCCAGATTGCCGCAATGGGCCAACGGAAGTTTGCATGGACATAACGATTCCTCCACATTTTTATTTCGTCGGTTGGTGTGCAAATAATTTGGTAACCGGCACCTGTCCGACCTTCTAGAACCTAACGTCGGCGTTCCGAAGGGGCACATGAATGCGCTGATTTAAGCGAATTAATACGGGGGGTTAGCATGGGCTTTTTCTGTGGAGGGAGTCGAAACAGCGGTCGGAATCCGGGGCAGAATCCTGCCCCGGCGAGTCACTCAAGGAGAGGTCTGAAGGATCAGGACAGGGTCTTTAGCTTATCCAGAATTTCCTGGCTGTGCCCTTCGACTTTGACTTTGGGCCACACGGCAGCAATCGAGCCGGTCTTATCGATCAAGAACGTGGCGCGCTGGATTCCCATCTTTCTGTTGCCGTACATGTTCTTTTCAACCCAAACGCCATATTGGCGAGCGACATTTGCACCAATGTCGGCAGCCAGCGGGAATGGCAATGAGTATTTTGCAGTGAACTTCTCGTGGCTGGCTACGTCATCCGGACTAATACCAATAACGACTGTATTGGTTCCAGCGTAAGTGTTGAAATCGTCGCGGAAGGCACAGGCTTCTACAGTGCACCCGGGTGTGTCGTCCTTCGGGTAAAAGTAAAGGACGACGTTCGAGCGGTTTCTGAAAGTAGTCAAGTCGATTGGCTCGCCGTTGGTCGCAACCAGCTTAAATTCCGGAGCTGGTGTACCCACAGCCGGCATTGAAGCAGATTCGGTTTCGTGATCCATGCTGTTCGAAGTCGTTTCGACAGCTAAAGCCGCAGTTGCGGGTTCAGACTTCTTTGCTTTCTTTGAAGACCTGGACTTCTTTTTCACAGGCGTCGTTTTTTTGGACGGTCTCGCTGAAGATTTCTTTGCAGCTTTTGGGGCTGATTTCTTAGCTGATTTCTTTTTCGCAGTTTTTTTGGCGGCTTTCTTCTTTCCGACTTTTTTCTTGGCGGCTTTTTTGACTTTTTTCTTGGTCGCTACTTTTTTCTTCGAAGTCTTTTTTTTCTTTTTCTGGGCCATGATCTATTGCTCCTTTTGCGGCGGATTCAGGCGGACACCAGCAAATAGTAATCTTCCGGATAAAAAGCGCAACAGTCTACCTGGGGCGGGGTTGGGCTACCCGGAGTACCTTTTTGCCGAGCCATTCTGCCAGGAATTCGGTGGCCTTTTCTCCCGCCAATTCTTCCAGGCGTTTCAAAGTAGAAGCGGAAGTCTGCCGGGATTTCGCAAAGAGCTTGAGACCGTGCGCGGTCCCAGCTGGAATAAATTCCCGCCATTCCAAATCCTCCGGACCGGCGTTTCGGGTTTTGCCGTAAAAGGAGACTACGTAGGGCATGTGCGAAAAATCCTTGGATTCCCGATCATTAAGCTCGTTTTTTTCAACGAGGGCACGGGGGGAAAGGTACAGCGGCAAGCTGCCTGAACCATTGGTTCCCGGTACTTCCCAGAGCTTTTTGTGGCTGGAGAGCAGTGAGCGCACCAATTCGCGGGGGAGAAAGTTTTCTCCTTCGTCATAGTCAGAAGGATCGATTTCTTCCCTGTATGCTTTCGGAACTACGCGCCGGGCAGCCCGGTCGAAGGCAGCCGGTTCCAGGATCGGCTGAATGTTGGCCAGATGCCATAGGTCATGTCGATGTTCACGGATCTTCTCAGCGCAGGCTTCAAAGGTTTCTAGTTCATAACCGAAGCGATCGCCCCACATCACTTTGCGAGCGGCAGTTGTCCATGTCCTGGGTTGATGGTGGTTGGCAACTTTTTCGACCTTTGCGGAGAGCTGATTCATACGTTTTATAAACTGTTTTACGTCAAAACCGACTTGTTCGAGGGCCCATTGGGACAGGGCCATCTCCGCCTGCTGAACCAAGGTTTGCAGCGCATTCCACAGACGATCTCCTTTTGGTCCGTGGGAATGCATACAAAAAAAAGTCGAACACACCGAATTCCGATATGCATACATCTCGCAATAACCGTTGGAGCGGTTGAGAAAGGGGCAGCGGACAACATCACTCTTGCCAAAACGTTCCGCAGCGTTGTCTGCGAGATATTCAGCCCACTGCTGCGGGGAAATATGCATTCCCTCCGGTGTAAGCTGGCCCGATTTGTTCAGGCGAACCAGTATTTTTTTCGGCGTGGGGTGTTTAAGTGCCAGTCCCAGTAAAAAATTTGGAACACGGGGAATATAGGTGCAGCACCGGTAGTCGGGAAGAAATCCGTCATATTTGGCCTTTGGGCAATCCATACAGGTGGCCCGCTTTTCAGGCGGGAGTTTTAGATCCAATACCGACTGCGGCAAAAGATACTGCCAAAATCCGGGTACGTGGTGGCCGTGAAGCAGAAATGGGATGTCGATGGGGTCAAATTCCATCAAGCAAAGATAGCTGATTTCATTGGCATTTCAAGCGAATAGGGACAGCACACGCCTTTTGTTGGCAATTTGGTTTTTCAGCTGATCTGATGTTCCGGACGCTGGATCAGGTGCGGAATACTATGTGCAAATTGCTGATAGATCAGGTAAAAATTGGTGGCACCCTTTACCTGGATAATGGGTGCGGGTCATGCTAGTGACCCATTGCTTTAAACTTCAAGAAAGGAAACAGGGCTTTTGCAAATCATTAATCGTGCGAATGCGCGGATGTTCTCGGAAGTTCGTCTGATCGCAAACGGGACGAATGCGGTTGTCTCGATTCAAGAGGCACTGCGACTGGCGGAAGAGGAAGGTCTGGACCTTTGTATCGTCAGTGACAAGTCAAATCCGCCAGTTGTTAAAGTGCAGGATTTCAAAAAAATTCTGTATGAAGAGAAAAAAGCCAAAGCCAAGCAGCAGAAATCTTCCGACCTCAAAGAAATTCAGTTAAAGGTCAATATTTCAGATCACGATTTGGCCACAAAAATGAATGCGATCAACCGATTTCTCGAACGCGGTGACAAGGTTAAACTGATGGTGCGCCTGAAAGGGCGCGAACGCGAAAACCCTGAGCGTGCCCGTGCACTTGTGACCAAAGTCATTCAGGCAGTCCCTTGCAAGGTGACCCAAGTTCCCGGACCGATCACAATCTGTATCCTGGAACCGGTAAAATAGGGTTGTTGCATTTGGCAACAGCTTGAAATCAGGACTTTCCATTCCAAATTTTTGCTGACTTTCCAGTGGGGCTTGGCTAAATGCCTTGCCCCACTTGGTTTTCCGCCAAACTTCTCCGACTGAGCTTCTTGACCCAATTCCCAAAATCGATTCTAATTATCAGAGGTCATCCCATGAATCGTTAGTTATTTCAGTGCGGCAGGATGCTGCGCTTTTCTGGTCTCTGCGCTTCGCGGAGCCCGCACCAGCCACGGAATTTACCAGGGAGGTAAGGCACTATGAAAAAAACAGAAGAAAATCGTTATCCGCATTCCGCCACGCTGTTTCGGTTTTGCAAGGAAGCACTGGAAATCCGTTATGAAGGAAACGTCAAGGTCATCGACCAGGACGTTGGTGCGATATTAGGTTACGACCCTGCGGATTGCAGCCACTGGAAGAAGGGAAAGAAAAATATTCGGGCGTTGGCAACCCTACGCAGCATCGCCGACCATCTCAATATCGATGAGCGTCTGTTGATCGATATTGCCGCCGGCAATATCGGGCTGGAAGAAGCCGTCTTTGAATACCGCGGATATGGAGCTTTCGCGCTCAGCGGTCGGTCACTTGAGAATCTCAAGAAGGAATATTTTAAAAATCCGACGCGCTGGCACCAGGAAGGAAGCTCACAGACCTTCGAGGAACTTTTCGATGTAGATCGGCAATCAGTAGCAAAAGCGGCGTCGGCAGTATTGAGTATGGGCAACTTCACCGAAGCGCCAATATACCTGCCGGAGATTGTCCAATTGTTCAACGGCCTCAAGCTGGTAGCTGATGACAATATCTCTGAACCTACGACGGTTACCGTCAGTGCTGATTCCGCCGATGGTGTCACCATCAGTTATCGCGGTCCCGAGATGCGTCCCTATCAGCGGTTCCTGGTAGCGAAAGAATTGTTCAAATACCTGGTGACTTCCGGTCATGCCATCGGGGAGCGCTTCCGTGGGAATCCACAGGAAGTCATCGATATTCAGAGCAATATGTTCGCTGGCATGCTTCTGATACCGGGAAACCTGTTGCGCAAAGAAGTCGAGCAAATTGACAGTTCTATGGATCTGGTTCTTCAGCTCGCCGACACCTTCTGGGTGTCAAAAGCACTGATGAATCAGCGCCTGCGTGATTACATGGAGCATCTCTCCTGAGAAACTAAGATCTGTTTCTGAAGAAATCAATCCTTGAGCCCGGGCCCAGTCCCGGGCTTTTGTTTGGTCTGTTCGTAAACTCACGGACTACCACTGAACATTCTGGCTTAGAATATGACTGCGAAAATCGCCGGTAATGCGATGCCAGTCAGAAATATCGACTTTGTAAAGCAGATCTGACTGAGAGAGAACCTCTTCAAGGTTCGATAATTTCACCAAATCAAGAGCTTTGCCGGCGTCAATGCACAAATCGAGATCCGAATATATTTTGTGATCGCCGCGCATGCGGGATCCGAAGAAGAAGATTTTTGCCTTAGGGAAGATTGTTCTGATTTGGCGGGAAATGAACTCCCGTTCTGCTGAGCTACACACTGTTAGTGCCCGGTCTTTAGCTTTGAAAGCAGTTCTCTTGCGGGGTCTGTTATTTTAAGAGCGACAGCATAAACTTCTTCTGCCGTGACTTCGTTATATGTGTGTGATGTTAGATTTCTTGCGCGTTGAAACTCAAACCACAAATCAAGATTACCGATCAACCCGCGAGTTGCAGCTGTTCGGAGTATGCCCCGGACGCTGGTGTCGTCGAGTGGCCGGTCCGCCTCTAACCATCTTTGCAAAACTTTCCAGCAAAGCTCAAAGGTATATTCAAAACGTTGAATCACCGAATCACGCGAGAATTCATCTTTCGGTTGCGCGACTGCGCGCTCAAGACTCTTTAGGGCTTTCTCCAGTGGGGCGAGGTTTATCTGGCTTTGTTTCACGAGAGCTGGTGTCCTTCAGGTTCACAGGAAATTTTTGACTGTTAAACGCAGTAGCGACATCTCTAAGTCTACTGATCTGGGGCAATTTTTAATACAGTTTTTTAAGACAGTTGATCGTCAATAATGGCTATTATTCCAGAGTAAAGACGTGAAAATTGTCTTTTCGCCAAGTGATGTTTGTGCCAATTTTTGCGAGTTTAGGCTCAAGCTCCCGCGTCAAGGTCCGATATTTCTGACAGAGTCCTCGATTTGGTCATGTTTATCTCTGGGATTGAGAGCGGATAGATATGGGAAGTCCTTTTAATCTACGCAATGGCTCGATGCTTCTGTCTACCGAGGCTCCCGGTGGCGTCTATAATTCCTCCCAGTTGAAGAAAATCGCATCCCTGTCAGAAAGCAACGCTGCCATAATTCGTGCGACGGAAGATCAACGCATTGCCTTGATCGTTCCGGCTGATAAAGTTGCCACTATCGCTAAGGACCTTAAGTCGACAGGGTTGGGTGTCAGGCACTACCAGGATGGGATGCACCAACCCGTAGCCTGCATTGGAGCACTGTGTCCGGAGCATCAGCAGGATGCGTTGAGTGCGGCAATGGATATCACTAAGATCCTCGCAGACATCACCTCCGATACGCCTGTAAAGATTGGTATCAACGGCTGCGCGACATGTTGCGTGCCCTGTCATACTTATGATGTGTCGGTCATTGGTGATACCAACGGCTATCGGATTTCCTTAGGCGGCAAAAATTCTCAGATTCCGGAAATGGCTACCTTTATGGCCGAAGGTGTGCCGCCGGAGAAACTGCCTTCGCTCATTCAAAAGATCGTTTTGCTGTATAAGGAACATGCTGAAGCGGGCGAACGCCTGCAGGAAGTTATGGAGCGCGTTGGGTCCAGCTCGTTCGTGGCTGCGCTTGCACCGTATAGCCAGGATGCTGCCGGCAGCGATCCCTTCTCCAGCGGAGGGGGGGGCGACGTCGGCGCGCCTGACAATGCAGATTTGGGAGATGCATCGCTCGACGACGCCGATTTAGGGGACCTCACTGACGAAGCCGCCGGCGAGGCCGCTGAGATTGTTTCTGATGCTGCTGCACTGGAACCCATGGACGAACTGACGGTTCCTGTTGAATCGGAAGATACGGGCGAAGTCATCGATGACATCGACCCACAGGGTTTTGGCGGGGGAGACCTTAGCAGTGATGTTCTGATTGCTGACACTGATTCTGACGCGGAAACCGGTGCGGTTACTGAGGCTGATGCTGAATTGATGATGGAAGAGCCGACGCTGGAAGAACCGACGCTGGAAGAACCGATGATGACGGCCGCGGAAGCCTACGAAAATTCCGCGACGGATGACGGTGCGCTAGAATTGGCAGCAGCAGACTCAGACCTGTCGGACGTGTCGGATGGAACTGAGTTGTCTGAAATGCCTGAGCTGTCGGAAATTGGAGAGTTATCTGAAGTGCCGGCGGAAGAAGAATCAGACCAGGTTGCCGCCGTTGATGATGAGGATGAAATCGAGCGCAAGTTGAACGCCAGTATCGAAGAAACCGGCGCGACTCCAGTTGAGGAAGACGAGAACGCTGCGGACCGGGAAGCGGCCGCCAGTATGATTGACTCGGTTTCCGCCGTCGGAGAAGACGATCTGGAAGCCGGTGATTATTCCACTGATAGCGACGCCGATCTGGATAACGCTACCCCGCAAGAAGCAGGTGCCTCAGAATTTTCAGAGGGTGACTCATCGATGGAATTTGAGTCCATCGGTCAGGATGAGGAAACCCCAACGGCCAATACTCATGAGGCTCCAGTGGTGGAGGTATCCAAATCAGCAGTGCTGCCGTTGCAACCTCATCCTGTTACCCGGCCCATGTCCTCGGAATGGCAGATTTCAGCGGTAGATGTGGACAGTGATGGGAAATATGTCCTGCAGTTCAGCTCGGGAGCCCGCTTGCGCATTGACCCGAATCAGTTCTCGGGTTCGCGGCAATTCACGGTCGCAGGCAAAGCTGTGGCGGTTACTCAGCAGGCAAACGGCATGAATATTTCGGTCGATGGTATTGAGATTTTTGTACCTCAACGCAACGCCGCCTAAAGCACGCTCATTCCAATGTTCGCTTGACCACACTTCCTGAAGTCGTCACAGCAAGCATCAGGGGCGCGGTCTCGTCAAAAAAACCCGCAAGTTTCGGATAGCGAGTTCGCACCTGGTAGGCCCAGAATAGCTGGCGCCGCGGATGCCGGTGCTTGATCAATATCTGAAGCACGGTTATCTCGTCTTCAGATAGTTCCAGCTCTTCTCTTTTCTCAAGAACTTTTGCCGCAGCATCCTGCACAGACTGATCGAGTTCCGAGTGTTTTTGTCTGGCGTCAGACAGGTCAACCCGCTGATGCTCCTCTTCAAATAGCTCTGAATAATGCTGCCAGGAACTCGCAAGCAAACTTAGAGTAGGAATCTTGGCTCCGAAGTGCAGGATCATGACAATAACCTGGTCAACGGGGTGAGTCTCGACCAGAGTTTTCGCTGCTTGCTCAGCCTTTTTTAGATCGCCGTTGTTTAAATTGCGTCCCCGGGCAAATGCTTCCACGACACGTTGCCATGTCGCCACTTCACCTTTGATACTATTGCGGTCGTTTTTATCGTGGCGCGATCCATCGACGACCTGAAAATTCTTGTGACCGATGCGGCGAAATGGAAAAACAATGGCATCGTCATGAGTTGCTTTGTCTGCAAAGTCCAGCGACCATTTCTCCAAATCAAATTGCATACCGATCATCAGTGATTTGGCGCGGGTTTTTTGGGTAGGGTCCCCATAATGTACACGAATGATATTTCTGGTCAGAAGGTTGCCCATGGCTCTCCCGACTTCCGCATCATCGTGGCCGGTAAGCGAAGCCAGCTCTGTTTCAGTGGTTATCAGCTGATCGAGGCCGGAAATGGCGCAGTTGAGTAGATAAAGTACGATTGAATATTCACAGGATGACAATCGTGACATCGCCAAGACCTTGAAACCTGATTGCTGCAGAAACTGCTGAACGCCCATGGTCTTCCTCTCACGTCACATCAAGTCGGTCAGTCCGCCCAGATTGCCAGTGTCTGGCCAGCGGTAACCTGGTCACCAACCTTAACTTTAACTTCGGCAATTGTTCCAGCCCTGGAGGCTTTCACTTCAAACTCCATTTTCATCGATTCAAGGACAACTACAGCATCGCCAAGTGCCACATCCTGATTCGCGGCGGCTTTAATCGTCACGACTTTGCCCGGTACCGGTGCGCTTAGCTCGTGCGTGACCAAAGCCCCATCACCGGAGGCGCGTTGTTTGCGTTCCATCACCCGGCCGAAATGACAGCCATGAATGGCAACCCAGATCTCTTTGCGTCCAGCGTAGTTGCATGCAGCATACCAGAATGGCGTGACTTTGGCATGAGGCGCCGCTCCCCCATGAGAGGGAAATGCCGAATCGGGAGCAGAATCGGCAATGATTCCTCTCCCGATGGTGCTGGTTGCGCCGGGGATTGCGGCATTGGACCAGTGTCCCGACGCGGTTATGTTAATTTGACCTGGCCCCGTATTTTTGGCCATCGAGGCTGGCAGACCACCTCCAAATGCGCTGGATGTTGCAGCGTTGGCGGAAAATGATGCGCCAAAGCCACTTGCACCCAGTGAGTTGCCGGGAGTTCCTGCCATGACCATAGCAGCGCCCGAGGCCAGGGAATCCAGGAGTAGGTCCGCCTCATTTTTAAGCAGGCCGGATGCCTTTTCATTGAAGGCCTTGAACACCGGCAACTGGTCTTTCAGGAAATGGGTGTTGAGGGATTTGTTGCGGAATTCAGAATGCCCCACCAGCCACATGAGCAGCTCCCGGTTGGTGTGTGCCGCAGCGAAAAAAGTGTTTTGAAGAGCGGCAAACATGCGGTCCATCGCACTGATCCGATCGGCGCCGGTCACCACCAGTTTCGCGACCATCGGATCAAACCGCGTGGAGACTTCATCGACGGTGTCGATGCCGATCTCCCAGCGCACTCCCGGGCCACTTGCGGGCATGAAAGCTCGCACGGGACCGGGAGCCGGGAAATAGTCGTTTTCGACATGTTCTGCGTAAAGCCTGGCTTCAATACTGTGGCCACGTGGGTGCAGGGATTTGAAGTGATCAGGGAGGGGCTCGTTGCATGCAACCCGCAACTGCCATTCCACCAGATCAACGCCAAAAACCTCCTCGGAAACCGGGTGCTCCACCTGCAGCCGCGTATTCATTTCAAGAAAATAAAACTTCTGTGTGACTTGACCCTGTGAGTCGGTTTTGTCGTCGAGCAGAAATTCAACTGTGCCAGCATTATCGTACCCAACGCTTCGTGCGAGGTTGATCGCTGCCTCGTGGATGCGGCTCCTGACCTCTGGTAACAAGCCGGGTGCGGGAGCTTCTTCGATTATTTTTTGATGTCGGCGCTGCAGCGAGCAATCGCGGTCACCAATAGCTACAACCTGTCCATGTTTGTCGGCCAGGATCTGGACTTCAATGTGCCTGGGGCTTTCCAGATAGCGTTCAACGATGATCATTGGATTGCCAAAGGAGTTTTTGGCTTCTGACGACGCGCGCAACGCGTTTTCACGGAGCTCTGATTCTTTATAAATCAGTCGCATGCCCTTACCACCACCGCCATATGCGGCTTTGACCAGAAGAGGATAACCGGTCTTTTTTGCGAAGGCCGTCAGGAGGTTCATTCCGGCATCTGCACCGCTGGAGCTGGTGCCTGTCAGGTCAAAGCCGGGAAGTCCTTCGATACATGGTACGCCGGCCCGCAAGGCGACATCCCGTGCGGTTGACTTGCTTGCCATGGTCTCAATGCTTTCGGCATTCGGTCCGATCCAAATGAGGCCGGATTTTTGACATAACGCGGCAAACGCGCTGTTCTCGGAAAGGAAGCCGAACCCCGGGTGTATGGCATCGCATCGGCTTTCCAATGCGAGGTCCACCATTTTCTGCATGTCGAGATAGAGAGCGGGGGATTCTTCCGGGACTCTCACAAATGTTGAGATGAGGTCGCAAAGAAACGCCGGAGGCGAATCGCGATCGGTTATGGCGACGCACGGAATTCCCCTGCGTTGTGCCGTCAGGGCGATCCGGCGGCAGATTTCGCCACGGTTCGCAATGAACAGCCGGCTGATCTTAGGAACAGAGGGCATTAAAACTCCAGGTATCTGAAACAGAAATTGACCAAGGCGCTGGTGCTTTGGCGAAAAAAGCGGCAAGACCATCCTGCCCCTCGGAACTTGTGCGCAAAGTTGCGATCGTTTCGGCCGTATAAGGTCCCTGCCGCTGTCCCTGATGTCTTACCTCGTCCAAAAGAGACTTGATGCAGGTCAAAGCTTTGGGGCCGCAAGACAAAAGGCCATTAATCTCCTGCCGCACGACGTCGTCGACTTGGGATTCGGCAGCGAGTACGTCGACTAATCCGTTTTCTAAGGCTTCGGCTCCCGTGAACACCCTCGCGGTCATAGCATTTCGTCGCAAGTGCCCCGGCAGCATTTTTCTGGAAAGGTAGGGCATGATCACCGCGGGGGCAATCCCGAGCCGTGCCTCACTAAGACAGAACCTGGCCGAGTCCACAGCGATGCTGATGTCACAGCATGCTGTAAGCCCCACAGCGCCACCGTAGGCAGCACCGCGAATAACACCTAAAGTAGGGATTTTGCTGTTTGCAAGAGACTCGAACATTTCTGTCAGTCTATTTGCGTCAGCGACATTTTCCTGACGGGAAAGTGCGGCGCTGGCTTTCATCCAGTTTAAATCAGCACCGGCACTGAAGTGTTTCCCCTTGGCACTTAATACCAGCAGCCGGCAACGGGGGTTCTCCTGGACCGATTGCAGATGCCTGGTAATAGTGGCCATGAGGTCAGCGCTTAGTGCATTTGCCGACGCGGGGCGGTTCAGCAATAAGATTCCGATCTGAGCATTTCCAGATCCGGAAATGTCGTGCATGGTCAGCAATGCGGCATCGTCGGTGAACGTCTTGGCCTTTGTGTGGGTCATTTTGGTGTCAAGATCCCGGTGAAAATATGTTCTAAAGTTGCGACCGTTTAATCTGCGCTTCCGCGAGAACTTCGCGGGGTATTCGGGTGCTCTGACGAAGGAGCGCCTGGGCAAATGTCTTACCCTGCGCGTCGGTTCGCAGGGTCACTGTACCGCCGCCACCGAGAGCGTTTTCCAGGATGAAATTAAATCCCAGCATATTTTCCAGCCGGTACCTGACGACTTCGCCTTTGCTCAACTCCTGGAACAGGTCTTTAACCCGCTGGGCTGTCAGAAAATCGTCGAGAAACTTAAACGCAAGAGGTCCCCGGGCCATGATCCCGATATTGGCCGCGTCTCCTTTGTCACCACTGCGTCCAAGACATATCTCAGACAGTGGCAGGGCATCCGGGCCTGAATCTTTCGCCATGGCTGCGGCTACGGTCATTGATGGTTTATGGGCAGTCTGGATCGGTAAATCCCGGGGCAGGAAATTGCCAACGCGCTCCATCTCGATGACACGTCTGTTAACCAGTCCGTTGTCGAAAGTCGCGACTTGTGGCCGTACGGCAGACTTTGGCATGAGCGCCGGCCAATAGCTGACGACATCTGCGGGTTTCGGAACACCACCGAGAACGCAAACCCCGGGGGGGCCTCCAAGAATAAGAGCCGGAATCGCTTTGGCAAATGTCTTTAATTTTCCAGCGTCAGACGAGCGTGCACCAAGCCTCAAAATAATCTCCGCGCCGTCGTCATTGCTGCCAAGGGACCTGTGACAGGCGTTCCACCCGAAATATTCCGTCGAGGTCTCGGTGAAATCCCCTCCCACGCGGGTCCAGAAAATTCGCGCGAATGTTTCCGCTTTGGCTCTGGCTTCCGGGCCACTGATCGCAATCGAGCCGATGCATTTAAAACCATCGGTGTATGCCATCGATACCTTATACAAAGGTGTTGGCTCGTATCCTTTTACGCCAGAAACACGCACCCGATCCGGGCCGTCTTGCCTGACGTTGATCGTCGCGAAATCCGCCACCACATCCGGTGTCAGGTAGGCGACAGGGTTGCCCATCTCATAAAAGAGCTGTTCCCGGACGGTGTCAACGCTGACCAGTCCACCGGTGTTCGGATGTTTTGTGACAATGAAAGTGCCGTCCGGATGCACCTCTACGATGGGATACCCGATATTGTCCCAGGTTTCCACCTGACGCCAATCCGTGAAATTGCCACCGGTCGACTGACAGCCGCATTCGATGATGTGTCCAGCCACAATTCCCGAAGCCAGACGGTCCCAGTCGCCCATGTCCCATCCGAACTCGTGAATCATTGCTGCGAGCGTAATGCCGGTATCCGTCACCCGCCCCGTGATGATGATATCGGGGTTATCCTGAAGGGCTGCCACAACTGGGGCGGCACCGAAGTAAACATTAGCGGCTTCGATACGGCTGGCGACCTCTTCGAACTTCTGCCCGTTTTCCATGTTGGAGAACTCGCACCCTTTTTTCTGCAACTCTCCAAGTTTATCAAGGATGTCGTCTCCATAGACGACGCTGATTTTTGGGGCCAACCCCAGCTTTTTTGCCGAGGCCGCGATGGCGGCAGCGCAGGCTTCAGGGTTGACTCCGCCGGCGTTAGTGATGATTTTGGTTTTGTCCTTCAGGACTTTCGGTAGAACACTTTCAAGCATGGGAATAAAATCACGGGCGTATCCAAGTGCCGGGTCGTGACTGCGCTGTTTCTGCATAATCGACATGGTTACTTCGGCGAGGAAGTCCATCGTGATGTAGTCGAGCCTTCCACCGTTTACCTGTCGGTAAAGCGCCGTGGGGTCATCCCCCCAGTAGCCACCGGCGTTGCCTATTCTCAGAGGTGTGGTGCGTTTTCCATTGCCCATGGTGCTTCTTACTCGCTTTCTCAGATTCCCGGGTTTGGCTAAATTACATCCTGAAAATACCGAATTTGGTTTGCTGCCATTCATGGTGAAGCGTCGACGCCAGCGACATCGAAAGAATTCTGCGCGTTTGCCGCGGATCGATGACACCATCGTCCCAAAGACGCGCGGATGAATAGTACGGCGAGCCTTCCCGTGCGTATTTTTCAAGAATCGGCTGGCGCAGGTCGGCGATCTCTTTCGCCGACAGCGATTCTCCTCGACGGGCCAGTTGCTGCTGCTTGACGGTAACCAGCACGTCGGCGGCCTGTTCGCCGCCCATGACGGATATCCGTGCATTTGGCCACATGTAGAGATAGCGGGGATCGTAACCCCGTCCACACATGCCGTAGTTTCCAGCCCCGAAGCTACCTCCGATAATCATGGTCACCTTCGGCACGTTGGCATTAGCAACCGCATGCACCATCTTCGCCCCATCTTTGGCGATGCCGCGCCGTTCATATTCTTTGCCGATGATGAAGCCGGTGATGTTCTGCAGGAATACCAGCGGAATGTTTTCCTGAGAGCAGAGCTCTACGAAGTGGGCAACTTTCAGTGCTGATTCTGAGAAAAGGACTCCGTTGTTTGCGACAATGCCAACAGGCACGCCGTTTACATGGGCGAAGCCGCAGACGATGGTCGTGGCGTAGTTTTTCTTGAATTCAAAAAATTCAGATCCATCAACGACGCGGGCAATCACCTCGCGTACGTCAAAAAACTTTCTTGGGTCAGACGGGATCAGTCCGAGAATTTCTTCAGGGTCATAAGCTGGTGGACTTGGAGGGCGAAGCTTAACCTGCGCTTGCTTGGGTGAACCCAGGCTGGCGACAATATCGCGGATGATCTCGATGGCATGCTCGTCGCTGTTGGCAAGATGATCGACGACTCCGCTGATTGAAGCATGTACATCAGCACCACCCAACTCCTCGACCGTAACGTCTTCGCCCGTAGCCGCCTTCACAAGTGGTGGCCCACCGAGAAAAATAGAGCCGTTCCCCCGGACTATGACACTCTGGTCAGACATTGCCGGAATATAAGCGCCGCCGGCGGTGCAAAAACCATGAACTGAAGAGATCTGCTGAATTCCTGCCGACGACATACGGGCCTGATTAAAGAAGATTCTGCCAAAGTCGTCCTTGTCCGGGAAAACTTCATCTTGTAGCGGCAGAAAGGCCCCGCCGGAGTCAACCAGATAGATACAGGGAAGGTGATTCTGTGCGGCAATATCCTGTGCGCGAAGATGTTTTTTTACCGTAATCGGAAGGTAGCTGCCGCCTTTGACCTGAAAATCATTGGCGATGATCATACAGACGCGCCCCGAGACCATTCCAACGCCGGTTACGATGCCGCCAGCGGGGGTTTTGTCGTCGTACAACCCTTCACCAGCCAAGGCGGATAACTCCAGGAAATTGGAATCGTCATCGACCAGCAACTTAATACGCTCGCGCACAGGGAGCTTGTTTTCCCGGGACTTGGCTTCCCGCGTACCTGCCGCTTTGACTTCGGCCTGACGTCGCTCGAGCTCTTCGACTTCTTTTGCGTGAAATGCGTAATTAACTTTGTATTCTTCGCTGTTCGTCTGTAACTGGCTGGGAAGTTTCATTGGTTTATAAATGTTCCTTAAAGGGAATAAAACGGCTGCAAATCAGCCCATGTGTCCAAATCGTCACTTTCTTCTGTGACAAACTTTTTCAACACATCACTGGTGACGCGGACGTCACCCATGGATCGGTGCCGCGAGCCGAAAGACAGGCCGTAATGTCCTGCCAGGGTATCGAGTTTGCGATTTTCGATGTCAGGCAGAAGTTCGCGTGCCATTTTCAAAGTGCAGAAACATGGCCACTCCAGGTCAAACCCCAGGCGCGACGCCTCTGCCCGCATCAGCCTGAAGTCATAGTCGGCGTTATGGGCGACGAGCAGGCTTCCTCTGATGAAGTCAAAAAAGTCCGGCAAGACATGTGCAATGCGCGGCTTGTCTGCAAGCATCTGCGGCGTGATACCAGTGAGGTTCGTAACCTGCTCGCTAAGCTCCACAGGCGGTTTAACCAAAGCGGAAAACTCCGCTACCACTTCGAAATTGACGAGTTTTTCAGCGCCAATTTCGATGATGAAGTCGTTTTCCGTATCAAGACCTGTAGACTCGAAGTCGAAGACTATAATGGAGGCGTCCTCCAGACGCAGACCCGGGGGAGGCGCGAAACGCAGAAGCCGGCGCAGCATGAGATCCGCTGCGGCACTGCCCGCGTCCGCAGGAGGGTAGAGGACGCGATGAAACATAGAGTGTTCTAGAAATGACCCCGACATGTTTAATCCTGAGCGGTAGATCGCGGGCGTCTCCTGCCGCGCCAACCGGATATGAGTGTAATTAGGGCGAATGCCAATAAAATTCCGCTTCCCGCTCCCAGTGCGGGACGATCGATCCAGGATTCGGCCCCCATCACACCAAGGACGGGAATCCACAAGACTCCGCGGGTCAGCGCGGCCGCTGTCGGGTGAGTGCTGATAAACTTTGCCAGGGGAGGACTGTGGCGGTAATACCAGTTGACAAAGCGGGTCCCAGATTCGGATTTGCGCAGGACCTCATCACGCAGCCAACGGAATCGGGGGAGGTTCTTGTGCAGTGGCGTGCCGTAGGCAGCGGTGGCCACAAAACAATGAAATTTTGTCGGCTCAGCTTTTTTCTCACCATTTAACTCGCTCATCGTCAGGTCTTCCGAAGGCTGACCGGTAAGACAGGCGCTTTGTTTGATACCGTCCGGCTGGTACATGGCAAAGGCCACATATTCCACTTCATTGTCCAGTCCGGCGAAGGCCACACTCGTACCGGTCGTGCTCTTCACTTTAAGGTCTGTCGATTGATTGGTCTCGATCTCGGCAACATCGAGGTAGGTGGATGTTCCGGGACAGGTGACACAAGGGTTACCGGATCCGGCATCGAGATCCACTGAGCAGGTCAGTCCATCGCTGTCCGCTGTTGATGAGCCGCTGAATCCCTTTGCGGGAAGTGAGGTGAGGTTAGACCCTCTGCGCATCAGAATGATTACGGATTCTCCCGGGGCTTCGCTGGTCGCGGCCCCGTAGCTTTCCCCCTGGTAGGCGATAGTCGCATCAAGATTCCAGGAAAATGTCAGGGCCTGTTCCGAACCAATCGCGATCAAGCCGCTGGGTGCCTGATTAGCCACGACGATTTTACGCTGGATATCTCCTTCACCAGAGACGACTTTGGTTCCATCTTTCACATAATCGACGACCAACGAGATCTTTCCGTCTTTCCCAACGGTCGCGAGACTGCCATCGAATTCAAACACGCGAACCAGCCAGGTCATGGTGCTGCTGGTGCCGTCGGCATTCGCGACGACAGTGACCGTATCGCGAAGTTCCCAATAGAATTTAGTCCCTGCAGGCGGGTTCTCTGCGGATGTCGCGAAATTGACGGAGTCGCCTTTGACGTAAATACGAATGCGATCCTGAAGCGACTTTTCCGTGCCGACCGTGGTGGTCTCCGCATTCGGAACTTCCTTGGCAACGATGGACATGTCAAAGCGGCCGGTGGCCAGGTCCCGGGGCAGGCTTCCTGTAAAGGAGATTGTGACACCCCACGCCGTCGATGGTGTGCCAAACAGCGAGGCGGCAATGACAAAGAACGGAAGTAGTTTTGGAAACGTGCGAACAGGTCGAGGGGATAGGGCAAACATAGGCTAACAGCACTCCCAGCAGCGAAAAATAAGAGAAGCCCCGGCCGCCAGACAGCAGCCAGGCGGGCATGCTCTTACAGCCTCGTAAAAAGACTAAAGCGATGCCAGGAAACCTTATAGGTTGTCGAGGTCCAGTACAAGGCCATCGTAGGACATCAGGAGGTTGGGGGCTTTACCCGGAACATTGGCCCATGCCTCAGTGAAGGCCGGCATTTGTTGATGCAGGTACGTTTTCGCGTGGTCGTACATGCGCCGAAGCTTGTCCGCGGTGGCCCAAGGGTCATGGTGTGTGAAGACAATATTTCGGATCTTCTCTCTGAGTGCCAGATCGACACCAATATTGGGACTGCAGTGGCCCCAGTCAAACCGGCTGGCCAACTCCGCCATTTCGTACTGGGCATCAAATATCAAGACGTCGAGATTCTGGTAGAATTCCAGATCTTTACCGAGTTCTTTGGGGCTTATACGCTTGAATTCGCCATCAACGCCTATGGCCAGTGATTTTCCTCCGGCCTCGAACCTGTATCCAAAGGATCCACCGGGGTGATCCAAAACATAGGACTGCACGGTCACGTCGCCGAAAGGGATTTTTTCGTAAAGTTTGTGGGCGTGAAATTCGATTTTGCCGCCAAGTTGCTCCCAGGAAAGCGGAAAATTCACACCGTTAAAATTAATGCGAACGAATTCAGGGGTATTCTTGTGGATGTGGTGAACATGAGTGACAAACCCCGGCACGTGTACGGGCACGAAAAAGGGCAGTCCCATGATGTGATCCCAATGCATATGGGTCAGGAAAATGTGAAACTCTTTGCGGCCCTTACTCATGTGAAAGGTGCCGGCTTCCCGCAATCCAGACCCCATATCGACCAGAAACACCTGATTATTGTGCTCGATTTCTGTGCAGGTGGTATTCCCTCCGTACGAGATTATACCCATTTCGTTGCGCTTCAGCGCGGCGGACATTTCAGCAATTGATTTGAGGCCGAGCTTCTCGGCGACCTTCGCTGCGTATTCGAACGAATCCATCCAGTCCTTGTGGGACATGGCCTGCGGCAACGAGCCCCGCGTTCCCCAGAACTTCGCTTTCACGGGAATCCTCTCTTAAGATAGGGATACAATCGATTAAGTATAGCGAATCCCTTGAGAAATAGTATGATATTTTCATATGGATAGCCAAATGGGAGCTGGATGACACAAGGAACGACAGCGGCGCTGGGGCCCGACCTGCGGGTCACTGAGCAGGGGGGCGTCTTCTACCTGCAGGGAGTTCTGAATGAAAATTCAGAACTGGCCCTGCTTTTGAGTCTGCAGGCTCCGCTCATTTTGAATTTTCGGCATGTCGAGCGATTTAACAGCGTAGGAATTCGTAACTTATTGCGATTTCTCCAGCAGTGGGGGCAGAAGCCCCTGGTCTACTTCGACTGCCCCTCTGAATTGATCAACCAAATCAGCATGATTCCCTCGCTGCTGGGGCTGCCGAAGCCGGTAGCAAAAGTTGAAACGTTATTCGTGCCTTATGAGTGTACTTCCTGCGACCACGAAGCCGAAATCCTTGCCCCTCTCAGCGAGTTTGCGGCGGTAGCGGACGGCGAAAATGCCCCCGCAAAACCCTGTCCTAAATGTGGTAAGTCCATGGAAGTCGCCTCCGATACTTTTTTTGCCTTTCTCGAAGCCTAACGACTGTGCTATAGGCGTACCTTCCTGCCGGAGTCTTCAGGCCCGGACGGTTGGTATTATTACAGCATTTTACTGATTTTGAAGCTTCGAAGCTTTTGGAGGATTCATGGCCCTGAGCCTGCGGTTTGCACGTCACGGTACAATTCATCGCCCGTTTTATCATTTGGTGGCTGCGGACTCGCGCAAAGCTCCTGGTAAGAAATATATCGAAAAGCTCGGGGTATACGATCCTGCCGGCGAACCATCGATGTTCACGTTCGACGAAGCACGTGTTCAGTTTTGGTATGCACAGGGTGCTGTCCTGACGAACACCGTCGAGAAAATGCTGAAGCAGAAAAAAGTGAAGCTGGAGCGCACCCGCAAGGTGACGCGACAGCCGAAAAAGAAGTAATCAGAGTAGATGTCGTTCTGACAACTTCTAATACGCCACAGCAGAGCTGGTTAAGAATTGGCACCGTCGGAAAGCCACATGGTATCCGCGGTGCTTTTTTTGTCGCCGGACGCCAGGAGCCGGTTCCCCGGGAATACAGCGAACTGATTCTGGGCGACAGCCCGTCCACCGGGAAGACCACCAGGCTACTTTCCTCGGGCATGTCCCAGGGCCGCCCGGTGATTACCTGCGACGTCTGCATCTCCCGTGAAACCGCCGAGTCACTTCGCGGCCTCGACGTCTGGGTTGCCGCGGTAAAAGTCAAAGTCGATGAAGAACGCGAATACTTGTGGAGAGAACTGATCGGCCGCCAGGTCTATGACCCGAGTCAGGCAGTTGTCGGTTCTGTTAATAAGATCTGTAATTATGGAACGGCGGACATTGTCGTTGTGGTGCATGCCGATAAGGGGGAGTTAGAAATCCCACTGGTTGAAACATATTTTGAAATGTCTTTTAAGCGAACCGACCGGCACCTCACTCTTGTTGTGCCCATTGATACGTTCGAAGGACTTTGGACTAAGCAAAACCCATGAGGATTGTCGTCGTAACAGTTCATCCTAAATTGGTTGACGCATACGCGGCCTTCGGTGTTTTTCGTGCGGCGGCGGCTTGCGGCGCGGCGACCGTACGCTCAGTTGATTTGCGGGATTTTGCGGTCGATACTCATGCGACTGTCGATGGTGCGCCCTATGGTGGCGGCGACGGCATGGTTTTGCGGCCCGAGCCCCTGCGGGATGCGTTGCAGTCAATTTCAACAGAGCGATCGCAGCTGCATGTAGTGATGCCCAGTCCCGGTGGAATTCTGTTTACACAGAGCACCGCCCAAAGATTGGCCGCCATGGCTGCCGGAGATTCACCCGGGGCCGGGGGATCTGATCGCCTGATGGGGGTGACCGGCAAAACCCTCGTATTTGTTTGCGGGAGATTCGCTGGTGTCGATCAGCGTTTTATCGATCTTTATGTCGACGAGGAGCTTTCTGCGGGAGACTTCGTCGTCTCTGGTGGTGAATTGCCTGCTCTCATGATGATTGATGCGACATTGCGTCTCTTACCGGGGGTACTGGGGAATTCAGATAGCGCGGTCTGTGATTCTTTCGCCGAAGGCATGGATGGGATGTTAGAGTACCCTCTCTACACTCGCCCGCCGGAATTTGAAGGTGTTTCCGTGCCGGACGTGTTGCTATCCGGCGATCATAAGAAGATCTCGAAATGGCGTCAGGAAGAATCGCGCGCCAGGACAAAACGACGACGGCCCGATTTGCTGCGGTGAAATTAAACTGCCCCACCCCGCTGCACCTGGCAGCCATGTCACTTAAAGCCTCTTAGTTATTGTGGGAATTTGCTCTCTCCAAGGAGGGCAAGTCATGCAAAATCCACCATGTCCGTATTGCATAAG
>Ga0154020_10001339_pt1 | contig 30467 bp, 19 predicted proteins | sample Klosneuvirus_201_FD_109709 | JGI IMG/M metagenome (GOLD analysis project Ga0154020, IMG submission 109709) | Active sludge microbial communities from wastewater, Klosterneuburg, Austria - Klosneuvirus_20160825_MG | ecosystem: Engineered > WWTP > Aerobic digester > Activated sludge | place...
AGCCGGAGGACGCGAGCTACGTCGCCAACATGGCGGAGTGCCACCACAAGCTCGGCGACGCCGAGAACGCGGTGAAGACTGCGCGGCTGGCCCGGCGACGAGGCTCCAAAGCAGAGATCCTCGAGCAGATCTTGGGGGCGAGCGAGGACGAGGACGAGGAACTGGAAGACGAGGACGAGGACGAGGACGAGGAGCTGGAAGACGAGGGCGAGGACGAGGAATGAAGCGCCGCCTGAGCCTCTATCAGCAGCTGATCTTGGCGCTGATCGTCCCCGCGTTCCTGGTGATCGCCGCCATGGTAGCGGTCGGAGATGGAGCCGTGCGAACCGCGCTAGAGGAGGCCCTCGGCGAGCGGCTGATCTCCGTGGCCCGCGCCGCGGCGGCCATGACCGACGCGCGCATCCTGCTGCTCGATCGCGGCGACGACGAGTCCCGGACCGAGAAGAACGCGCTCCGCAAGCTCAGCGCGCTGACCGAGGCTACCGCGATCGAACGGATCGTGGTCGTGCGCCTGGCCGATCAGAAGGTCCTGCTCGACACCAAGGGCATCAACAAGATCGGCGATGACTATGTGCGCGCCACCTTCGAGCGCACCGAGCTGGAGGCGGTCACGGCAGGCCAGGCGACCACCTCGGTCTTGTTCAAGGGTGAAGGCGATCGCTGGTACAAGTCGGGCTACGCCGCCCTGCGCGAGCCGATCCCCGACTCCGAGGAGGCGGGGCCGGTGCGGGCGGCGGTGATCGTCGCGGCGCCCGCGCAGTACTTCGACTCATTGCAGCGGCTGCGGGCGGTCACCGTGTTCATTGCGATCGCCGGCTTCATGGCGCTGTTCGGGCTAGCCCTGGTGTCGTCGCGCGGCGTGACCCAGCCGCTCTACCTCCTGTCCAAGGCGGCCGAGCGGATCGGCGACGGCGACCTCGGAACCGAGATCCCCGGGGGCGGTCCGCGGGAGACCGTGGTGCTCTCCGAGACGATGCAGAAGATGGCCCGCTCGATCTCCCTGCGCGAGGAGGAGCTGCAGGTCATGCTGGCCGGGATCGCCCATGAGGTGCGCAATCCGCTGGGCGGGATCGAGCTCTTCGGCGGCCTGCTCAAGGAGGACCTCGAGGAGTCGGATCCCCGGCGCAAGCACGTGGAGAAGATCCTGAAGCAGATCGGCGTGCTCTCGGGGGTGGTCAACGACTTCCTCGACTTCGCGCGGCGCCGACCCGTCGACATCGTGCCGCACGATCTCGCCGAGCTCTTAGCCGATGTGGTGGCGATCGCCGAGAAGGAGGCGGCGGCCAAGGGCGTGAGCCTCGAGCTGAGCTGTGAGCGACCGCTGCCCGCGCGGCTCGACAAAGATGGCCTGCACCGGGCTATGCTCAACTTGGTGAAGAACGCGATCCAGGCGGTCCCGGAGGGAGGAAAGGTCGCGGTGCGCGCGCGGCGAATCGAGGAGGGGCTCGAGATCGCGGTCTGTGACAACGGACCGGGGATCCCGCTCGAGGCTCGAGAGAACGTCTTTCGCCCATTTTTTACGACGAAACAGAAGGGCACCGGCCTCGGCTTGGCGCTGGTCAAGAAGGCCGTGGACGGGCACAAGGGGAAGATCGAGATCGAAGACACCGAGGGAGGCGGAGCGACGTTCCGAATCTTGCTGCCGAGCGCCTAGTCCTGGCACCGCGAGGGACCATCCTCGCTCCGGCGACAGAACATCGAGCCAAGGTCATGCTGGTGCACGGGTTAATGGGTGTGAAAGGCCCTCGTGGACGCGATGCCCGACGCAGCGAAGTGAGCCGACCTTGCCCGGGGCCCTGCGGACCAAGTATGCGAGGCCGTGGACCTGTCGATCGGCGCAGAGCTCGCGCAGACCTCCACGGAGGGGCCAGGCGAGCGCTACGCCGTCTGGGTTCAGGGGTGCCCGCTCCGCTGCCCCGGCTGCTGCAATCCAGAGCTGCTCCGCTTCGAGGGCGGCACGCGCACTACGCCCGAGGCTCTGCTGGCGCGGATTCAGGGCACCGAGCACATCGAAGGCGTCAGCTTCCTCGGCGGCGAGCCATTCGCGCAGGCAAGCGCGCTGGCGGTGGTGGCCGGAGGCGCTCAGAAGCTCGGCCTGTCGGTGCTTATTTTTTCGGGCTTCACGCGGGAGGAGCTCGAAGCGCGCGAAGACGCTCGGGCGCTGCTCGCGGTCACCGATGTGCTCGTCGATGGGCCCTACGATCGGGATCAACCAGATTTCAGAAGGCGCTGGATCGGCTCGCGGAATCAACGCGTTCATTTCCTCAGCGACCACTACGGTCCGCACGACGCGCGCTTTCAAGAGGCGAACGAGGTCGAGCTGCGCTGGTCGCGCGGGACGCTCGTCATCAACGGCCGTCCCTGGGGACCAGGGCTTCCGTGAGCGGGATCGCTCGCGTCGCAGAGAGCGAAGCCCAGCTCCTGTCAGCGGTACGCGCTGTCTTGAGCCCAAACGCCCCACCGCCGGAGCTTCGCCTGAGGCTGTTTCGATGCAGTAACGGGCCGCCCTCTCTCGGACCAACGGCGCGGCGCCTCCTCGAGGATACGCTGCGAGACGGCTGCGTGCTCGAGCTCGCGCGGCGAGGTGGCTGGCGAGCGCGCGGAAAAGCCGGTCGACTCTGGCAGCGGCACCCCGAGCTCGAGCTTCACTTTACGAGATCGAGCTACGCCCTCTGCCAGTGGCTCGCGTACGGCGTCGCCCCGAGCGCTCCGCCTGAGACCGCTGCCGACCACCTGCTGTACTATCTCGCGGCCACCGCCGGTCTGCGTGCGGGGCTACCCTCGGGGCCGCTCTTCACGTCGTCGCTCGCGTGCCTTACGCTGCTGGAGCCGACCGGCACGCTGGCTCAGGATCTTCGGCATTTCATGGCCGCTCCCGGCGGTGCGATCGTCATGGAGGCCCTCGAGCAGGAGCTCGCGGAGCGATGGCAGGCGATCGAAGAGGAGAAGTGGAGCCTGGGATCACCGCGCCAAGTCCTCGCGCTGTCTGAACGTCAGGACGCAGTGCTCACTGCGCTCGTCGACGCGGCGCTCGCCGAAGATAGGCCTCAGCTGCTCGGTTCGATCGTGGTGGCGGGAGCCGGACTTCAAAGCGAGCCGGCCGCGCGCTGGAGCGTCCGGCTCGCGGAAGCCACGGCCCCGCTCTCGGAGCGCTCCGCGGCGATCACCGCGTCCACTGCGCTGCTGCGAGCGATCGAGCGCGTCGGGTCGGTCCGCGAACGTCTCGCTCGCGTCCCATTCTTTGACGAAGAGGACTATGCCCGCGCGCAAGCGCTCCTCGCTGCTTGGGAGGTGCTCGGAGCGACAGGTTTCGCAAGAATTCAGGGTCTGCGAGCAGAGATCGAGTCACTGCGCGCGCTGACGAGCCCCGCGGAGGTGAGATGAGTCGCCTATATATTGTCAAAGTCTCGGAGTCGGTCCATCGCGTCGTTCATCTCGAAGATAGTATCGAGTGCGACGCGGGTCTCTTGCCGATCCTTAGCCCCGAGAGAATGGCTGAATTGCTGGCGAAGGAGCTGGAGGACCTAGAGACAGGGCTCGAGATCGAGGTCGACCCCGCGACTGCCAAGCTCCGAGTTCGTCTCTCGGGCAGCAAGGAGATCGACGTACAGAGGCAAAAGACCGTGACGGCAGATCCGGAGCAGCTCGATGCGGAGCCGCTGCGAGCGCGCCTGCGGGCCAGCGCCGAGCGAGGCGCAGCTCAGCAAGAGGCGACGCTCCAACGGCAACTCACGAGCGAGCTCGAAAAACAGCTCGCTGACATTCGCCCCGAGCTCGACCGCGCGACCAATCGGGCGACGATCGCGGCGCTCAAGGCCCGCGCGGCAGAGCTCGGTGAGATCCGCGAAGTTCACGAGGACCCAGGCGGCGAGAACGTCGTCATTCGGGTGAAGGTCTGATGAGCACTACGATCAAGGAGTCCGAGCTGCCGCGGGACCTGACCGCTTTCGAGGCCGTAGAGCTGGCCTATCCGGATGAGCTTGCGCGGGCCGAGCGCGCGCTGACGAGCGGCCTCGCCGTGATGATCGAGTGCGACAAGGGACTGACGCCGTTCCTCTACCGTTGCCTGCGCGACCGCCTCAAGAAGCGAGGCCTCAAATCGGCCTATCTCGACGGCCGTCCGACGACGGAGGCGGATCCTGCCCCAGGCGGCCTGGGGCTGATGGCGACGATCATCGGATCGCTGCGGGAGGCCGTTCGAGCCTCGGTCGACCAGCGCCTGCTCGTCCTCCCCCACCTCGATCTTCTGACGACTACCTCGGGCGGGCTCAGCGCAGAGGCGAAGGAGGTCATCCCCCTCCTCTACGAGAACCCCAATATTCTGTGGCTCGGCTTCAAGGATCCGTCCTTTCGGATCCCCAAGGTCATCGAGACGCTGTTTCCCCACCGCATCTCGATGCTCGGCGTCCCCCGAGATCGCCTGCACTTTCTGGTCACCCAGCGGGAGGCCCGAAAACTATCTCGCGAGGGATTTCGGCCGTACGAGCTCTACAAGTACGTCTCGGGGGTCAACGCGGCCCGACTCCGCACCGTACTATCGGCCCTGTCGGGAGAAGACTATCCCGCCGATAGTTCCCACGCGTGGAATCAGATCCGCGAGGCCACGCTCCAGGGCGACTTGAGCGTCCCCACCGTGCGGTTGAAGGAGGACATCGGCGGGTATCCTCACGTCAAGGACCGCATCGAGAAGGAGATCCTCGAGATCATCGCCCGCAAGGAAGCGGCGACGGATCCGGGCGAGATCGAGCGAATCGAGAAGCTAATCCCGCGCGGCATCATCTTCTCTGGCCCGCCGGGGACCGGCAAAACGTACTTTGCGAAGGCGATGGCCAGCGCCCTCGGAGCGGCGGCGATCGTGGTCAGCGGACCGGAGCTCAAGAGCCGTTGGGTCGGGGAGAGCGAAGAGAACCTGCGCCAGATCTTCGTTCGCGCCCGCCAAAGCGCGCCGGCGATCATCATCTTCGACGAGCTCGACTCCTTCGCCTCGGCCCGTGGGATGCACCAAGGATCCGGGGTCGAGCACTCGATGGTGAACCAACTCCTCACCGAGATGGATGGGTTTCGGTCGAACGAGATGGTCTTCGTGGTGGGCACGACAAACTTCCTCGAGTCGATCGACCCTGCGCTGCTCCGGCCCGGTAGGTTCGAGTTTCATATTCCCGTCCCATATCCAGGCCCCGAGGATCGCCGCGCGATCCTGGAGATCTACGATCGACGATTCGCGCTGCGCCTCGACGAGGCGGCGCTCGAGTACGCCGTGCGCCGGACCGGCTCGATCGTCGAGGGCGGCGGACGCTACAGCGGCGACCACCTCCACGCGCTGTGCCGGGCGATCGCTCGCCGGCGACTCCGCTCCGCCCTCGCGGGCCCGACCGACGTAAACGCTGTAGAGGAGGCCCTCTCGGAGAACCTCGATCGTCCCCAGCTCACCGCCAGCGAGGAGCGCGTGGTCGCGACGCACGAGGCAGGGCACGCGGTCGTGGCCCTACACCTGGAGCACGCCGCACCGATCGAGCGCATCACGATCCGCGGGGATTTGAGCGGTGCGCTCGGCTACGTAGCCTACGCGGATCCCGCGAACCGCTATGTGATCACCAAGTCCGAGATCCTAGATCGCCTCGCGATTCTGTTTGGAGGCCGGGAGGCGGAGTCGGTGCTGCTCACCGATATTTCGCTCGGCGCCTCCCACGACTTGGCCGTCGCGACGGAGATGGCGACGGCGGCGGTGGTTCAGTACGGCATGGGGCCCCCTGAGCTCAGCGTCCGGGAGTTCGGCGATGATAAGCCCCTGGCCGAGGAGACCCGCCGATCCATCGATCGGGCGACGAGCGAGATCCTCGACGCCCAGCGGGCCCGGGCCAGGGCGATCATCGAGCGCGAACGGGGCACGGTCGTCGCGCTGCGGGACCTCCTCCTCGAGAAGAAGGTGGTCGATCGTGCCGCGATCCTCGCGCTGGGACGGGAGGCCAAAGACCATGGCTGAGCTCGAAATCAGACTATCAACGGACCCTCGCTCGGGACGGAAGGTCGTAACGATCTCCTATCAAAGCGAAGAGGACGCGCTGCCAATGGAGCACGAAGAGGCCCACCGCCTGTGGGTCGAGAAGGTGCTCGGCGCTGCCGGGATCGCGGCCAGGGACGTCGGGCAAGTCATCGTCGAGCGCGGCGCCGCCCCGATCGCGATCTCACTCTCCGAGGACGAGCCCGGCGAGGCCGAGGGTCACAGCGAAGGACGCTGATGAGCACGATCCTCGCACCTTCGATCGACGCGTTGGCGATCGCGATCAGCGCTCGGCTCATCCCGGAGGACGTGCAGCGATCGCCCGTACGCTTTGAGCTTGGCGAAAAGGGCCTGCGGATCGAGAGCTCCCAGGCGCTGTCTCGCGATCTGCTCGGGCGCCTCGAGACCGTGGGATTTCGGTCGAGCCCGGGGCGTCTCGAGGGTCCCGAGATCAGCGAAGCGAGGACGTGGCCGGAGATCATCCCCAGCGTAGCGGCCGAGGAGCCGCGCCCTCCGCTCGGGCTCGTGCTCTTTCGGAGCGACGTAGCAAACGCGCTCGAGCTGTCGAACGATCTCCTGCGGCTAGGGTGCGACCGCCAAGAGCTGAGCCGCGACGCCGAGGGACGTTGCCTGATCCGCGCGCTCGCCGCGCCCTACCATGTCCTCATGCGCGCGCTCGATGCGCCCGGCCTCGCAGCTTACGTACCCACCGACGCCGGAGCGAGGGTATGGGTCCAAGCCGGCAGCAGCCACCCGCTGGCCTCACGCGTGAGCCCGGCGCCGGGTCTGCTCACGCTCATCCCGCGGCGAGGACCGTGGATCGACGTGGTCGATGGACCGTGGGTCGATCTCTACGAGCGCCTCGAGATCGTTCGTCCGAAGTTCGCGCTCGTCGAGGCGCGTCCGGACCCGCCGCGGATTCGGGTCGAGCTGCGCCTCGAGCCATCCTCGCAAGATCGGCCTATTTCGCTGTGGATCCTGCGTCAGCGGGCCGAGGATCAGCTCGACACGCTCGTGCGCACGTTGCCGGAAGCGATCCTCGCGGAGCTCGCGTTCGCTCAGCTCTTCGAGGGTGACGCGATCGTGCTCAGGGCCCGCTCCATCGGCACCAATCTGCCACCCGCGCTCGAGCTCGACGCCGAGGAGTACGCGCGCTCGCGCGAGATCGAGGAGCTCTACCTCCCCCCAAAGACCGCGATCGCTCCGCCGCTCCGCTCCGATCACCTGCGCAGGTTGCTCGTGCCGAGCCCGGAGCGCCTCGCCTGGATCGTGCCCAACGGCGGGACGTTCTCGGTACAGAGCCTCGACGAGGCCAGTTTTCGGCCGCTCGCCGAGTGGATCGAGCATGTCATCGCCCGAGGCTCGGAGGAGCTCGAGGCCTGGCGGAGCCGAGCGCGCTTTGACTTCGAGCCGTTCGTTTCGATCGGGGTCGAGTGGTCGGACGCGCCGCCGAGCGCCGAGCTCCCGGATGGTCCGAGCGAGGACTTCATCAGCGCCGAGCCCGAGCCCTCCGCCCCGGAAGTCCCTGAGCTGCCGGGGCCGACGAAGGCCGAACCTGCGGCGCCCTCCTGGGATGCCAGACCGAGCGGCCCTGCTACAGATCTGGTCGAGCTCGAGCGGGCGCTCCTGGGCGGTCCCCGGGGTGCCGAGGCGTTCCTCGCGCTGGCGCGAGCGTACGCGGCTGCTGAGAGGCCGCGGGACGCCCGCCTCTGCTTCACGCACGCGCTGTGGGCATCGCAAGAGCGGTCTGTCGCCGAGGCGTGGCGTGACGCGCTCAGAGCTGACGCGCCGGTGCTCGAGCTCCCGGCGGATCCGGACGCGGCAGCAGTAGAAGGAATCGCCGACCGAGTCATCCGTGCTGGCTTTCTGGGGGAATCGGGCCTTGATCGAGGTGCGGTGAGCGCGTGGCTCGCGCAGCACGAGCGCGCGCTCGATGTGCGCTCGGTGTGGTTGTGGAGGGAGGCGATCATGCGCCTCGGTGGCCGTGACGCGATCAGCGAGGCGCGGGCAAGAGAGGCCGTGAGATCGCGGATCGCCCGTGGACTATCCCTCGGGCTCGACGAGCCGACGTTCGTCCGCCGGTTTGGGCTCGAAGAACTCGGCGCCAACGTCGAGATCCTCGGGCAGACGCTAGAAGCGACGCTTCGCTACTATCTTGGGCGCGAACGGCGGCGGTCGGCGCTCGAGGCCCCGGAGGCGAAGACGCGCGCGTATGTCCGGCTGGTCATGGCCTGGGGCCTCGCCCGGCTCGCGCAGGCCGATCGGGCGGGGACGGAGCTGCGGCTCGCCCGCGCCGCGCTCGATCTCTCGGACCCGGTACACGGTTACCTGTTCGGCGCGTTCGAGGCTCGAATCGAACAGGCAATTGAGGGACTGCCGCTCGAGGCCTTCGCCACGGGCGCTACGCTCGCGGAGTTACCGAAGCTCGAGCGCTACAAGATCGAGCGCCTCCAGCAGGCCTCGACGATATTGGCCCTCGAGCCAGGCGCCGATCCGTTCGGGCGGTTTCGGGCATCGAGCGCGGTCACGACTCAGCCCACCAACGCGCCCCTCCCCGAGAGTTTGAGCGACTTGCTCGGGGAGAAGCTGACGCCCGCATGGCTCAGAAAAGTGCGCACTGCCTGCCTCGCGCTTGCTGAACGCCCGGCAGAGGACGCCGCGGAGGCGGTACGTGGTCTCCTCGATCGCCTGTCGGGCGTCACCGATAATTTCAATACGAATAGTCACTTCTGCCTGTCGGTGGTCGACTTCATGGAGTCGCTGGTGCAGGCTTTGGCCGGGCGCAAGCTCGAGATTCATCCGCTCGCTCGTCGCTACTTGGACGAAGAAGAGCAGCAGGTGAGGCGCAGAGTTCATGACTGACAGTAGTGCCGCGATCCGCGAGCTCTCCCTCGAGGCGCTCGGGCGAGAGATTCAAGAGGTGCGGGAGCGCCTCAATCGCTTCCGCACCGGGCTGGGACGCTTCTTCGTCGATCGCCAGCCGGTGATCGACCTGATGACGATCTCGGCGATCGCCCAGGAGCCACTCCTCCTCGTGGGAGCGCCCGGTACGGCGAAGTCGGAGCTCGTGACGAAGTTCCGAGACGCGATGCAAGTCCCCGTCGGCGACTATTTTGAGTACATGCTCACGCGGTTCACGGAGCCCTCGGAGATCATCGGTCCGATCGATATTCGGGAGCTCAAGGAGGGTCGATACTTGCGCCGCGTGCACGGCAAGCTGCCGACTGCGCGTCTGGTCTTCCTGGACGAGATTTTCAAGTCGAGCTCGGCGATCCTAAATACACTTCTAACGATCATCAATGAGCGAAAGTTCTACCAAGATGGCGTCGCCGTGCCGGTCGATCTTGAGATCTTGTTCGCGGCCACCAACCAAATCCCGGATCTCGACGAGCTCGCCGCGCTGAAGGACCGTTTCTGCCTCAAGGTTCGTTGTAACTCCGTCGCCGATAGTCACTTCCTCGAGCTCCTCGACGCCGGGCTCGACGCCCGGGCCCAGCGGGAGGCCAACCAGGCGCCGTGGGCCGAAGGGCACGCGTCGCGAGAGGACTTCCTCAAGGCTCACCGCTACCTCACGCTGCTGATGGCCGAGCGAGAGCCCCGCGATCGCAGCCGATACTTCGGCGATGCGCTGGTCGGCGAGCTGCGGCGGCTGATCAAGACCCTGACGCGCGAAGACGGGGTCGTCATCTCTGATCGCCGCATCATCAAGCTATACCGCCTCATACGGACTCGGGCCTGGCTGCTCCGCGGAGGTAAGGTCGAGCGCGACGATCTGGGCCTCCTGGCGCACGTCGGCGAGCGCGGGGAGGACCTGGAGCTCTTGGCCGCGAAAGTGCCGAAGCTGCTCGGGTTGTCGTGAGGGAGCCGGTCGATCGCTGGACCGCCCTGGGCCTGAGGATCCAAGTCGGTGGGTCGATCGAGGCCACGGATCTGCCGTTCGCCCAGGCCGCGCTCGAGCTCCTCGGCCGCGTGCCTCCGCTCGGGCTCTTCCTCGATCTCGCTCGGATCCTCGAGGACAGGCCGTTTCGCCCCGCGCTCGGCCCGCCGTTCGCGGGCATGGACGCTCCGTTCTTTGCGTATACGGAGCACTTCATCGGTCGCCTCCGCGCCGATCCTCGAGTTCGCCCGGCCCAGGACGCGATGCTCCGCCTGCCCCTGGCCGTACGCCCACGCGCGAGCGCGGTGCTCGCGAGCCTCGTCTTTCGCAGACTCGGATGGCCGTTCAGGGATCGCCCCCTCGGTCCGGTGCGGCGAACGCTCGAGCGCCCGAGCGCGGACTGGATCGACCTCCCCGTCCGATTCCCCGACGACGAGACGGTGATCCAAGAGATCGCGGCCGACCTCACCCTGCTGACTCGATCGGCGCGCCAGGCCGGGCTCCTCCTTCGAGCTTCTGACGTGTTCGTCCTCGAGAACTTCGCCGGTCTGGCCGAGGAGTCTCAGCGTTTGATGTTCGCCGCGATCGCCGACGCCGCCGATCTCCTCGAGGCTCAGCTCCCGGCCCGAATCGCGAGCCGCCGACCGCCAGGCCCCACTCCAACCCGCGCGCTCGACGAGAGCACGTACCCGAGCGGGGGCTATGCCTCGGTCTCCACCGCCGGCGCAATCGAGAGCCTGCTGCCGTCCGAGCTCGTGCACATCGAGCCCGAGGAGGACATCGATCGTTTCGATGTCCGCTTCGCCGAAGGTGAGCTCCTCAAATTCACGCGCGACGAGAGTATTCACGTCCGCCCGCGGCGAAAGATCGGAGTGCGCCTGTCCCCCGACCTCGCGCGCGCGCGCCTCGTGGATCGCGACGAGTCGGTGGAGCGTTTGGTGTCGGCGCTGGCGTTGGTCGTCGCGCTGTTTCGACGGATATTCCATTGGCTCGAAGGGCACGAGCTCGAACTGTTCATCGTGGTGCCGAGCGAGCTCGAGCGAGAGGGTCGGCTCCTCGAGATGCTCCTCCGAGATGCGTCGGTGCGAGTCGCGTCCGTGGAAGAGCCGGCGGATGACCTCGTGCGGCTCGAGTGGACGACGGAGCCGAGCGCCTCTGGCCCGCTGACCCTCGACATCGAGCCCTGGCCCGAGCCCTGGGCGCACGCGCTCACCGGGCTCCTCGCCCGCTTACTCTAAGTTTAGTACAGCCACTCCGGCTTCTTCCCTTCGAGGATCTCCTCCTCGATCGACAGGAACATCAGCGCGAGGCCGTGTTTGCAGGGATGCTTTCGACTTGGACAGTTGCAGCTCGTCGTCATCGTCGCCGGGAAGAGGAGCACGTTGTAGAGCGCGCCCGCATAGATCGTCCCCCATAGTCGGTGTTTGTCCCGGCCGAGACCTCGCCAGTGCTTGATCTCCGCCAGTTCGCGGGCCGCGACCTCGACGCGCTCGTCTTCGCAGAGCCCACGGATCGCGTCATGGCTGAGCTCTGTCGGCGGAGGCGGGACGGGTAGATCGGTCTCGAACCCAGCGGCTTTGAGCTTGTCGAGCCCAGCGCGAGAAAGGCCGGTGCGGTGCACGACGGCTCGGCGGAGACGCGGGAGGCGGCTCTTCGCGCTGGCGAGCACACCGGCGGTGAAATCGTCGAGCACCCCATTGGAGAGATCGAGCACCTCGAGCTGGAGCGCGATCGGCTGAGCGAGCAGATCCGCCACCAAGTCTCTCGCAAAGCGGGCGCCTTTGAACCTCAGCTCGCGAAGCCGAGGATGCTGTTCAACGTCATAGAATCCCCGGAGGTGCTCGGCGCTCGCGCGGCGCGCGGCGCAGTTGAGCTCGAGCACCTCCAGGTTCGGCAGCGTGCTCCGCGAGAGCAGCTCGAGGCCCGAGACCTCACCCGAAGAGCCAATCGGGGGCTCAATCACCAGCTCCGCCAGCCCCGGCATCACCAGCGGCTTCAGGCCAATATCCAGGCCCGCGTCGGCATAGTCACCGATCGAAAATCCCAGCTCTGCTCCACGCTCACTATCTACGGTCTTGAGCACGCCAAGGGAGGCGGCGAGATAGTCATTCATCGGAATACAGAGCTTTCTGAGCGTGGTCGGAGCGGAGGCGCCGACCAGCTCGAGCACAGCCCCATAGTCACGTCCGCCGACGCTCTCCAGCGTCAGCGCCTCGAGGAACGCCGCAGATCTTAGGCCGAGGAGGTCTCCCGTCAGATGAAGGAGGAGCTTGCTGAGGTTCGGCTTGCCCCAAATGCGCGCGATGACCTCCTTGACGCGCTTCGATCGATCCGCAACGACCCTCGCCTCTTGGATAAAGCCGAGCCGCCACTTCAGCTCGAGGAGGTTCTCGAGCTCATTCAAGGGGCCGAGGAGGTGGGGTCCGAACTTCTTCATCACGCGCAGCAGCTCTTGCCGAAGCTTCTTCGCGTCGGCCCCTCGCGCCGTCAGCAGGCCATGCTGGATCATCATCAGCTCGCCGCGAGGCGCTTGCTGCGTCTGAAGCCAGTCCGCATACACGAGCGCGGCGTCCCCATCGCCAGGGTTCTTGGTCAGGAGCTCGTCAAACGAGGGCTCGCGCGGCTCGGGCTCCAGGACCTCGACCAGCTCAGAGCCGCTGAGGTCGCCTTGGTAGCCTTCGGCCGTCTTCTCGGCGATTTCGTCGAGGAGGGCGTAGCGCGCTGCGATGCGGGTCGACAGGCTCTTGGCCGTCGTGCGCCCCTTTGCGCCGAGCTTGCCGTAGCGGCGAACGAGCTTCGTGTCCTCGATGCTCGCTTCCCAGAACTCCGTCGCGGTCTCGAGGCGAATCATGCAGAGGACACCGACGGGCGTCGATGTACTTATGGCCTAACCCAGCCGTCATGCGCGCCTCAAGCACAATGCCCAGCGGCCTTCTTCTCGGCGAATCGTAGCCAGCCCAGGGGTGACCTCCGCCCGAGGGTGAGGCTCGCGCGGGGTCGCGGACCGGGGGGACCGAACCGACGACCTGCACGCTCCGGCGTGCCAACGGGCGCTGGATCACCTCAGGGGCGACGTCGTGCCGTCTTCAACGCGATGACACGGATCGATCCTGTCTGAGTGTTGCAGCTCGAGGCGCTCGACCCGGCGCTACCAGCGCGTGCAGGTTTCCACTCCGACCGTGGCCTGGAGCGAGACCGTGGGGCGGAGGAGTAGGTCGCGAAAGCCTGAGCCGGAGGCCACACGCTCGATCTCGAAGCCGTCCTCGGTGATGTCGCTGACCTCGAAGGCGACGTGACCGACGCGGGCGCGGAAGCTGTTCTCGGGGCCCTCGCAGTCGCCGTCGCGCTGGCGGCGCCAGGCTCCCCATTCGCTGACGCCGCGTTGATCGGCGGAGACTCCGACGGGGCCAACGTCGATCTGGAGTGAGCTGACGATCTGAGTTCCGCTTTCGGCGGCATCAGCGGTGGGATTCCAGTCGAACGAGCCGCCGGCACCGACGCCTAGCTGTCCACAGATCGACCAGCCATGTGGCCCGTGAGCGATGCTGACGCTGCCGCCGACACCTTCGAAGGCGCCGACGCTGAGGGACCACAGTCCGATGGGATCCCAGCGCGACACCGGGTCATTGAGCGAGTAGGCGTAGAGGTTGGTGTCGCCACCGCGCAGCCCCAATGGATCGGGCGTGATGAAGCGACCGGCGACGGGATCGTAGTCGCGCACCCCCAGATGCACGAATCCGGTGATGGGATCTTGGAGGCCACCGCCGAAGCCGATGGGCAAGGCGAAGCTGGGGTTGGATTGCGACACGAGGCGTCCCCAGGCGTCGCGGCTGTAGCGCGCAGCGATGGCGCCGGCGGCGTCGACGACCAAAAGCGGCGTGCCGGCAGCGTCGGTGACGACTTGGTATCGTTCGCCATCGCGTACCGCCGACACCAAGCGGCCAGCGTCGTCGTAGTAGAGGCGCCAGTGGATGCTTCCGAGCACGTGGGTGACGCGCCCGGCGTTCTCGAGGTCGGCGTACAAGAAGCTGGTATCTGCGGCGTTGGCGCGGCGAGCGACGAGTCGGCCGTACCCGTCGTACGTGTAGTCAGCAGTTACGCCGCCGACCGTGGCCCGCAGGAGTTGGCCGGCTGCGCTGTGGACGAAAGAGTCGCTGCCGCGGCCACTGAGGAAGCCATCGCCATCGTAGGTATACGCGACGCCGCCGAGGCTCACGATGCGGTCGCTGCTATCGAAGGACGCAACCTCTTCGGCGCCGCCATCGAGGATGCGGCCGAGTCGGTTGCCGTGACTGTCGTAGCGATATTGCTCATGCAGCACGCTGTTGACGGTGACCGAGGTGAGCCAGCGGTTGGGGTCGCGGCCGTAGGTGATGACGCTGGGGCTGGCTGCTGGAAATAAGGTCACCTGCGCGCCAGAGAGGATCCGCGCGGGCGACCAGGCGAGCTGCTGGTCGGCGACCGTACCGGCGATGGTGGCGTGGGTGAGGCTGGCCAGGAGGCCGTGCTCCTCAGCGCCATAGGCGGTGCTCCAAACGCCGTCGCTGATGGAGGAGAGCCGGCTGCCGGGACCACCGCGCGTCATGGCGATGGGCCCCACCGTGGTTCGTCTGAGGCCCACGCCGCGGGTGATGGGATCGCTCTCGCCGTCTAGCGACCAGGTCGCGAGTCGGCCGATGGCGTCGTAGCTGTAGGTCAGGTGTCGGCCGCTCGAGATCTCTTCGGTAAGGTGCGTGTTCGCGTCACGGGTGAACGCCATGTTGTGCGAGCGACCGGTGAGGCTGCTCGACCAGCCGACGGCGGTGAGCGTCCCGCCTGCGCCGCGCGTGAAGGTGCTGCTGGTATTGGGCGTGGCGATGGCGGTGGTCCAGCCCGCCCTGTCGGCGGTGACGGTCCACGTGCGTCCAGAAGGCATCGTCTTGGACTGGAGTTGGCCATCGCCGTCGAAGGTCCATTGAGTGACGCCGCCGCCGAGGCCGGTCTGGCTGACCTTTCGTCCGGCGCTCCACGTTTGATCGACGTGGGAGCCATCCGGCAGCGTCAGGCGAGCAAGCTCGGCGGTGTCGGAGACGTAAGAAAAACCGAAGGTGCCGCGGGGGTAGGTCGCCGATACCAAGCGCCCGGCGGCGTCATGGTTGGTGGTGACCACCTCGCCATTGGTTTCGACCGATAGCGGGAGCCCGCCGGCGTCGTACGCGTAATTGACCAGGGTTGCGCCCTGCGCCATCGCGGTGAGGAGGCCTTGGGCACTGTACGTGAACGTCATCGGGGCCCAGGCGCCGCTCTGTGAGGTGCGACTGACGATGTGGTTGCGATGATCGACGACGTCCACGATGCTCTCGCCGGCGGAGGTCACGCGGGTGAAGGTTCGCTGGGCGGCGTTCCATTGCAGGCTCGAGACTTGCCCGGCGACCGAGACGTCTTCGCGCCAGGTCGCAACCGAGAGTGGATCGTCGGGATTGGTGAGCGTCACCGCACGACTTCGGTTGATCGCCGTGCCGTCAATGAGAAGTGACGTGGTGAGCGGCGCTGACGTGAACCACTGGGGATCGGCGCCGACCGTGGCACTGTCGGACCGGCCGTCGTCGGAGGTCACGGTCGTGCCACGCTCGGTCGCGGTCATCTGAGTCACGGCGCCGCCTTCGTCGGTCCGGGTGCGGGCGACGCGGTCGAGGCTGTGCTGGGTGACGTACGTGGTGTGACGCCCGCCGGGGCTGGTGACCACGATGGTGCTCATGCGCGCGCTGGCGGTGCGGGCGAGGGTGGTAGTGCCGGCGGGCCCGTCGTCGCGGATGAGTCGGCCGACGGCGTCGTAGGTCATGGAGTGGATCCCGCTGCCGTCGGTGAAGCGCGTGAGGAGTCCGCCCGCGTCGTATTCCATGGCGGTCGAGCCGCGCGGGCTCGTGGCGGCGGTGGCGCGGCCGTTGGTAATGACGAGCGCGGTGACTTGTCCTCCGGGCGCGGTGAACGTGACCGTGTTACTCGATCGCGCGATCGTGACCGTATTGCCATCAGCGTCGGTGAGCGAGCTCACCAGGCCTTCGGCGTCCCGTCCGATGGTGAGCTTGGTGACGCCGGTGATGGCGTCGACGGTCCGCAGATGACGGCCGCGCGGGTCGAAGACGTAGGCTTCGCGGCCGCTCGCATCAGGTACCACGAGCTGATCGGCCAGCAGGCGAGGATTTTGCGGCGCCAGGCGACGGATGCGCCGGTCGGTCCAAAGATAGAGCGAGCCATCCGGGGCGATGGCCATCGGCGGAATGTTGTAGCCGATGTTCGCTGCTGTACCCGGGCCACCGTCGCCACAAGGCAAAGTATAGGTCGACGTCGTTTCGTCGGCGCACAGCGAGCTCGGCGCGAGTGAGCCAATGACGGGACGCACGATGCCGTCGTGACCAATGGCGCGCACGCGGCGCCGGTCGCTGACGAGGCCGTTGTCCTGCGCGTACAATATCCCGCTTGGGTCGAGCTCGATGTTGCCGGCGTATTCGAAGGCTGCGTCGCGCGCCGGCCCGTAGTCGCCGCAGTCGGGGGTGGCGGTTGCGTCGCAGCGGTACCCCTGGGTGAGGACCTGGGTCATTCCATTGCTGTCGACGCGGCGGATCTGCGTGCCCGATCCCAAACGAACTTCCTCGAGTAGGTACATGGTGCCGTCGCTCGCGATCTCCATGTCGCGAAGTAGTTCGGTGCCGAGATCGGCGACCGGCACGGCATCCTCGCCGTCTCGGTAGATCCCGAGCCCGGTCACCGTGGTGACGAGGCCGTCAGTGCCAAGGCGGCGAATGAGATCGCGGTTGCTACTCCCGGGAGCTTCGTAGGGGTGCAAGTAATAGACGGACCCGTCCGGCCCGAGCTTCAGGATGCGGATACTGGACGGTACCGGGGTGCTGGTGGCAGGTGTCCCTTCGGGAAGCGGGAAGCCGCTGGGATGCGTCCCGGTGCCGACCACGGTTTCGACGATGCCGTCCGGGCGAACGCGACGAATGCGGAGCCAGTCGGTGAAGTAGATCGAGCCGTCGCTGGCGATCGCCAGTTTGCCGCCGTTGAAGTGCGCAGCGAGGGCCGGGCCGCCATCTCCGATCTCAGCGGGCGTGTAGCCGGTGGGCGGTGTGCCGTCGCCGAGCACGGGATAGACCATGCCGTTCTCGATGCGTTGGATCTGGTTGTTGTTGGCGACGTACAACTCGCCCCGTGGTCCGACGGCGATATCGGCGACACGTTCGAAGCGCACGTCATTGATCGGCGTCGGTGCCGAGATGGTTGCTGGCACGCTGAAGCTTCGCGCCCCGGCGAAGTGATCGAACACGCGACCGAGCCCGCCGAGGTGGACTTCGCTGCCATCTCCGCGATGCAGCGCGTAGCCCTCACCTGTGGTCGACACCAATCGGTGGACGGCGGACAACTCCCAGCCGCCTATGCCCGCCGCCTGGGCGTCGAGCCCGCCCAGCGCGACGTAGGACCATTTGGGACGAGACATGACGACTTCGGATCGTCCTGGTGTGCTCTGGTACTGGATGCCATTGAACCAGAACCCCTCGCCTAAGTAGCGCCCGAAGGTGTTGGCGAAGGCGTTGGCGGCGGACTGGTTCAAGTACTCGACCCGATGCAAGTAGGAAATGCCAACGCGTCCACGCTGGGGCCCGGCAAGCAGGCGTCCATAGGCGTCGCGGCCATCCCACACCATCTTGGTTTCGAGACTCAGACTCGGCGTGAACTGTTGCTTGATGACCCGGCCAGCGATCTGAAGCTCGACCTCGATGCCCGCGATGTACTGAAGCCGCTCCGGTACATACGTTGGCGGCACGATCGGGATTTGCACAGTGCGCGCCGGCTCGAAGCCGGGCTGCTGATCGCTCTGGTAGCGCAGGGTGAGGCCGGTGCCGGCGATGGGGATTTCTTCGGCGAGCACCTGATCTTGGCACTCGATAATCGACCCTCGCCGCTCGCAGGGGCGGCGACGAAGGCGACGGTCGTGCTCGCCGAAGGGGCCTTCGGGTTGAGGATCATCTTGGGGGGGAAACGTTGGCAGCTTGTTGCAGTCCCACGGTGTAAAGTGCGGAATGCCGATGCGCCACACGGTGGAACCGGCGGAGTAGAGCGAAGCAAGCTGGGTGAGCTCGCCGCCGGTGATGCCGAGCGCATCGAGGGCGGCGCCGGTGTCTACGCTGTTGTCGCCGTTGATGTCGAGCGTTGCTGCGCCGCCGGCGGTCGACAGGATCTTGACGACCACGCCGTTCTGGTCAGCCACCCAGGTGCCTCGCTCTCGGTCGTAGTAACCGGCGGGCACGGTGTTGCCGACCGGTAGCTCGAGGAAGTTGTCGATGTAGAGTGGGACGCGCCTCGAGAGTGACACCTGGATCGCGCCAGCGGCGAGCGCTTCGTCGGCACTGAGCTCGACCGCATAGGTGTAGGCGCTGGTTACGGGCAACGTCGCGGGCATGCGCGCTTGTCCTCCGGCACCGACGGTGTACTCGGTGGCGCGCACCGCCATCGATGACAACGGCCGCCGCGTGCCATCGGGGAGGACCATCTCGGCCTGCGTTCCCGGCGGGACGATCAAGGTGGCTCGGCGAGCGCCGTCGACGTCGGTGACTGTCGAGCCACGCGCTACCTGAAACTCGGAGCTCCCAAGCGAGATGGTCGTGACCTGGCTGTCGAGGGCGACCAAGCGTACATCGGGCACGGCGCCGAATCCGGTCAGCTCGGGGGTGATCGCGCGATCGGCCGGCAGATAGCCTGCACGCTCAACGTGGATCCGCAGGGCGGCGCCTCCTTCAACCGCGGCGTCGTAGAATCCGTCGGCGCGGCTAGTCGTGCGGCCCCACTCAGGATGGCCGGCGATGCTGACAATGGCGCCCGGTAGTGGAGCGCCGCCTTCGTCGAGGACGCGTCCGCGTACCACCGATGCGCGCGTTGCGACCGGCGGTGCGGTTACTCCGACTTGGATCGGATTGGTTCCGGAATAGAGAAATGCCGTCGCATCCGCAAACGATGTGGCGCCGCTGGGATCGACTGGTGGAACCAGCGTCGAGGGGTCGAGGGGCAGTAGCGACACCTGTGTATGCGGTCCCTCATAGTACATGCCGGCGACGCTGGCTTCGATGCGGACCTCGTGCGGTCCCGCTGAGAGAGCCGACAGCGTCGCATCGGTTGTCACTGGGGTCGCGACCGGCGCGGCGTCGACGAGCACCCGGTAGGAGCTTGCCTCAGGAGCTGACGTCCACTGGATCTCGATCTGCGTCGTGGAGATCGACTTGATCGTGATGACCGCGTTGGCCGGCCACGGCGTGGACGTCGCATCGGGTGCGTCGGCGTCGCGAGCATCGGCCGGTCCTCCATCGCCTAGGGTCGCTCCATCGCTTAGGCTCGCTCCATCGCCTGGACTCGCTCCATCGAGGGTGAGGGCATCCGGGTTGTTGTTATTGGGTGCGGTCTTGGCGCAACCACTTGCGAGAACGATCACCCACCATCCCAGGACTCTCCAACATCGTGTTTTGTCCGCCACCATGGGCTGAGGATAGTCCCACGGCGAGACTGGGCGCCACCCAGACGGCCACTCGATCCACCGCGCCGACTGCTGCTTCAAGAGCTGCGCGCGCGCCCTCCTCGTCTAGAGCGCCGTTACACTCGCACCAGCCGGGCGCCCAGCCATCGTCCTTGCCGGCCTCGATAGCGGCGTCGCCGGTGGAGTCAGCCCACGCCGGACGACCGCCATCGGGGCGGGGCCATCGCGACCCGCCAGGTCCCGCAGCTCATAGGCAGCGGTACAACTCGCCGCCCTCCGGGCTTGGCTCGGCGCAGAAGGCGCCGCTTAGACCTAGTGGCCACGAGCTTATGGCGGGCTCCCGCGGCTCGTGGTACCGAGGAATGTGGCCTCGATCCTGGTCATTGACGACAACGAGACGGTGCGCGAGGGCGTCGCCGCCGTCTGCCTGCGCCTCAAGCACGAGGTCCAAGAGGCCGAGTCGGGCGACAAGGGCATTGCGCTCCTCGAGAAGCGGCCCGTCGATCTGGTGATCTCCGACCTCAAGATGGACGGCCTCGACGGCATCGGCGTCCTCAAGAAGGTCAAGGAGCGCTGGCCCGAGACGGCGGTGATCTTGATGACCGCCTACGGGACCATCGAGACCGCCGTCGACGCGATGAAGCTCGGCGCCTTCAACTTCATCACCAAGGAGCGCTTCTCCCCGGAGCACGTGCGGGCCCAGGTGCAGCGCGCGCTCGAGTGGCGCGCGATGCTGGCCGAGAACGAGCGCCTCCAAGAGACCGCGCAGGTCCTGAGCCGCCCGACCTTCCTCCCCGCGCCGTCGGTCGAGCTCACCAGCTTCCACGGCATGGTGGGGGCCAGCGGGGCGATGCGCGAGGTCTTCGCCCGCACGGAGAAGATCGCCAAGGCCGACACCAACGTGCACGTCTTCGGCGAGTCCGGCACCGGCAAGGAGCTGGTCGCGCAGGCGATCCACGATCTGTCGCGGCGCGCGGGCGGACCGCTGATCAAGGTCAACTGCGGCGCGATCCCCGAGACGCTGCTGGAGAGTGAGCTCTTCGGCCATGAAAAAGGGGCTTTTACCGGCGCGGTGAAGCGGAAGCTGGGGCGCTTCGAGCTGGCCCACGGCGGCACGATCTTCCTCGACGAGATCGGCGAGGTCTCACCAGCCACGCAGGTGAAGCTGCTCCGCGTGCTCCAGGAGAAGGAGTTCGAGCGGGTGGGGGGCGAGCAGCCGGTCAAGGTGGACGTGCGGGTGGTCTCGGCGACCAACCGCGACCTCAAGAAGGAGGTCGAGAGCGGCCGCTTCCGCGAGGACCTCTTCTACCGGCTGCACATCGTGCCCATCAACCTGCCGCCGCTGCGCGAGCGGACCGACGACATCGTGCCTTTGGCCCGGTTTTTCGTGGAGAAGCTGCGCAAGCGTACGGGGAGCGAGGTCACCGGCATCGACCCCTCGGCCGAATCGCATCTGCGCGCCTACCACTACCCCGGCAACGTGCGCGAGCTCGAGAACATCATCGAGCAGGCCATGGTCTTCTCCACCCCGCCGCTGATCAAAGTAGAAGATCTGCCGACGCAGGTCTCGGGCGCCAAGCCGCAGAACAACGCCTTCGTGCTGCCGGGCGGCGATCTCGGCCTCAACGAGTTCCTCGAGGCGGCCGAGCGGCAGATGATCTTGTCGGCCTACGAGTCCTCGGGTGGCGTGAAGACCGAGACCGCGCGGAGGCTCAAGATCAAGACCAGCGCGCTCTACTACAAGCTCGAGAAGTACGGCATTGGGACGGTCGCCGGACGCGACCTGAGCGACGAGAATGTCCCGGCGGACGAGGATATAGACCCATGACGCCCCGCTTCACGCACAGCGTCACCGCCAAGGATCTGGTGGCTCAGCGGCACGGGATCTCAGAACTCTGACGGACGAGGGGCCTGGGCAGACCGAAATCCCATTGCTTGGGACGGCCCATGGCTTGCACGATGGAAAGCAGATGCTCCTTCGGGTAGCCCAGATGCTCGTCCTCGCGACGGGAATCCTCGTGGCAGCCCCGGCCTTTGCCGGCGGGGAGATCCCCGCTATCACCGCCGCGGCCGACGCCGTCGTGACCCTACGGAAGGCGGAGAAGAGCTACCAGGACGCGCTGACCGGCGGCGAAGAGCTCGCCCACCGCTTGGCCGCGATGAAGCGCCTGCGCGGCGAGCAGAAGCTCGGCACGAGCGGGGCGCTCGAAGATCTGCTGCGCACCTCTCAGGCCGCCGAGAAGGCGCTGGCCGAGAAGGCCGAGGCCCGAAACGCCGCCAAGCGGGACGCCGAGAAGAAGACCGCGCTCGCCATGGAGGCCATCAAGGCCAAGAAGGGCAGCCTCCGCTCGGGCCTCCTCTCCAAGAACCCGGCCGAGCGCACGGAAGCCGCCAAGAAGCTGCGCGAGCTCGAGGCCTCCTACAACGAGCTCCAGACCCAGCTGGCCTCGGTGAGCGTCGAGCGCGCTCTGCCGCGCGCTTGGAAGCAGTACGAGGTGAAGATCGATCCCCTCGATGGGCCCGCGGAGCTGCGCGAGAAGGCCGACTTCGTCGAGGACCTGCGCGACAAGTTCCTGCGCCGCAAGCGGGAGGTCGAGGCGCGGCTGACCGAGGCTCGCCAAGAGCGAGAGGTCGCACGCCTCGCCAAGGACTTCCACACGGAGACCACGCTCTTTGACGAGCAGTCGGTGTCCTCGCGGGTGGCGCGGACCGCGGGCTCGGCTGAGCGCACCGCGCTCGTGGACAACAGCGCCTCAGGAAAGACGGCGGACATCGCAGGCGCGCGGTCGACGACGCCACCTCCGCTCGGAGCCGCGAGCGGCCCGCAGCCGAGCCCCCCGCCACAGACCGCGGCGCAGGATGGCGCGTTCAGCGCGCCCGAGTCCAACCCCGGCCTGAGCGGCGTGCCGACGGGCGGGTCGGCGAGCGAGACCGTGCGACCGGCGGCCCTCTCCGCCCCGGTGTTGCCCAAGCAGCTCGACCTCAACGGGCTCTTGAACCTGTCGTCGAAGGACCTCGACAAGAACCTCGACGTCGACTCGCTGGAGGCGCTGCTCAAGGACCTCGGTCAGCTCGAGGCCTTCCTCTCGTCACGGGCCGGCACCATCCGGTCCCGCGCCACGACGCTGGAGTCGGACGAGACGCGGGCCACGGGCTCGAAGTAGCGCCGACGATCCGCAAAACAGAGTAGATTGCCCTGCGATGGGGCCGGTTCTCCTCCTGTGGCTGCTGGCAGCGCTGCCGGCCGAGCTGCCCGAGCGGACCTGGCTCCTCGAGCAGAAGCTGAGCCTGCGGCTGGTCAGCGGCAGCGAGTGGGACACCAACGCGCGACGCGCGGTCAATTCCACCGCCCAGGTCCCGCCAGTTTCGGATGGGCTGGTGCGGGTCTTGGTCGACGCCGAGGCCTCCTTGAAGCTCACCCCGCTCGATCGGGTGAGCCTGAGCTACGTGCTCGGCGCCAAGCGCTTCTTTCGGCAGTCCACCGAAGATCTGGTGGCCCACGATCTGGTGTTCGAGTCCGCCCATCGACTCCTCGAATCGCTGTCGCTCGAGACCCGCGCGCGCTTTCGCGCCAGCCGTATCCGCAGCGGAGCACGCGACTACACCATCGGCAGCGCCGGCGCGGGCATCACGCTGCTCCCCTGGTCGCGCGTCTCGCTCAGCCTGCATGGGCGGGTAGAAGGCTTCGACTTCGGCGCCACCGACGAGCTCAGCTACCTCGGTCCAGCGGTAGAGGCCTCGGCGACCCTCCACGCCTCCCAGCGCTTTCAGCTCGGCGTCTTTGGTGGCCCCGTGTGGCGCGCTTACCAAGGCTACGCGTATCGCGTGGTCCCCAGCGCCGACGGCCAATCCTACGACGCCGTCCGCTGCGACGGCTCGGACGAGCGCTGCGCGCGCATGCTGCGCACGGACACCGAGGTCGACTTGGGCTTTCGCGCCTCGTATCGCGGGACCTTCATCGTCGGCGGCGAGGCGCTGCTCAGGCTCCAGCGCTCGACCTCAGAGCTCGAGGTCATCGACCGCTATCGGCTCAGCGCCTACGCGACGGTGCCGCTCCCCCTGGAGCTCACGCTCTCGCTGATCGGGGCGCTGCAGTACAACCATGGGCTCTCAGCTTCGCAGCAGATCTACGTGGCGGAGGACGACGAGAACCAGAACAGCTTGGAGGTGCAGCTTGGGCGCAGGATATTCGCCGCGCTGCGGGTCGACCTCCGCTACGCCCTCTACGCCAACGAGTTCGCCACTGCCTCGGCGCGCTTTCTGCGGCAGACGGTGTACCTCGGGGTCAGCTACGCCCTCGACACCGGCGCTCAGGAGTGAGGTGGGATACATCCTACCTGACTCGAGTTACCTGAAAGATTGTACTTTTCCCCAGCCTGGTTAGGATTGCCCCATGTCCTCGGACAAGCGCACCACGGAGCGCCATCGCGTCCGCTTCCACTTGGTCTACGACGACGGCAGCTCGTTCAACGCGGGGACCGTCCGCGACATGTCGGAAGGTGGCCTGTTCCTCGAAACCGCCCTGCCCTTGCCGGTCGGCACGATGCTGACGCTCACCCCGCTCGACGCGGCCGGCGCCGTCGTCGCGGAGGTGAAGGCCAAGGTGATGCGGTCCATCCCCTATGACCCCGACCGATCCATGGATCAGCCCGCAGGGATGGGCGTGCAGTTCCTCGACCTCACCCCCGACGGGCACAAGGCTGTGCAGATGATGATCGACGAGCTCGAGAGGATGGCCGAAGCCGAGTCGGTCGACTCCGAGGTCGATCCCTTCTTGGGCATCCGCGTGAAGCCGACTCGGCCTCCGCCTGCGCGCTGAGCTCGGTCGGGTGAAGCTCCGCCTCGCCCCGGCCCTGCTCCTCCTCTGCTGCCCCGGGCTCGCCTGGGCCGACGACACCCAATACCAGCCCTTTCCCATCGGCGGCCGCGCCCTCGGCTTGGGCGGCGCCTTCACCGCCATCGCCGACGACGCCAGCGCCATCCACTACAACCCCGCGGGGATCGTGGACGCCAAGAGCCCGTCCCTCGACGTCTCGACCAACCTCTACGGCCTGCAGATCGCGGTGGGCGACAACCTGCTGAGCTCCTTCGCCGACACGATCACCGACTTCAACAAGGTCTTCGCCGAGCTGCAGATCATCCCCACCACCGCCGGCTTCGTGAAGTCCTTCGGCGAGAAAGACAGCGAGGGCCAGCACCGCCACGCCTTCGCGCTCGGCGCGCTGGTCCCCGCCTATAAGAGCGTGGACATCGACACCAAGAGCGCGCCCGACGCCGCCGGCCGAGTGCAGACCTATCGGCGCAGCTCGCTCGATCGAACGCTGGTGGGCCAAGCGGCCTATGCGCTGCGCTTCGATGAGCGTTGGCGCTTCGGCGCGACCCTCGGCTTTGAATACCGCCACCTGAGCGACCGCGAAGAGACCGAGGCCAGCAGCCCCGCCACGCCGGCCGGGAACGCCCGCTTCGCTCGGGGTGACAGCGCCTTGTCGATCACCACCGTGGCGCTGGTCCTCGGCGTCGGCGCCTTGGTGAGCTTGCCCGAGGGCTTCAGCGCCGGAGTCTCGCTCAGCCTCCCCAGCGTGCCGGTGTGGGGCTCGGCGGTGGCCCGGGTCAGCCGCAGCCTGGCCGACGGCGAACCGCCGCGCACCGAGCTGGTGGAGGACAAGGCTGAGAACCTCGACGCCAAGAGCGGCGGCGGCGCCTCGCTGCGCTTCGGGGTCGCCAAGATCTTCAGCCCCGGCGTGGAGCCCACCATCGGCTCGCTGGATCTGTCGCTGTACGCGCCGCGCCACTACGCCTTGCTCACGCTCCCCGGCGGTGACCGGCCCGTGCGCCGCTCGTTGACGATCAACACCGACGTCGAGCGGCGCTGGGTGGCCAACCTCAACCTCGGCGTCGAGCATTGGCTGTCGCCGGACTGGACCCTCTCGGGCGGCCTCTTCACCAACTTCAGCTCCGCGCCCAGCATCGACGATCCCGAGGGCAAGACCCGCGCCGCCGACGCGCTCCCCGACGTCGACACCTTCGGGGGGACCTTCGCGGTCGGCTGGCTGGGAGCACATACGCTGACCACCATGGGCCTCGAGGTCAGCTACGGCACGGGCAAGGACGTCATCGCCGATGATCAGCGCCTACGACCGTTTGGGACGGAGCAGTTTCGGGTGGTGCGGATCCGGGAGCTGTCGGTGTTCCTGTTCTTGTCCTCGACCCTGATGTTCTGAGCGCCCGGTCGGACCGACGCCCGCGGCGCATTGTCCACAGCGCGCTGGACCTGCGGCGGATAGGTCGCGCTTCCCGTCGGATCCAGCCAACGCAAAATCGCGCCACTTACTGAAACGTGCGAAGCGCACCGGTCATCCGAACGTCGCGCCTGGCACAGCGCTCGTATTCGGGCCCTCGCCCGAGCACCTTGCGGGACAGGCGACACCCCCGATCGAGGTCCAAGGATGGGGCTTGTGTCTCCCATCGCTCGGCCGGATCGCGCGGCACCTCGACCCATCGCACCGTAAGGTCCCCCGGGAGCACGCGAGCACCAGAGAATGTCCCGAAGTCGTCTTCGGGATAGCTGGCCTCGAAGCTCGTGCGGTCGTGGAGCTTCCCGTCGCGCCACGCCGTGTTCCCGCAGGCGATCTGCACGATCTGCGGAACAGTGCGATGCGCCGCTTCGGACTTTGCCGCGCGCCACCGCCATTTGCTATGGGTCGAAGATGCCCGAGTTCGGCCGTGCGCTACTGATCGGCTGCGCGTCCTGCGTCGCGTCTGCTTGTCTCACCTCGTCTTCACCCCCCTCACCGCGGCCTTCGCTGGCTTCAGAGGTCAGGGCTGAGCCCGGCCCCGGAATCTTCGACGCAGGCGCGGGCACCAGCAGCAGTGCACCGATCAGTGCTCCGCGTGATCTCGGGCTTCTTCCCGGCATCGGGACCCGATGGCGCGCCCCGGGAGGGCCCACGATCGTGCCCGCCGGCGCGCTGCTCCTCGACCACCGAGCCCAGGACGGCCAGCTCCTAGCTCGGTCGGCCGAGGACGGGTCGCAGGTCTGGGAGGTGAGCGTCCCCGCGGCCGAGCTGGACTCGGCGATCGCCACGGGCGCCAAGGTAGTCCTCGCGACAGCCGGAACGCTGCTCGCGCTGGATCTCGACCGAGGCCGGGTCGTTTGGCGAACGCCCCTCCCGTGGAACGACGCCGGGAGGCTCATCGAAGCATGCGGCGATCATGTCTTGCTGTGCTGGAATGCGAAGGATGCCAATGGCGAGGTTCGCACCTGGTACGCGTTGCGGCGTTCCGCCGATGGGGCGGAGGTTTGGCGGCGCTCCTGCGACGGCTGTTTTCCTGACGCGGACGGCCAAGACGGCGTAGCGCTCCGGAGTTACTCCCGAGCCGAAGCGGTCGTCGCTTGCGGGGACGGCGAGCCGATCCCCGGCCGGACCGCGCCGATCATCCCGAGCAGTCGCGTGGTGGAAACGGGAGGGGTCGATGTGTCGTGGGCCGCCCAGACGCTGACGGCGCTTGATTGGACTCGATCGTTCACTCGTGTCGACGAAGTTCAGGCGCTGGGGCGAGATCTCTTGGTCGCCGCCGACGGCGCGATCCGCTCCATCGATGTCCGCTCTGGCCAGCAGCATTGGGCCCTATTCCTCGATGCCGAGCTGTACCGGGGCGTGCTGGCCGGTACTTGGGTCGACGCGGGCGATAGAACCGTGGCGTTGTTCGCAGACATCGCAGGGTCCCTCGGCGGCGTCGTGCTCTTGGTCGACGCCGCCGACGGCCGCCCCCGCCGACTGCTCGGGGGGCTCACCAACGAGACCCTGAGCTCCCACGCCTCGATGCTCGTCGCGATCGGGCCTCAGGGCTGGCGAGCCCTCCGGTTCGACCGCGTCGATGCCGCCCCCCGAACGAGCAGGCCGCTCCGCGCGGAACTGGACGCGGCGCTCGACGAGATGGCCAACTACCCGGAGCCCGCCGCCGATGCCGCCGACCGAGGCTACCGCGCCCGCGCCCAACTTCCGAAGTGGTGGGCGCGCGTGGCGGACGACTCTGCCTGGCGGAAATTGATCGAGCGCTTCACCGCCGGGGACGCCCACACGATGCGAAACCTCGCTCCCGCGCTGGCCGGCGCTCATCGGCCGGATGCGCAGGCGGCACTCCACGAAGGGTTGCGGCGGATGCGCGGGAAGCCACCGGGCTCGACGGTCCTCGACGCGGTCTTGGCACTGGGTCAGTCCTTGGAGCGGCCGGATGCCGAAGAGCAGTCATGGCTGGCGGAGCTCGCGTTCGACTGGCTGTCCTCGACGTCCACCCGAGCGTTCGAACTCGGGCGATCTGGACCGGCGAATCGGCGCTTGGAAGTGGCGCCGCCTGCGGACGTGGAAACCTCGCTGGCCATCCGGGGCGCGCACACCTGGTCCCTCCTCAGCTGGGTCTTCGCCTCGGACGGTTTGGCGGTAAGCGACGTCGCTCTGGTCTCCCGCCTCGAGGAGGCCATTGCCGACCGCGGCCCCGCACCACCGGCCGCAGGACGGGTACGAATCGCCGCTGGCGCCCGCGCCGATCGAGACGGGGATGGTTGGCCGGACGCCGTCGAGCGGCTCCTAGGCATCCGAGCGGACCAACGGGACACGGACGGAGACGGAACGCCCGACGGCCGGGATCCCAGCCCACGTTGTCGCCCCACCGACCGCGACGACGAGGTGGCCAAGATCGACCGCGCCGTCCTCTTTCACGAGCTGGCGCTCACGCCCGCAGCAGACCCCGTGATCATCGCCCGCGAGCAGACCGGCTGCTTGGAGGTGCCCGTCCTAGGCGGCGCCCTGTTCTTTCTCGACGCGAGGGAGCGCCAGACGCTCATGGAGGCCGTTGGGGTGAACAAATTGCTCTATTTCACGATGGAGGCCCGCGTGCCGGCCAGCCCAGAGGATGTACGCAACTTCGATCGTCCCGCGGCAGAGACCGCGTCGCTCGGTCGACCTCGGCGAGAGCGCACGCCCGTCGATTGGAATCGCGCGGAGGCGGCTATCGTCGAGATCAGCTACTACAGGGGGCCTCTCTGGGGTGCTGGCTACCGTCTCCTGCTCACCAAGGAGCACGGGCGATGGCGCGTCGCATCCCGCAAGCAGACCTGGGTCTCGTGATCGCGATCGGACGCAGGGACGAGCCGAGCGATGACATTCCCGGCCCTCGGATGTTCATCGGCGCGGACGCCTGAGCCGCCCAGCGTATTCCGTGGAGCGAGACATGCGAGCGAACTGCGTAAGGGAAGCGCCCTACCGATGACGCGCGATGAACTTGCCCACGCCGAACACATCCGAGCCATGCGCCCAGAGCCCGTTGAAGCCCGAGAATTCGACCCCGAACGCCGAGGCGCTCCAGCTCGTCCCGTCGAAGTGCCAAAGGTTGCCGAGGGATAGCGCCCAGAGGTCGTTGGGATCAGTGCCGACGATGCTCATCCGCTGAGGCAAGTTCGGCCCCGCGGTCCACTGCCTGCCATCGTAGTGCCACTGACGTGCACCGAAAGCGAAGAGGTCGGTCGCCGAGCCCACGAAGCTGGACACGAACTCGGTCGGCCCGCCGTGGTCGAACGACCAGGCGTTCCCATCCCAGTGCACGAGCGCGGGACCGACCGGTAAGTAGACGCTGGCCCACACGTCGGTCGGGCTCGAGCAATGCACGGAGAGCAGATCGCGCGTGGTCGTGCTGCTAAGAATCGACCAGCGCGTTCCGTCGAAGCGCGCGGTCTCGCCCAGATCGCCCACGGTGAAGACTTGGCCGCCGGTGGCGCAGGCCGCGTTGACCCGATTCCTGTTCGGCGTAGCGACCTGATTCCAATGCCGACCATCATAGCGGAGGACTAGGTTGACGAATGATGCGCTGCCCAGAGGCCTGTGGGCTCCGAAGGCCCACGCGTCGGTGGACGAGACCACCCACACCCTGTCGAGGTAAGGCTCGATCAGGTTCGCGGTCGGCACATCGCGCGACCACGTCCGCCCGTCATAGTGAATGAGGAGACCGAGAGGCTCCGGGCCGACCGCCCAGACGTTGTCGACGGCAGACCCGTGGACGTCGAGCAGCGGGAAGCCCACCGTGCTCACTTGCTCGGTCCACTGGCCCCCTGACAGGTGCGCGATCCCGCCGCCGTGCCCGACGGCCCAGGCCTCATCATCGAACGAGGTCATCGCGAGCGGGCTGCCGATCAGCGGAGTCGTCTCGACGACTCCGCTCGACGTCACCCGGTAGATCGCCGAGGTCGACCCGACGTAGACCGAACCGTTGCGCACCGTCGTGCCCGCGGTGAAATTCACGCGCAGCGCCGAAGGAACCAGGTTGAAGCGCGCGCCGGCAAAGTGGTTGAGGACGCCGCTCTCGCCGGCGATCCAGACGTCGTTCGGGGCCGTTCCCCAGACGGCTTTCAGATCCCGGGGCATGCCGCTGGAAGGGACGTCGAACGAGTGCGACGACATCCTCGCGCCGTTCCAGTGGAATACACCATCGCCCACCAGCCACATGTCGTTGGCCGCGGTGCCCCAGACGTCCCAGAGCTGGGTGAGCATGCCGGGGCTGCGATCGTGCCAGGCGACGCCGTCGAACTGTTGCGCTAGGCCTCGATCTCCGACGACCCAAATATTGTTGGCATCGCTGCCCCAGATCCGTCGCGCCCCGGCCATGGACGGCGCGGCAGCGACGCGCCAGGTGCTCCCGTCACCGCGAAGGACGCGGCCGTGGAACTCGACGATCCAAAGATCGGTCGGCGAGGCTCCCCAGATCGCCCATACGAGGCCCAGCCCCGGGATCTGGAGTCGTTGCCACCGCGTGCCATTGAAGTGGAGCACCACGTGCTCCAAGCCGACGGCCCACACATCGCTGGGCGAGAAGGCCCGCACGCTGCTCAACCTCGCGGGGGAGCTGGTGGGATACTCGAAGCACCAGCCTTCGATGCAACCGTCGATCTCCGTGGCGATGAGCGCGCCTGTATCCTGGGGCAGGGCGTCGGCGGAGCCGTGTCCGGCGTCAAACGCAGCGTCGGCCGAGGGCGCCTCGCCGACATCTCGAGCGGCAGGGCCCGCGTCGTCAGCGGCGAGGCCCGCGTCGTC
>Ga0154020_10001340_pt1 | contig 30426 bp, 19 predicted proteins | sample Klosneuvirus_201_FD_109709 | JGI IMG/M metagenome (GOLD analysis project Ga0154020, IMG submission 109709) | Active sludge microbial communities from wastewater, Klosterneuburg, Austria - Klosneuvirus_20160825_MG | ecosystem: Engineered > WWTP > Aerobic digester > Activated sludge | place...
AAAGCGGTGCCGTGATCTCCGGCGACATGATTTTGAAGGGGAAACGCATCTGGTCGCAGGTCGCAGCGGGGCTGCGAAATCCTTTCCGGCAGAAAGGACCTACAGAAATCGCCTAAACGCAGCCTCCTGCAATTGCTTTTCTCATACGGCACCCGGCGCTCATCAACCACCGGGCTTCTTGAACAAATGCGAGATCCACGGATCGACGGGCTTCGGCTTGACGGGCTCTCATCGCCTCTCGCCAACTGCGCTCAACCCCGAAACCTACTCCGCGCCATCCGTACGCATTCGCGAAGTCAAAGCCCTATTAGTTATGCGGCTGTTGCTTGGCCTGCATATGGCTAAGTATCACATGCCCACCTTGACGGAGCAAGCGTATCGACAGGATCAAGGAAGCCAGTAAACCTTGCTAGGCCCGACTCGTATTCGATTTCGTGCTGCCGCAGCTGATCGTAGAGAGCGCGTGGGCGACACCAAAAATCCTGGCCCCAACTGAGTAGCATATTTGTGAAATTGTCGTCGATCGCGTCCAGCAAAGACATTGCGGCTTCACAACCGGGTGAAATGACGGTGTCACCGCCAGGTTCATTTGATTGAATGAGCTTGTACGGCCTGTCGTCGCGATCGAACATGTCGTTGCAGGCGTATCGAGTCTCCACGACGGTTTGGCCTATTGCTTTGAGGCACGACTTAATGGTGTCATCATCAACTGAATACGGATCTGGAGCGGTTAACGCGATACCTTTCGTGAAGCGATCAACGACGGCCTGATGGGAGTGACTTGCGTGGGCACGAGCAGCGTGAAGAACGCGGCGCAACATCCGCATATATCGGTCAAAGATCCAGCGTTCTGGTAGAGTGACAACTGACACCATTGCTTTGCCGCATACCGAATTGCGATCTATGCGGCAGGCGATTAGCCGGACGGTAGATCGTGCGTTGAACTTTTCCGCTTCGTGGGGCCGCGTGTGTGGGGTGCTTAGTCCGGAATCAATACGACTCACAAAGCGACATGCTCGAAATGATACACCCGATGTGTTGGCGTGTCACGACCGGTGGGGCGGTGGCCGGGGTTTTCGGTCGAAACGACGGCAGCGGATCGTGCGGATTTGTATTGCAAACAGTTGCGATTTTGCATTCCTGAAGAGATCTCTCTGATTCGGCGAGCGGGGGACGTCAGTCCCCTGATTGCGATTCCTACTGTTCACAGCGATCGCCGTTGTCTTGCACGTGCATCAACTGGCGTAACAAACAATGAAAATTGCAAGAAGCCGGAGACTGACGTCTCGAGGCTCGACAACGCGGCGTGATCGATCGCCATTGGGACTCATGGCGAAAGGGCTCGCCGCAGATGTCTGCGGCGAGCCCTTTGATGATGTCAGGTTTCACGGTCGGGCAGCAAACCCGGTCAGCGGTATCACTGAACCGAGTTTGGATACTGACGAGCTAACACGGTCCGAGGCGGTTGTGAAAGACTGGCCCGGCGAATTGGTGCCCTTCTGTTGAAGGAATTCGGAACCACGGGAACCGGCGCGGAGGCTGGTGTCTGATATTCATGGTTACCGTAGACAACACCAGTCATCCTCGGGGGTGCGTAAGCTGTCCTCGGCATCGACTGTGACGGTACGGCCTGCCATGCAGTGGCCTGCGGCTGAGTCGGGTACTGGCCGCCGTACATGAGGTTTGACGGATGTTGCTGGCGATGTCGCGGGTTGGCCGAGGCCGAGGTGACCGGCATGGTCTGTTGAATTCCATAAGATCCGGACATCGAACGCTGCCATGCTGGCTGAGGGTACTGCGAATACTGTGGGTACTGCCGGACGTTTTGGAACGATGAATTTGCCGTAAACGAACGCTGCCGTGTCGTCATCGATCCGGGTGACATCTGCGGATATGAAGCAGGCAGCATGGCATCCATGCCGTTGCCACAACCACCGTCACAGGGGCGATCCATTGTCGGCATTTGATACTGAGCCCCTGGCGGTGGAACCATTGGGTAATACGGCGCCACCATCGACGAGCAGACAGGAGCATGTGGTCCGCATGGCGAGAGCAGACCGGGAAACAAGGGCTGGTAACAGCCGGAACAGCACCCGAATCCCTGTTGATTGCGGAGACATCCAATGCCGAGCATGTCATTGATGAAGCGGCCGACGCCGCACAGGTTCGGGGTGCCAGCGCAACAGTATCCCGTTGGACCGTAGCCGCCAACATAGCCGACAGGACCATAGCCGCCTGCACCATGGCCGCCAGCGTTGTAGCTGCTGGCAGCGTAACTACCACCTGCGTAGCCACTTCCACGATAACCAGAGTAGCCGCAACCGTTGTAGCCGCCATAGCCGGAGCCGCCACAGTCGTCACAGCCACAGCCGCCCGAGCCATAGCCATACCCGCCAGAACCATAGCCACAGCCGTCATAGCCGCCACAGCCACAGCCGCCGAACAACCAGCAAAACGGATTTAAGATCGGCACGTAAATACAGGCACTGGCGGTCGAAGTCATGACACACAGCATGGCGACCGTCAGAAGCAGAGTTCTGATGCGAAGTCTCATACGGAATTCCTAGGACAGAGTAAACATTTAGAGAGGACACGACGGGGGTGGGACGAATACCGACGTAAACTTCTGTCGTGTGGGGGGAGAACCGCAGAGGTTAAGCGCGAAAGGGCTTTGCGAAAACTCGAAATTGACTCAAGTTCGGCCCCGAATCATATTTTGGCGAGCGTCAATTTGGATGATCGGCTGCTTCCGCCGCTCACCGGAAATAACCGGCAAGCAAGAGCAGGATGATGATCATCGCAATGATCACCATGGTCGGCAGAAACCGCTTACGCCAGGCAGAAGTTGCCGATCGACCTCCGGGCCTATCGGTTCGTGGAGATGAACTGTCCGGTTCGAATAACTCCATGACGATTGATCGTCGTGAGGTCGCCGCCGCGTTGCGATGATCGACGAGCGGCATGGAATCATCACCCGTTCCGATCAGAATTTCTCCCAGACGTCCCTGAAATTCACGCGCACTCACGGGGCGGTGCGTCGGATCCGCAGAGTCTGCGAAGCGTTCAAGCAGTCTTTGCATCAGCGTTTTTGTCGGAACTTTGCCAGCGTCGGCTTCTTCGGCGTCGCCGCAGGTCGCCAGAATCTGAGCCAGCACGCGCGACAGATCACGCAAATCCTGCTCGACATCTTCGCGCGACGCGAGTGCTGCGATGGTGATCAAAGCCGGGCCGGATGCGATCGATTGTTCCGCCACAGCGGCGGCCCGCAGCCATCTCGCGACTCCAAAATCCACGACTGTCACCTGCAGATTGCCGGACAGCAGCACCGAGTCGGTCGAAAGGCCTCCGTGAGCCAGTCCCAGATTATGAGCCTGCTGCAGCGCTGAACAGATCTGCCATCCGATCTCGACGGTGTCTTCCGAAGAGAATCGGCGTCCAGCGGCCAACTGTTCCGTCAAAGGCGTGGAATTTGTGGCGGTCGAACACAGAAATAAGGAGCCGCTGGACTCGCCGTAACCCAGAAAATGGATGATCGACTGATGCTGAAGCATCGACAGCATTGCGCGATCCATCTTGACCGCGCGACGAAACTCGGGGCGAAGTGAAATCGCGGTGGAGAACACAGTCATCCGAACAGGATCACCGGTCTTTTGGTAAATCGCCTCCAGAACACGACGTTCCGGAGACGCGCGGATTTCCCGCCCGATCTCGAAATCATTGAGGTCCAGGTCGGCCACTGGCAGAATCTCGCTGGCTTGTGGAACCTATCCTGTGAAGTCCGACGGATTGCCGAACAACCCTCCTCCGCCGACCTTGCCTGTACCACCCCGCAGATTTTCATTGCGAGGTCGTTTTGGCTCTGGTGGTGCCTCTGGTTCGTGGTGTGAGTGACTTCTGTCAGACTGCGGCGGCTCAGGGCGTTTTTCAAGAGCCTTGAGTGAAAGCGAAACACGCTTTCGTTTCGTATCGACTTCAACCACCTGAAAATCGTGCGTTTCACCGATCTTGAGGACTTCACCAACACTGCCAACGCGACGCCACGCCAGCTCGCTGATATGCACCATGCCCTCCAGCCCTGGCTCCAGTTCGATGAACGCGCCAAATTCCGTGATCCGCGTCACGGTACCGGTGACAGTGCGTTCCGCCACATAACGTTCATTGGCAGTACTCCAGGGATTCTGAGCGAGTTGTTTCATTCCCAGGCTGATACGTTTCTTTTCCGGGTCCAGCTTGAGGACTTTTACGTCAACCTGCTGTCCTTCAGTCAGAACATCTTTTGGATGATTGATGCGCGTCCAGCTGATTTCCCCAATGTGCAGGAAGCCATCGACTGGGCCGATGCAGATGAACGCACCGTAATCCTTCAGCGTCTTCACTGTGCCATTGTAATCCTGTCCGACTGCGACACTTGCCCAGAATTCGCCCTCACCTTCAGCGCGTTCCGCCTGCAGCAAGGCCCGGCGACTGACGACCAGGTTGCGTTTTTTCGCGTTGACTTCGGTTACCTGAACCGTAATCTTTTGCCCGACGTATCCTTCCAGATTACCGGCAAAACCCAGTTCAACCTGACTTGCGGGCAGGAAGCCTCTCAGATTGCTGACGGTGACCTGCAGGCCGCCCTTGTTGACCGCTGTGACATGGCAATCGACAACCTGTCCCACGGCCAGGGAGTCCCAGTTTCCACCTGCTTTGTGTCGACCACGGGGAATTCGTCCCTTGATCAGTCCATCAGCGTCTTTGGAATCGATGATAACGTCCAACTGGTCGCCAACGTTGGGATGCTTGTCATCGGGGAACTGAGTCAGCGAGAGCACGACGTTGTGTCGAAGTCCGGCGTCCAGAAACACTTCACCGCCATGAATGGCCTGGACGGTGCCACGAACCTTTGAGCCCTGTCCGACAGATTTTGATTCTTTGTCCTCGGCGTAGGTTTCGCTTCCCTCAACCACCACCGCTTCCGGCATCGCGCCAGCATTGCTCGTCAACGCTGCTGAAATCTCGGCTTCGAGTGTGGGGTCCAGGTCGTCGGTAGTTGGGATCTCAACCGCAGCAGGTCGGTGTCCCTGTGACTTTGGCGCAGGTTCAGTTCCCGTGGCAGCATCGGACACAGGACCGTCCGAAGACGATGCCATCTTTCCGCGGATGCGCGAGACAGCAGTTCCTTCGGCATCCATCGCCGCCTGAGCTTCCGCCATTACGGCTGATTCAACAGGTGCTGAGGTTTCCGCAACCGGCACCGGAGCCTCCGGAACAGACTTCACCGGTGATTCCGCGACCGCAGCGGCAGGATCCACAACCGCCGCGGCTGGCGTTTCCGCAACTGCTGCGGCTGGCGTTTCCGCAACTGCTGCGGCTGGCGTTTCCGCAACCGGCGCGGCTGGCGTTTCCACAACCGGCGCGGCTGGCGTTTCCGCAAGTGCCGTAGCGGCAACAGACACCGACGAAAGTGTTTCGTCAGGCTTCGCGGCGGTGTGCTGTGCATCGTTCGGCTGCGTTGGCAGAACTGTGTTCGGTGGGGTCGCTGAGGTCATTTCTTCTGCAGCGTTTTGGGGCTGGGGATCCGTTGTCATCTCATCTGGTCCTGTCAGAGCTGGTCAGGCTGGAACTGAGTTCCAGCGAAAACCTTTTAGAAATCCTCAAAAGCCCGTCTGACTTCGAACGCTGAGGACAATTTCAGTCAACATTCTTTCGGGTGAACTCTTGGCCCAAACGAATGAAAACACAGTGTCGCGCAAATTGTAATGAACAAAAAACGCACTGCAGTTTTCCGGAGGATATCCAAACGCGCATCGCTTCGCCAAGCGTGCGGGGCATTGTCAGTGACTTTTCACAATCTCTTTATCGCGGCAAATGGAGTCGATTCACTGCTTTCAACCACCGGGATATCGGCCCACAGTCCCTTTCCTGCGGCACAAATTGCGATTGACCGGGTTTTCGTAAGCAGCGAGAATCATTGCAGAAGCCGAATTACGCAGGGCTCCTGTTCTCTTCTCAGATATTACTCAGATTAGGCTGGCATGGACGTCAGACCCATCAGTTTACGAGAATCGCTGGGTGCGGTGAGTTTCGTCAGCACGGGCGACATCATCGCGTCGCGATTTTGCAGCGACAGCCGTCGGATTCAGCCGGGCGATGTTTTCGTGGCCCTGCGCGGGTCTCATTGCGACGGGCATCTGCATCTTGACGCGGCAATTGCCCGCGGCGCGGTCGGTGTGGTCGTAGAACGAGCGTCATCCCGGATCAATGTGCCGCAGTGTGTCGTCGCTGACAGCAGGGCCGCCTTTGCGAAAATCTGCCTCGACCGACTGGGGACACCTCAACGCCTGATGAATGTCGTTGGAGTCACCGGGACAAATGGCAAAACAACAACCACCTGGCTGCTGCGTTCCATTCTTGAATCTGCTGGACGAATGACGGGACTGTTGGGAACGCTGGAATATTTCGATGGTCGCACCGCGCAACCGGCGTCACTCACAACTCCGGATTGCGAGCAGCTTGCTCAACTGTTGTCGCAGATGGCTCGAAATCATGTGAGTGATTGCGTGTTGGAAATCAGCAGCCACGCTCTGGACCAGCGACGTTGCGCCGGAGTGACACTCAACGCCGCAGCGATCACAAATATCACTCAGGACCACTTCGACTACCACGGCGACATCGATCGCTATCGAGCGGCCAAGAGTCGGGTCGCATCACTGCTGCGTCCTGGTTGTCCGCTGTTTCTTGGTCTTGATGACGCCGGATGTCGAAGCATTCTTGATCGCCTGAAAGAAAACTGTCACGTCGTCACGTTTGGGCTCGATCCTGCTGCTGATGCGCGCGTGATCATCTTGAATGCGTCCTCAAGGGGACAAACTCTGCAGTTGTGTCTGAAAAATTCCACGTTCGAAATTCAGACACCGCTAATCGGTCGGCACAACGCATTGAATGCACTTCTGGCGGCCATCATGGCGGAGCAATCCGGTGCGAAAGTGAACGAGATTCGCGACGGACTGGAAAGAGTGCTCAGCGTTCCAGGGCGGATGGAACGGATTGATGTCGGTCAGCCGTTTTTGGTGTTTGTGGATTACGCTCACACGCCGGACGGAATAGCAAACTGTGTCGCCACCGCTCGAACGCTGACATCGGGTCGGGTGATTCTGGCCTTTGGTGCCGGCGGCGATCGAGATCGCGGCAAGCGTCCATTGATGGCTCAGGTCGCAGGAGCTGCCGATGCGGTGATTGTCACATCGGATAACGTGCGATCCGAATCCCCCCGGCAAATCATCGCGGACATCGTTGCGGGGTTTGATTCAATGGAACGCATTCAAACGCGCGTCGATCGCCAGCAGGGAATTCGGGAAGCTCTGCGACTGGCTAAGCCGGGAGATGTCGTCGTGATCGCCGGACGCGGGCATGAAGCAAACCAGCAGGTTGGAGAACGAAAAATCAGCTTCGATGATCGTCGTGTCACTCGTCGGCTGCTGTTGGAACTGCAGACCCAAACTGATGGATTGTCAGAAGCTTTACCGAGTTCCATCCCGGCGTGACAATTTTCGCGAACAGTGTCTAACTTCCTCCGGGCGAATCATGTTCCCGATCAACATATCTCAACTGACTTCGCTGGTGAACGGCGTTTCTTCGAGGCCCGGCGCTGGCGAGGAATCCGTCCGAGGCGTATGCATTGATTCGCGGCAGGTTGCGGCTGGCGACTGTTTTTTCGCGCTGAGTGGTCAGCGAACTCATGGAGTACTGTTTGCTGATCAGGCGATGGCACGCGGTGCAGCATGTGTTGTCGCGGAGCACAATTCCTCCGGATCGTTTGTCACGTCAAAATTTGCTGGTATCCCGACGCTGGCGGCAATAAGTACAGCCGAAACAGACGAACGAATTCTGGGCGTCGGCAATGCAACCACGGCTCTGCAGTCGCTGGGTCGCTGGAATCGGCAACAATCCAGCGCACTTGTGATTGGGGTCACAGGAAGCGTCGGGAAATCCACCACGCGTCAGATGATTGCGGAAGTGCTGGGGACAAAATTTTCGGGCGTACAGAGCCCGCATAATTACAACAATGAACTCGGCGTGCCGCTCTCATTATCCCAGCTTAAGGCCGAACATGATTTTGCCGTGCTGGAACTGGCAGCCGCTCGGCCCGGTGATATCGCATTTCTGGCCGACATGGTTCGACCAGAGTTTGCGGTGATAACCCGCGTGGCGGCGACGCATCTGCAGTCTTTTGGCAACCTGGAAACAATTCGCCAGACCAAGCAGGAATTGCCCGCCAGCCTTGAATCGGGAAACACAGCTTTTCTGAATTCTGACGATCCGCTGGTGCGATCCATGCGCGATTCAACGGCGGCAAATGTCATCCTGTTCGGTTCGTCCTCAGACGCGGACTTTCGAGTGACATCAATTCAATCGTCTGACGGCGTCACCACATTCCAGCTGGACGGGCAAGCGTTCCGGATTCAGGGTGGCCGTCATCTGGTGACAGCAGCCGCAGCTGCAATTGTGGTCGGACGTGTCGCCGGGATTGCTGGTTCCGCCATTGCTGAACGACTCGCAGAGTATCAACCAGACGCCGGTCGCGGACGCATTGTGCAGCGCCAGCCATGGACCGTGATCGATGAGTCCTATAACGCGAGTCCTGCCAGCGTACTGGCATCGATCCAATCGCTCAACGACTGCGTCTCAGCTCGGCGGCGAATCCTTATCCTTGGCGACATGCTGGAACTTGGTCCCGAAGCAAAGGCATTTCACAGCGAAATCGGCTGCGCCCTGGTGGGAACCCAGATTGATCACACACTTCTGTTTGGTGAATTCGCGGACACGGTCGCGGCGAGTGCGATCCGGGCCGGTGTTTCCTCAAACCAACTCTCTGTATTTCGCGACATCCAGACACTCAACGCCATGCTGGACTGCATGCTGATGCCCGGTGACATGGTCCTCGTCAAAGGCTCGCGCGGCATGCAAATGGAACGCATCGTCGCGGCTCTCGACCGTTCCGGAGAATTAGTTTCGAAGCAACGTAATGCCGCATAATGTCCTGGGGCATAACATGGCGAGCGGTGGGTGTCAGCCCACCGAGTTGCACGCATTTGACTCGGAGGGCTTACGCCGCTCCGCTCGCCGGGTTGCGCGACGCCGGGTGCCGTATGAGAAAAGCAATTGCAGGAGGCTGCGTTTCGGCGGTTTCCTGTAGGTTCTTTCTGCTGGAAAGGACTTCGCAGCCCCGCTGCGACCTGCGACCAGATATGTTTCCACAGCAAAATTATGTTATCGCAGATCACAACACCGCTTCTTGTTTTGCCATGCTTGCAAGCCGCTTACACTTCGCCTTGCGGCAATTTGGAAAATCCTTTCCGGCAGAAAGAACCTACTTACGCAGACCTTCCATCGGCACGGCATTGTGCGATTTTTGAGAATCGTCGTGGTTTTTTGCCTTCGAAGAGGACGCGGTATACCTGTTCGGTGATCAACCAATCTCAAGCTGATCGGCCGGTGCGGCCACTCGGTTCGGAAAATTCGGGAATCAGGCCCCGGCGTTTCTGATCCTGTTCCTTCATCACCGCTTTTGTCATGTAGACAATCATCATGATTCCAGCGACGCCGCAGAGAATGAGCAACGGAGATCCGTAGCTCAGTTGTCCGTCGTAGTGGCGTGCAAAGAAAACGCCATCCGTCTTGAGTTTGCCATTTTCGCCCGAATAGAACGTCGCCAGGGCGTTGTTGCAGAAATGGAATGCCATCGCCGGGAACAGGCTGCGGCTGTAGATTGCCAGCAGACCAAGAACCAGACCCAGCAGTGCCGCGTTGAACGCCTGCTGGGGAATCATGTGAATGATACCAAACATCAGACTCGAAATGGCAATGGCGATCGCCAGTCGGCCACCGCGGGCCAGACCACTCAGAATGAAGCCGCGAAACGCCAGTTCTTCGCAAATCGCCGGCGTCATCGCAAACACCATTAACAGCACCCATGTCGGTCGATCGTGTGTTTTCATCAGTTCCATGACGCGCTGCGTGGATTCCGGGAGTTCCGGGAACACCTGATGTTCTACAAGGAATCGAGCGAGTTCCATGCTCAGCGGATGGGCGACGACAGCAAGACCGATCCCGAAGGCCATCGCTTTGAGCGACGGCATCCGCAGGCGAAACGTGGCGCGGAGACTGGTCGTCAACAGCAGCCCCATAAAGACTGCGGGACAGGCGATCATGGTCAGTTGCTGCACGACAATCAGTCGCATCATGCTGCTTCCGGGATCCGGCCCGGTCAGATCCGGCTGCATATAAGTCATGGCAAAAAGCTGCAGCATCAGGATGAGGATGAAGCAAAACACAGCCTCTGGAAACGCGGGGACAGCGTCCTTTTTCCGCAGCATCAGGCGGAACCACAAACGCAGGTCAAATTTTTCCGCCTCGCGAAACAGAACATCTTCACTGTTGTAAAGCTCGATCGCCCACCACAGCGCCAGGATGCTGTAACCGATACTGGACACCAGCACCGGAATCGCATAGACGACCAGATTGTCGGCACCTGGCGCATTGAGCAGCAGTCCTTTGAGCAGCAATGCCACATTCACGACCGGAATCACGCAGTACAATGGCGTCATTTCCACCGCCGGTGACAGGCAGAACATGGTCAGGCCCATGACCACCATCAGCAATGGCGTCAGATAGTATTGTCCCTCTTTGGTGGATCTCGCAAACGTGGCCAGCGCGAGACATAACGAACTGAACAGGGCGGAAAGTGGCAGTAGCAAAATGACCATCCACATCATCGGCATGAAGCCAGGGAGTTCCAGACTGATCTTGTCAGACAGACCACGCCCGAGTCCAGCCGCCATTTGCTGACCAGTGAATCCCATGCTGAACAGGTTGAGTATCGCCGTTGCCACACTGAACAGCATGATCGTCGCAAACTTCCCCAGCACCAGTTCCACGCGCCGCGCGGGACTGATCAGCAGGGTCTCCATCGTTCCGCGCTCCTTCTCGCCGGCACCCAGGTCGATCGCGGGGTAAAACGCGCCGGTCAGCGCCATAATGACCAGCAGGGCCGGGAACAACTTGCTCCAGACGCTCGCCGAGACCTGTTCCTGAAGAGCGATTTCGACATACGACAATTGCGCCGGGTGTTCGAGTTCGATTGGAAGCGACGCATTTTCAAAGCTCTTTCGGCGAACGCCGTCTTCCCAATTGGCAAGTGCCCTCTGGATGCGGGCAAACGCCACGCTGGATTTGTCATCCGCACTGTTCCGTATGATCAGAAGGGGCGGCACATGCACGAGCGGCGTTGCATCGGCTTCCGATCCCTCCGAGCGGGCCTTGATCTGATCGTTCATCAACTGCATCGCGGCGCCGTAACCTTCCGGCACAACGACCAGAACCTGAAAGCCGCTGTTACCAAAAAGTTCGCTAATCAGTTCCTGCAGAGCTTCGCGAGCCCCGGCGCTCGTCACGCCTCCTGCGGGATCATCCGGATTGTTCGAACGCATCGCCCTCAGTGCCTGAAGCGATTCAATTTCTTTAGCCAGTTCGTGCGCTGCCGCCAGAAGCTCGGCATCGGATTTTTCTCCCGGACGACGGTGGGGCTCTGCGGATGGAAGCGCGGCGTCGCCGGACTTCGGCGTCGCCGTTCCGGAGTTGTTCGCAGCTGTTTCATTCTGTGCAGCATCCGATGGAACGGCGACCTCAGTGTGTTCAGCCAGAATTCGTAGTCGTGCCGTATCTTTTTCCGCGTCTTCGTACCACTGCTGGCGAATCCCTTGATCGTCCAGCAACGCGGGCGATTCGGGTAGATCATCCGCGTTCAGAATGACGACCACGCGCTGTTGTTCGCTGAACGTCAGCATCATCTCCAGGATGCCCAGTCCCATCATCGGGTAGAGCAGCACGGGCAACACTGTGATCATAAACAACGTGCGTCGATCGCGGAGTTGATCGCGAACTTCGCGCATGAAGACAAGTTTGACGTTTCTCCAGCTCACGATGGCACCTCAGCGCCCGCCTGCTTCTCCTCGGCGGCGACTTCATCTTCCCGGCGCTGCACAAGATCGAAGAACAATTCTTCCACATCCGGCTGGTGATAACGTTCGGCCAGTTCCGGCAACGTACCCTCGGCAAGGATTTTACCGTGGTGAATGACGGCAATTCGGTTGCAGAGCTTTTCGACTTCACGCATGATGTGCGTGGAAAAAATGATGCATTTTCCCTGATCTCGCAACGCAGCGACAGCCTTCAGCACCGCTCGCGCGACCAGTACATCCAGACCCGATGTGGGTTCATCGAAGATGATCACCGGCGGATCATGCACAATCGTACGCGCGATGGACACTTTCTGTTTCATGCCGGTCGACATTTTTCCGCCGAGTCGATCGCGGATCTCGTGCATCTGCAGCGTGTCGAAGATCTCATCAATGCGTCGCTGCAGTTTGTCCTCGGGAATTCCGTAGAGCCGACCGTAATATTCCACCATCTCGCGGGCCGTCATGCGATCGTAAATGCCCGTGTTGCACGACATGAAGCCGATCCGACCGCGCACGGCCTCGGGATCACGAACGACGTTGATGCCATCGACTTCCGCCACGCCGCGAGTCGGACGCAGCACGGTACTCAGGATTCGCAGACACGTCGTCTTGCCTGCGCCATTTGGGCCAAGCAGTCCGTAAATTTCCCCCGGACGTACTTCAAACGATACGTTGTCGAGCGCTCGAAAAACGCCGCCACGCTGATCGGCGAATTCTTTACATAGTCCCTGAACTCGGATCATGAATTCAACCAGCGAGATAGAGAGGGGACAAGCAAAGGCCAGGGGCGGCCAAACGGAGAACACGAGGGGCTATCGACTGTCGCCGTTCGCCCAGTGGCAGTCACTTTCACATAGTAGACCTCACTCTCTGAGTGAGGCAGGCCGTAAAACACGGCTTTTGGCATTCGTCACTCAGAGAGTGACGGCTACTTTAATCGCAAAGTGAGTGCCATTGGCCGTTCGCCAGCAATGCCTCAGCCTACCACATTTCGCGGGCGGTGTTCGACCGCGTCTGCCACACGACGCACGATTACGACTGCAGAATCGGCAGAACCGGTGCCGGGTGCGCTGGGTGGTACTCAGTCGCCTGATCGATGTAATCGTAAAACACGTTGCGTTGGCGGGGAATGTACCCAGCGTTCTCAATGCACCGGCGAATGGAGTCCACTGTCAGGTGATGAACAGTGCCCGCCTGGGAAACGACGTTCTCTTCAATCATCAGGCTGCCCATGTCATTGGCTCCGAACAGTAAGGCGAGCTGCCCCACTTTTTCGCCCTGAGTCACCCACGAAGACTGAATGTTTGGGATGTTGTCCAGATACAGCCGACTGATCGCCTGCGTCTTTAGATATTCAAACGCTCCGGCTGGCGGAATGTGAGACATATCCGTGTGGTCCGGCTGAAACGTCCAGCAGATAAACGCTGTGAATCCGCCAGTCTCGTCCTGTAGTTGGCGCACTCGCTCCAGATGTTCGATCCGCTCGGCGAGTGTCTCGACATGACCAAACATCATCGTGGCCGTTGATCGTCCTCCCAGTTCATGCCACACACGCATCACGTTGAGCCAGTCGTCGGTGAGCACTTTTCCTCGCGTGATCTCTTTGCGAACCCGATCGACAAGAATCTCGCCGCCGCCGCCCGGCAGACTTCCCAGTCCGGCTGTCTTCAGACGCTCCAGAACCGTTTTCAGGGGCAGCTTCGAAATCTTCGTGAAGTGATGAATCTCAGGTGGACTAAAGCCATGAATGTTGACCTGAGGAAAATGCTGCCGCAGAGTTCGCAGAGTGTCTTCGTACCATTCCAGCGGGAGTTTGGGATGCAGTCCACCCTGCAGTAGAATCTGATCACCGCCAAGTTCCACCGTCTCTTCGATCTTCTTCAGCAGGGTTTCGATCGGAAGCACGTAGACTTCCGGATGATCGGGCGGGCGATAGAACGCGCAGAAATCGCAGACGGCCGTGCAGGCATTAGTGTAGTTGATGTTGCGGTCGATGTTGTACGTCCGGAACGGCTCCGGATGCAGATGCGCCGCCACGGCGTTAGCAGCAGCTCCCAGCGCCACAAGATCGTGCGACTGGATCAGCGTCAAGCCTTCTTCGGGAGTCAGTCGGTCACCTGCCACGGCTTTGTCAAGCAGTGACGCAATCACGGAAGACGATTTCAACATCAGGTTTCACCAGGTTGTGCTGAGCGGCCAGGTCGGCGAACAATTTCAGTCCGCTCCGTTCGGCCGATGTCAGATGATAGTGGAGGTTCTTTGTCAGATAGTTGTACGCAACATCCTGCGTCAGCCCGAGTCGCGGTGCTTCCTCAGCGGCGATGTCGCTGATTCGTGCCAGCCCAAGATCGCGAGCGTGTGCGAGTGCGTCATCGACACCTTCGGTATCGGCTTCCTGCCGAGCCACCCACATCGCAAACACAAAAGGCAGTCCCGTCCAGTCGTACCAGACCTGTCCAAGGTCCATCACTTCGACGAACGATTCCTGCGGATCAAGCATCGCCCGGTCACCGATGAGCAGGACAGCGTCGGCGGTACTGTCGCGCGTCGTGGACTCCATCTTGAGTGGTTCGGTTTGGGGGATCACGCCGTAACGATCGGCGAGAATCACTTTCGTCAGGGCGGCGCTGGTGCGAGATCCTTCATCCAGGGCGAGACGGCGGATGTCACCCGGATGGACGCGACAGTAGAGTTTCACGCTCATCACAGGCCCACGCGCTGCGACACAGGCGTCAGAGATGACTTCGTAACCCGGTCGGCGAAAGTACTCAATCGATGGAATTAACGCTACGTCGAGGAACCCGTCGGACAGGGAATCCGCGAGGCGGCTGGGGTAGTCGAGCGCGAGATGCGCCGATGGCAGCAAGTCTTCGAGCCCCTCAATCAGTGGACGTGAGTTCAGGTAGCTGACGGCTCCGATCCGCAGCTGATTTGACAATGGATTGTGTGTCAGTGTTGTCATGATTCGAAACACAGAAAAAATTGGGACTTCGTTCCCAACATCTACCCGATCCGACACAGTATAAGGACACTGCCAGATCACTCAACTGCTGGCTGCAAAAACACTCCAGTCAGTCTCACAAGTACGACTTGGTCGGGTCTTTCTCGCGAAGACATCGTTTCATGATTGTTTAACCCGTGATCGCATACCAAGATGCCCGCGAACCGAACTGCAGCCACGAGGCTAAACTGCCATTTTTGTGACTCTGGGATATATGATCCGTCGATACAAGTGGTTGCACTTTGATCTATTTCTCAGACCGCATTCCACATCGCCAATTAACACCGTCATCGCAACCGCCCGTAAGGAATGAGAATGAGCCAAATCTCTGATATGAATATTGCCCTTGTCGGCTGTGGCACGGTGGGGAGTGGTGTTGTCAGGATTTTGCAGACATCGACAGAATCGATTCGGCAGCGGACGGGCCGTTCTATCCAGTTGCGTCGGGTTGTTGTGCAAAATCCTGGAAAACCACGGAATGTCGATCTGAGCGGGATTGCGGTCTCCGACGACATTCAGACTGTCCTCAGTGACCCGCAGATCCACGTCGTGATCCATGTCGTCGGCGGCATCAGTCCGGCTCGTGAGGACGTAATCCGGCTGCTCAATTCCGGAAAAGACGTTATAACCGCGAACAAGGCTCTGCTGTATGCCCACGGTGAGGAACTGTTCGCGCTCGCCGGGACGCTGAATCGAACGATCTGTTTCGAAGCCGCCGTCGCCGGAGGAATTCCGATAATTTCCGCAGTCAACACCGCGCTCACCGCCAATCGCATCATTTCGATCGAAGCCATCCTGAACGGCACCAGCAATTTCATTTTGACGCAGATGCTCGACCTTCGTCAGACCTACGATGACGTGTTGAAAGAAGCCCAGACACGCGGCTATGCGGAAGCGGACCCGATGATGGATGTCGATGGAACCGACGCGGCCCAGAAACTTTCGATCCTCACGTGGTTGGCCTGGGGGACGTGGGTCAGGCTGGAGGACATTGTCCGGCAGGGAATCCAGCAGATTGAATTGCTGGATCTGCTGGTGGCGCAGGAACTGGGTTACCGCGTCAAACTCCTGGCAATTTCGCATCTCGCGAATGGGCGGCTGGAAGTTTCCGTGCAGCCGACTCTTGTGCGTTCAGGCCGCGCGGTTGCGATGACAAACGGTGCAGACAACATCGTTTCGATCGAAGGTGATGCCGTGGGACTGGTGCGAATTTCCGGCGCTGGTGCCGGTCAAATGCCGACGGCCTCAGCCGTGATCGCCGACCTGATCGACTACGCCACCGGTCGCGCCGCGATCACATTTCAATCCATTCTTCGGCAACAGGCAATGCCTCCGGTTTCGCTGCAACCTCAGGAGGAACTCAGTCGCCGCTACTATCTTCGCTTCACCGTCGCCGACCGACCGCATGTACTGGCCGACATCGCCGATATCCTTGGACGCCATGAAATCAGCATCAGCAGCGTGCGACAGGACGAAACTGAGGACATCGATGACGAATCCGGTGTGGCGCGTCTGGTTATCATGACTCACCGCACCACTGAAGGCCGTCTCCGAAATGCTGACACGGAAATCGCTGCACTCTCGTCAATCCGCGGAGACCGCATCCGGATGCCGATTGCGGACTGATCCAGCCGTCAGTGCCTCTTTGTGAAGGCTTCAACGGCGTCCTCGACTGTATCAAAAAGTTCGAGCACCTGGTCCAGTTTTGAAACTGTGATGGCCGCTTTGCAGAAAGAGCTTAATTCGCAGAGCCCGAATCGGCCCGAGGCGCGCGAAGAAACAGTTTTCTTCATTTGCACCATTCTGCCGAGAAAGACCGAACCAATAAACTTCACGTGCTGAAGATCCATCACAATTAAAGGAGGCGTCGCAGATTCAGCCAGCTCCAGGGATGGCCCCAGATGATCCAGCATGTGTCCGTACATCGAGGCAAACTCAACGCCCGGTCGGATGAGCGTCACTACTCCAATTCGCAGGATTTTAGGCGGAGTCAGTGTGTTCATAGTCGAATTGAATCCGGAAAATTTGGGCCGGTTGATGACCAGCAGATGTGTTTGTTTATATTTCACGCGGTTCGGATTGATGTCCTTGTTCCGAGGCTCCTGCCTCGGAACACACTGCTCCCGAGGCTCCTGCCTCGCGAGATTGTCACTGGAGGCAGGAGCCTCCAATGCAGTGCGTTCCAGGGCTGGAGCCCTGGAACGAGAATGGACAGCCTCATTCCAGGCCGCGTGAAGTATAACCAAGGACGGAGGAAACGGGCGTACCTTTGTCCGCGATGTGAAACGGCCGACCAGAAGGAGAAATGAATTCCTTGTCGAGCGGTAGGCCGCAGGCGGCGGCGATTGTCGCGTTGAGATCGTGAGGCAGGCAATGCCCGTCTTCAACTGAGCGTCCGGTGGTGTCGGTGTGCCCAACGACCTGACCACCTTTGATCCCAGCTCCCGCCAGCAGGCACGAAAACGCGCCGGGGTGATGATCGCGACCGGCGTTTTGGTTAATCTTTGGTGTTCGGCCAAATTCGGTTCCCAGTACGACGAGCGTCTTGCTGAGCAGGCCCTTTGACTGGAGATCGTCCAACAACGCAGACAGCGCCTGATCAAGCTGTGCGGCTTTTTCCGTGAGGTTTGTTGGGCCGTAGATGTCGTTGTGGTTATCCCAGCCACCGAATTCCACTTCGACGAAACGCACCTTCTTTTCGACAAGTCGACGAGCCAGCAAACAGCCCTGGCCAATGCGATGACTGCCGTAGGCCGTACGGACCGATTCGTCTTCCTTGTTGATGTCAAACGCCACAAGATCAGGACTTTGCAGCAGGCGAACCGCTTCACGGTAGTAATCTACGTAGGCTTCGATATCCGTGGACTGATATTTGTTCTTGAACCCGGCATCGAACCTCGCAATCAACCGCTGGCGAGTCTTGAAATCGTCTTCCTTCAGATATTTTGGCGGCGCAGTGTTCTGCAGACCCACTTTGGGATCGCCGACAGGAGCCGGAGACGTGTCGGCCGGCAGATATCCCTGTCCCGGGTGCCGATTGGCGGCTCCGACAATGACGCTGCCCGGCAGATCTTTGTTAAGTTTCCCGGACACATGCGTCAACCATGAGCCCATGAACGGGTGGCGGATCGAACCGATTTGCTTGAAGCTGGTTCGCATCAGATAGGTGCCCGGTTCGTGGGCTCCTGTTTCTGTGGTCATCGATCGGATCAATGCAATGCGATTCATCTGCTTTGCAATCAACGGCAGGTGGTGGCCGATGCTGATTCCCGGAACCGAAGTGGCGATGGCCTTCGTTTCGCCGCCTTCTTCCTTGTCGGGTTTCGGATCAAATGTGTCGATGTGACTCATCGCGCCGTTCATGAACAGGTAAATCACATGTTCGGCTTTCCCCGGAGCGGACGCAGTTCCTGCCATTGCAGGGGCGTTCATCAGTTCATTCGCAAACGGAACGACACTGACTCCCAGAGCAGCGCGAGCGATTGAAGCTAAGACTTCGCGACGAGTTCTTTCGTCAGCTTTACGGAGCAGAGATTTCATGGCAGACTCAGATTGAGGATTTTTTTTGGTAGGACGTGTGTTAGGCGATCGGCAGAAAACGATTTCCACCAGAAGCCCGGCTTCTTGAAGAAGCCGGGCTTCTTTATGGGTATGTCCCCATCTGCCGATCGCATTACTGAATGAACAGGAACTCTTTGGTATTGATCAGCGCCCAGATGACGTTTCCGTAACCGGCGTTGCCGCTTGACTTGATTTCCGTACGGGCGATCTCATCTTCATTCGAAGTGGCTTTTCGAGAAAGGATGCTGAGAAAAATGACATCGATTCGCTGGTCAACCGACTTGCCTTTAATAGTGTCGTCAAAGATCACCGAACCGCCTTCGAGCATCATGTGGGTGATCTCACCATTAAACATGGCGAGAATCTGGCTCACGTTTCCGTCGGCGTTTTCCGCTTCGATCAATTCGCGGTCTCCCTGACCGAACTGACGCAGGAAGTGGTCGGACGGTAAGGGAAGCGGCAATTCGGAAGCTCGGGCAAGGATCGTACGGTTGCGGTATGAATTCCGCTGCACGGTCAGTTTTCGCTGGGCCTGATCGCTGTATTTCGCTTCATACGCATCGGCGGACAGCTTCACCTGATCCCCGGTCGCCTTATTCAAATCCAGCCCGACGACTTGCGCCATTCCATTTGTCGATGGTCGCGTGAACGATTCAAAGTTGTAGACCGCCATCGTGAGCAACGAATCCCAAAGTTGCTCGGCGGTCATTCGTCGCAGTGTGGGACCTGGGAAATAATACGGCTCGACATCCGTGATCTCATGAACCTGCGCTTCTCGCTGCCATGTTTTTGTGTTGCAAATGATTCGCCGCAACTCGCGAACGTCGAATTTCAACCGAATCAGTTCGGATTCCAGAAAACTCATCAGTTCCGGATTGGAACACACGCTGTCGTCACGAATGTCGTCGGTCGGCTCTATCAGCCCGAGACCCATGATGTGCTTCCACGTCCGATTAACAATGTTCTTGGCAAAGCGTGGATTCTTTGGCGACGTGAGCCATTTCGCGAAGACTGCTTTGGGCGAGTCACCCTTATCAATCGTCACAACATCGCCGAAAATTGGTTTGGCTGAGATGACATCGTTGGGTTTGCCATTGTCATACTGATAGTCATGCGGCAGTTTCAGGCGACGACCGGGATTTTCATTCACCTCGAACAGATTCGCGTTGAGAATTCGACCAAAGGAACCGTTTACATTGAAGTTAGGGTCCTTCGCCTTCATCTCAGCCCTGATGCGTGTGACCGGATTGCCTTTTGGGAATTTGTTCTTATCGCCGACACCAACGCGAGTCTGAGTTCCATAAAGGAACGCCGACATCTGATAGAACTCTTTTTGAGTCCACTTGTCAAAGGGATGGTCATGGCATTGAGCGCATCCGATTTGAGTTCCCAGAAAAACCTGGACGGTGTTATCGACATGGTCAAGTTCCATCCCCGCATCTCGCAGAGAATAACCCACAGCCGGGTTGTCCCAGATTCGTCCTTCCGCTATGAGCATCTGGGTAACCCACTGGTCGTACGGCGTATTCTCCGCCAGCGACTTTTTGATCCACTCGTGGTAAGGCTGAGCCATCTGGTTATTGTTGATCGGGTGGTCCTGCAGACGCAGAATGTTGCCCCAGTAGTTGAACATGTGGCTCACATGGTCCTGGGAATTCAGCAGGTGATCAATCAGCTTCGCTCGCTTGTCAGAGTCCTTTGAAGTGAAGAACGCCACCGCCTCCTCGAATTTCGGGATACGACCTGCCAGCTGCAGATAGACTCGACGAACAAACACAGAATCATTGACGCTGCGATTTGGCGTCACTTCATGCTTCTTGTAATTCGCATCGACAAGTTCATCGACTTTTGCCGCTGACGCTTTCACATCCGCCACTCGCGCAGCGCCAACAGGCTTGACCGGCGGCGCGTCGATCTTGCCTGATCCGCGAGGAATCTTGCTCGTTGCCTGCTTGCCTGACTTCGGCGGCTGGGTCGCGATTGCTGCGTCCATAGTGGTCGAAAGAACAAATGCGACCGTGAAGGAAAAACAGACTGCGGTCCGACTTCGCATGAGAGTATGCCCTTCACTTTTCATTTCGCGCCAATGGCTGCATTGGAACCTCCCGACTGAACGGGATGGTTGCCAAATCTCACAATGCGTTGTGTTCGGTGCCATTCCAAACACATTGTTCTCGTCGATCGATGATTTCGCAAGGCCGCTGCGACCCCGCCGTGCAAAAATCAAGGCGACAGATTTGCCCGTGCAGGCCGACCGGCCTTGAGGTTTTGAAGTTGCGCATTTTTGACTTACCGTCGTTGCCGACAGAGAAACTACAGCGAAAAACACTAACCCGAAGCGCAAGCGAGGCAAACACTTCACGCGGAAGGGCAGACGTAACGTGTTTGCCTCGCTGGCGTTTCGGGTTAATATCAGGACAGTTTGCGCAACTTCCAAACGTTGAGATTGGGTGGCATCGCGAGGCTCAACAATTGGTTCGTTTTGTTCCGGCCGCTCGCTTGTCGATGCGTTTCAGCCAAACTGAATGCCCTGCGCCAGCGGCAGCGAATTGGACCAGTTGATCGTGGTCGTTTGGCGTCGCATGTAGGCTTTCCATGCGTCGGATCCCGCTTCGCGTCCGCCGCCGGTATCTTTTTCGCCCCCAAACGCGCCGCCGATTTCCGCACCGCTTGTCCCGATATTGACGTTCGCAATGCCGCAGTCGGAACCGGCCGCAGAGAGAAATTTTTCCGCCGTCAGGAGGCTGGTCGTAAAGATGGAACTCGACAATCCCTGTGGCACGGCATTTTGCAACGCGATGGCCTCATCGAGATCGCGGTAACTCAACAGGTACAGGATTGGGGCAAACGTCTCTTTGCGTACCTGATCTGTCTGGGCCGACATACGGATGATGGTCGGCTGGACGTAGCTTCCCGGTTGGTCAGTCAACGGTCGGCCGCCAAAGACAATCGTGCCTCCCTCTTTCACTGCCTGCTGAAGAGCACTCACCATGTCTTCAACGGCGACAGGTGTGACAAGCGGTCCCATCAATGTTTCCGGATCGAGTGGGTCACCAATTCGGACCTGTCCATACGCCTGCACAAGCCGCGTTTGCACCTCATCAATAACGCGTTCATGAACAAGCAGTCGACGAGTTGTCGTACAGCGCTGCCCTGCTGTTCCGACAGCTCCGAATAACGTGCCTCGAATGGCAAGCTCCAGATCGGCATCAGGTTCGATGATTATCGCGTTGTTGCCACCAAGTTCGAGCAGCATCTTACCCATGCGCCGACCGACGACCTCAGCAACATGTTTTCCCACTTCGCACGAACCCGTAAAACTGATGAGCGGTAATCGACGATCTTCAATCATCCTCTGAGCGACGACGTCATTCGAGCCAATCGTCAGGCAGAAAAGTCCATCCATTCCGTGGTCGGCCATGATGTCGTTGCAGATGTGCTGCACCGCGATTGCGGTGAGCGGCGTTGTGGGAGATGGCTTCCAGATCATGGTGTCGCCGCACACAGCCGCCAGCGCCGCATTCCAGCTCCAGACGGCGACCGGAAAATTGAACGCACTGATGATGCCGATCGGTCCGAGCGGGTGCCACTGTTCGTACATCCGGTGACCGAGACGTTCTGAGTGCATCGTGCTGCCACAAAGTTGCCTTGACAGACCCGTCGCGAAGTCGCAGATATCGATCATCTCCTGCACTTCGCCAATGCCCTCCGCGCGGATCTTGCCCATTTCCAAGGAGACCAGTTCGCCAAGCGGTTCGCGGAATTCACGCAGGCGATTTCCAAGATCGCGGATGAGCTGGCCGCGCAGCGGTGCAGGCTTTTCGCGCCACGTAACGAACGCCGCCTGAGCCCGTTCGATGACGGCATCGTAGTCTTCTGCAGTTGCCATCAGCACATCCGCGATGGCCTCGCCCGTAGTTGGAGAATAGGAGACCAGACGCTGTTGACCGGATCGCCAGTGATCAACACCGGAGCAGGCACCGGCGTTGATAGATTGAATCCGCAGTTTCTTCAGCAGAGCGTTCATATTTCAGCCCACCTCAAATATCTCAATGACACTCGACTTGCAATTAAAGTAGCCGTCACTCTCTGAGTGACGAATGCCAATGGCCGCGTTTCATGGCCTGCCTCACTCGGAGAGTGAGGTCTACTATGTGAAACCGAGTGCCATTGGGCGCAAGCCCACGGTTGAATATTCACACATTTTGCGTAGCCCCGATAGGCAACACCGTTAAGGATTATTCGTTTTAAAAATACAGGGAGTCGAAAAGAGTGAAATGCGATTCAGGCCCAGCGCCGCCCACACAGCCTCTGCCGGTGGAGTGAGCCACCGGTGGGTCGCGCGCCGTCCCTGCGAACTTCCCTTCTCCCCCCCCGGCCTCGGGGGAGAAGGTGGCCGACAGGCCGGATGAGGAGGGTTTTCAAAAGTACCGTCAACGATGCTTACGAAATCCCTGTTGGCAGAAGTCAGCAGATCGGAATGATCGAGATTGACGCATTGAACAGGCTCAGTCGCTGGATGGCTGCCGAACGCAAGGAGCGCACGAAAGGAACCCGTCATGGAAGACTCCACCGGAACAACGACTCCTCCTCGCGCAGTTTGAAGCGGTTACAGCGAAATCAGCTGTGAGGCAGCGCGCTGAGTCCTCAGGCACAGCAGAAAATGCCCCAACCAACGCTTTCGCGCCCGAGCGTTAATTCAGGGCCGTGACTTCGTGACACCCGACGATTTGTTTGCACTGGCTGCGGATGTGATTCTGCATCGCGTTCGGCTGACGTATGAAGCCGTGGCCGATGGATTCACCAGGCAGCAGATTTTAGCGAAGAGGGTATCATAGTCGTCGTTCGCTCCGCGAACGATTCGTGCGTGCCGGCGCGTAGTCCGTTTCGTTCGCGGAGCGAACGACGACTAAGCACCCATGCTCAAATAAACGCATATAATTATTGAAAGCAAATTTTGAATTGTTTTCCGACGTTTGCAAGGACGTGCTCCAGGTTCTCGGTTAGTTTTGCGAATGACTCGTACGCTTCGAGCGGCAGCCAGGCATACTTAATTCTCTTCCACAACGGCTCGATTAGGTTGAGCTCCGGACTATACGGAGGCAAGAACCATAAACACAAATTCTGCCGTTCCCATTCCGGAATCATCAACTGAAACTCGCGGCTCGTGTGAATCGGAGCGTTGTCAATCACGAGCGTTGTCGGCCTCGTGAGTTTTGATGCAAAGTTACTGATGCACGCAATGGCGATGGCCGCATCGATACATCCCTGGAAAACGTACGAATCAAATTCTTTTCCCGTGTAGTCCAGAAAACCGAGCACGTTGAATTGCGCACTCCGGCTGCTGGGGATTTCAATCCGCTCACCCACCGGTTGCCAGCCGTAGGGAACACTTGGTGTCAGCGAGAAGCCCGCTTCATCGAAATAGTACAAATCCTGGACGCCCCGCCGCACATCCTGCTGAACTGCTTTGAGTTCTCTCTTATGTTGCAAATTTTTTTGTGTCCCGTTTGCCGCGAAGCGACTTGCGCATCCGCTTCCAGACAAGACCGTTCTTTCTCGCAAGCCGCTTTAACGTGTGATTAGAAATCTGTTTGCCTGTTTGTTTTTTGATTTCGAGCAGCACTGTTCCTGAACTTCGCGGGTTTTGTTTCAGCAACTCCATCGCACGATCCTGTTCCTCGGTGTTCAACTTCGGAGGAGCACCAGGCCGAGGCTTGTCGGCAAGCCCGTCCATGCCTTCCGCATCCCAGCGATCCAGCCAACCGCAAATGGCATTGCGACCAGTTTGAAAAATCGTAGCCAATCCATTGACCGAGGTGCCCTGAAAGCTGAGCAGAATCGCGTGAGCTCGATGACAGATTCGCGAGTTGGCTCCCGTGTCACGCAACTGCCCCAGATTCTGTACTTGTGCCTTCGTCAATTTTGAAATAAAACGACTCTCCGGGCGGGCCATGGCAAGCGTCCTTGCTTGAGGAATCATTGTACGAACTGACTGAACATCTTAACCATTTCCCCACGAATTGGTTATACCACTTTACTTCTGCACAGGTGCTTATCTGATTTCTCGCACCTGGCGCGTCTGCCAGTAGCTTCCATTGACCGATTTCTGCGACATTTGCCTGCGTCCGTGATTTCCGGGCGTTTCAGAGGGGACCGATTGATGGGAGCCTAGCAGAATACACCCAGTGTTGGTAGTTGCACGTAAGCTATCAGTGGACTAAATCGACAGCCTGCAAGGCCAGTCGGGTCGGTCGCAGGCCAGTCCAGCACCGGCCACCCAGCCGCACTCGGTCGGGATCGATGGGTGTGATTCCTAAACTCTGCAAACCGCTCACAATGTCGGGCGGAAATTGAGTGCAGCGGAGTATGCGCTCTGCTACGATCCCGCCAAAGCCAGGCGATGGCGGTCACGAGTTCTTGCAAGGAATCGATTGCGCTTACTAGCGAGTCGTGTCAAAGCTGTTCATGCCTATAAAAATTGCGCTGCACCACAAGACGGTCTATCGGTACGATCGACTTGTCACTCTTGGCCCGCAGGTTGTCCGGTTGCGCCCTGCCCCGCATTCACGGACTCCGATCGAAGCGTATTCGCTGACGATCGAACCTGAAAATCATTTCATCAACTGGCAGCAGGATCCGCACGGCAACTATCTGGGTCGCCTGGTCTTTCACGAAAAGACCGATCTGTTTTCGGTCACGGTCGATGTCGTGGCGGACATGACGGTTGTCAATCCGTTCGATTTTTTCCTGGAAGATGATGCCACTCAATTTCCGTTTCATTACGCGGAAGAACTGGCAACGGACCTGAAACCGTTCCTTGAGCCTCACTGCAAGACCGCCGAATTTCTGGCGTACCGCAAGACGATCGATGTCAGTCCACGGCGGACAATCACGTTTTTGATCGAACTGAATCAGAGGCTGCAGCAGGACATCAAGTATCTGATTCGCATGGAGCCGGGTGTTCAGGATCCGGAGGAGACACTCAAGAAACGATCTGGATCGTGTCGCGATTCGGGATGGCTGCTCGTGCATCTGCTGCGAAGTTTCGGACTGGCCTCGCGATTTGTCTCCGGTTATCTGATTCAGTTGACGGCAGACCTGAAGCCACTTGAAGGCCCGGAAGGGCCGACGGTGGACTTTACGGATTTGCACGCATGGACTGAGGTGTTCCTTCCGGGCGCGGGTTGGGTTGGACTCGATCCGACATCGGGACTGCTGACGGGAGAAGGACACATTCCGCTGGCGGCGACACCGTCGCCTCAAACTGCGGCTCCGATTTCGGGTGGCGTGGAAAAGGCGGAAGTGGAGTTCAGCGTCGTAATGACGGTCACACGCATCCACGAAGATCCGCGAGTTACAAAGCCGTACACCGAAGAGACGTGGCACAAGATCGACGCCGTGGGCCAGGCAGTGGATCGTCGCCTGAAGGCGGAAGACGTGCGACTGACGATGGGTGGCGAGCCTACGTTCGTCTCGATCGACGACATGGAAAGCGAACAGTGGAACACGGCCGCTGTTGGTCCGCAGAAACAACATCTCTCGGATGAGCTCATTCGCCGCCTGCGCAACAAATTTGCGCCCGGCGGGTTGCTGCATTATGGTCAGGGCAAATGGTATCCCGGCGAATCATTGCCGCGATGGGCGTACAGTTGCCTCTGGCGTCGTGATGGTCAGCCGATCTGGAAAGATCCGGCGCTGTTGGCGGATCTGGGACTGGAAGCGGGCAAGACCGATGCGTCCAAACCGGTTGCCGATGAAAATCTTGCCGCCGCGTTCATCTGCGAACTGGTTGATCGACTGCACGTGGAGGATCGCTGGATTCGGCCAGCGTACGAAGACGTCTTCCACATGCTGGAGATTGAAAACAAGCTGCCAGTCGATGTGGACCCGCGAAAATTCGATCCTGACGCCGATGAAGATCGTCGCCGCCTGAGCCGGGCTCTGGAACGCGGCATCAGCCGACCGGTGGGATTCGTTTTGCCGCTGACTCGGGCGTGGTGGCAGGCGAATGCGAAATGGTCGAGCGGGTTTTGGCCGTTTCGATCTCACAAGCTGTTTCTGATTCCCGGCGATTCGCCGATGGGGCTGCGTTTGCCGCTCGAATCTTTGCCAGTCACCGGCGGCAGCGATTCACAGGTTTACGCACGCGATGCATTTGCCGAGCGTGAGCCATTGCCAGGTTACGCGGAAATCCGCAGGACGGCTCAGGAACGCCTGGCGGAACAGCGACGATTCGGTGATGCGCCAAAACAGCAAGTAGTGATGCAGCGACTGGGCCTGATCGACGATCCGGAAGAATTCAGCGACGACTACGTGGACCTGTCAAAGGGCGTTGGCCATGTCGTCCGCACGGCGTTGTGCATAGAACCGCGCGACGGGCAGATTCGTGTGTTCATGCCTCCGGTCGGGACGCTTGAAGACTATCTGGAACTCGTCGCGATGATCGAAGAAACGGCGGAGTCTCTGCAGACGCCAGTGATCATCGAAGGTTACCTGCCGCCGTACGACTATCGCATGGAGATGCTGAAGGTTACGCCCGATCCGGGAGTGATCGAAGTCAACGTGCATCCGGCGCATGACTGGGAACAGCTCAAGGATATTACTGGTTCAGTCTATGAAGAGGCTCGACTGTGCCGCCTCGGGACAGAGAAGTTTCAGCTGGACGGTCGTCACACAGGCACCGGCGGCGGAAATCATCTGGTGCTGGGAGCGGCCACTCCGGCAGACAGTCCGTTTCTGCGGAGACCGGATTTGCTCCGGAGTCTGATCGGATTCTGGAACAATCATCCTTCGCTGTCCTATCTGTTTTCGGGACTGTTTATCGGCCCCACAAGCCAGGCACCGCGGATCGATGAAGGCCGCGATGACGCGATGTACGAGCTGGAGATTGCGTTCCAGCAGACTCCGAACCCCGGCAGCGGATCGACGCCCAGCTGGATGGTTGACCGTCTGTTTCGCAATCTGTTGGTCGATCTCACCGGCAACACACATCGCGCGGAAATCTGCATCGACAAGCTGTACTCGCCGGATCACGCGGCTGGCCGCCTTGGTCTTGTCGAACTGCGCGGGTTTGAAATGCCGCCGCATTCGCGCATGAGTTTGACACAGCAACTGCTGGTGCGAGCCATGGTCGCCATGTTCTGGCGGAAGCCGTATGACGTTCCGCTGATTCACTGGCGCACGATTATCCATGACCGCTTCATGCTGCCGCATTACCTGTGGCAGGATCTTTCGGCTGTCGTGGATTCATTGCGATCGGATGGAATTGATTTTGACGTGAATTGGTTTGGATCGCATCTTGAGTTTCGTTGTCCGCTCATCGGTACGTTTGAATGCAGCGGCGTGCATGTCGAATTGCGGCAGGCGCTGGAACCGTGGTACGTGCTGGGCGAAGAGCCAGGTTCCGGCGGCATGACAAGATTCGTGGATTCCTCCGTCGAGCGACTACAGGTCAAAGTGACGGGCATGTTTTCGCCCACCAGGTGCGTCGCGGTCAACGGAGTGCGAATTCCGCTGCAGACGACAGACACGCCGGGCGAATTCGTCGGAGGATTGCGGTATCGCGCGTGGCAGCCGCCCAGTTGCCTGCATCCCAACATTGGCGTTCACACGCCGCTGGTCTTTGACCTGGTCGATACGGCGAACGGTCGTTCTTTGGGCGGTTGTCGTTATCATGTGGATCATCCGGGCGGATTGAATCCGGAAGGATATCCGGTGAACGCACTGGCGGCAGAAAGTCGCCGTTCGGGACGTTTCTTCCGGATGGGTCACACGGGTGGTACGCTGGTCCTGCGGACACCTCAAATGTCGCCCGATTTCCCGTGTACCCTCGACCTTCGTCGCGGGACGATTTGAGACTTCGGAATCGCATGGAATGGCCACAGGTTTGTCGTTGAGCACTCAGACGGAACGAATCTATAGCTGCCCTCCGTTCGTCTATGACGAAGTCTACGGCGCTGACGGAATGCCACGTCCGCACTGGGCAAAGTTTCTGACGGCCCTGCGCAACGTGCCCGCCGCTGAGTTTGCGCGGCGGAACGAACAGGCTGATCGGATGCTCCGCGAGAACGGCGTAAGCTACCATACCGTGACGACGCGCGGGGATGCGGCGCGACCGTGGCGACTGGACCTGCTGCCAATGCTGCTTACGGCGACGGAGTGGGCGGTCGTTGAGGACGCTCTGGAACAACGCGCTCGGCTGTTGAATTTGATCATCGCTGACATCTACGGCCCGCAGACACTGATTGACGATGGCACTCTGCCGCCCGAGGTGCTGTATGCCAATCCTGAATTCCTGCGGCCGTTTTGCGACATTGGGCGAATGGAAGAGGTGCCGATGTTCCTGTACGCCGCCGAACTTGCGCGATCTGCGGAAGGACGGTGGTGGGTTATGGCGGACCGTTCCGAGGCTCCTGCTGGTCCTGGTTTCGCGCTGGAAAATCGGATCGTCAGTTCGCGGACGATGTCAAATCCGTTTAAGCAGATTCAGGCAGAACGGCTGGCCCCGTTTTTTGCCCGATTGCAGGATTCGATTCGGCGACGCACGCCACGTTCCAGCGACAACCCCCGTATTGTGCTGCTGTCGAGTGGTCCGGCCCATCAGTATTACTTTGAAGACGTCTATCTTGCTCGATACCTGGGATACACCATGGTCGAGGGCGGTGACCTTGCTGTTCGCAATGATACGGTCTATCTGAAGACCCTCTCCGGTCTGGCACAAGTCGATATTGTGCTTTCGCGTGGCGCGGAATCAGGACTCGATCCATTGGAACTGGGTGGCTACGCGGCCCATGGAGTGCCTGGAATGCTGAATGCCGTGCGTTCCGGCAACGTGACAATCTCGAATACGCCCGGATGCGGAATTGTTGGAGCTCCGGTATTCATGGCGTTTTTGCCCAGGCTCTGCCAGCGGCTGCTGGGATCCGCGCTGAAGTTGCCGTCCATTTCCACCTGGTGGTGCGGTGAACCTGCCAGTCTGGAGTATGTTCTGGAGCAACTCGACAAGCTCGTTGTGAAACCGGCGTTTCAAAAGAGCGGTGGTGAAGAGATCATCGTGAGCGATTTGACCGACGAGCGTCGAGCGACTCTGCTGACGCATCTTCAGTCGTCGCCGTACAACTGGGTGGCTCAGGAAAAAATCGCTCGGTCCGCCGTACCAGTCTGGTCCGCAGACGGAATCACATGCGGTCACGCCGCAATCCGCGCATTTTTGGTGGAAGATGAGGACAAATGGCATCTGATGCCCGGCGGACTGATTCGGATCGCTCCAGATACCGGCCCCATGCAACTCTCTGTTGCCGGTGGCGACGGCAGCAAGGACTTGTGGATCATCGCAGACGGCAAAGTGGAACCACACACGCTTCTGCAGCCACATGATAAACCTACGGAACTGCGGCGGACTTCGGCACTGTTCCCAAGTCGCGTGGCGGACAATCTGTTCTGGCTGGGTCGATCCCTGGATTGCTGCGATTTCCTCGCCCGCCTGATCCGCGCTCTGGCCGAACGTCTCGCGGGGGAAGGCAATGTTGACATGACGGAGGTTCGCTTCCTGGCGCGAGCCTTGAGCGATCTTGGTCAACTGGAGCCAGGATTCGTGGTGGACGGTCTGGAGTCGCAATTGCCATCGCTGACGGAAGCGTTGCCAATCGCCGTTTACGATCCAGGTGAATTTGGCGGACTCGCGCGGGTTGTCAAAGAATTGACTCGTTTGGCGTCACTTGTCCGCGACTGGATCAGTCCGGACACATGGCACCGGATCAACCTCACGGCGGAGAAATTCAAAACGTCCTCGGAAAAAGAATGGCGTGATATCACGGATGTCGTGAGTTCCGCCAACTCGCTGGTTGGCGATATTGCCTC